>ERZ724521.244-NODE-244-length-23927-cov-4.673006_pt1 | contig 23927 bp, 20 predicted proteins | sample MGYA00376054_ERZ724521 | MGnify/ENA primary metagenome ERZ724521 (study PRJEB28724, sample SAMN07190883) | activated sludge metagenome | isolation source: activated sludge of sewage treatment plant in Hong Hong | place: Hong Kong | collected 2016-03-17 ... | reverse complement strand
CACATGTGTAATACCTGCCGGTTTTCCACGGAAAACCGGCAGGTATTACACATGTGCCACCACTATTTCTGAAACGAGGGCTGCCGGTCAGACGTCAAAAAAACCTAGGGGATTTCTGTCGAAATGCTTGATCGTTAAGCCGTTATTACCCAGTTGCATACCCTTTTTGATGTCGAATCCTGCCTCGCAGGCATTCACCAGGAGTAGCCCGCCAAAGCATTTCACCAGAAACTTTCCGCTTTCGAAAACGGCCGCCACCGAGCCTGCCGGCAGGTTTTCGTATCCAAAATCGTTCAGGTCAAACACCTGGGCGTCCCAGATGGTCATTTTCCGATCGCCGGAAAAGGTAAAGGCCCCGCCGAATGGACGCGTCACGGCCCGGACGAAACGCTCGATGACGTACACATCCTGTTTCCAGTTAATGAGGCCGTCTTCCGGAGTGCGTTTGGGATAATAGGTCGGCGTCAGAGAATCATCCTGCCTGGTAAGTTTGAATGTATTGTTTACCAGGCGCTCGATATTCCGCTCGACGAGATATTTCATGGCGAGCGTATTTTTAAAGTGCATGGTTTCTGCCGTGTCGCGATCCGATATTTGAAACTTGAAGGTGTCTACAATATCGCCGGAATCAACACCCGGATCGTAACGGAACAGGTTGGTGTAAAAAACCTGCCGTCCTTCCATGATCGACCAGTTCATGGGCGAGCGCCCCCTGCCGAGCGGAAGATTCATGGAACTGCCGTGCATGCCAAAAGCGCCGATGGACAAACCCGACAGGACTTCCGGCGGGATAAGCCGTTGCCAGCCAAGCACAAAGGCGACGTCAATTTTCAGTGCGCCGAGGTACTCCTGGTCCGCCGCATGCTTCAGGGAGTAATATTTTGACTGATAGACATTTATCCCTTTCGACCTGGCAATTTCCTTCAGATCAAGGTAGTCTGCCACATCGTGTTTTTGTCCGGCTTCGGGACTGATAGTGATAAGATGGCTGATCTTGTAGGGGATATTCAGGTTGTCGAGCAGAAAGAGGGTAGTGGCCTTGCATCCGAAAACCGCTATTTCGTCATAGACTTTCATGGATAGAACGGAAGGGTATGCAGTTGTTGGAAAAATCTGTTTTCAGTGACTCGACTTTTTGATCGTAAAAAGCGCGCAACTTGTCCAGGTTTTGTTCGCCCTCGAGCATCCACCATACGGGATGGATAAGGATGTGCAACGGGCGACGCTCCCTGAACTCGGCAGAATCGAACGGGTGGCCAAAGCGCCAAATGCCCGTGGAATCTGCGAAATACTTGATGTCGCGAAAATATTTGGACTGGTAGGTATGCTCGATATTGAATATCGGCGCGTCGAATTCGCGGAAAAATGCGTTTGGACGGTGCAGGCTGATGATGCTGACCTCCTCGCGAAACAATTCGCCGAAAAGCGCCGCCTCCAACTGAAGTCCATGATGGAAATCCTGGTATACGGTAGGATCGAAATGTATGGAAATCTGGTGGCCTAACTCCCTGATCTTGAGGATGTTGTCATGATCTTGCGGCGAAAACGGGTTGTAGAAATTGGAGCGCAGCAGAAAGAAGTAGGTTGCCTTGATGCCGAGGTCCGATTCGATCTTTGCAGATTGAAGCGCGAACGTCGTGTCGAAATCAATATCATGACGCAGGGCGATCTGCGCCTGCGACGTATCAATTTCAGGGAAAAGACAAAACCGGTAGCCCTGGTCCAGACAGGTTTTCAGAAATCCTTCATACGATCCGAACCTGATAGTGGTATTTTCCGGAACATGCTGAACCTGATCGGCAGAAGATGACTTCTGCCGATCAGGTAGTGTTGAAATATTCATCGTGGTATTGGTGTGCGTCATATCGTTTCTTACGAAAGGACAGCAGGTTTAAAACAGCCGGAAAGGTAATACACGGAACGGGTACCCGGTGTTAGTTGCTCCTGACCTTCTTGAAAACGATATTGCAAAAAGCCTTCCAAAAATACCGCATGTCGGTGAGGATAGGGTTGCGTTCGTATGCCTTCAGGTAACGGCATTCGATATCCACGACATCTTCGAGCGACTTGGGTATTTCGACGTAAACGGGAGGAATCAGGCCCGGTTTGAATTGTTTCCGGTAGTCCTGAAACTCTTTCGGGTACAGGCTGAAATAATGCTTGCTGAGCGGGCGTACACCCATGAGTTTGACATCGCCCTTGAGCCAGTTGATCAGCATGGGCAATTCGTCGATCCAGTATTTGCGGAAAATCCGGCCCATTGTCGTGACACGGGGATCGTCTTTGAACTTGCCGCCTTTCTGCAGTCCGTAATTATCATAGATAAAGGCCTGCAGATACTCCGAATAGGGATACATCGTCCGGAGTTTATATACGTTGAAGATTTTACCGTTTTTCCCTACCCGGCGCAGTTTGATCAGTGGTCCATAGGAAGCGTCGCTGTTATAATCCGGTTCTGCAATTTTTTGCGCAACGAAAAACATTTGTCCGTCGGCATCGACCGTTTTCAGCAGTTTGTAGCCACAGGAATAAAGGCGGCCATAGGTTTCCATCTCGGAAATGACCCGGTTGCGGCCCAGTGTCAGGAGAAAATATAAATGCTTGAGATGGGGCATTTTAGGCCAGACACGTTTGACCCAAAAATCGAAGAAGTAGTAGATATGGTTAAAAGGAAAGGCAAATTTTTCCATCAACCTGTCCTTGCGCTGCTGTGATGTCTCAACGCAACCGATCAGGTAGCCTCCGGGACGGAGGTATTCGTTTGCCGATTCCAGGAACTTGTTGACGTACCGGATATCGTTCAAACGTTTGATATTGATGATGCTTCCGATTTCGGAACCGTCGTAACCGCGCCATGAAATGACGTTGATCAGATTCAGCGGCGAGGAAGTATTTAAAATGACAGAGTCCCACAGGTCATCCAGGTCTACCCACTCCTCAATAAACTTAACAGCTTCTGCCGGTATCTCCGCCCCGAGGGCCCGACGATACAGGTTGGGAAATGTTTGTTTTGGTGTATTCTCGTACATCAGCCCGTGTTGAAGTTGTCCCATTTGATAGTTAGGTTCTTGAAAAGATTAATAATAGGAGCTAGCGCATGCTATTCAAATGCGGGGGAGGGAACAACACGGCATTTAACTCCGGTGCGAAGGCGGGGGGAGATGAAAGCCGGAAAACGCAATATTCCACCGGCTCGGAAAAATGGAACAGGATGAAAAATTTACGTTCAGTGCCTGTTACATTCATTAGGCGGCAAAAACTATGCCGCCGATGGACAGGAATTAAAATTACCTAAATTTTATTAATAAGAATTTAATAAAGTTTTTAATATTTTGAATGTTTTTCTCTTTTATCCATAAATAATTGTCATCTGTCCATCGCTGCGGATGGAAGTTCATCATCACTTTATGTGGTAATTTATCGTTATTTATAGCATCAATAATATCAGCGGTGGAGTGGAAATTCAGGCCAAAATGCGGCTCGACTTTATCCCGGACGCTTACCTTGAATCCATCCCATCTGCGGCCGGTATCGGTAAGATAGAATACTTTTTTGAAGTCCAGGTCGAAATAGGGCTCGCCGATGATCCCGTACTTTTTATAGTCGTAGTGTTTCCACACGTCTTTGTTGTCGTATCTGGACTTTGGGCTTCCGTGCATGCAAATAGTCGATACCGGTACGACCTTGCGCAGGGTATCGAGGTGTTTTTCGAACAATTTGATCGCCTCGTGCGGGTTGCCGCCCGCAAAATCCATGTCTTCGTAGTGGTATCCCACCTCGTGCCCCATGTCGTGGATTTCCCTGATGACGGCTTCGTCGTAGCTTTGCGGTACCATCCGGAAATAGTAGGTGCCCTTAATGCCTTTCCGGTGTTGAATCCGGGCAAACTCCAGCGAATGCAGTTTGCGTTCATCCACATCGTGCCGCAGCATGATCGACCGTTTTTCCGGCTTGTTCAGGTATTCGGAGAAGGTCTGAAAGGGATATTTTGCCTCAAGCAGGGAATCGAGCAGCGCCCCGTATATGGTCAGGGTAAAGTCACGCATCAATCGGGTTGTTTTTTGTTCTTTAAGATTTGGTTGTAATCCGGGCGGCGGGCCGGTCATTGCTGCTCCTGGAGTTGCCTGGCCATGTACATCATTTTATTCCACTCGTACACTTCCTTCATGCCGTCCTGCATCAGTACCTGCGGACGGTAGCCCAGTTTGCTCTGGATTTTTGAAATGTCAGCCAGCGAGTGCTTGACGTCGCCGGGACGCTCGGGTCCGTACAGGGGCTGGATATCCTTGCCGGTGATCTGTTGCAGCATTTTCACCATGTCATTGAGCGTAACCTGATCGCCGCAGGCGACATTGTACACCTGGTTGAGCGCATCGGAGTCGCCGGTAAACAGCGCCAGTTCGTTGGCGTGCAGCACATTCTCGATGAAGGTGAAGTCCCTGCTGGTCGTGCCGTCGCCATTGATCAGCGGTTGCTTGTCCTCGATAAAGGCCCTGCAGAACAGGGGTATCACGGCTGCATACGGGTTGTCCGGATTCTGGCGGGGGCCAAAAATGTTGAAATAGCGCAGGCCGACAAAATTGAGGCCATAGGTCCGGCAGAAAACCTGGGCGTAGTGTTCGGCGGCGAGTTTGCTGACCGCGTATGGCGACAGCGGATTACCGATCCGGTGTTCTACCTTGGGCAGGTCTGGACTATCGCCATAGGTGCTCGAGGAAAAGGCCAGCACAACCCGGTCGGCGCCGGCCTGTTTGGCAGCGTGCAGGACGTTTACCGTGCCGCCCACGTTCACTTCGTTGGTGCGCATGGGGTTTTCGATAGACCGGGGTACGGAGCCAAGCGCGGCCTGGTGCGTCACCTTGTGGATGCCTTTCATGGCAGCGGTGCAGGTATCGTAATCACAAATGTCACCCTTGATAAACTCAAATTTCGGGTGGTATTCGAAGGGTGCAATATTTTCATATAGCCCGTTGGACAGATCGTCCAGGACCCGCACCAGTCCGATGCGGTCGTCGTCGAGAAAACGCTCGACCAGGTTGGAACCGATAAACCCGGCGCCGCCGGTAATGAGTAAGTTGTATTTCATGAGTTGCCTTCGATTTGGTTTAACGCATCGTTTACGGTCAAAACTTTGATATTATGCCTGGCGCAGTATTGCACGACATCTTCAAAAAAACCGGGGGAGCAGCCCCAGTCTGTAGGGTTCTCCATGACGTCGTGGGTATAAAAAATGAGCCAGCCCTTGTTGGCTATTACTTCGTCAATTTTCCTGTGCAGGTATTCCGGTGTGAAGCGGTGTTCGTACACTTTTACTGTTTTAAGGTTGTACCGGTCTGCATCATTCAGGTTTATCCCTTCTTCAATTCCCCGGGCGCTCCTGAACCTGCTGCTTATAAACTGCTTGATGGTCCTCGTCTGCGATCCAAAAGGATAGGAAAAGTTTTTGAAGGTATATCCGGGTACTATTTCCCCGATTCGTTTCTGGTTTTGGATGATATCGTCCCTGCCTTTTTCAAAGGGGAGGGTGTAGAGGTCAGTATGACCATAGGTATGACAGCCCAGTTCGTTGTGTTGGGCAATGGCGTTATTGAGGTGCTGAACGGTGAACCGCGTTTCCTGTTCAACCCCGTTCATGAGGGACAGCGAGATATAAAACGTGCCTCCGAAACCAAACTTCGACAGAATGTTCACCCCGTTTTCAAATGCCGATATCGGGGCATCGTCGAACGTGAAAGATACAATCGGCTCGTGTAGTCTGACATTGATCTTTCTGGTGAAACTTATACTCGCCCATTTCCTTCTAATAACCTTTATAAACCTTCTCATCGTTGCTTGAGTGCTGTTTGGATGACTGTATGTACGGCTTGATCTGCTGTACAAGTTCGCGTGTGAATTTTTGCGCGCCGTCGATATTCAGGTGTTCCGGGTCAACGTAGAGTTCCGGATGCGTGATATAACTGGTGTCGGCGGAGTAAACAAACACGGGTATCCCGGTTTTTTCCGACGTCTTTTTCAGGTATTCAATGGCGGAAGAACTACCGATGCTCCGCCCGTAATTTGGTGAAACGACGAAAAAGACCTGACAGTCCTTTTCCAGAAATTTATTGACCATATAATCAAATGCAGCCACTGCTTCCGGGTTGAGGGGCGTTTTGGCCGGCTCGCTTTCCAGTTTTTTGCCGGGGTCGTAGTCCATAGTACCCGGACGGGGTTTCCAGCCTTTATCCTCTGCTTTCCCGTCGAGCCCCGGAACCAGGTACGGGCGAATCAGGTAGTAGAAACTGGAGTTGTAGGCATACAGCCGCGATTTGAGCAGCAGCCATTCAAATTTGGATGTTTTGTCCAGCACAGGACGTATTTCCGGATGGGTGCTGTAAAAAGGCCGCAAAAAGCCCGCGTGTTCGTAAGCCATCGCGCCTTCCAGGTCGTTGTCGTCGATATTGAGTATGACAACCTTCGGGCTGTATCGCGCAAGAATTCCTTCTTGCACTGCCCTGAAATAGGGCATGCCCTGTCCGCCGCGACCGGCATTCCAGCAGGACATCCGGAGCGAGTCTTCGATGATTTGAGAGACGTAGTTTATTTCCGCTCTGGAACTGCCGATGACCACCACATCTTCATCGCAATGTTCGAGGGTATATTTTGCCTTGTGATACCGCCCGTCGGGTGAGTGATCCCGAAGGGTGTCCAACAACAGTCCGCCCATTTGGTCAATGACCAGGAACAAACCGAGTACCAGCAAAATTTTTAAGCCGAGGTGTTTCATTCAGATATTCAAAAGGCTAAAACTGAAAATAGATAAACTGGCTTCCGTCGAATACGCCGAAGCTCACGATATAGATCAACATAATGAGTATGGTTGCAAACCGTACATACACCACGCGGTGGTTCAGCAGGGTGAAATCAGGGTAATATTCCCTGCAATAATCAACTGCAAACAGCGTGCTGACACCGAGAATCGAAAAAGCAAATATGCCCAGGTCGCCGGTGTAAAGGCTGGTGCCAGGGTTGGTCAATATGGTTCCGATAATATGTGTGGCATCGTGCAGGGTGGCTGCCCTGAAGAATACCCAGGCAAAGCAGGTAAGGGCAAATACAAACAGCAGATTGAGCGGTTTGGGGAGTTTCAGCCACCTGACCCCGGCGATTTCGCGTTCCACAATCTGGTAAAGCCCGTGAACGGCGCCCCATATCACAAACGTCCAGTTGGCCCCGTGCCACAACCCGCTGACTACAAATGTAGTAAACAGGTTGAAATAGTTGCGCGGCTTCGACACCTTGTTGCCGCCCAGGGGGATGTACAGATAATCCTTAAACCAGGTGGACAGGGAGATATGCCAACGGCTCCAGAACTCCCGGAAGGAAGCGGAAAAGTACGGGCGCCGAAAGTTTTCCATCAGGTCGAATCCGAACAACTGCGCGCAGCCTACGGCAATAAGTGAATAACCGCCGAAGTCACAGTAGATCTGCACGGCGAAAAACGCCGTAGCGACCAGATACGACCACCCTGTGTGCATATCCACGTTATTGTACACGGCATCGACATACAGTGAAAGCCGGTCGGCCACAACCACTTTCATGAAGAAACCCCAAAGCATGATCTTCAGCCCTTTGGAGATCATCTGGTAACTGAAGTGTTTGGGCTGAAAGAACTGTGGCAAGAGGTGCGAGGCCCGCTCGATTGGGCCGGCGACGAGTTGCGGGAAGAAACTGACAAAAGCCAGAAAGGCGATCAGGTCGTTGGTCGGGGTGAGTTTTTTGCGGTAAATGTCAATCGCATAACTCATCGACTGGAAGGTGTAAAAACTGATGCCGACAGGCAAAATGATCTTCAGCGAACCCAAATGAATTTGCTGGCCGAAAAAGGCAAATGCGTTGACAAAACTGTCGGTAAAGAAGTTGTAGTATTTAAAGAAGCCTAACAGGGTCAGGTTCACACCCATACTTACCAGGAAGAGGAGTCTCTTTTTCTGCGGGTTTTCCTCCCGGTGGAGTGCCGAGCCGACAAAGTAGTCGAGCACGGAACTGAAGGCGAGCAATGCCAGGAACCTGTAATCCCACCATCCGTAAAAGAGATAGCTCGAGGCCAGCAAAAGCAGGTTGCTCAGCCGCTGACTCCTGTTGGCGACAAACCAGAACAGGAAGAATACGATCGGCAGGAAAATGGCAAAATCAAGCGAATTGAATAGCATGGTACTGCGGCTATCAGTTGTTTAAGGATGAGAGTTCCCGCGGGAGTTTGTTGTTGGTATACCTTTCAGTGATGAATTCGTGGAGATAATCCGTGACATTTACCTTGGTTTCAAGCAACTGGTCGCGTCTGTTCCTGAATTCCTGCCTGTCCTGCCCGAGTATGTCGTCTATGAGGGCAAATACCTTTTCCGAATCGCTGGTATTGAAGACCAGGCCGAATTTTTCCTGGTCCTGGCAGTAGCTCCGCGCGATGGTATTGATATAAATGGTCGGGGTACCCAATACGCCGGCCTCCGAGGCGATGGTTGCGCCTTCGCTCACCACGATAGAAGCATAACTGAGCGCGTGATGCAGTTTTTCCGGGGCAATTTTTATTTGATAGGGTTTCAGGTCGGGGTCCAGCGCCTTTTCGGAGGTTATGAAGACCCGCATGTGTTCCGACAGTTTTTTTACCAGTTTTACCTTGTCTTCATTGGTAAGCCCTTTGTGTCCGGCATCGTGCGTTGCGTTCCATGATACCAGCCGAACGATGGCGTACGGTTCATCGTTTTTCAGTCCGAGCCAGCGGTACAACTCCGGGTTGGGCGTGAAGTAACGCGGGTGCAGGTACGCAATTTCGTGGTAACCCCGGTACCGGATTTGTTTGGGCCCCAGGTCTTCGGGAAGCACATCGGGGGTAAGAATGGCGTCGGTGAAAGGGCGGTAGAGCACAATTTGCTCCATATTGCCCGAATCTTCGAGCGACAGGTGCTTTTTCCCGAGCAAAAAGGCCGCATGAGCAGCATAAATGGAGCCGTGGCTGATAAACAGGTCGGGCTTGAAACGCAGACCGGTAAAAAACATCTGCACATCAAATTTCAGGAGTCCCCAGATCTTGCCCCAAAGCGTCTTGTAATGCTTGCCGAAACTCTTGTATTGGAACCCCTCCGCACGGATAAGTTCCAGTTCAAACTCTTTCTCCCGCGCCGTAAACAATACCTCCGAACCTTCCCTGATGAAGCGATGGGCGAGGTGTTTGAACAAATGAAGATGGCCGGGATGTCCTATGTCGATCAGAATACGCATTACTTTAAACTTTGATAAACCTTCAATCCGATTTTGCCAACCTGGTAGAGTGATTTGTTCACGACCAGTTCATATCTGCCGAAACAAACTTCATCGCCGCCGAAACGGGCCTTAAATTCGCGCACACCGTAATCCTCGTCGGGTCGGCCGGCCCCCATAAAATCGAAATGATCGAAGCCGTTCCGGTAGCCGTATTCGATAGGCGCCCAGGTGGCCAGTACGCTGGGATGCAAACCCTGTGCCAAGCCGTCCTCCCCGCACACATACCATTCGTAAATTACTTTTTCGGCATATACCGGACACATAATCCCGCCGATGACCCTTCCTTCGTGCTTCACGACGAAAAACTTGCCGATGCCCATTTTCCAGAATTTCAGGAACATTTCGGGCGCGGGAAGCGGTTTTTTGACCTTTTCCTTGTACAGTTTTTGCAGGATGCGGTAAAATGCAGCCACCTCCGATTCGGAAGCGGCTTCCGATATTTCAGCGCCTGCTTTCAGGCTCGATTTGATCTGCCGTATCCGGCTGCTGCTCGCTCTTTTTTTCACGGCGGCCTCTTCGTCGGTCCTGACCAGGTAGTTGAGGTGCGGTTTGAAGGTGTATCCGCAGGATTCGAATGTGCTGCGCAGGGCGTCGGTTTCGAAGAAGTTTCTGAACTCCACATAGATCGAACGACCGGCTGCATAGCGGGTCAATTCGGACAGCAGGCGTCGGGTTACCTCGGGGATATCCGTATCCTCGGCAACCAGGGGGCCACCCCATACGATCAGCCTGCGGGAGAGCCATGATTTGAGCCCGCCGCCGTTGGTCTGGAATACCCCGAGCAGGGAGCCCAGCACCTTTCCGGCGTCATTGGTAGCGAGCAGGAGGAACGGCTTGTAGCCCGGTATGCCGTCGATAAACCGGAAAAAGACGGGACTTTGAAAAAAGTTGCCGTTTGGATTCTGACTCAGGAAACGCTCAAAAGCCTTTAGCGATCCACTTTGTTCCAGTTGATCGAAAGTTGCGTAAAGTTTAAGTTGCATCGATGTTGAGTTGATTAAATATTGGTGTAATCAGGTTGTTTTAAAGTTGTCCGGACAACCTGGCCGAAGCCGTTTCTGCTGCCTTTTTTCGTCTTAAAAAACGCCCACAACCCGCTAGCTTTCACGGCGAGTTCGTCGGGGTTGCCCGTATCGTTAACGCTCAGGCGTTTCAGGCGGAAGGGGTCTGTATGGACAGTATTGTATCCGAAATCAACGGTTATACCACAATCATATCCGGCCTCTATGGACAAGGCGATATCCCGTTCCGAATAATCTCCATTGGGATATGCGATGGCGTTGATATCCAGATGATACTCGTTTTCGAGCATTGTTTTGGCCGCAATGATCTCTTCCCTGGCCTCCGCATCGTCGCATTGCGGCAGGCAGGGGTGGAAAATAGTGTGCGCCTGGAAATCGACAAGCGGTTTCAGGGCCATGATCTGTTCCCGGTTCATTGCCTGTGGTTTTTCAAACTCCGTTTCCGGGCTAAACCCCGCTTGTTGCAGGCGCTTAAGTTTTTCGCGGTTGGGCAGGCGTTTCAGGGCTGATTTCGGCACTTCCGGGTGTTTGAAGGTAAACCAGAAATGCCTGTTGGTATTGATGATTCCGGCACACAGGAATATGGTGACCGGAACGCGGTAGCGCTCCAGCAACGGTTTCAGGGCGTAGTTGCCGATATGGCCGTCGTCGAATGTAAGGATCAGCGATTTGGGCGGCAGTTTCCGGCTGTTTTTTTCCCGGCAGGCTTTGATATAATCGCCGAGGGCAATGATGTTGTAGCGGGCCGAAAGAAATTCCAGGTTTTTTTCAAAGGCTTCCGGTTCGATATCGTGGTACAGGAGGATGGTCACCCTGTTGCGCTGCACGAGTTCACGAAATAAAAAAGGCAGCCCCGAATACCGGAGCATCTTGAATAACAGGTTCTTCATGTATCCGGCCGGCTTAATCAATAAATGTGTTGAACCACCTTTCCATATGTATCCATTTCCAGATCTCCTTCCCGTGATTTCCTTTCCTGTCCAGGTGTTTGGCGTACAGATCCTGTACTTTTTTTGCATCGACCAGTCCCCGCGAAGCAAAAGACCGGGACGTGATAATGTTATTGATATATTCCTGAAAAACGGGGGTTCTGAACCACTCGTCGTGCGGCGTGCCGAAACCGATCTTGTCCCGTCGCGTCCTTATTTTTTCAGGTAACCGGCCCTTCATGGCTTCCCGGAGAATGTGCTTGGTCATGCCCTCGTTGATGATGAGATCGTCGTCGAGCGAAAGGGTACTCTCCACCAGCCGGTGGTCGAGGAAGGGCACCCGGGCTTCTATGGAAAACCACATGGAATTCCGGTCTTCCCATTTCAAAAGGTGTTCCAGTTTGTACTCGAAGTGGTTGATCAGGGCATCCTGAAGCGAAAGTGAGCCGTACAGTTCGCCGGCAATAGATGTGTTCTCCGATGCATGGGCCTGGTAAAAATCTGAATCGATGTATCCGTACTCCATGGCCCGCGCCCTGGCCCGCAATCCGGCGGGCAACATAAACAGGATATAGCTGAGGACACCCATGAAGGCGGAGTGTTTCAGGTAGTAATGGGTCATCTCTGAAGCCAGTTTTCCGACTCGCCCTTTTCGCAGCAGATTTTTAAAATGAAAGCCGAAGAAGTAGTGATAGCCGGCCAGCATTTCATCTGCGCCCTGACCGTCGAGGGTAACCGTGACATTTTGCCGGGCCAGTTCCATCACTTTGTATTGGGCGTATGGACCGGTTCCGGCAATGGGTTCCGCATGTGCCCGGACGATGGAGTCGATATCCGCCATCAGGGTATGCTCGTCCGGCTGCACAAAGTGCATGTTTTTCAGTTGCGGGCGGTACAGGTCGATAAATTTCGATTCGTCGCCGTATTTCCCGTCGCCATATACCGCAGAAAAGGTGTGCAGGTCGTCTTTTTTAAAGTCTTGTAACAGGGTGGAGACGATACTGGAAGAGTCCAGTCCGCCGCTCAGACAAACACCTACCGGTACATCGCTGCGCAGCCTGATGTTGATCGATTCCTGGAAGGCCTCCCTGAATTCTTCAGGGCTCTTATAGGGTTTTCTCAGTTCGTATTTCAGGTTGTACCATTTCTTGATGATGAAAGGCTCCTTTTTGCGTATGCGGTCGGGAGCGACCCTCATTTTGATCGAATGGCCGTGGTTGAGTTTTTTGATCTCCTTAAAAAACGTGCCTTCGTTTTGATCGGTTCGGTTGAAAACGAGAAAGTCGAACAGGGCATCGTTGTCAGGCGTTGGTTTTTTACCCATCACGGCCAGCAGGGAAGGTATCTCGGAGGCAAACATAAAACGGTCGTCCTCAATGATATAGTAGAAAGGCTTCTTGCCATACCGGTCCCGCGCGCCGAATAATACTTTTTCCACACGGTCGTAGATCACAAGGGCCCACATGCCGTTGAGGCGGTGCAGCATATCTTCACCCCACTCGATGTAAGCGGTGAGCAGCACCTCTGTATCGGTTTTTGTACGGAAAGAATAGCCCCTTGTTTTGAGTTCTTCCCGCAATTCAACGTAGTTGAATATTTCCCCGTTGAAGATCATTACATAACGGCCGTCATGGGAAAACATGGGCTGGTGTCCGTCGATGCTCAGGTCGATGATGCTAAGGCGAACAAACCCGAACCCGATATTGTCCTCCATAAAAGTACCGTCGTCGTTAGGGCCGCGATGCTTCATTTCCCGCATCATGGCCCTTATCTGGTCTTCGTCGACCCTCGATCGGTTCAGGTTGATTATTCCGGAAATACCACACATAGTTTATTGATTCACTTGGTTTGGTTTAACATTAACGGACAACACGTGCTGCCTGTCCGCATTCAATAACTGTTCATAGACGTCCCTGAGGCGTCGGGCTATGGCCTGCGCATCAAGTCCGAGCGACAACAGGCGCTCCCGTCCGTTGGTGCGGCCGTGTTTTACCGAAAACTCCAGGGCCCTGGCCAGGGGCACTGCAAAATCAGCCGGGTCAAAGCCGCCGACGCCGCATCCCTGCGTGCCGCGAACCACCCAGGCCGCATCGCCCACATCTGTTACGACGGTCGGGCAGTTGCAGGCCATGGCTTCCTTGACAACGTTGGGCGACCCTTCGGAAAAAGAGCACAATACGAACACGTTGGCCGAATTCAGGTATTTGACCACGAGATCATGCGAAACGTCGTACCGGGCGATCAATTCCACATCGGGGCGGTTCAGGAGTTTGGTAGCGGCTTCCGCCAGCGCATAGTTTTTATTGACGTTTGCCGGGTCGCCCAGAAACAGGACGTACTTTTTGTCGGGGTCGAGCCCCAGTTCCTTGCGGTATCCCTGTTCATTGATGGCAAACTGGTCGAGCCTGACACCGTTGGGAATCAGGTGGGTGATGCTTTTCCGCCGTACGAGTTTTTCCAGGTTCGGCGACTTGCAAATGATCGCCTGTACAAAGGGCTGGACTGCCTTGCCCAGCCACACCAGCATACTGCTTCTGAAATCGCGTTTCCCGAGTCCGACATGCGCGCCGTTGAGATCATCGCCCATGTACGACAGGACTACCGGGGTGGAGCCGGCTGCCAGAACGGCTACCCACCCGCAAAGGGAATAATGCGCGTGGATGATGTCTGCAGGATGCTCTTTCAGGTAACGCTTCAGCGGACCGGTATTTTTGAGATAATTCAGGGCGCCTTTTCCCTTGATGAGATAATAGGAAACCTCAATACCTTCTGCGACCAGGGAGTCGCCCTGCGACTTGATAAACGGGGCAATGTCGTAGTAATCATTATTACCACTGACTACAAATAATACTTTCATGGATTAACTTACTGGCTGATGTACGTTGTTAAGAATATCGATAAAGTGTTCCAGTCGGAGCAGATAGGAATAGTGCCGGTTGAAATCGCCGGGCTCGAACACCCATGCTCCGTCGAGCAGGCGATACCTGCCGGGCACGCCGTCGACCAGCATTTGATAGGGATCTGACTGTCCGAAGGTGCATTGCATTTCGTTGACGAGATAACGCCCGTCTGCAGATTCGAAGATGTCGACGGATTGAGACAGGAAATGCCGTTTATCGGTGACCCGCATGACAAAATCGAGCAGGGGAAAGGGCGGGTTTTCATACCCTTTGATCAGGCTTCCACTGGCCTTTTCACCCTTGACCATTTTTTTATGGGCAAAAAAGGAATCGCCGATGCGCACACATCGCCATTCATAGGAATGTTCGATAAATTCCTGGAGGATCACATAATCCTTTTGAATTTCCGACCGCTCTACTTTGTATTGGTTTAGTTTGGCCATGAACTCCTGCGGCCGCATCATTTTTTTCAGGGCGCGAACGAGCAGGCCTTTTTTCTGCAGGTTCGGGCCGGTGCTTCTCGCAGAGCCTTTGCCGGAAAAGGTGTTCCGGACATAGTCGAGCGCAGCGGCTCGTGTCTTTAACACGGTGACGCCCCTGCCGGAGGCGCCGACGTTGGTTTTGCCGACAAGAGGAAGTGCGGCCTGTTCAACGAAGGCCAGGGCTTCCTCTTCCAGATAAAACACCTTTGTAGCAGGGTGTGGTATTTTATTGGCGGCAAGCCAGTACGAGAGGTATTTTTTGTTTTCGTATACCTGTATTTCCTCCATGGACGGGTATACGGGAATGCCGCAAACAGTGTTGAGGATATTCACACGCTCATCGTACATGCTCTTGTAGGCGTTGGTAACGCCCGGCGGCATCGCCAGTAACCCGTCGAAGGCGCCGTTGGCTACACGCTCGAACCAGTCGGCATGGTCGATGTCGATTGATTCCCATTCCACCAGGTCGCTCATCTCCGCGCATACTGTTTCCCAGCGACGGTAGTCTTCGTCAATATCGGTTTTTAATATAGCCAGCCTGAGTTTTTTCATAAGATATGCTATGGACAGTGATGTTGGTTGAGGCATAAAAGCGCCGCATGGGTTACAACCCGATGTATTCCAGTGCTGATAAAAACTCGTCGGTGACGGAAGGATTTACCACAACAAAAAGACAGTTTATGATTGCTTCTTTGGTCAGGGAAACCGGGTTAGGCGGCCTGCTTTGCTCCATTTTTACCCATAACCTTGCCTGTTGCAGGGTCGGCTTCAACTTTCCCCGGTATATCCTGATCAGGTTGCTGTTGGACCGCGCTGTTTTTTCCAGTTTTGATTTTATGATGAAACCAATATTTGAATAACTGGAAATGAAGATTTTGTTCAGCTCATAATCCACATTGGTCATATCGGCCTTATAGGATTCGCCTCCTTTGCCGAAATCAATCTTGGGGATATGATTTTCGCACATCCATTGCCCGATAAAGTACATTAATGCTTTGCCTGGGCTGTATTTTCCATAATCCGGGTCATATGCCTGCGAGTGTCCGACCAGGGCATTTTCCTGGTAGAGTGCAATATTAAAGGCAATCCGTTCTGATCCGACACGGATTGAGAAGCGGTGCAGCAACCCGTCTTCGGCCCACGCACGGAAGCAGTTTTTGGCCAGGGCAATAAATTTGGGATTGTCGTATTTGGATGGGGTGGGGGTACCGGTCCAGCGTTTGGTGTGGCACGCGCAAAACTCTTCCGTCCAGGTATCCAGGTCGGTATCATCGGAAAATACCTCGAATTCGGCGGATTGCTGCTTTTTCAGGCGGTTCACATAATACCGCATGTTTTTCATCTTGTTGAACCGATCCAGTACTTCCTTCGGTGTCTTGCATACCAGCGCAGGGCACACCGAATGTTTGGATAGTTCCCAAAATACCTCGCTTTGCTTTCCGGTCTCGGCGAATGCATCCATATAAGATGCCCACGACGGTTGATAGTTCAACTTCAGTGACCAGTCGTTCTTTTTAACGGCATCCAGGAATATCCTGAAAATAGATTGAATTGCCTTTTTATCACAGTTGTTGTGGATGGTAAAGAAGTTATAATCCGATTTGATATCACTCAGAAAAACAAGTGTCCCGTTGTCATTTCTGAAAAATGTGGCCGCGACCAGATTCCCGTTATCGAAAAAACTGCATAGAACGAGCTCCTCAGCATTCGCACCGGCGAGATACCGAAGGAAACTGGGCGATTGAAAAGGAGATGGGTGAATACTGTTCTGCCAAAGCTCCGAATAGCTGTCCCAAAACAACTGGTCGGGGTAATCGTGTGTAACAGAGAGTTCAATCATCAGAGGCGTATTTAGAGGGGTATTAAAAGATTTGGATTGATTAAAATATATCGAGATCTATAGGCGCCAGGGATAATATGGCGGCTTTTAATTTTTGGCCCGCCGGCCAAATCCTGTTATGGTATATATTCTTGAGTTTAGGGTGGCTTTTCAGGTGTTTTCTGGACATATCCTTGTATTTGGCTTTCAGGATAAACGGCAGGTTTCGGACCGGGGAGATAAAAATCCGTCCCAGTTCCTGGTTGGTGTTGGCGTAGGCATACTTGTATTCCTCTGCCCCTTCTCCAAAATCGAGCCGATTCAGCCCGCGTTCCGCCATCCATTGTATGATCAGCATGGTCAGCACTTTGCCAGGGCTGATCTTGTAATACGTTGCATCGTATGACGTGGAATGGTGGATAAGTGTCTGCTCTTCCATAAACCCGATCACAAATGCAATCCGTTTTCCGCCGAGGCTAATGGAAAACCGGGCGATCACTTCATCCTTTATCCACGCCAGAATGCACTCCCGGAGAAATACCTTTTGCTCCGGATCTTTGTATTTCGAGGGGTAGGCTGTGTTTTCCCATCGCTCGATATGGAGTTTACAAAACTGTTCCAGCCATTCATCCAGGTACTCATCTCCGTAAAATATCTCGAGAACGGCTTTTTGCTCGTTCATGAGGCGGTTTGTTTTGGTGCGGTGTTCCCTGGATTGGCGGATTTCATCCAGCAGGGCCTGCGGCGTTTCGGCTTGCATCAAAGGGCAAACCGAGTATCTGGTGTTCAGGTAAAACAGGCCGCTCGCCCGGCCTGCCGCGGCCAGCATATCCATGTAGGGCGCCCAAAAGGGGTGATTGTTGAGGATCAGCGACCAATTCTTTTTTTTGATCGCTTCAAAGAACTGGTGAAAAAAATCGGCCGTCTCTTCGGCTGTAATGGTGTTGTGGAATACAATGAAGTTGTGGTCGGACTTTAAATCGCTCAGAAATCTGTAGGCATGGCCTTCTTTCCTGAAGAAAGTCGCTCCTTTCAATTGTCCGTCCGTTGTACTGTACCTGCATACGGCTATATCATTCCGGTATACCGTCCCCAGCATCCTGATATAGTTCGGCGCCTGAAAAACGGAACGCATAACGCTTTCTTTCCAAAGCGTGGCATACGCTTCCCAGAATACCTCGTCCGGCATGCAGCAATCGATGATCAAATGATTTGTTTTCAAAATGGAGTGTCCTTTTATTCTGTACCGAGGGGTACAATGGTTTTTATTCAACGGATTAAAGGAACGAGTTCGGCCTTTCCGGCGGCATCCCAGCCGGCTGCAATGGAATACATCTTGATGTGCTGGTCCAGTCCCGCTTCTCCAGCCCGTTCCGGGCCCGCCGGGTGCAGGAAGTCATTCATAAAAGGCGATACCGATTCAAGATTAAGGTGTTCGGCTAATGCCGGGCGGTATTTTTCAAAAAAAGCGCGTACAGCGTTATCGTCTATTTCCTTGTTCCAGATATACTTGTGCAGGACTACCCTGGAAAGGAGCAGGGGCAGCCTGGTTTTTTCCAGTACATCGGCCGGACTGTATCCCTTGTTCGTTTTCAGATGATACATCCCGGCGTTGGCATTCCGGATGAAGGTGGCATAGAACATCTGCCCTTTCATTCGTTTGCTCTTGACTTTTTCGAACAGGCGGGCATGAACGCCCGACCACTTTGTCCGGTTGAGCTCCTGAAAAAACTGAAGGTTCAGGAAGGGGGTCCGATTGTTGAGGTAATGGCTCTGCATGACCAGTTCCGGACCAAAATATTTGCGGAATATCTCGTTAAAAACGAAGTAATAGAAACGGTGGTTGGGCTCCCAGTCTTTCATTTTCTCGAGATATGTCGAGATGTCTTCAATCAGTGCTTCCAGTTCTTCGTCAAAAAACGCAGGGTTGACGTTGCGGGTTTTCTGGCGCAAAAAGTCTTTCCAGGAATCATCTGCTGCCGCAAAAATCCGGATAAGCGCCTCGCTCATCATCACACCGGGGATGTGGAGCGCCCGGAACAGTTCGCTGCCGAAATTACCGGTAAAAATGTAATTTGTTTTCGCTGCCAGCGCTTGTGCGGCATGGTGATAGTGCGGCCTTCCGTAGTTTCCGTTGTATTCCGTCAGCCGCATAAAAGCGCGTGCCGACCGGAGTGATTCGTTGTCTACATAGGCCTGGTCCAGCAGGATGGGTTGGTAATCGACGCCAATCCGGGCTGCCTGGACTGCCGGCATGGAAACATCGGTAGAGTCGGGACGCCCGAAGCTATATGTAAAGAACTGCCGGTCTGCATTTTTGGCTCCCGCCACGAGGGTCCGGCCGTCGAAGCCGCCGGTAAAGGAGATGCCGAAAGGCTCTTCCGGGAAAAAACGCCGGAGTTCCGTATCGAACAACCCTGTCAGTCGGCTGAGGCTATCGGAAGAGTGGTCTTCCGGACTTCCGAAATAATTGCTGATCTCAAAGTCGCCGGTCACACGTGCGCCACTTGCACCAAGGCGCAGGTAGCGGTGGGCATCCAGCACCTTGATATCCTGCCACCAGGTAGAGTTGAAAAAAGGATAGTTGAAGAGTATCCTTTCGAGCAGGTTGCGCTTGTCATGGGGCCTGGCCTGGGTAAGTTCAGCCAGGGTAAAGGAAGCGGAACAAATACTCGTTTGCCCATTATCGTTGTGGTAATACACCGGGTAAATGGCGCCGAATGATGTGCCGCAGCAAAAACCTTCGGGATGCAGGTAAAACCAGCAATAATGGCCTTTTACTTCCCGGAATAATACGTCCAGGTCAATTTTTCCATTCTCCGGCAGCGTCAGGTTGGGCATTTGACGGGTTTTCGGAAAAAGCGGATCCCCCAAAAACAACAACTTGCCTCCCGGTACGCCAAGCGTTACCAGGTGTTGTTTCCCCTTATGCAAATAAAGGGTGTTAGGCTTCGGGCTGTCCGGTACGCCGGGCTGGTCCAGGGCCACCACCTGCAGGGTCGAGCCTGCATCGTATTTATATTGCAACAGGAAAAACATCGGTCGTTATCAGTTGAGTATTTTGTTCTTGAACTCGTTGAGTGCAAAGAGACTGCGATAGGGTTGGCGGCGGTAATGGCTCGCTATCTTGTAGTGCAACTTTAACCGGCTGAGCCAGCCCTGCTGGTTAAAATCTGCCCCGATACGCGGTATGCGGTCTTGCTGTACGGCTTCTTTGGTCATCTTGCCTGAAGTAGTGGCGTGATAACCCGATTCCTTTGCCAGAATATGTGCAGCCATGGTATTGTCGCCGTGGGGCCAGCACAGAAAATGCACCGGCTTACCCAGGTGCTCCTCGATGGTTTTTTTGGAATGCACGACCTCGTACTGGAGGCGGTCGCGAAATTCCTGATCCGATTCAATGTCAAGATGCAGGTTGCCCGCCTGCATGAAACGGTCGGCCAGTTGGCGTACGGCCGCCTCATAAACCGGCCTGTCTGTTGTCCCCGTAAGATCGTAAGCCGCAGCGATTTCAGTGGCCTCTCGGAAAAAATCCGGGTTGATGCGGTGCTTTTTGGCGATAACAGCCGATTGTTCCTCGAACAGCGGTGTCCCGAAGGATAGCCGTTGTTCAAACGCCGGATCTTTCATATACGTTGCCCTGATTTCCGGATAGGCGTTGAGGATGGGATGGAGGCCCTTGAAGCCGCCGTAATAAAAGCCTTTGATTTTCTCCGAAACGACGTATTTGGCGTGGGTCATGGTATGCGACTGTACATCTACCACACCCGATTCCTGCATCAGTTTGAGTTCTTCCCACGACAAATACCCCAGTCCTTCCAGGTCCGATTCGCTGCATTTGCCGCTCCATACATCTTCCAGGTTGGGGCGTACCACGGCGTTGGGCTCTATGCATTCGGGCGATACGAACAGGGTAAACCGCATGCCGTATTTCTTGGCTACCGGGTAGGCATAAACCCAGTTGTCGAGCAGGCCGTCGTCGAAAGTCAGGCACAATTCATTTCCATCGCTGGTTTTGATACCCCTGCGAATGGCCAGCCATTCGTCCATAAACAGCGCCTTGAAGTTGTTGCGCTTGAGGTAGGCCATCTGGTGCTCGAAGTTTTGCAGTCTCAGGGTAAGAAAGTGCAATACCCATTGTTCGATGGGTTCGGGCGCGACAGAGTGGTAGTAAAAAACCGGTGGACTAATGTTTTTCATAGTATGATTCGATTTGCCGCATGTGGTTTTCAATGTTACACTGCTGTTCTACCGATTCGCTGAGTGCAAAAGCCTTTTGGGCGAGACTGGGAAAGTCCCGGATAATGCTCAGAAAATTGTCTTTTATTTGATCATAATGGGCAGGATCTCCGAGAATAAAGTCTTTTTCGTGGCCGTATATTTCTTCAAAAACCGGCACATTGCTCGTCAGCGTTGGCAGACCTGTCAAAATAGACTCTGCAATAACATTGCCATAAGACTCGTATGCGCTCAAAAAAAGGAACAAATCCATCGAAGCATAGAACTCCGGGATGTTCTGAATATATCCGAGCAATTTGATCCGATCGGCGAACGGGCTTTTGCTGATTTGCGCTTCCAGTTCCGGACGCAGAGGTCCGTCGCCGGCGATATGCAGTTCAATATCCGGGTTGGTGTCGGCTATTTCTTCAAACAACCGGATGACCAGATCGACATTTTTGCCGTTCCAGAGCCGCCCGGCGTAGCCGATGCGCCGCAATTGGGTGCGCAGTGTTTTCAGGGCGGTGAATTTTTGGGTATCGATACAGTTGTACACCACCGGAGGCAAAACCGGCATCACCTTGTCCCGGAAGATATTGGCACTGTAATGCGAATTGGCAATAAAGCTCACTTCGCCCCGCATCATCAAAAGGCGTGAGAGGAGCCATACTGCTTTCAGGTAGATTTTCTGGATAGCGCTTTTCCAGTAGATCGTACCGTGAATATGGTATATCGTGCGCTGCACGCCCGCCAGCAGGGTGAGTGCCAGCAGGACGGGGCCCCCGTTTTGCAGGTGGAAGATGCCGTCGCGATGCTGGCGGACGTAGCGAAAGTATTGCCAGTATGGCCGCACCTTGCCGCTTTCTCCAGCCTCGACGGTTATTTTGGACTCGTCGAAAATCTGCTTCCAGGTGGGACGGATACCATAAGTGTACAACCTGCGCTTCCGGTAAAAATACTCGGAGTAATACCGTACACCCAGTTCCATACCTCCCGGTCCGATTTGCCAAAGGACGTAATGTACTGGTCTTATTTCCATTGGTGTTCTTCAGAATCTTGATACATCATGGCGCCCATACTGAAAAATACAGCTTGTATGATGCCACCTATGACAAATTGATAGTAAGAGAAAAACTGCTGCGACGAGGAGTGTAGCAGGAACCACGCAGGGAAAAAGATGCAGAAAAACAGCAAGGCGCCCTTGTAAGGGCTTCCCCGCGCCTGGTTATTGCTTCGGATAAATAGTTTTAATATAAAGTAGATGAAGAACAGGTGCATCAGCGCATAGCCGATAATACCCGAGTGCATCAGGATATTCTGGTTGCCCACGTGAAAATCGTCGCCTTCCATGAACCTGTTGGAAAAGCCCCAGCCGGTAAGCGGCGATTCCGACCATATTTTCATCACGCGCGGACCCCGGACGCTCAATCGGATCAGGGAGCCGCCTGCCGTCTCGTCGCCCTCAGCCAGTTTTCCAAGCGTGAGCAATCGTTTGATGGCATTGTCTATCTGTATCCCCACAATGGGCAGGGAACGCGCTGTGAAAAGAAAGATAAGCACCAGGACCAGGATGGACATGAGTCTCCGGCCACTCAGTTTCAGGACAAACAACAGCGAGAAAAACAGGGAAAAGGTGAAACAGATTACCCAGCCCCGCGTAGCGGACAAGAATACCGAAGCAAAATTTGCCATCACCACCGCGAAGCACAGCCAGGAGGGCAGGTACTTCCCCGGCCTAAAGGCCAGGAAGAACAACGCTCCAAAATAGGTAATGAGCAGGATGCCCTCGTTGTACAACCCGCGATACGTTTTGCCTGCCTTGATTTTGATGGCATACCGCGCCTTTTTTACCACACCCATGTGCTGGGCGGGGCTCTGCGCATTCAGGATCGTGTACAACTGGGCGCCCAGCGCCACAAACGCCACACAAAAGAGATACAGGAACAGGTCCCGGTATTGCTCGATTCGTGTGAACAGCCGGGGAACCGAGTACAGCATAAACAGCGGCACGATCCACTTGATGAGCCGGAATTGTACGTTGATCTCCATGGAAACCCCGATCACGTATCCCTGCACCAGCAGAAATATGATGTAGATCAGCAGTATCTTCAGGAAATCGGTATAAAAGGGTTTATAGTTGAGCGGCTTGCCGTATGCCTTGAAAAAGGTCAGAATAATATAGATCATACCGACCTCCGCATCCGGCAATCCGGGCATTACGGCTATTACGGTCTTGTACAGACCGAAAAAGCCGAAAAACCCGTCGGATACGGTCAGGAAGTAAGCCATCCAGAAGGCCTCGTCCTTCGAGCGGAAGTAGGCCACGAGAATACCGATAAAGAATGCGGTGCCTACAAACTTCGGGACAAAATAATTGGCGCCAATGGACACTATGACCAGCGCCAGAAACAGCAGCGCTTTCCGAAGCATGGATGGTTCCTGCTCGGATTCGCTTGCCGCTGTTTCGGGCGGGCTATAGTTTTGCTCAGCTAAGGGATAGGGTGTTGGATAAGAAATCTGCATTGTTCGGGATGGAATATTTTTCTAGCATGACATTGCGCATCCACTGCACCTTCTCGACGCGCTTATCCTCGTTTTGGAGGTAATAGCGCACGATTTCGGGAGCGTCCTCAAAATTTTTCACCGCAGGCACGTCGGCATTGCCGAAAATCTCCACCACGTTTTGCTGCCATTCTAATATGGGCAAAGCGCCAGAGCAGAGTGCCTCCACAAAACGCCAGTGAATGGCGTGCAGGAGACCGGGATTAGCGTCCACCGGTGCAAATTTGGTGGCGTTGTACATATCATTCAATTGTTCCACTGAAATGTGGGCGCCACCCGCCCTGGGCCGGTAGCATTTCCGGAGTTCGGGGTAATGGCCAAACCAGCGCTCCCACGATTGATCGCCATGGATCTGCAGGTCAAACTCGGTAAAACAACTCAAAAACTTCGACTTTTTTATCCCCCAGTTCGTCTTGTAGCACATACCCACATACAACACTTCGGATTTCAGTTCATTGTGCCGCTCCGGCGTCAGTTGCTTTTCAAAATGCTGATGGACCGGCAGGTTGGGATAAAAATAATGGATGTTTTTGATGCCCAGTTTTTTTAACGCCTCCACCCAGAAAGAATCGTACGTATAAATGGCGTCGGCGTGAAACAGGATGGGCATGAAATGCCGGCTCGTAGGGGTGTAATAAGGGCAATAAAACAGAAAAAACGCCACCTTCGAACCGCCCCTTTTGAAATGCTGGATG
>ERZ724521.243-NODE-243-length-23933-cov-5.105704_pt1 | contig 23933 bp, 23 predicted proteins | sample MGYA00376054_ERZ724521 | MGnify/ENA primary metagenome ERZ724521 (study PRJEB28724, sample SAMN07190883) | activated sludge metagenome | isolation source: activated sludge of sewage treatment plant in Hong Hong | place: Hong Kong | collected 2016-03-17 ... | reverse complement strand
ATGGCAAAAATATATTAACCTGAGCTGGTATATTTGGGCTGTTTCATTTTCAAATCAACTTGAAGCCGGCTGGTTTTTGTTCCGCCGATAGCCTATCCTGCCATGCAAGAACCAGATCATCCCCCCCTGATCACGCCGCTGAATGAAGGTGCTGTCGCCGTTACATTCGGCCACTCCATCAACAAGGAAATATACCGAAAAGTGACCTGGTTACGCGATTTTTTGCTCGAAAACCCTTTTCCCGGACAGGATTCGGTCGTGCCGGCGTATGCTACCCTTACCGTATTTTTCGACCCGCAGCATGCCGTTCTTCGCCAGTCCAGGGGACAGGAATGGCCGACAGGCATCGTTGTCAATTTTCTTCGCCAGGCATTGAAAACGATGCCCGCAGATGAAAAAACGCCTGAAATTACGCCATTGATCGATATACCTGTCTGCTACAACGGACCCGACCTGTCCGAAGTCGCAGCCCAATTACAGATTACCACGCAAGAAGTTGTCAGGCTTCATACCGGAAATACCTACAGCGTTTTCATGATCGGGTTCCTGCCCGGATTCCCCTATATGGGTCCCCTGCCGGAAGCCCTTCAGTTGCCACGCCGCGCCACGCCACGCCTGCGTGTTGCCGCAGGCAGCGTCGCCATTGCAGGGGCACAGACGGGCATTTATCCGCTACAGTCACCCGGCGGCTGGCACATCATCGGGCACACGGATATTACACTGTTCAACCCGACGGCCCGGCCGCCATCCTTGCTGCAGCCGGGCATGCAGGTAAGGTTCATCGCAACATAAAAACCGATCTTGTGAAAATCGCAATCCTCCATCCGGGTACACTTGCCACCGTCCAGGACCTGGGCCGCACCAGCTGGCGTGCAGAAGGGATACCCCTGTGCGGTGCAGCCGATACGGTGGGGCACCGGATAGCCAACTTCCTGGCCGGCAACGCTGCCGATGCGGCGACAATTGAACTGGCAGGTGGAAAATTTTCCGCCTGGATTGAAGAAGGAGGGCGGATGGCGCTGTCCGGCGCAGGCGGGCAACTGCGGCTGGATGGTCTCGACATCGCACAAGGGCGTTCCGTATATATTCCTTCCGGGACACTGCTGGAAGTGCTGCCGGCGCCGGGAGGCAGTTTCAGTTACCTGGCCACCACGGGCGGCTGGGATGTGCCGCCTGTGCTCGACAGCCGAAGCACCTGCCTGCCTGCGGGTTTTGGAGGACTGAAGGGACGCATGCTGCAAAAAGGAGACACGTTGAGTGCTGCGTCCGGGTCTTCGGGCGATATGGATACTTCACATGCTGATCCGTCCATTGAAAAAGAGTCGGGAAAATGGGCTGTTGACACCTCGTCGTTACGGCCATTTCAAACGACGGGCAGCACAGATACCCTGATTCGCATACTCCCGGGGCCCGAGTCCGGGCGCTTCGAGGCGGCATACCGGCAAGCGTTTTTCGAAATGCCTTTTACTGTTTCCCTTCAAAAGGATCGCATGGGCGTCAGGCTCCAGCCCGCCGGAACGCTGCCGCCATACGCAAACGTCGACATGCTGTCTACGGCCGTCATGCCCGGCACAATCCAGGTACCCCCCGACGGCAACCCGGTCGCCCTGCTCGCCGATGCCCAAACAACCGGGGGCTACCCCCGGATCGCACAGGTGATTGCGGTCGACATTCCGGTACTGGCACAGGCCCCGCCCGGGCAAACCATTCTTTTTCAGGCAGTTACCATTTCCGATGCTGAGAAACTGCTGTTCGAACAGGAAAAAGTGCTGCAAAAAATCCATCTTGCCGTACAATTCAAACTTCGGAAGCATGCCAACAATTGACCTGAACTGCGACATGGGAGAAAGTTTCGGCGCCTGGAAAATGGGTAACGATGCTGCCCTGATGCAATACATCTCCTCCGCCAATATCGCCTGCGGCTTCCATGCGGGCGACCCGGTCATCATGCGCGAAACGGTGCGGCTGGCCCTGAAATACCACGTCGCCATCGGCGCGCATCCGGGCTTCCCCGACCTTCAGGGCTTTGGGCGACGCGACATGAAAATGTCGCCGGAAGATGTGTATACCATGGTGCTGTATCAAACGGGCGCCCTGCAGGCCATTGCCCGCTCGGAAGGCGCCGCCGTGCACCATGTCAAGCCACACGGCGCCCTGTACAATATGGCGGCGAAAGACCGCGCCCTGGCAGACGCCATCGCCCGCGCCGTACAGCAGGCGGACCCCGAACTCGTGTTGTACGGGCTGAGCGGGAGTGCGCTGATAGAAGCGGCCCGTAGTATCGGTTTGCGCAGCGCCAGCGAGGTGTTTGCCGACCGGACCTATCAAAGCGACGGCTCGCTCACGCCGCGCAGCCGTGCGGATGCGTTGGTCGAAAGCGCCCGGGGCGCAACAGAGCAGGCATTGCAGATGGTTCATTACCGGACAGTTGTAAGCACCGACGGCAAGACGGTCGACCTTCAGGCCGAAACAATATGCCTGCACGGCGACGGCGTACACGCCCTGGAGTTCGCGCAGGCCATCCACGCTGCGTTTAAAGAAAACGGTATCGCGGTAAAAGCGCCCTGAGCGATTTTCGGGAGTACCCTGAACATAATTTTGGACGCACGCCAGTCAAACTGAAGCAATGCGCATATCAAAAAAACATACCGGCGTCAGCCTTGGCGCTGCATTCCTGATGGCAACTTCGGCCATAGGACCCGGTTTTCTGACGCAGACGGCCGTATTCACGGCACAATTGGGCGCCAGTTTCGGATTTATCATCCTGTTGTCCGTACTGCTCGATCTGGGCGCCCAGGTCAATATCTGGCGCGCCATCACCGTGTCGAACCTGAGGGCGCCTGAACTGGCCAATCGGGTGGTGCCGGGACTGGGACATTTTCTTACCCTGCTGATCGTTGCCGGAGGCCTGGCCTTTAATATTGGCAATGTAGCGGGGGCGGGACTGGGACTGGAGGCCCTGGCCGGTATCCCGCCCGGCTGGGGTGCCGCCCTGAGTGGAGGCCTCGCAGCCGGGTTATTCCTCAGCAGGGAAGCCGGAAAGGCTGTGGATTATTTTGTACGGGTGCTTGGCGCGCTGATGATCCTCATGACCGCCTGGGTGGCTGTATCGGCCCATCCGCCCCTTGCAGAAGTAGCCCTTCGAACTTTCCTTCCCGAAAAAATGGATGCTGTTGCAGTGCTTACCATTGTAGGTGGTACCGTCGGCGGCTATATTTCCTTTGCAGGGGCACACCGCCTGCTGGATGCGGGTATAAAGGGCGCGGATAACATCGATGTCGTAACCAAAAGTGCTTTTACAGGGATCGGAGTTGCCACTGCCATGCGTCTGTTGTTGTTTTTGGCGGCACTTGGCGTGGTTGCCGGCGGAGCAGCAATAGACCCTGCCAACCCGCCTGCCTCGATATTCGGGGCGGCGGCAGGCGCACCAGGCTACCGCTTCTTCGGACTGGTGATGTGGGCTGCGGCCATCACCTCGGTCGTCGGATGCACCTACACTTCCATTACCTTTCTCACCAGTTCCTTTCAGCAATGGAAAGGGGCGGCAAAGTGGTTGCTGCCTGCATTCATCGCCATTTCTGTATTTGTTTTCTGCTTCTTTGGCAAACCCGTGCGGACACTCATTGTGGCAGGGGCCCTTAACGGGCTGATTCTGCCGGTCGCACTGGCCGCCATGTTGCTGGCTGCCCGGCGCCCGGAGATCACTGCCGGGTATCGCCTGCCAACCCTTTGGCAGGTTGCAGGATGGATCGTTGTTGTCATCATGGGCGCCATGGCAGCAAGCGCCTTTTGGCAGTTGGTGTAAAAAAAACATCGTGGTGCAGGTTGAGCAACGACCCAACACTTCCGCTACATAAAACCGGGTTTGCAACAAAAACAGTAAAAAATATTGATTAATAACAAGATATACAATATTTTTGCATGAAATGAACCTAATCCACCGGACCATATGACAACCGCCAAAGCCCTTGAAACAGCCAGAAGTATTCGCGCCTTAATCGGCAGAAGCAGTATCGAGGAGGCTATTGTCGCACTCCTGGAATACTTCTCTGAAATCGGGGATAAAAATCGTCTCAACGATGTAGTTGCCCTTCAGGCGAGACTATACGGGCTGAATCAGGCCATTACAAGAGGCACTATTTCTGAACAGGAAGCCGCTGTCCAACGCGGGCGGATATGCAGCAGCATTTTGCTGATGCTTGATGTAATCGTTCCTGAAGCAGCCCAGCCGGAACCATCCAAATCGGTAAAAAAGGGTAAACTGCTCCATAATATCCCCGAGGCAATGAAGGTGGGCGACGTGGTAGAGTGCCGCGTCCGGATCGCCACTACGGAAAAGCAGCTGCGCAAAAATTTCGCAAGCGCCGACCATATTGCCACCATACCACTCGACCGTATTGGCGAGCGCATGGAAGTGTGGCTGGAGGCTGCAGATGCCGGGGCGTTTATCATAAAACGCCAGAACAGACATGCCCTGCAGATCATCGAGCCCGATGTACATACCGAATGGGTGTTCGATATCATTCCGATAAAAGACGGCGTCCACCGGATCTTCCTGAAAGTAGAGATTATCCTGGAAACCAAAAACGGCGACGTACGGCGCGACGAGGTAATTTCGGTACCCGTCGATGTTAGTAACTCCCGGCCTACCAGCGCCGCTCAATGGAACAATGTGGCAGATATTTCAACTGCCGGAGCATCAAAGGGCTTTTTTACAACAATCATAAGCAGCGTTTTTGGCAAAAAAAGGGGGGAGGTAAAACGCTTGTCGGCTGCATTGGTCGTCGTTATTGCCGGCTATCTGATCGCTCAAATGATCTGGGACGAAAAAAGACCGGAAATAGAGTTCCCCCTGACAGGCAAAACCCGGAACGTCGGGATTATCATTGAAGCGCCTGCCGACAATATTGCGGAAGCGTTTACCGTATCGGGCAAAGCCTTTCCATTGACAAAAGTGAGGCAAGGGGTATGGCAAACACGGATCGACATTCCCGACAAGCAGATATACCACCGCATATATTTTCAGGGCGACATATCGGAGGGCAATTACAGAAACTCATACCTGAGCCAGGCCGTCAATACTTTCTATTTCACCGATACCTCCCGTTGTGGTCTTTATATCGAGGTGGATACCGTTGTCCAGCCGCTCAGCCACTGGTACCTGGTTTGGGAAAAAAGCCCCACTCAGTTTGAATCCTTCCGGGTGGAACCCATCGACGACAAAATGTTCTTCGTCCCGCTGGGCGACTGGTGCGCAGCGCTCTATATGCCCGGTAAAAAATACAATTTTCAGTTAATAAACGACTCGCTGACCCTGTGGGCTAAAGAGGTGCCCGTGAGCAATCCTCCATTCCGAATCCTGTTTACCCACAAGCCGGCCGGTACCGGCCCTATAACTTACAATACTACCGCGACGCTGATTTTCAGTCGCCCCATTTCCCTCAACAGCATTTCCGTAAACGGTCAGCGCGTCGCAAAATATACCAGTTTCGATGCCACCGGCGCGCGCCGGAAAAAGGCGGGGGCACAATTTGTCATTAACGCGGGTAACGTCCGGAACCTGGACGCCTCGGCCACCTCTTTTACCTTTACCGTGAACAGCAGCGATTGCACCTGTGCTGCGAAAACGGTAACCGCCGCCTCCAATATCAGGGATACCATCACCTGCACACCCCTTCCGTCCAAAAAACTGTCTAAACCGACAGGTCCCGCCCCGGTCCCATATGGACCTTCGGATACTCCCCATCCTTCCAAGTCCAAAATAGCCAATCTGTACATGCAACTCCCCCCCAAATGGGTCAAACAGATCGAAGACCTGTCCATTACCGTAGACGGAAAACCGTATTCCAGTTCTCTGCCACTGGTAGACGGGAAAATCCCCTTTAACCTCGCGGTACGTGATGAGAACTGCAGTATTTGCATCGAAATGCACGGGCAGAATACCGGCAATCCGCTGACCCTGGGCTGCTATACCGGTCCAATTGAACCCAAAATGGAACTGGAGATACTGGATGGCCAGATTGTGCGCAGGAAATAACTGCGTTATGCTGCCACAATGAAATAATTTGTACGGATTGGGTTGAAGAATCCGGCCCTTTTGTCATATTTGTCCGGGAAAGGTTTTCCAACTGCCTTCCCGTGAACCCTCAAAATAGACACAATATGCGAAGTACTACATTCGTACTCCGGGGCGTCGTTGTTCATGCCACCCTTCTTTTCGCTTTCTCCGTCGACGCTCAAACGCCTGATACCGTACAATCTGCCCTTATCGGCTACGGTGAGCAGGACCTTCGCTTCACTACCGGAGCAGTGACGCACCTGGAATCCGGTGATTTCAACCAGGGCCAGGTATTCGACTGGAACCAGCTTTGGCAGGGCCTTGTTCCGGGGTTTATCGCTACCAGACCCGGCAGCAATCCCAACGAACCATACGAAAACCGTATCCACGGCCTGCATACCTTTCTGTCGCGCACCCAACCGCTTTATGTGGTCGACGGCGTGCCCGGCGTGGACCTTTATGCCGTCGATCCGGCCGATATTGTTTCGGTGGATGTTTTGCGCGACGCGGCATCCACAGCCATATACGGAGGCCGTGGCAGCGCAGGCGTGGTTCTGATCAACACCCGGCAGGATGGCGGGGCAGGCGTTCGGGCGACCTACCAGGGCCAGGTAGCCTTTGAATCGGCGGCAAAACGCTACGAGGTGCTCGATGAACCGGCATTTATCGGTTCGGGCGGTCCCGATTTTTCCATCAATTCAACGGTGAATACCGACTGGCAGTCCCAGGTGCTGCAAAGCGGGATCAGCCAGGCACATCACCTGGGGTTGAGCGCCGGTTCGGGCAAGCGCACTATGATGCGTGTCTCGCTGCATTATCGTAACCAGGAAGGCATCCTGCGGGGCACGGGGTTCAAACAGTACAACGGTAACATGCTGCTGTCGCAAAAAATACTGGACGACAGGATCACCCTGAGCGGCGGGATCAGCATGGCCAGCCGCGCGTCGAATGTCGGGTTCCCGGAAGCATACCGTTATGCGGTGATCGCCAACCCGTCGTCGCCGGTCCGCAGCGATGAGTCTGAATTTGCCCCCTTTGGCGGTTATGTTGAAAAAAATCTGTTCGACTATTTTAACCCCGTTGCCATCATCGATCAAAATAAAAACGACGCCCTGACGGTATACACGTTCGGGCACCTCCGGGCAGAAGCGGAACTCCTGTCCGGGCTTAAGGCAGGGCTGATGGTGGCAAGGGAACAGAGCCGACTGGAAACAAGCGAGTATTACAGCAAACAAAGCAAGTTCAGGGGCTTTAGTCGCAACGGTCTCGGCGTGTACGGCCAAACCGCCTCGGGGCAGGATCTGCTCGAAGCTACCCTGAACTGGCGCGTTCAACTTTCGCGGCTGAATGTTCAATTGCTCGGCGGTTACGGATGGCAGCAGGCGAACAAAGACGGCTACAACATTCAGGCGGGCAACATCATATCCGACGTGCTCGGAAACAACTCTTTCGGCTCCTTTACCGATATTCAGCAAGGCAAGATCAATATTTCCGGTTTCCAGCAGCGCACCAACCTGACCGGCTATTTCGGAAGAGCGCAACTGCAATGGGATGCCACCTATTTTTTATCATTCGGCGCGCGGCGCGACGGCGCATCACAGCTGGGCAAAAATGCAAAATGGGGCACCTTCCCCTTCTTCAGCGCGGGTATCGAGGCATCCCGGCTGCTGAACTGGCAGTTATTCGACCAGTTGAAACTCCGTATCGGGAAAGGTGTTTCGGGCAGCGTCCCGGCAAATGATGTGTTGTCAAAACAGGTTTATAGCCCCGGTACCGATATCTTCTACAACGGCAACTATGTGCCGGGCTACTACCTGACCCAGGTGGCCAACCCGGATCTCGGCTGGGAACGGCACAGCGAGATGTCCTACGGACTTGATTTCGCGCTGCTGAAGAACAGACTGGGCGGTTCGATCGATATGTTCAGCTATACCAGCAGCGACCTGATTGTCAGGGCACAGGTACCTGTTCCTCCCAATGAAGCCAATCAGCAATATCAAAATATCGGAGAACTCAGCGGCAAAGGCGTTGAGATTGCACTCCGGTACGACGCAGTCAAACAGCAGCATTTCACCTGGGAAGTCGGCCTGAATGCCTCCAAAACAACCGTTCGGCTGGAAAATGCCGGCACTTTGGAAGACACCACGCTGGCTGGTTACCCCGGTGCGCCCTGCGGATGCGGCAACTTCTACTACCTGAATTATCCAGGGGCCGAGGTAGGTACTTTCTGGGGACCGGTAACTGACGGATCATTCGATGCCAACGGGGAGTTTGTTTATCAAAACCTCGATAATAACCCGCAAATCGATCCAAACAACTTTAACAGGGACCAAACCAACCTGGGCAGCGGGCAGCCCAAATGGGTGTTTGGCATAAGCCAGCAGATCCGGTGGAAGCGTTTCGACCTGAGTATGTTGTTGCGCGGCGCATCCGGTCACCAGCTCGTGCAGGAAATGAGGCTTTTTTATGAAACCTTTAATCCCACCATGGCCACCTGGAACAATGTGATCACCCGGTATTCCAACCCGGAAAGCAGGAATCTTATCCGCCTCAACAGCAGTTACCTGGAAAAGGGCACCTTCCTGCGCCTGCAAAACATTGCGATAGGCTACAAAGTAGGACTGCCGGCCGGCAGTTGGGTTGAAGGTCTGCATATCCAGGTCGGCGCCCAAAACCTGCTGACTTTTACCAAGTACACCGGGCTCGACCCCGATGTGCGGATATCCGATGGCGGCCCCACAGATAACGGAAGCCGTAATCTCCCGGACAAAGACGTGCTGCAACCCGGTATCGACCGGCGCAACACCTACCCCTTAGCCCGGTTGTTCTGGCTGGGTATCAAGGCAGAATTCTGAAAACCGGCTACTGTCCGAAAATCTGCTGTTCCACGATCTGACACAGGATGTGGCCGATCAGGATGTGCGATTCCTGTATGCGCGGCGTATCGGTCGAGGGTACATTCAGCAGGATGTCGCAGAGGTCTGCCATTTTTCCCCCGGTGGCGCCGGTGAAACCGATGATGGCCATGCCCTTTTCCCGGCCCATACGAATAGCCTTCAGGATATTGGGCGAATTGCCGGAGGTGCTGAAAGCCACCAGTATATCGCCGGGACGCCCCGCTGCTTCCACCATACGCGCGAAAACGTCTTCGTAGCCGTAATCGTTCGCGACAGCCGTCACGAAAGAGGAGTTGACATGCAGGGCCTCGGCGTAAAGTGGCGGCCGGTCGCGATAGAAACGCCCCGATAATTCGGCAGCGATATGTTGCGCATCGGCAGCGCTGCCGCCGTTGCCGCAGAAAAGGACTTTCCCGCCTTCGCGGAAGGTCGTTGTCATGGCCTGTACAGCCTGTGCTGTTTTTGTATGAAAATCCGCGTCATCCAGTATGGCCTGCTTGACAGCGATACTGTCGCGGATGGATTGTAGAATAGTCCCGTTCATGTTTACCGGTTCAGGAATCTTTTAATAATGCCCGCGCTGCCCGCAGCCGGTTGCTCCAGCGTTCCATATCCACCACCATTTCCGCGCGGTTGTCGAGCGGCAAAGTTCCGTGCTTTTTTGCCAAATCCGCATAATGTTGCAGGCATACCCGTGTAATGCTGACAATAAAATGTACACCGGCCATGGCCTGTCGGGCCAGTTGTGTGCGGCCGGAGGCTTTGGAAAAGGTTCTTTTTACCGTTTTCACCTGCGCTTCAAAAATATGTGCAAGGGCCGGTATGTCGTTTTGTTCGGTGTAGAAGGTGGCTATTGTGGCGATACCAGCCTGCCTGTCGTGCCAAAGGTCAAAAATATCATCGCACAGCTGTACGAGGTACCCAAACTGAAAAATGGCCTCCTGCTCGGCCGGAAGCAATGCGTGGTTCATTACCCGCCTGAACAATAACACGGAATAGCCGCCCTTTTCCGCAGTTACCCGAGCCAGTTCTTCCACGTCCGGCTGCGGCGTTCCGCTCTGCCGTCCGGCCGTTTCCACATTGAAAACCCGGTGCATAAAACCCCTGAACGCTTCAAGATCGCCCGGAGGCAGGGCGCTGTAAATATTGTGCAGAAAATGGAGCGCTCGCCCGCTGGGATCGGCAGTTCGACCGTAGGTCTCGGGGTTGTCCTGCCACAGCATACCCGTATCGTCCCTGCCGCGAAAGGTATCCGCCAGATCGTCGAAGTAATAAGCCAGCGCAGCGAGGTTGGTGAAGAGGTGTTTCTCGCGGGCATTGCGGGGACGGCCACGCAGCAGGCCGAATACGGCGCCCAGATAAGTGGTGCCATAAAAATAGTGCTGCAGCCGGCGTTTCTCCTTCGAACTGAATGTATCGGCAGGGGGCAGGTCCAGCACCCGCAAGGCCCGTACCCGGAAATACCACGCAGCCCTGACGAAAGCCAGCGTCAGCCAGACCGCAGCCAGGGAGAGATAGTACCAGTGACGGAGGGTATTCGCCATGTCAGCCGCTTTCAGGTAATTTTCTGACCGCCCGGCAAGGCCCGTATGAAGGTAATGAGGGCAAAGGCCATCAGTGCGATGAGCCCGACAACACAGGGTATGCCCACCGAAGGATGTATTCGCGTCTGGAAATAGCCCACCTGCGACCACCAGTCCATGACCAGGACATGGACGAAATACATGCCGAAACTGGCCGCAGCGAGTGCGCTTTCAATGTCGAGCAGAGGCGCTTTATTCATCGACCATTTTGCCAGCAGAAACCAGCCTGCTGCTGCCATGGCACAGTTCGGGGTGAGATAATCGTAAAAATAAGGGTGAAAAACACCGCCGTAGGCTTTGCTGGCCCACCAGGTGCCGACTGCAGTGATGCCTGCACCTGCCAGGATCAGCAGGACGGCAAGCAGGCGTATCTGTTTTTCAGATATCTTCCAGGGTGCGATGCCCGTTGCGGCAGCCGGGTGCCCGCCGGCAACTTTGTTTCCCAGGTAATAACCCAGTACGAAGTAGCCGCAGTTGTTGGTGAACAGTTCGAAGTAGATGCCGATGCTGATCCCGAAAAACACCCACAGAATCTTGTAGACCCAGGTACCGATGATGCAGGCGCCGAAAAAATACCAGTAATCGCGTTCTGAAGCCGAACGCACCCAGGGACGCAGGATGGGGTATACCATATACAACCCGATGATCAGGTAAATGAACCAGAGGTGGTAATGCACCGGTCGTTCCACGATGCCTCGAATGGCGTCGGCGACCGTGGCCGGAGTGCCCTTGACCAGATGATTATAAACGCTGTACACCAGCATCCAGAACAGCGCTGGAACCACAACCCTTGAAAACCGCCTTTTTAAAAAATATCCCAGTTCGTAGTCCTTTCCAAGCAGCAAAAAACCGCTCAGCATGACAAACAGCGGTACGGCCGGCCGCGCCAGCGAATCCCAGATGTTGCCCGACCACCAGAACAGGGTGTCGTATTGCCGGTTGCCCTCGGCGACCGATCCGGAAGCATGGATGATGATCACGAGCAGGGTGGCTATATTGCGCAGCCGGTCTGCCCACGCCAGGGCATGCAGGGGTTGTTGCCTGGTTTCATGATGTGCTGCAGGGGTTGCGGCCGTCAGTTGTTCGTTCATTTTCATGCAAAGTCCGGCAATTTTATGAAGTCACAAAGCCTCCTTTCAGGTAGAGCCTTGCCTGGCCGCTGATCAGTACCCGTTCGCCGTTCAGGGTGCAGCGCAGGAACCCGCGCCGTTCGGATGCCTGGATGGCCGTAAGCGCCGTTTTCCTCAGGCGACCGGCCCAGTATGGCGTCAGGGTGGTATGCGCAGAACCGGTGACGGGGTCCTCATCGATGCCGAATGCGGGGAAAAAGCAGCGGGAAACGATGTCGGTATCCGAGCCCGGCGCCGTACAGATGAACCCGCGCGCCGGAATGGTTTTCAAGGCCCTTAAATCGGGGTTGAGCGCCAAAATATCCGATTCATTGGAATAGACCAGAAGGTAATCCTCCCGTCCTGCCCATACCTCCTGCGGGGCGATGTGGAAGGCCTGCCGTGCCGCTTCGGGAAGCGTCTCGGGGCGCAGGTGGTCGGTGGGAAAATCGAGCGTAAACCAGTCAGCCTCGCGCTCCACGTGCAACCAGCCGCTCATACTCTGGAATGATAATTTGTCGGAAACGTTGATTTTCAGGCAGTTAAAAACAACATACGCAGTCGCCAGGGTTGCATGGCCGCACAACTGCACTTCAGTCGCCGGGGTAAACCAGCGGATATGGTATTGGTCGGTGCCAGCAAGTGCGACAAAAAAAGCCGTTTCAGCGAGATTATTCTCGCGGGCGATTTTTTGCATGACCGTATCGGGGAGCCAGGTGTCCAGGGGCACTACGGCTGCTGGGTTGCCGCCAAACAGTTCAGCGGTGAAGGCATCGACCTGGAACAATTTGTGCGGATAGTTCATAATTCCGAAGGTATGGTTAAAAATCAATTTCCAGTTCGTCGTGCGCCAGCATAAGGCCTTTGGGCAGCCGGTCGTCCATCTCCGCCATTTTGCCCATGTGGTGGCTGACGTGGGTGAGCCATGCTTTTTCAGGCGCCATTTCCGCTACGAAAGCCACTGCCTCGATCAGGTTCATGTGCATGGAATGTTCGCGGTGGTGCAGGGCGCTGGTGACGAGCCATCGGGTACCCTTGATTTTTTCCTTTTCCGCTGCTTCAACCGTTTTTACGTCGGTCAGGTAGGTAAGGTCGCCGAAGCGAAACCCCAGTATGGGCAGGTGCCCGTGCATGACGCCGATGGGCTGTACCCGCACATTGCCGATGCGCAGAGGCGTGTCTTTTTCAATCGTTACAAGTTCGATACGCGGAATACCGGGGACGGGATTGCTGAACACGTATTCGAAACGCTGGCGCACCTGCTCGGCTACGCGGGGCAGGGCGTACACGGTCATGGCGCGCCCCGTGCGAAAATTAAAAGGCCGGATATCATCGAGCCCGATCACATGGTCGTTGTGCTCATGGGTAAGCAGGATGGCGTCGAGGTGGTGTACCCGGGCGCGCAGCATCTGCTGCCGCAAATCGGGGCCCGAGTCGATCAGAATATTTGTTCCGCCAACCGTCACCAGCACGGACGACCGCAGCCGCTGGTCGCGGAGGTCGGCAGATGTGCAAACCGCACAATCGCACCCGATGACGGGGACGCCCTGTGATGTACCTGTACCGAGGAACGTGAGTTTCAAACTAATTTTCTTTTTTCCACTTCTGGATCAGTTCGCGGGATGGCTCTGACAGGTTTCCGGGGTCGTATTCAAGACTGTTCAGAATTTCCAGCAGGCTGTTGATGCGGGCTTCGGTATCGAAAAACTTGTTTATCACGGCGATACGGCGGCTTTCCACGATACAATAGCCGCTGTGGAAGGTGCCTTTTTCATACCGAATGGTGTAGTCCAGTTCTCTGAACAACTCTTCCAGTTTTTTCAGCGTTGTCTGGGTATAGCGCATATTCGAATTTTGACCTTTGACATCTAAGTTTTTCCACTCGACACATTCCCATATCTTCGCCGCAAGCCGCGCAAAAGTATCCAAAATCTCCCACTATGCGAATCAACACCATTACTGCATTTTTACTGCTCTTCTCCGGCCTGCTGCCCTTCGGCAGCGCCGCACAACAACGTTTCAAAGCCGGCATTATCGCCGGCGTGACCGCTTCACAGATCGATGGCGACGCCTCGGCAGGCTACAACAAAGTAGGCCTTCAGGCCGGATTGCGGGGCGTGACGGTCCTGAAAGAAAAACAGGAAGTCAGCGTGGAAATCCTGTACACCCAACGCGGATGCCGCAACGAGGCCAAAACACCGCCGTTTTTCAAAACCACGCTCAACTACATCGAGGTGCCGGTACAATGGCACTACAATGACTGGCTGGTCGATCAGGCCGACGATGCCGACAATTACTATCGCGTGCAGATCGGCGCCGGCCTGGCGTTCGCCCGGCTGCTGGGGTACAAGGACGATTCCGACGGTTCTATTGCCGGTATCACACCTGCATTGCCCGACCTCAACCGCAACAGTTTCAGTTTTCTGATCAGCGCCACCCTGTTTGCCAACAAACACCTGGGCTTCAACTTTCGCTACAACCGGGCATTGAACAAACTCTACAAACCGGGCAAACCGGGCACCAACTACGCGTATTCGCTCAACGAACATTTTTTGTCTTTCCAGGCACTTGTTATGTTCTGAAACCGATCCGGTGCAACCCTGACCCGTCTTTCGTCCACTTTTACCTATCCCTATGCGAGCAGCCGTCATCGACCTCGGAACAAATACCTTTCACCTGCTGATTGCCGAGCATACGCCATCTTCCGGCACATGGCGGGTGGTGGTCAAGCACAAGCGGTACGTAAAACTCGCGGAAGAAGGCATCCATCATATCGGAGAGGCGGCGTTCAGTCGGGGAATCGAGGCGCTAAAGGCGTTCAAAGTACAAATTGAAGCCGCACAGGTCGACCTGGCCCACCTGAAGGCGTTCGGAACGGCAGCGCTGCGCACGGCAGACAATGCCCCGGATTTTCTGGAAAAAACAGCAGAAATACTCGGTGTTCAGCCGGAGTCCATTTCGGGGTGGCGGGAAGCGGAACTGATCTACAAGGGGGTACGGCAGGCCGTCCCCTTTCCCGAGAGTCGCGTGCTCATCATGGACATCGGGGGCGGAAGCGTCGAGTTTATCATCGCCGACCGCAACCGGGTGTTCTGGCAGGAAAGTTTTCCGGTGGGCGTAGCGGTGCTTTGGCAGCGCTTTCACCGCCACGACCCGATTACGACCGAGGAAGTAAGTGCGCTGGAGCAATACCTCGAAACGGCGCTCGCCAGGCTCTGGCAGGCGCTCGAGACCTATCCCTGCCCTGCCCTTATCGGCGCATCCGGCACTTTCGACGTGATCGACCAGTTCCTGCTCGACCCTGCCGATAAACCCGAGTTGTACGGCCATATTCCGGTGGGCGACTTTTACCCTCTGTACGAACGCCTTGTACGAAGCACCCTTGCAGAGCGCCTGGCCATGCCCGGCCTGCCCGATGAACGGATTGAAATGGTCGTGGTGGCCGTCGTACTGATCCGGTATGTGCTGCAAAAAGCCGCGACCGTCGACATTTTCACCTCCGTTTACGCCATGAAGGAAGGCATGTTGGAAGATATGGTTTCCGGCGCCTAGGATAAAAAATATATATCCTTCCTTTGATTTGAAAACTTTTTCCGTTTTTAGAGCCAGAAATGAACGATCGCACACGAAACGAAAAGCAATAACATGAGCAGACCCGTTACCTTCCTCTGTGTTTCCAGTTACTTCAAGGGCAACGATTTTCTTCGCGGCGCTAAAGAAGCCGGCGCCAAAGTGTATTTCCTGACATCCAAAAAACTCGAAGACAAGCCCTGGGCCAGGGAAGCCATCGACGAAATATTTTATGTGCAGCAGGGCCCTGAAAATGAATGGCATATGCCCGATGTCATCGGCGGTCTTGCCTGGCTCATGCGCTCGCACAAAATCGACCGTTTCGTGGCGCTCGACGATTTCGACGTAGAGAAGGGCGCCGAAATGCGGGAGCATTTCCGTATGCCCGGCATGGGCCAGACGACAGCGCGGCATTTCCGCGACAAACTCGCCATGCGGATGAAGGCTGCCGATTCCGGCATCCGGGTGCCGGCGTTTTCAGCGCTGTTTAACGACGATGACATCAACCATTTCGCGGCAACCGTGCCCGCACCGTGGATCGTCAAACCGCGCGGACAGGCTTCGGCGACGGGCATGAAAAAGGTGTACCATGCCGACGAACTTTGGGAGCACCTGAACACACTGGGCGGGGAGCGGCATAATTTCCTGGTCGAGCAGTTCAAGCCCGGCGATGTGTACCACGTGGATGCACTCAGCGAAGGCGGCAAGGTCATTTTCGCACGCGCGTCGCAATACCTGGCCACACCCTTCGAGGTGGCACACGGCGGCGGTATCTTCCGCAGCGCTACCGTGCCCTTCGGATCGGCCGATGAAAAGGCGCTGCTCGCCAGCACCAGCGACGTGATGACGGCATTCGGCATGCAGCACAGCGCCAGTCATACGGAATTTATCAAATGCCACGACGACGGCCAGTTTTATTTTCTGGAGACCTCCTCCCGCGTCGGCGGTGCACACATTGCGGAAATGGTGGAGGCTTCCTCCAACGTCAATATGTGGCGCGAATGGGCAAAACTGGAGGTGGCCGTGGCCAGGGGCGAGAAATACCAGTTGCCCAAAGTGCGAAAAGATTATGCAGGCATCATCGTGTCGCTCACGCGGCAGGAATGGCCCGACGACAGCCAGTTTAACGATCCGGAAATTGCGTGGCGCATGACCGGAATGGATCATCATATCGGCCTTATCGTACAATCTCCGAAACGCGAACGCGTTATTGAATTGTTGGACGATTATGCCCTGCGAATCCAGCGCGACTACCACGCCAGCGCACCTGCGCCCACCAAACCTTCCAATTAAACTGGCGTTGAAATTGCTGTAATATTTTGGCCGACATGGCCAGGTTTAATCCATCCTAAACGTCTTGGTATATGATCTACCTTCGGTTTCCCTATGGGCTTTTTATAGCCTGCATGCTGCTTTGCGCGCATTCCGCCTCTGCCCGCGACGACTCCGGTCGCCTCTCCGAAACGCATTGGCAATATACCTACACCCTGCAACTGGAAACAAACAGCCTGGTGCAACAGGCCGGCGACCAATGGCAGCATTTTCTCTATTTCCGTTTTGATTCGGTGTGCCGGCAACAACTGAACGGCAAAGTCACGGAATCGGACTGGTGGCTCGACAGCCAGGAACTGCACTTTGCATTCCGGCAGCAAAGATTGTTCTCCCTGAGCCGCCTGAACGATTATTCGCTTGAACTGACCTACGTGTCAAAAGACGGGAAAAGCACCTACGTGCACCATTTTGCGCGTATCCAAAGGGAAAACTCCCCGCTTGGACAAGAGACTAACACCCTGCCGGTGGTACTGGTGCAAACCATTCCGCTGCCTCAGGCCGATCCGGAGGTGACCGCCCAGGCCATCACCCTTCCGGCGCCGGGAACAGAACCGGCCAGCGTGGAACTGGTCGGCGGCGGATACTACGGCGGCATCAATCCCGTGCAGCAGGATTTCATCACCATCAGCGGCGAGGGCCGGCTCATCCACCAGTTTGAAAGTATGCAGGGCAAGCGCCTCACCCAAAAAGCGGATATTCCGAAAGAGGAACTGGACCGGTTCATCGAATGGGCCACCAAGGAGCAACGTTTCATGGAAATGGAATCGTCGTACGACTGTAAAACGCCCGAGTGCGAAAAAAGGAAGACGGTGAAGCCCACGCCCGTGCCGCTTCGGTTGAGCATATCTACCGGCGAAGTGCGCAAGATGGTTACGGTAAGTATCTGGGGACTCGATAAAAACGGCAGGCGATACGTCAGTTATCCGCCGGAACTGGATCGCATTATCGACGCGGTACAGCGCCTGGCCAGCCGGAATTCGGCGATGAAATAGTGGCCCGTTCTTGTTTGACAGGATTGTCAGGGTTTTCCGGCAATATTGCGCTATCGGGTTTATCCTGCAAGACACATTTATTGAAACCTGTAGATCCTGTCGCAGAACATCACAATAGCATGTCAGCCAGCAGCACTGCCGCCGCGCCTGCCACATAGCCCCTGTACAAATCGGCGGGGACGTGCGCGCCGAGCGCCAGGCGTGCGGTGCCGATGAGACCGGCGAAGACAATGACCACGGCCAGCACGGCCAGCAGGCTCATTTGCAGGACGTTGCCGAAGCAGGGTATTTCCAAGCCGTAATACGCCCACTCAGGCCGCTTGAGCGCGAGTAAAATCATGGTCGCAAAACCGCCCATACCCACCGCATGTGCGCTAATCTTGGTAAAGATATTGATGAAAAAGGCCAGAAACAGGCCGATTGTCGCACCCAGCACACATACCTGAAACAAGTCGGGCACCTGTCCCACCGACGCGAGATTTTTATACAGCCACAGGTAAAAAACACCGGTGGCGATATAGGGACCGATGCGTTCCTGCTTGTCGCTCATCTGCAGGCTGGTGATAAATCCCAGGGGCTTCATGAGCAGCACTGCGAGAGCGGGCAACAAAAAACTCGTGATAAATACGGATAACAAGAGCAATATAGAACGCCTGTCGCCAATACCGGTGCCCCCGAACTGCTGGGGGTTGACGGTGGCCAGGATCAGCAGCATATAGGTCAGGACCAGCATGGGGTGCCCGATTACAGACAGGAAATTGGCAAGTGTTCTGTTCATATCAGCGCACTTTAAAGGTTTTATGCAACCTGTCGAGCGTGCGTTTGTCCTCGCGCTCCTTGATCGTCTCGCGTTTATCAAACATCTTTTTGCCCCTTGCCAGTTCGATGGTCAGTTTGGCGAGGCCGCGGTCACTGATGAATATCTTGAAAGGAATAATGGTGGAGCCCTTTTCACGGATGCCCCGTTCGAGTTTGCGAAGTTCAGGCCTGCGCAGCAACAGTTTCCGGGTGCGGCGCGGCAGGTGGTTGCTATCGGTACCGTATTCATATTCAGCGATATACAGGTTACGCACCCATAGTTCGCCGTTCTCAAATACACAATACGCGTCGTTCAGGTTGGCATTGCCATTGCGGATACTTTTGATTTCCGAACCTGTCAACATAATGCCGGCGTCGAACTCCTGCACGAAATAGTATTCGTAAGCCGCCTTGCGGTTCACGATCTCGATCTTCTGTTTTTTCTTCTCTTTGGCCATGATTAAAAAGCGGACAAATGTAAGGTGAATTGTTGAAAATGCCGGAGAAGGTCCGGGCAGTCCGGCAGCGCCGATTTCTTCGCCTTCACCAATACCCTCAAATCCCGAAATCCCCTATCTTGGTTCCCCAAAAACAGTAATATGAAAATCGTTAACTGGGTCATGGCCCTCGTATTCGCTCTTTTCGCAGCCGTGCAATACAACGACCCCGACCCCATTCAATGGATTGTGCTGTATGGCGGCGTAGCCGTACACTTTGCCATGGCCGCTTTGGGACGGATGTATCGCCCCGCCGTGTGGATATGGCTGGCGGCGGCCGTCATCTGGGCCGCCACCCTTTTCCCCGCGTTTCTGGATTGGATAAACATGGGCGAACCTTCGATTGTCGAATCCATGAAGGCGGAAAAGCCTTGGGTGGAACTCACCAGGGAATTTCTGGGTCTGGTGATCGCGGCGGCAGGTTGCGTTTTTTTGCTTCGAAAGCGCAGCAGCAACTCCTGACGATATGAACAAACCTTGTCCCAAAACCATTTTGCCGGCCTGTTGTCAGCACCGGAATACCGGTGATCGGATGCTTTTAAAGCCCTATCTTCACCGCTATGCACCTTAAGAAGAAAACGCAGCCGAAGGAAAAGCCAAAACTACACCCGCGCAACAGGCACCGGGAGCGCTATGACCTGAAATTACTGGTATCGGCCTGCCCTGAACTGGCGCCATTCGTTACCCTGAATGTACACGGCGGAGAGACCATCGATTTTGCAAACCCCGAGGCGGTAAATTTGCTGAACAAAGCCCTGCTGATACAGCATTACGATATGTCGTACTGGGATATCCCGCCGGGCTACCTGTGCCCGCCCATTCCCGGTCGGGCAGACTACCTGCACAACACAGCCGATTTGCTGGGCTCCTATAATTTTGGAAATATACCAACCGGGAAAAACATCACCTGCCTCGACGTCGGCGTCGGCGCCAATTGTATTTATCCGGTAATCGGAACCCGGGAATATGGCTGGCGCTTCATTGGTACCGATATCGACCCGGTTTCGGTGGCATCCGCCAACAAGATCATTGAAGCCAATGCGCGGCTGACCGGCATGGTGGAATGTCGCATGCAAACGAACCCCGCCGATCTTTTTTACGGCATCATTCAGAAGGATGAATACATCGACCTCACCATTTGCAACCCCCCCTTCCACGCCTCGATGGAGGCGGCAACTGCAGGCACCCTGCGCAAACTGAACAACCTGAACGAAAAGAAGATCAAAGAACCCGTCCTGAACTTTGGCGGGCAGAACGGTGAATTGTGGTGTGAGGGCGGCGAAGCCCAATTCGTCGGCAATATGATCCGCCAAAGCCGGCAGTTTGCTACCTCCGTTTTCTGGTTTTCTACCCTGGTTTCAAAACAATCCCACCTCAAAGGCGCCTACGACGCGCTGGCAAAGGCCGCCGCCGTTACCATAAAAACGATCCCCATGGGGCAAGGCAACAAAACAAGCCGCATTTTGGCCTGGACTTTCCTGACAAAGGAACAACAGAAAGCCTGGCGGGATTTGCGTTGGAAAGGGAGCGCCGGTAAATAAGTGCGTGAACTACGCCGCCTACCACAGCACCCGAATCAGGACAAGGATCAGCCCCAGGATGAAAATGGTGGTGAATATCTGTTTGTTGTATTTGGCCAGCCATAGCGGCAGGTAAATATCAAAATTCTCCTTGTCGGAGTCCGAATACTTTCTGGCCCAAAGGGTAAGCGGGCAGAACATTCTGAACAGCAGCAGCACGATGCCCTCCAGGAATATCAGGATAATGGAAATCCAGGTCAGCGCGTTTACGTCGTCGGCAATGCCGCAATACACGACATAGAAAATGACCGCAACAAAAAAGGCCCATACCAGGGTATGGACAATCTTGATGGCGCGCAGTTTAGCGGTATCGTTCATGTGTAAATTCAAGGCTGGCCGTATCCAGTTAATTTGACGCAAATTACGCGATCGACCTGAAATATACACCCTGCACATGCCTGCCATTTCCTGGTAACCATGCTTCAGGGAGAAAACCAAATTTCAGATTTTCATGCAACTCGCCGCAATCACCTTAAGCCCGTCATCGAACTTTTTCCAAACCCTGATATACTTAAACCTGCCTTCGATCGGGTGACCCAGCATTTTCCCTTTGGTATCATAATAGATGGTCGCAACAGCCGTGTCGCCAATGATGCGGATATCTTCCATAGTAGCGGTTAACTGGTCGACAACCATTTCGCCCGCTTTGTGCGAAGCCAGGTCCATGGCCTTGGTAATGGTCTTTCCGTCGGGAGCCAGACAGAGCAAGTCGTCGTGGATAGTTGCATCCAGAAATGGAATATTGCTGCTTCGGATGCCGTCAATCAGCAGCATCTCCATTTGTTCTATATCTGTTTTCTGCAGTGTCATATTGTATTTGATGGTTTATTCATAGAATGCGATCTCACACCAGGGCATGGCCTTGCCCAGCGCGGCGACGACTTCCTTTGTCAGGTTTGAATCATCCCAGTGCTCTTTCAAGACCAGTTTCTTTAGACAACCAATATTGAAATAATCAGGTGCGCCCAAATGTATCGGGGTGCACTTGAATATCCAAATCACCCTGCGCATCCTTTTGACCCGGTCCGGTTGTGCAACCCGTCTTGGGCGTCTGCCGACTGGCGCCCAAGCCCGAAAACAGCACGGTTGAACCGCATAAGCCCAAAAGTGTCATTTGTCCGCCAAATACCATTTTGGGTTAAAGTTCTTTTAACAGGTCCCTGCATGGGCAGCGAACGCCGAAAACATTGTTTCTTTGCAAACCAAATTGTGATTTCCGACATTTATAGTCCTATGTATAAAGTCTTTCGCCCACTCCTGCCTGCAGCCTTTCTGCTGCTTTTGGTCAACACTGCCATCGGCCAGAACCCCGTGAAATGGTCGTTCACCACCAAAGATGCCGGCAACTGCCAGGTTGACCTGATCCTGACCGGCGCCATCGACGACGGGTGGTACTCCTACTCGCAATTCCTGGAAAGCGACGAGGGACCGGTAGCGACACAACTCACTTTTGATCAGAAAGCACATTTCAAACTGCTCGGAAAGGCAAAAGAAAGCGGCGATATCATCAAGGTGCACGACAAGGTGTTCGACATGGAACTCACCAAGTTCAAGCACAGGGCTGTGTTCACACAGCGCGTAGAGGTCAGTGATCCGTCGCAACCGATCGAGGGCTATATCACGTACATGACCTGCAACGATGAAATGTGTCTCCCGCCCCGGGATGTGGATTTCAAGTTCACCATAGGCGCCCTCAGCAATTGCGGCACCGCTCCGGTAAAAGGCGACGCCCCGAAGAATGAAACGCCCACCCCCGATTCGGGCGGCGACCAGGGCGCAGTAACACCGGATGCGCCGGAAACACAAATTGCGGTGGAGAATACCGCACCGCAATCTGTGGATGGGTTGGTCGCACCCGACGACCCGAATTTCAAGGGTTTTTTCATTTCCAAACGCTCGGAAATTAACGCGGCCAAATTTGTCGGCGCATGCGGCGACATGTCGGGCAGCAGCAGCGATGGCGCGTCGCTGGTGTCGCTGTTCCTGTTCTGTTTTCTCGGCGGACTCATCGCCTTGCTCACACCCTGTGTGTTCCCGATGATCCCGATGACGGTCAGTTTCTTCGTAAAACGCTCGAAAGACCGCAAAACAGGCCTGCGCAATGCCTTTATCTATGCCGCCAGTATCGTGCTGATCTTTCTGGCGCTGGGCACGGCCGTTACGGCTGCTCTGGGCCCTACCGCCCTCAACGACATGAGCACCAACAAGTACTTCAACTTGTCGGTATTCGTGCTGCTGGTGGTATTCGCCTTTTCCTTTTTCGGCTTTTACGAGATCACCCTGCCTTCTTCATGGGTGAACAAGAGCGATAAAATGGCCGACAAGGGCGGACTGGTCGGCACCTTCTTCATGGCATTTACGCTGGTACTGGTGTCGTTTTCCTGCACAGGTCCTATCGTGGGCACACTGCTGGTAGAAGCGGCGCGCTCCAACGCAGGCGCGGCGCTGCTGGGCTTTATTCCGGAGAAACCAGCGATCGGCATGCTCGGCTTCGGTCTGGGTCTGGCGCTTCCCTTTGGCCTGTTTGCCATGTTCCCCGGCTGGCTCAACTCGCTGCCCAAATCGGGCGGCTGGATGGACAACCTGAAGATCACGCTCGGTCTCGTGGAACTGGCACTGGCCTTCAAGTTCCTGAGCACTGCCGATATGGTAGAGCAATGGGGTATTCTGCGTTTCGAGACCTTCCTGGCGCTGTGGTGCCTGTTTGGACTGGCGTTGGCGCTGTACCAGTTCGGCATCATTCCCTGGAAAGGGAACAAGGGGCGCCCGGGCATCGGTCGCCTGGCACTGGGTCTCGGTTCGCTGGTTTTTGCCGTATATGTCGGCTGGGGCCTGGTGAACTACCAGTCGCTGTCGCTGCTGAGCGGTCTGGCGCCACCGGTACATTACAGTTACAAATACGCCGGCGAAAAACACAAGCACGAGGGCCCCGGCTGCCCGCACGATCTCGATTGCTATCACGATTTCGACGAGGCGCTTGCCGAAGCAAAGCGCCAGAACAAGCCGCTTTTCGTGGACTTTACGGGTCACGGTTGTGTGAATTGCCGCAAAATGGAGGAAAATGTGTGGCCCTTGCCGGGCATTATCGATCACCTGCGCAACAACTACGTGGTGGTGTCGCTCTATGTGGATGAAAAGGTGCGTCTCTTCCCCGATAACTCTTTCGCCTACCTGCTCGACCCCAAAACGGGGGAAAAACTGCGCACCATCGGAAGCAAGTGGAGCGCTTTCCAGGTCAACAACTTTGACGTAAGCGCCCAGCCCTACTACGTGCTCATGCACAACGACGGCAAAACGCTGCTGAACAAACCCACCGACTATCCCAACGGCCACGATCCCGCCGTCTACAAAGCATTCCTCGACTGCGGTTACGACGCTTTTCAACGCCTGAAAAACGGTCAGGACAAGGAATTGATCGGAGCGAAGTGATTCGGCCGACTCGGCAGAACAATGAAGGGATTTGGGGATTAAAAAAGGCCTGTGATTGCACGTGCAATCACAGGCCTTTTTTAATCCC
>ERZ724521.242-NODE-242-length-23954-cov-4.904850_pt1 | contig 23954 bp, 19 predicted proteins | sample MGYA00376054_ERZ724521 | MGnify/ENA primary metagenome ERZ724521 (study PRJEB28724, sample SAMN07190883) | activated sludge metagenome | isolation source: activated sludge of sewage treatment plant in Hong Hong | place: Hong Kong | collected 2016-03-17 ... | reverse complement strand
GGCTCCATGGGCCGGGCTTCATTGACGACCACACTTCGCCCACCCAGAGGCTGGCCGTTCATGCCATTGATGGCCGCCTGGGCTTCGGCATCACTGCCCATCTCGACAAAACCAAAGCCTTTCGAACGACCGGTGTCGCGCTCCATCATGACCTTGGCGCTGGTCACGGCCCCGAACTGGCTGAAGGCCTGCTCAAGGTCGTTGTCACGGACGGAATATGGCAGGTTGCCAACGTAGAGTTTGTTGCCCATGCGAGGGACTCCTAAGAACACAAGAAAAAGCGATCAAGCCCATTCACATTCCAAACACCCGGGCAACACCGGCAAAAAGCAAACGAGGCCGTTTCATCGCTACGGCAAATGGCCGAAGATACCGGCCCATCAAATTATGCGTCAGACCTGCCTCAAAGACAGTCGGGTTTTTCCATGATGGGCTCACGAATTTCAATCCCAAGAAAAAAGGGCCCGACCGGGCCCTTTTCTGATAGCCATCCGGGAATGGAAAAATCAACACGCCCCAGATGCAAGGTCCGCAGCGGCGCTCAATAGCCGCCGCTACGGCCACCGCCGTAGCCGCCACCACCGCCGCCGTACCCACCGCCGCCACTGCGGCCACCGCCGTAGCCGCCCCCACCGCCGAAACCACCACCGCCACTGCGTGGAGGACGCGGCTCCATCGGTCGGGCTTCATTGACCACCAGGTCACGACCGCCCATGTTCTGGCCGTTCATGCCCTTGATGGCAGCCTGTGCTTCGGCATCGCTGCCCATTTCAACAAAGCCGAAACCTTTGGAGCGACCGGTGTCGCGCTCCATCATGACTTTGGCGCTGGACACGGCACCGAACTGGCCAAAAGCCTGCTCAAGGTCGTTGTCGCGGACGGAATACGGCAAATTGCCGACGTACAGTTTGTTGCCCATGGAGGACTCCTCAAAATACCCAATAAACGCGATGGAGTCCGCTAACGCAATCAACAAACCAATGAAGAATGCCCACGACGCGAAACTGACCGAAACACCGCAAACCCGCCCCTCCAAACCGGAGGAGCGGCCCCATTATGCGCCACAAAGCCCAAATCGACCAATACCTGTCGTGACGATGTGCCGGCAATCAACCCAGCGTTGCGCGCAGCCACGGGACCCTGGGTCTGAACGCCTCACCAGCTGACCTCCCGATCCGGGGTCGAACTGATCCGGTGGACCGTCAAGTCGGCACCATCGAACTCCTCTTCCTGACTCAGCCGCAGCCCTATCGAGACCTTCAAGACCCCATACACCACAAATCCGCTGAACAGCGCCCAGGCCACGCCCATCAGGGTGCCGATCAATTGAGCCCCGAAACTCACGCCACCCAGGCCACCCAGCACCTTGGCACCGAAGATTCCCGCGGCCAGGCCACCCCAGGCACCACACAAACCGTGCAGAGGCCAGACCCCCAGCACATCATCGATCTTCCACTTGTTCTGGGTCAGGGTGAACATGACGACAAACAGACCCCCCGCCACGGCCCCGACGACAAGCGCACCAAGTGGGTGCATCAAATCCGAGCCCGCACAGACGGCCACCAGGCCTGCCAACGGGCCGTTGTGAACGAAACCCGGGTCGTTCTTGCCGGCCACCAGCGCCGCCAGCGTGCCCCCGACCATGGCCATGAGGGAATTGACCGCGACGAGGCCCGAGATCTTGTCGAGCGTCTGGGCACTCATCACGTTGAATCCAAACCAACCCACTGTCAGCACCCAAGCGCCCAAAGCCAGAAACGGGATGTTCGACGGCGGGTGGGCCGATACGGCACCATCCTTGCGATACCGGTTGCTGCGCGCACCCAGAAGGAGCACGGCCGGCAGCGCGATCCAGCCGCCGACCGCATGCACCACCACGGAACCGGCGAAGTCATGGAACTCTTCGCCCGTGACGCCCTTGATCCAGGCCTGAACACCGAAATGCTGGTTCCAGGCAATGCCTTCGAAGAACGGATAGACAAATCCCACAATGGCCGCCGTCGCGACCAGCTGCGGCCAGAACTTGGCGCGTTCGGCAATTCCGCCTGAAATGATGGCGGGAATGGCTGCGGCAAAAGTCAACAGGAAGAAAAACCGCACGAGTTCAAACCCGTTTTTCGCCGCCAGCTGTTCTGCACCCACAAAAAAGCTGGTGCCGTACGCCACGGCGAATCCGACGGCAAAATACATCACGGTGGACACGGAGAAATCCACCAGGATCTTGACCAAAGCGTTGACCTGATTCTTCTTGCGCACGGTCCCCAGTTCAAGAAAGGCAAAGCCCGCATGCATGGCCAGAACCATGATGGCGCCCAACAAAATGAACAAGGTATCCGCGCCCTGTTTGAGTGCTTCCATACATTCCTCTTTGGATATTGCGTACTGTTTTGGTGCTTGATCGGCCGAGTTTTCGGCTTCGCACCAAAAACAAGCAATTTTCGCGCCAATTCCGGGCAGCGACATTTGGCAACACCCTTCTGGCGTCCTTTCGCACGGCTCGTCGGCTAGAATCAAAGGGTCATCGGGGAGTAGCCTCCCTTCAATCTTGAAAGGGGTTTGCGTCAACAGACTTGTCCTGCCAGCGGCGGACATGGCGCAAGCGGTTTTCAGACTTGGCGAGACCTTTGACTGCACAGCCTCCACGTTCCTTGCAGGGCGGGCCGGAGATGCCGTGTGGTCAACGGTTGTTCACCTGGGTCCGGCCCGCCCCAACACCCCATGGAAGCCTTTCTCATCTCCACCGGCATCGTCGCCCTCGCCGAAATGGGCGACAAGACGCAGCTGCTTTCGCTCGTTCTGGCGGCCCGATTTCGCCGACCCTGGCCCATCGTCTGGGGCATTCTCGTGGCCACGCTGGCCAACCATGCCCTGGCCGGCGCGCTGGGCACCTGGGTCACCACGGTGCTTGGACCCGATGTGCTGCGATGGGTGCTTGGACTGTCCTTCCTGGCCATGGCCGCCTGGATGCTGATCCCCGACAAGCTCAACGCCGACGATGCCGACAACCAGGCGCCCCGCTTCGGTGTCTTTGGCACCACGCTGCTTGCCTTCTTCCTGGCCGAGATGGGCGACAAGACCCAGATCGCCACCGTGATGCTGGCCGCGCAATACCAGGCCTGGTTCTGGGTCGTCGCAGGCACCACACTGGGCATGATGATCGCCAACGTACCCGTGGTGTGGCTGGGCGAAAGAATCACCCGTCTGGTACCGATCCATATCGTGCACCGGGTTTCGGCGGCGGTGTTTGCCGCGCTTGGCGCCGCGGCATTGCTGGGCTGGGGTTGAGCCGCCCAAGATGACCCGCCTCTGCCGCGGCAGCGCTGGCGGGTGCGCAGGTGCGACCTTGAAGGCTTCGATTTATACTTCTCGCCAGCGCCGATTTGCTCCAGCTTGCGGGCGCCGGGCCTCAGGGTCCCGAAATTCAGCTAAAGAGGGGTCCCGCAACCCGGTTCCGCATCTCTGGCGCAACCGGGTTTTTTTTGTTCTGACCATGCTTGCCACACCGCAGTCGATGCCGTTCGAATCCCCCCTGCCCTTGCGCAGCGGGGCGTCGATCCGCGACTACGCCCTGTCGTACGAAACCTACGGCACCCTCAACGCCGACGGGTCCAACGCCGTGTTGATCTGCCACGCACTCAACGCCTCCCACCATGTCGCAGGGGTGTACGCCGGACAGGACAAGTCGGAGGGCTGGTGGGACAACATGATCGGTCCGGGAAAACCGGTCGACACCAACCGGTTCTTCGTCATCGGGATCAACAACCTGGGCTCCTGTTTCGGCTCGACCGGGCCGATGCACACCAACCCGGACACCGGCCGGGTCTATGGTGCCGATTTCCCGGTCGTCACCGTGGAGGACTGGGTCAACGCGCAGGCGCGTCTGATCGACGCCCTGGGTATCGAACGGCTTGCCGCCGTCATGGGAGGCAGCCTGGGCGGCATGCAGGCCCTGTCGTGGACCCTGCAGTACCCACAGCGCGTCCGTCATGCGGTGGTGATCGCCAGCGCGCCCAACCTCACCGCAGAAAACATCGCCTTCAACGAGGTGGCGCGACGCGCCATCGTGACCGACCCCGACTTTCATGGGGGTCACTTCTATGAACACGGGGTGCTGCCACGGCGGGGTCTGCGCATCGCACGCATGGTGGGCCACATCACCTACCTGAGCGACGACGTCATGAACGAAAAATTCGGACGCAGCCTCCGGCCCCCCACGCTCCCCGCTGCGCGTGGCTCGCTGCCCCCCGAGGGGGCTCGTCCGCCTGGGGGCGGCCCGGCGGCGGACGGCGCGATCCGCGACTACCTCTACTCCACGCAGGAGGTGGAGTTCCAGATCGAAAGCTACCTGCGCTACCAGGGCGACAAGTTCAGCGAGTATTTCGACGCCAACACCTACCTGCTGATCACCCGGGCACTAGACTATTTCGACCCGGCCCGCGCGCATGGTGGCGACCTCGGCGCCGCGCTGGCGGCAGCCACCAGCAAGTTCCTCCTGGTCAGCTTCACCACCGACTGGCGCTTCAGCCCCCAGCGCAGCCGCGAGATTGTCAAAGCCCTGGTCGACAACCGGCGCGACGTGAGCTACGCCGAGATCGACGCGCCGCATGGCCACGACGCCTTCCTGCTGGACGATCCCCGTTACATGGCCGTTGTCCGTTCCTACTTTGACCGGATTGCCGCCGAAGGATCCGCATCATGAGCGACGCATTGATCCAGCAGTCCATCGCTCGCCTCGTGCCCCAAGGGTCCCGGGTGCTCGACCTCGGCTGCGGCGACGGCGCCTTGTTATCGTTGCTCCAGCGTGAACGCGGATGCAGTGGCTACGGGATCGAACTGGACGATGCCAACGTGCACGCCTGTGTGCAGCGCGGCGTCAACGTCATCCAGCTCAACCTCGACGAGGGCCTGGCGATGTTCGGCGACCGGTCTTTCGACGTGGTGCTGCAGATCGACACCCTGCAGCACCTGCGCAACGCCGAGACCATGCTGCGCGAGACCGCGCGCGTCGGGCGCCTGGGCATCGTGGCCTTCCCCAACTTCGCGCACTGGCCGAACCGGCTGAGCGTGCTGGGCGGGCGCATGCCCGTGACCCGCCGCCTGCCCTACCAGTGGTATGACACGCCCAACATTCGCGTCGGCACCCACGCCGACTTCGCGGTGCTGGCGCACAAGAATGCGCTGCGGGTGCTGGACGCATTCGGGCTTCAGGACGGTCGCGAGATCCGTTTCCTGCCCAACCTGATGGCCGGCACCGCCGTGTTCAAGTTCGAACGCGGCTGAGCAGCGCCCTGCCTCACCCGCCTAACGGGCCGGCGGTTTCCCGTTCCACATCGGCCAGAAAGTCATCCTTTTGCAGGTCGCTGGGGCGGGTGTCGGAGCCCAGCATGTTCCCGTAGACCTCGGCGAAGGTTTTCAGAATCTGCGCCAAAGGCAGGTCGTCGAAACTGCCGCGCTGGTGCACGTATTCCATGTGCCGCTGGCCCGAGCGGTCGAACGGGTGGTAGATCGAGTCGTGCAGGCCATCGAATTCCAGCGGCAGCAGGCCGAAGCGCTCGCACAAAGCCAGGTTGAACGCTGGGGTGGCCTTGCGCCACGCGCCGTCGATCCAGATATCGGTGTAGCCATGCCAGACGAAGAGGTCGGTCTTCATGGTCTGGCGCATGCGCTCGGTCGAGAGGTGGTTGCGCACGTCAGCAAATCCCAGTCGCGCCGGAATGCCCGCCGCCCGGCACACCGCGGCCAGCAGCGTGGCCTTGGGCACGCACCAGCCGTAGCCGTTGGCCAGCACAGTGCTGGCCTTCATGCCAACGGGTGACAGGTCGATGCGGTACGGGTCGTAACGAAAGCCGTCGCGCACCGCATAGACCAGCGCCACGGCGCGTTCGCGCTCATTGGCGCCGTGCGCGTGCTCGGTGGCAAAGGCACGCACAGCGGGGTGGTCGCTGTCGATAAAGGTGGTAGGTTGCAGGGTTTCGGGCGTCATGGGCGCATGATCCCAGAATTTGCGGTTCGCGCGGCCACGCTGGCGACAGGGATGTGGGCCAGCGTGGCGCTGATACCATGAAGCCCAAAGGGATGTCGGCCTCCTGGTTCTTCACGGACAGACGGTGTGCCGTCCAAGCGCTGGCAACCTGATGGACCCATTGCATGGACACCCTGCGCCCGCCTTCCCCCGTCTCCTTTGTCGATGCTCTGCGTTTCTGGCTCAAACTCGGCCTCATCAGCTTCGGCGGGCCGGCCGGGCAGATTGCGATCATGCACCGCGAACTCGTGGAGAACCGTCGCTGGATCAGCGAGAAGCGGTTCCTGCACGCCCTGAACTACTGCATGCTGCTGCCAGGCCCCGAAGCGCAGCAGCTCGCGACTTATCTGGGCTGGCTGATGCACCGCACCTGGGGCGGCGTGGCGGCGGGCGTGCTCTTTGTGCTGCCATCCTTGCTCATCCTGATCGTGCTCAGTTGGGCCTACGTGGCGTTTGGCCACCTGCCGTGGATCGCCGGGCTGTTCTACGGCATCAAGCCGGCCGTGGCGGCGATCGTGCTGCAGGCGGTGCATCGCATTGGCAGCAGGACGCTGAAATCGCCCGCCAAGGCACCCATCCTGTGGGTCATTGCGTTGTCCAGCTTTGTGGCTATCGCCGTGCTGCACATCGCTTTTCCCTGGGTCGTGGCCGGCGCCGCACTCATCGGCTGGGTGGCGGCGCGGATTGCACCCGCGCAATTTGTCGCCGGTGGTGGGCATGGTGAGGCCACGGGCGCTCACCGGCCAGCCCTGATCGACGACGACACGCCGACACCGGCCCATGCCCGCTTCAGCAAAGCCAGGCTGGGCCGCGTGCTGGCGGTGGGCGCTTTGCTGTGGCTGCTGCCGATGGCCGCGCTGCTGGCCGGGCGTGGCTGGGACATGTCGCATGGCAACACGTTGGCTCAGATGGGCTGGTTCTTCACCAAGGCGGCGTTGCTGACCTTCGGCGGCGCGTACGCGGTGCTGCCCTACGTGTACCAGGGCGCGGTGGAACGGTTCCACTGGCTCACCGGGCCCCAGATGATCGATGGCCTGGCGCTGGGCGAATCCACGCCCGGACCGCTGATCATGGTGGTGGCCTTCGTCGGCTTCCTGGGTGGCTGGACGCGGCAGGTGCTGGGGCCGGACCACCTGTTCCTGGGCGCGGCGCTGGCCGCCGCAGTGGTGACCTGGTTCACCTTTCTGCCGTCCTTCATCTTCATCCTGGCCGGCGGTCCGTTGGTGGAATCGACCCACGGCCAGCTGCACCTGACCGCGCCGCTGGTGGCCATCACGGCTGCGGTGGTGGGTGTGGTTGCCAGCCTTGCTTTGTTCTTCATCGCACATGTTGCCCTTCCGACGCTGGGAAACGGGCAACCAGGCCTTGAAATCGACTGGATCGGCCTGTTTCTGGCCGCGACAGCATTCGTGGCGCTGCTGCGCTTCAAGCTAGGCGTGATTCCGGTGCTGGCGGCCAGCGCGCTCGCTGGTCTGGCGCTGCGGCTGGGCGGCTGGGCGTGAAGCGAACCCAGCGCGGTGCGCGAGGACCGGCCCGCACACACTGATGCTCACCCGCCCCGGGCTGTCTCTGGCAGCACGGCAGCCATGCCAGATGCCGAACCGTAGCGGCCGGTCGAGGCCCGCAACGGAGGAATTGACGCCCCACAGGCCATTTTTCAGACAAAATCTGCCAATTTCCAGCGTCAACCGGCCACCAGCAGCTATCATTTTGTGAGTTCCTGAAAGCATCCCATGCCCCGTTTCGCCGCCAACCTGTCCATGATGTACCCCGAACTGCCCTTTCTCGACCGCTTCGAGGCAGCGGCAAAAGACGGTTTCGAGGCCGTGGAATACCTGTTTCCATACGCGTACAGACCGGAGGAACTGGCCGCGCGTCTGAAGGCCAATGGCCTGCAGCAGGTGCTGTTCAACGCGCCGCCGGGCGGCACCGACGCCGCGTCGATCGACCGTGCCTGGGCCGCCGCCGACCGGGGAACCGCCAGCCTGGCGGGGCGGGAACCCGAGTTTTGCGCCGGCGTGGCGCTGGCGCTGGCGTATGCGCGGGTGCTCGGCTGTCCGCGCATCCACCTGATGGCCGGCGTGCTGCCTCCGGACGCGGACCGCGTGGCGGCTCAGGCGACGTACGTGGCCAATCTGCGCTGGGCCGCCACCGAGGCGGCGCGGCAGGGTTGTGACGTGCTGATCGAGCCCATCAACACCCGCGACATTCCCGGCTTTTTCCTGAACCGCCAGGACCAGGCCCACGCGATCGTGGCCGAGATCGGCGCGCCCAACCTCCAGGTGCAGATGGACCTGTACCACTGCCAGATCGTCGAAGGCGACGTGGCGATGAAGATCCGCCAGTACCTGCCCACGGGCCGGGTCGGGCATTTCCAGATCGCGGGCGTGCCCGAGCGCCATGAGCCCGACATCGGCGAGCTGTGCTACCCCTACCTGTTCGGCGTGATCGACGAGGTGGCAGCGCAATGTGGCTGGGACGGCTGGGTCGGCTGCGAATACAAACCGAAGCGAGGCGGTGAGGCGGGCGGCACGTCAAAAGGGCTGGGCTGGTTTGCCGCGCACCGGGCAAGGCGCTGATCACCCGCCAAGGCCGAACCTGACCGAGCGGGCCGGATCAGGGTTGTTGCCGCTCGAAATAGATGTCGTAGCGCTGTTTGGCCACGGCCTGGAAATAGACGCCCTTGAGGCGGTCGGTGACCGGGTCGTAGGTCAACTCGTAGGTGGAACCGTTGTAGCCGCCCGCCTGCAGCTCCAGGAACACCCGCAACCCCAGCCCATCGCGCGCGGCCTGCGCCCTGGCAAATGCAATCGGCTTGGGATTGAAGTACATCGCTTCGAGCTGGCCGTCGGCGCCGACGTTGCGGATCACGATGCCGTAACCGCCATCGGGGCGGATCCAGCGCCCGCGCAGCTTGTCCATCGCCACGGCCACAACAGCCCGGCTGGCGCCCGTCTGGGGAGCCGGGGTGCGTGTCTCCTGGGCCGAAGCCATCGCGGCCCAAGTCATCAAGGTCACACCGGTCAAGACGGCAAGAATTCGGCTGGATCTCTGCATGGATTTCATGCCGGCATTGTCACACCGCTTGCCGGCTTCGCGCCGGTCGGTCCGGCCCTCCGACCGCCGCCGGTTCCTTCGGTGCGCCCATGTCTGGCGCCTTCAGACGACAATCGGTCCTCAACATGAACCCTGCCCCCTCCAGGATTCCAGTACGACGCACGCGCAGCGTGCGCCAACGCCTCGTCGCCCTCACGGTCTGCGCATGAACCGGTTCACCGCGCCGCTGCTCGCCTTTGCCGCCTTGCTCGTGGTCTTCGGAATCGGCCTCACGCTCAACCCGCGCGAGATCCCGTCGCCACTGGTCGGCAAACCGGCCCCGGCCTTCGATGCGGAGAGCCTGCACGATCCCGGCTCACGGTTTTCGCCCGCAGACCTGCGCGGCAAGGTGTGGTTGCTCAACGTCTGGGCTTCGTGGTGCGTGGCCTGCCGGGACGAGCACCCGGTCCTCGTGGCCTATGCCCGGACCCCGGGGGCGGCGCCGGTCATCGGGCTGAACTACAAGGACAAGCGCAACGACGGCCAACTCTGGCTCGCCCGCCATGGCAACCCGTACACGCTTTCGGTCTTCGACCCCGACGGTCGCATCGGGCTCGACTACGGCGTCTACGGCGTGCCCGAGACCTACCTGATCGACCGATCCGGCCGCATTCGCCACAAGCACAACGGCCCGGTGACACCCGAGGTACTCGAAAAGACACTGTTGCCGCAGATCAACGAACTGCTCCGCTCACCGAACTGAAGGGCCCATGAACCGGCGGTGCCATGCACAATGCGCCGAACGTTCGCATCCATCCATGCAGAAACCTGACCGCCCGGCCCTGACCAGGACTTCAATACGCCCGTTTCACTGGCTCGTCTGGCTGTTGCTGGCATCGCCGCCGGCCTTGCTGGCCGCGGACGCCCGGGAGATCGCCCGGACCGTCTGCGCGGCCTGCCACGGGGTGGACGGCAACAGCGCCGACCCCGCGCACCCCAAGCTCGCCGGCATGGACCAGGAGTACCTGGTGCGTCAGCTCAGGGCATTCGCCGACGGCAAGCGCCGGGATGAGACCATGGCGGGCATCGTCGCCGCGCTGGATCCGGCGCAGTTTGCCGGACTCGCGGCCTATTACGGCACCCAGAAACCGACACCCGGCCAGGTGAAGGATCCGCAACTCGCGGCCAAGGGCCGTGCGCTGTTCGAGGACGGCAACACCGACACCGGGCTGCCCGCCTGCGCGGGCTGCCATCAGTCCGACGGCAAGGGCAACGCGCGCTTTCCGCGGCTGGCCGGGCAGCACCAGGCCTACACGCTGAAACAGCTGGCCGACTACAAGAGCGGTCGCCGCGCAACCGACCCGCTGATGACCACCGTCGGCAAACGGCTGAGCGCCGAAGAGGCCAAGGCGCTGGCCGAGTACATCGCCGGTCTCTGAGAGGAAGCCATGTTGTCCCGACGACTGCCCGGATTGCTGCTCGCCACGCTCGGCTGTTCCTTCGTGCTGGCCAGCCCGCCGCCGGAGGCCTGGAACGCGCCGTACCCGGAAAAGACCGCCGCGCTCGCCGCCAAGGGTGACGCCGCGCGCGGTGCTTCGGCGTTCGAGATTTGCCAGGGCTGCCACCGCGTGGGCGCGCTGGGTCGGCCCGATGGCAGTTACCCGCGCCTGGCCGGACAGCATGCCACGGTGCTGATCAAACAATTGACCGACGTGCGTTCCGAGCGGCGCGGCAACCCGAAAATGCTGCCCTTTGCCGACCACCAGGCGCTGACGGTGCAGGACATCGCCGACATCGCGGCCTACCTGCAGGCCTTGCCGGTTCCGGCCACCCAGGGCCAGGGCCCGGGAACGGACCTCGCGCACGGGCAACGTCTTTATGAACGGGATTGCCAGATCTGCCACGGCCCGCGTGGGGAAGGCCAGGCCGAACGGTTCTTCCCCAGGGTTTCCGGCCAGCACTACCGGTACCTGCTGCGCGAGGGCCTCGCGCTCCGCGACGGTCAACGGCGCAACGTGCATCCCGAGATGTCCGCCGCGATCGCCAGGTACAGCGACGACGAGCTGGCCGCGGTGTCGGACTACATGTCGCGCCTGCCGGTACAGGGTCGCTGAACGGACGCCTGACCGGCGCTGAAGGTCAATGAGGTGCCTTGGGTTTTTCAGGGGCTTCCAGAAGCGCGCGGTCGCCCAGACCCGAAGCCTCCACCACCTTGCGCTCGGCGATGCGCACCGCGCGGCCGATCTCCTCATAGGCCTCGCTGTCCTTGGGCAGCTTCTTCATCAAGCGACGCCAGAAATGCAGTGACTGCGCCCACTGTTGTTGCTGGTAGGCCGCAAGGCCCGCCAGCTCCAGCGCCTTCTCGTCCTCATAGTCGAGGTCGAGCGCCTGCATGATGAGCTCCATCGGCCGCCCCTGCAGGCTGCCCGACTTCAAGGCGATGGCCTCGGCCTGCTGTGACAGCATGCGCGCCTCCTTGGGCGCCAGCTGGGCCGCGCGGGCAAACGCGCGCTCGGCATCATCCGGACGTTGCAGCTCGATATAGGCGCGTCCCAGCGTGAACCAGCCCTCGGCGTCATCGGGTTTGTCCCTGAGCTTGGCTTCGAGCGCCTGGATCATCGCGTCGGTGTCGTAGGCGGCGTGCGCCTGCGTCAGAGCCTGTTCCTGCAGAATCGTCGGCGCGCCCAGGTACAGGTACAGCGCAGCGGTTGCCGCCGGCAGGGTGACCAGCAGGCCCAGGCTCAGCCAGCGGCGCACCGATCGGGACGCATCTCCGGGCAGGCCCGCAACAACCGGGTTCTCGCCAGCGCCCGCGCCCACCAAGCCGGGGGCCTGCGCTTTGGTTGCGCGCCACAGGGGCACCAGCAGGACACCCAACGCCACCAGCACCAGAACGCCCACACCCAACCACAGGTTCATGCTTTCATCTCCGATGGCCGGCGCGCGCCCAGGGCCGCCAGAACGCCGCCGGCGAACATGAACAGGGCGCCTGCCCACAGCCAGCCGACAAAGGGCTTGACGTACAGCTGCACGCTCCAGGCGCCGCCCGGCAGAGGCTCCCCGAGCGCGACGTAAACATCGCCCAGAAAACCGTACCGGATCGCGGCTTCTGTCATGGTGGTGCGCGACGAGCGGTACAGGCGCTTCTCCGGCTCCAACAGGCCCAGGGTCTTGCCATCACGGGCCAGCTCCAGCGAGGCCCGCATGGCCGAGTAGTTTGACGCCGGCACCTCGGTCGCGCCTTTGAACACGAAGGTGTAGGCGCCCAGGGTCGCCGTGTCGCCCGGGCGCATCGAGACGGCTCGCTCGCTCTGGTAGGCCGACACCAGGCCCATGCCGATGATGCCGATCGCGAGGCCGGCGTGCGCGCAGCCCATGCCGAAGGCGCTGAGCGACAGGAAGCCCGCCTCGCGCCAGCGCGTCACCAGACTGCCGACGGTGGTCAGAACCATCCAGCCCCCGAGGCCCAGGCCCAGCACCGCCTGCCACCTGAACTCACCGAAAGCGAGCGGCGCGGTGCCTGCCAGCACCAGTGCGGCCAGCGCTTCCCAGCGTGCGCCGCCCAGCACGGTCGCGAGACGGTTGTGCCCCCAGCGCAAACGCGGGGCGATGCCAAGCAGCAACAGAACCGGCGCCATCATCGGAACAAAGACGGTGTTGAAATACGGCGGGCCAATCGACACCTTGCCCAGATCGAACGCGTCGAGCACCAGCGGGTACAGGGTGCCGAGCAGCACCGTCGCCAACGCCGCGAGCAACAGGACGTTGCCCAGCAGGATGGCGGTTTCACGCGAGACAGGCTTGAAGCCGGCGCCCGATCCGTCGCGCTGGCCGCCGGACTTCACGACGGCCGCGCGCCGTGCGAACAGCAGCAGCGAACCGCCGATGACCGCCGCCAGGAAGACCAGGATGAACAGGCCGCGCAACGGATCCTGGGCAAAAGCATGCACCGACGACAGGACCCCCGAACGAACCAGAAAGGTCCCCACCAGCGACAGGGAAAACGCCCCCAGCGCCAGAAACACGGTCCAGACCTTGAGCTCGCCCCGGCGTTCGGTCACCACCAGCGAATGCAGCAAGGCCGTTCCGGCCAGCCAGGGCATCAGCGACGCGTTCTCGGACGGATCCCAGAACCACCAGCCGCCCCAGCCCAGCTCGTAATAGGCCCACCACGAGCCGACCATGATGCCCAGCGTCAGGAACGACCAGGCCACCAGCGTCCAGGGACGGGCCCAGCGGGCCCACGCCTGATCCAGCCGCCCGGAAATCAAGGCCGCGATCGCAAAGGCGAATGCCACCGAAAACCCCACGTAGCCCATGTACAGCAAGGGCGGGTGGATGATCATCCCGGGGTCCTGCAACAACGGGTTCAGGTCGCGCCCGTTGGCCGGAGCTGGGTGCAGCCGCATGAACGGGTTGGAGGTGAACAGGATGTACGCCAGAAAACAGAAACTGAGCAGCCCCATGACGCCGGTCACGCGGGTCACGAGCTCGGTCGGCAAGCGGCGGCTGAAGCGCACCACGGCCACCGTCCAGCCGGCCATCAGCGTGGTCCACAACAGGAACGAGCCCTCGTGCGAGCCCCAGGCGGCGGTGAACCGGTACTCGACGGGCAGGTGCCGGGACGAATGGTCCGCCACGTTCATCACCGAAAAATCGTTGACCAGGAACGACCAGATCAGCGCCAGGAAGCCCGCCAGGACAAACAGCAGCTGCCCAACGGCCGCCCCGCGCGCGAGCGCCATCAGGCCGGGATCGGTGCGCGCGGCACCCACCAGCCCCGCCACACCCTGCACCAGTGCGAGCTGCAGCGCAAGGATCAGGGCCACGTGGCCCAACTCAGGAATCATGGTTTCAGAAAATGGAACATGAAAAAGGGGCGCGGAAGACCGCGCCCCTGGGATGGTACTGTGGCGCGACGACTACTTCGCCGCCGTCGCCGGAGCCGGGGCGGCCGCTGCCACCGGTGTTGCGGCCTTGGCGGCGATCGCGTCGTTCAACACCTTGATGCCAGCCTGCGATTCCACGACCGACTGGGTCAGGGACTTGCGGCCGTAGGCCGGGTTGTGGAACCGGACCGAGTTCTGGGCCGTCGACCATTCCCATTGCGTCTGTGCGTCGTCATGGTGCTTCTGGGCGGCCTTGATCGCTTCGGGCGGCACCCCTGCGGCGCGTGCCTTGGCAAAAGTGTCGATCAACTGGGCGAGCCAGAATTCGGCCTTGGCGATCTTGCCGCGGGTGTAACTCTGGATCGCGTCGATCTGGTACTTGGCGTCCTGCTCGGTCATTTCGCCGTGGCACTTCACGCAGGTTTCCTTGAGCATGTAACGCGGCGATTTCTGCTGGTGGTTGGTGAAGGTCTTGCCGCCCTTTTCGACCTTGCCCATGTGGCAGTCCTTGCACTGCACGCCTTCGCGCTCGTGCTTGGACATCCAGAAGGTTTCGGTTTCGGGGTGCTGGATCTTGGACAGCGCGGCCCCGGTCACCGCGTGGCGGAAATCCTTGAAGTTGCCGAACTTGTCGACCATCTTTTTGTTGTAGTCGAACACGTTGGACCACTGGAACAGGTTGGTGCGCTGGTCGGCCATCGTCACCGGCTTGTCGGCGCCGTTGGGGCCGGCATTGGGCTCGATGCCCGGGTTGCAGTTGTATTCCACGTGGCACTGGGCACACATCAGCACGGAGTCGGGCTTGGACAACAGGCCGATGGCGCGGAATCCATCGCGGAACGTGACCTTCTTCATCGGGTTCTTTTCGCTCTTGGCCTTGTCATACGGGTAGGTTCCCTCGCCGCGGTCCACCACGGCCTGGATCAGCGCATCGCGCACGACGCGGGGCGCCGACGAGTGCGGGTCGTGGCACATGTAGCAGTTGAGCGCGTGATTGACGTCGCGGGCAAACTCGACCGGCTTGGACACGCGGCTCCACTTGGCCCGCGGGTCCGGATCGCCCATGTACTTCCACTTCAGGATGTTGTCGAAGGACTTGCAGTTCATGCAGACCGGGTTGGCCGCGGTGGCCGTGCCGGGCATGAAGATCTTCTGGTCGCTGCTGGCCGGGTCGAGGTCCTTCAGCACGACTTCCCACATGTTGGTCAGGACGCTCTTGGAATCGGTGATGTAGGTCCAGTCCTTGAGCTGGAAACGCCCGCCGTAAGCGCGATCCACGATCAGGTGATCGAGGTTCATGAACACGTGGCTGCGGGGCTCGTTGTGCTCCCGCGTGAAGCCGTGCGGCGCCATGAGCTTGTCGAACAACGGCGACACCCCGCGCGCCGTGGCCTTCTCGAGCTTGGCGCCGGATTCATGGTTGACCGTCGCGAACGAGTTGAACTGCTCCTGGTGGCAGGTGGCGCAGGCCGCGTGGTCGGTGCGCGTGCCGATGGACTGGTTGATGCCGTCGGCCTTGCCATTCTTGGCGAGGTGGTTTTCCGCCCCCGTGTGGCAGTAGGCGCAGTTCACATTGGCGTGCTTGCTGTTGAGGTGAAATTCCTTGATGTCCTTGTGGCAGCTGTAGCAGTTGTTGACGTCAACAAACTTGATCTTGGACTCGGCCGACTTGGCCAGGTTGCCCTTCATCTGCTGCAGCGTGGCGTCCTGCTGCTTGGCGTAGGCCGGATCGGGCCCTTTGGATTGCGCCATCGCCACGCCAAGAATGGCTGTTGCACACGCTGCAACCAAGCCTCTGAGCCAACTGCCTGCTTTCATGTTGATTCTCCTGACAAGCTCATGGGGACATCCCCCGGGCGCGAGTCTAGAACGAAAGACCACGCACCAAAAGGGGGAAAGCCGGCATTGTGTACGCGGTTCCACAGTTTTTCCACGGCGGTTGATGTGCGTCAACCGTAGCAGCGCAGGGTCGCCGCGACGCTGTTACTATGCTTTTTGTAGCTGTTAGTGGCCATTCCGCCCCGGGATCAGGTGCTTTTTATGCATCAAATGGCAGGAAACCCACGGTTTGACCCCGTCGCGCGGCCAGGCGCCCCCCCGGCAGCGCGGTGGTCGCAGTTCGCTCCCGCCGCTCAAGCGGCAAACGGCCCGACCCGTCCTTGCAAGCAAGAGCAAGCAGGTCGCGACAACCCGGTGGGGCGCGGCGATCGGCGCGTTCGGCTTCATTGCGCGATCCTTCGGCCGGGCTGTCGCACGGGGATGCCAAAATGAGGCCGTGTCAGGTTTTCGATCACTCTCCATGCCCTCCCTTCAACCGAACCACCTGCTGGCGCACGCCCTGCAGGCAGGCCGTTGCCGCGATCCCTTTTCGCACCTCGGGCCGCACCGGGACGCGGCGGACGGCTGGGTCGTGCGCGCTTTCCTGCCGGGGGCAACCGCGGTGCGTGCGCTGGCCGCTGACGGCGGGGCGGTGTTGGCCCACCTGACCGACGCCGAAGGTCTGGGCCTGTTCGCTGGCCATGTCGGTGGCCTTGACCGGCCGCACTACCGCTTGGCCGTCGAGTTTGGTGACCGGCGCTTCGAGCTCGAAGACCCCTACCGTTTCGGCCCCTGGCTCGGCGAGATGGACGTCTGGCTGCTCGCCGAAGGGCGGCACCTGCGGCCGTGGCAGAAACTCGGTGCGCACCCGACCACCCTGGACGGCACGCCGGGCACGGCGTTCGCCGTCTGGGCACCCCATGCGCAGCGCGTCTCGGTGGTGGGCGACTTCAACGGCTGGGACGGCCGGCGCCATCCGATGCGCTGGCGCGCCGAATGCGGTGTGTGGGAAATCTTTCTGCCCCAGGTGCTGGCCGGTGCCTTGTACAAGTTCGAAGTCATCGACGAACAAGGCCTTTGCGTGCTCAAGTCCGACCCCTACGCGCGGCGCAGCGAGGGTCCGCCGGGCAACGCCGCGGTGGTCTGTGCCAAGCCGCCGGCATCAAACCGGCGGTACGCGGGGGCCTTGGGCGGCGAATCGGCGCCCATGGCCATCTACGAGGTGCACGCAGGTTCGTGGCGCCGCCCGGACGGCCGCATGCCCGACTGGGACGAGTTGGCCGCAACGCTGGTTCCTTACGCGGCCGACATGGGTTTCACGCACATCGAGCTGTTGCCGGTGAGCGAACACCCGTTCTATGGCTCCTGGGGCTATCAGCCCACCGGCCTGTACGCGCCCACCGCGCGCTATGGCTCACCCGAGGCCTTGTGCCGCTTCATCGACGCGGCCCATGCCGCGGGTCTGCGCGTGATCCTGGACTGGGTGCCGGGACACTTTCCGGCCGACCCGCATGCGCTGGCCCGATTCGATGGCAGCGCGCTGTACGAGCACGCCGATCCGCGCGAGGGTTTTCATCGCGACTGGAACACGCTGATCTACAACTTCGGCCGCCACGAGGTGCGCAATTTCCTGGTCGGCAACGCGTTGTACTGGATCGAGCAGTTCGGCGTGGATGGGCTGCGGGTGGACGCCGTGGCGTCCATGCTGTACCGCGACTACAGCCGGCCAGCTGGCGAATGGGTGCCCAACCGCGACGGCGGGCGCGAGAACTACGAAGCGATCGACTTCCTGAAACTGGCCAATCAAACCTTGCACCGGGAGGTGCCCGGCGTGCTGACCATGGCCGAGGAATCCACCGCGTTCCCGCGCGTCACCGGCGATCCCCACCATGGCGGGCTGGGCTTCGACTACAAGTGGAACATGGGCTGGATGAACGACACGCTGGCCTATTTTTCGCTCGACCCCCTGTACCGGCGCTGGCACCACGACCGCATCACGTTCGCCATGATGTACGCCTACAGCGAACGTTTCGTGTTGCCGCTCTCGCACGACGAGGTGGTGCACGGCAAGGGCTCGCTGCTCGGCAAGATGGCGGGCGATCCGTGGCAGAAGCGCGCCAATTTGCGCGCCTTGTACGCCCTGATGTGGGCATTCCCCGGCAAGAAGCTGCTGTTCATGGGCTGCGAACTGGCCACGCCATCAGAATGGAACCACGACGCGGAGCTGGACTGGGGCTTGCTGCACGATCCCGCGCATGCCGGGATCCAGCGCCTGGTGCGGGATCTCAACCACCTGTACCGCGCCCAACCGGGCCTGCATGCACGCGACACCGATCCCGGCGGCTTCTGCTGGATCAGCGCCGACGACCGCGACAACTCGGTGTTCAGCTTTCTGCGCTTCGGCCACACGCCCGCCGACACGGTGGCCGTGGTCTGCAACCTCACGCCGGTGCCACGTGACGGCTACCGGATCGGTCTGCCTCATGCGGGCGCCTGGTCGGAATGCCTGAACACCGACTCGGCCCACTACGGCGGCACCAACGCCGGCAACCAGGGCCGGGTCCGGACCGAGGAGTTTCCGATGCACGGTCACGCCTGTTCAGTCGCGCTGCACCTGCCGCCCCTGGCCGTGCTCTGGCTGAAATGGGAAGCTGCGGCATGACCCTGGCATCAGGTGGCGTCCCCACACCGGTCTGCGAACCCGGCCGGCCGTGGCCGATGGGCGTCGTTCCGGCGCTGATCGGCGGTCGCGCCGGCATCAACGCGGCCGTTCCGGCGCCGCACGCCACGGCGGTGGAACTGTGCCTGTTCGACGACGAGGGCCGGCAGGAAACCGCCCGCATTCGCCTGGCCGCGCGCACGGACAACATCTGGCACGGTTTTGTGGCCGGTCCCGGGGCGGGACAGCGGTACGGTTTGAGGGTCCACGGACCGTGGCAGCCCGAGGCCGGCCATCGCTTCAACCCACAGCGCCTGCTGATCGACCCCTGGACACGCTCCCTGTCAGGCCCGCTGGCACGGCTGGCCAACGAGATCGGTTACCGCGCCAGCGCCCCACACCAGGCCTGCGCCCATGACAACGCCGAGCGCGTGCCGCGCTGCCGGGTTGTCGACATCGCGGAGGAACTGCGCGCCGGCGCGGCGATCATGCCCGGCCCGGAGACGCCAATGGCACGCACCGTGCTGTACGAGTCCCACGTCAAGGCGCTGACCGTGATGCACCCAGCGGTCCCGGCTGAACAGCGTGGCAGCTACGCCGGCCTGGCCAGCGCGCCGATGCTGGCGCATTTCAAGCGCCTGGGCATCACGGCCCTGTGCCTGCTGCCGGTGCACCTGCACATCGACGAGCACCACCTGGTCGAGCGGGGCATGACGAACCATTGGGGCTACAACACCCTGGCCTTCTTCGTGCCCGATCCGCGTTACGCCAGCGTCGCCGCCCGTCGGGGCGATGCCGACGACGCCGGCGTGCGTGCCGAGTTCCGAACCATGGTCGACACGCTGCACCGGCACGGCATCGAGGTCATTCTCGACGTGGTCTACAACCACAGCGCGGAAGGCAACGCCCTGGGACCCACCTTGTCCTGGCGCGGCCTGGACCATGCGGCCTGGTACGCCCTGGACCATCACGGCCGCCATCTCAATCCCAGCGGCTGTGGCAACACCTTCAACATGGGCAATCCGCACGTCGTGCAGATGATCATGGACAGCCTGCGCTGGTGGGTTCAGGCCTACGGCGTGGACGGATTCCGCTTCGACCTGGCCACCGCGCTGGGGCGGGAACCAGGCCATGGCCACCGGTTCAACAACCAGGCGCCGCTGTTTTCCGCCATGGCACAGGATCCGGTGCTGGCACGCATCAAACTCATCGCGGAACCGTGGGACATTGGTCACGCCGGCTACCAGACCGGTCATTTTGGCGCCCGCTGGCACGAATGGAACGACCAGTTCCGTGACACCGTGCGCGCGTGGTGGTTGGGACACCCCTGCACACGCGGGCAGATCGCGCGGCGCCTGGCGGGTTCCAATGACCTGTTCCAGGCCAGTGGACGCAGCCCGCTGGCCAGTATCAACATGGTGACCGCCCACGATGGGTTCACGCTGGCGGACCTGACCGCCTACCGGCACAAGCACAACGAGGCCAACGGCGAGGACAACCGCGACGGCCACAACCACAACCTCAGCGCCAACGGCGGCGAGGAGGGCCCAAGCAACAACACGGAGATTCTTCAGCGTCGTGCCAAATGGCGCCGCGCCCTGCTGGCCACACTGCTGTGCGCGCAGGGCACGCCGCAATTGCTGGCCGGCGACGAGATGGGGCACAGCCAGCAGGGCAACAACAACGCCTATTGCCAGGACAACGCGCTGACCTGGCTGGACTGGGCATCGGCCGACCGGGCGCTGACCGACTTCGTGGCCGCGCTGGTACACCTGCGCCAGCGCTACCCGGGGTTGCGCCATCCACAGTGGTTCCACGGCGAGGACGGCGCGACGGGCCCGCTGCCCGACATCGCCTGGAGAACCGCCGACGGCGCCCCGCCAGACAAGTTCGCCTGGGAACGACCCGAGGGCCGGCTCCTGTGCTGCGTCATCACCGTCGGTGAAGGAAGCAAACTCGCTCGCGAGCGGCTGATGCTGATCCTCGCGGCCGGGGACCACGCATCCGAGGTACGACTGCCCGAGGGAACCTGGCACATCGCGCTGGACAGCGGCATTGGTTACGTTGCCGCGCCCGGCGGACCACCGCCGGTTGACGCCATCGATGTGCTGCGGGTCGTGCCGCCGAGCGTCATGGTTCTGGTCCAGCCGCTGGAACACAGTGCCCGTTCCGAACCGGAGCCGTCAACATGACCCGACCCGCGCCCGGCCACCCGCTGCTGACCCGCCGCAGCAGCGGTGTGCTGCTGCACCTGACCAGCCTGCCGGGCCGCCACGGCAGCGGCGATCTCGGTGTGGCCGCCCGGCACTTCGTGGACTGGCTGGCCCTTGCGGGCCAGACGCTGTGGCAGATCCTGCCGTTGACCCCGCCCGGCGCAGGGCAGTCGCCCTACCAGAGTCCGTCCGCGTTCGCGGGCAGTCCGTGGCTGGTCGATCTCGACGATCTGGTGACCAACGGCTGGCTGAAACCGCTGCCCGACCCCCGCTTCGATGCGCGGCATTGCGATTTCAACCGAGTGATCCCCTACCGGCTCAACGCCCTGCGCGCCGCGTGGCAAGGGTTCGTCGCCCATGGCAGCGATGCGGATCGCGAGGCGCTGGCCGCCTTCACCCGCTCGCAGGCGAACTGGCTGGACGACTACGCGCTGTTCATGGTGCTGCAGGACCGCCACGGCCCCGCCTGGACCCGGTGGCCGCTGGCGCTGGCGCGCCGCGACCCGACGGCCCTGACCGCCGTCCGCGACAAGGCGCTGGCCGAACTGGGCTTCTGGCACTTCGTGCAGTGGCGGTTTCACGCGCAGTGGCGTCGCCTGCGCGAATACGCCCACACGCGCGGCGTGCACATCGTCGGCGACGCGCCGATCTTCGTCGCGCACCAGAGTGCGGACGTCTGGGCGCGCGCGGACCAGTTTCTGCTGGACGCGCAGGGCGAGCCGCTGATGGTCGCCGGCGTGCCGCCCGATTATTTCAGCGCCACCGGCCAGCGCTGGGGCAATCCGCTGTACCGCTGGGATGCGATGGAACGCGATGGCTTCACCTGGTGGAAACAACGCCTTGCGCACCTGTTTTCGCTGGTCGATGTGGCGCGTCTGGACCACTTCCGCGGTTTCGAGGCGTTCTGGGAGATCCCCGCCAGCGACCCGACCGCCGAAGGCGGGCGTTGGCGCGACGGGCCCGGAGAGGCCTTCTTCGCGTCCATCCGGGACGCACTGGGTCCGTTGCCAGTCATCGCCGAGGATCTGGGCGTCATCACCGAGGGCGTCACCCGCCTGCGTCGCGCCTGCGGATTTCCGGGCATGCGGGTGATGCAGTTCGCTTTTGCCGACACCGCGCGCAACCCATACCTGCCACACAACTTCGGCCGCTGCACGGTGGCCTACACCGGCACCCACGACAACGCCACCACCGTGGGTTGGTGGGCCCAGGCCAGCGAAGCCGAACGCCGCGCGGCCCGTGACTACCTGGGCCCGATGGCCGACCGTGAGATCCACTGGGCCATGATCCAGGCGCTCTCGCAGTCGGTGGCCAACACCGTGGTCACGCCGCTGCAGGACGTGCTGGGCCTGGATGCCAGCCACCGCATGAACACCCCCGGCCAACCCGACGGTTGCTGGACCTGGCGTTTTGACTGGCCCGACGTCGGCGACGAACCGGCCCCCCGGCTGGCATCGCTGGCCCGGGCGCACGGTCGCACCTGACAGGCAAACGGATGCGAGTGCCCGCCGCCGTCATCGTTTTCAAGACGCCCATCATTGACCCAGGAGAACCCACATGACCCACCAAGAGCCCCATCAGTTGGCGCGACGCACCATCGGCCTGGTGCTGGCCGGCGGCCGTGGCTCAAGGCTGCACGCGCTGACCGACCGCCGCGCCAAGCCCGCCGTCTATTTCGGCGGCAAGTTCCGCATCGTCGATTTCGCGCTGTCCAACTGCCTGAATTCCGGCGTACGCCGCATCGGCGTGGTCACGCAGTACAAGTCGCACAGCCTGCTGCGTCATTTGCAGCGCGGCTGGTCGTTCCTGCGCAGCGAGTTCAACGAGTTCATCGACCTGTTGCCCGCGCAGCAGCGCATCGACGAAACGTCCTGGTACCAGGGCACAGCCGACGCCGTGTTCCAGAACCTCGACATCCTGATGGCGGAGCAGCCCGAATACATCCTCATCCTTGCCGGTGACCACATCTACAAGATGGACTACGCCAACCTGATCGCCGATCACGTGGCGCAGGGCGCCCCCTGCACGGTGGCCTGCATCGAGGTGCCACTGGCCGAGGCCAGCGCCTTCGGCGTGATGGCGGTGAATGCGCAGCGGCGCATCGTGCGTTTCGACGAGAAACCGGCCCGCCCCGCCCCGATGCCCGGACGCGAAAGCCACGCACTGGCCAGCATGGGCGTCTACGTGTTCGACGCCGCCTACCTGTACGAAGCCCTGAAGGCCGACGCGGCCGCCCACGGATCCAGCCGCGACTTCGGCAAGGACCTGATCCCGGCAATCGTCGGACGGGGCGAAGCGGTGGCGCACCCGTTCGGCCTGTCCTGCGTCAAGAGCGGCTCGGACGCGCCGGTCTACTGGCGCGACGTGGGCACCATCGACGCCTACTGGGCCGCCAACATCGACCTGACCGACATCACGCCGGACTTGGACATGTACGACCGCCAGTGGCCGATCTGGACCCACCAGGAACAGCTGCCGCCCGCCAAGTTCGTGTTCGACGACGAGGGCCGGCGCGGCATGGCGGTCGACTCGCTGGTCTCGGGCGGCTGCATCATCTCGGGCGCGTATGCACGGCGCTCGGTGCTGTTCTCCAAGGTCCGGCTGCACTCCTACAGCCAGGTCGAAGAAGCGGTGCTGCTGCCCGAAGTCGATGTGGGGCGCGATTGCAAGCTGCGCAAGGTGGTCATCGACAAGGGTTGCCGCATCCCCGATGGCATGGTGATCGGCTTCGATGCCGCCGAAGACGCGCGCCGCTTCTTCCGCACCGAACAGGGCGTGGTGCTGGTGACCCAGGAGATGCTGGAGCGCCTCCGGGACGCGGTCGCCCCCGGCAAGGACCGCGCGTGAACAGCCTGTACGTCTGTGCCGAGGTCTACCCCCTGCTCAAGACCGGCGGGCTGGCCGACGTGAGTGCGGCGTTGCCGGCGGCGCTGCGCGCCGAGGGTCTGGATGTGCGCCTGTTGTTGCCGGGTTTCGACCCGATCGCCGCGGGCTTCGTGGCCGATGGCACGCCACTGGGCCTGCCCGCTTCCGGCGGCCCCACGGTGGCGCACACACTGACGCCACGGCCGGTGATCGTGCCCGGCAAGCTGGTCGCGACTGGCCAGAGCGCCTACCTGCTGGACGCGCCCGCCCTGTATCGCCGTCATGGCGGCCCCTACCAGGACGCCCAGGGCCATGACTGGCCCGACAACGCGGCCCGGTTCGCGCTGCTGGGATGGGCCGCGGCCTGGCTCGGCGCGGGGGGTGACCCCGCCTGGCGGCCCGACGTGGTTCACGCCCACGACTGGCATGCCGGGCTGGCTCCGCTGTACCTG
>ERZ724521.237-NODE-237-length-24094-cov-6.851699_pt1 | contig 24094 bp, 25 predicted proteins | sample MGYA00376054_ERZ724521 | MGnify/ENA primary metagenome ERZ724521 (study PRJEB28724, sample SAMN07190883) | activated sludge metagenome | isolation source: activated sludge of sewage treatment plant in Hong Hong | place: Hong Kong | collected 2016-03-17 ... | reverse complement strand
TTCAAATTTTACCCAGCCGCCAGCGCAATTGGATGGTCCTCAAGAATCTGAACTGAGATGAGATATAATCGAGAACCATGACTGAAGAATGGAGAGCAGTGCCCGGGTACGAGGGCTTTTATGAGGCCAGCACCGAAGGTCGAGTGAGGTCACTCGATCGGATCGATGCCGGAGGCCGTCAAGTCAAGGGCAAAGTTCTAAGTCCCGGCGTACTGAAAGAGAGCGGACGCCTCCAGGTCTCCCTATCCAAGGATCGTCAGATAAAGCAGATGAAGGTTCACCAGGTGGTGGCGTTGACCTACCACGGCCCATGTCCAGAGGGCATGGAGGTGCGCCATTACCCGGATCGGGATGTGACGAATAACCGTCCCGAAAATCTCTGCTATGGCTCGAAGCGCCAAAATCAACTTGATTCCATTGAGCATGGAACTCACCCCATGGCCAGCAAGACTCACTGCCCCCGGGGTCATCTATTAAAGGGCCCCAATCTCCACCCTGGTCGTGCCCATAGGGAGTGTTTGTCATGTAGCCGAGGGAGCGATCTCCTCCGGACTCGATCTGAGATCGGACTCGATGTTCTCTCTGATGCCTGTTATCGAGAACTCACTGAAGGAGTTCCCAACCCCTATCGACTCACGGACTGGGAACGCAGTCAAGGCAGGAAGCGCCATACCCAGAAGGAGCACTGCCCTCGGGGCCATCTTCTTCAGGAGCCAAACCTAAGCCAGCACCATCTTCGGCGGGGACGTCGGGTATGCCTAGCATGTGTGCGGGCGGGAGACCGGATCCGTCGCACCGGACGGGGCGATGTCGAGGGCTTGTCCGACCTTATTTATCAAGAGATAATGAAGGAAGTTCCCACTCCCGCTGCTCCGGCCGTCAGCTGGGGGAGCCGCATATGACCCAGCGCATCCTGACCCAGGCCGAGCAGTACCCCTGGCGGATAGCGACGGGCAGTGCCGCTGACATCCCGGACCCGGCCCAGTACGGATACGGCCCCAGCCACTGGAAGTACGAACATGTCAAATTCACACCGACGAACTCGGGATGGACCGATAGCGGGCGGCACGAGTGGCGCATCGTCCCCCCGTCCGCCCTGGCGACGGTAACTCTCGATGATGACTATGGCAGGTCCCATACCGTCTACTACGACCCCGCCCGCACGCAGGTGACCCGGGGAGAGTTCGGGCCGGAGTTCAGTGCCCAGCCTGTCAGAGTCGAAGACCTGTCACCCCCGGAGGGGATGCTCTGGCGGGGCATGAGTGACGAAGAGTTCCAGCAGGCCCGGGAGCGCGGATACTTTCAGTCCACCGGTGACTACAACATCGGCGAACAGCAAAGGGGCCTGACCTACTTCACCACCGATCCCGGCCAGGCCGGGAGCTATGCTTCCGAGTTCTCGCCCTGGCAGTGGAATCCCACCTTCGACCGTCCTGGACATGTCGTGGGCATCCCCTATCGAAGCGAGTATCCCCAGCAGCGGGTCAACAGCGGAGAGGGGGAGTCCGAAAGGGGCCTATCCGGACAGATTCCTTTCTCCGAGGTCAAGCATCACTATGTCGGCCGCCCCTACGCGATCACCCCGGGCGACTTCGGGCTGAGCAACGAGAACTGGCAGTCCCGGTGGGAGGGGAGCGGGAGAAAGAATCCCAAGGTCAGGGTGCAGTGGGAACAGGGCGAGGTGGACCCATGACCATCAAACTCCCTGAAGACTGGTCTACCGTTCAAGTACGCCGGGACATCCGGGACGCCCTGCAGTCGGTCGGGGAGCCCGCCATCATCCTGGCCCTGCGCCACCCCACCACCGATGCCAGGGCCGAGCGGTGTCCGAGCTGTCACGACGACGTCTACAACGACGGCGAGACCGGTTGTCCGTGCTACGGCACCACCTTCGCCGACCCCGTCAAGGAGGCCGCCCGGGTCTGGGCCGTCTTCTCCGACAAGCCCGACACCGAGAGCCAGACCGCCCAGGGCACCTTCACCCCCGACCAGCGCCAGGTGCAAACCGAGGGGTTCCCGGTGCTGATGGAGCATGACGTGATCGTCCGGGTGCGGCGCTGGGGGCTGGCCGATCCCGAGATCCGCGTCGAGAACGGGATGTTCATCGTCTCCAAGGACACCGGCATCCCCGACGGCGGCGGCATGTTCTACCCCCAGATCACCTCCCCCGAGCAGGACGACGGCACCGGCATGTACCTGCTGGGTCCCGAGGACCTGGACACCCACCGCCCCACCCCGGTGGAGGTCGAGGGGTTCTACGGCGTGCAGGCGGTCGTGGTGGACTCGGTGCGCACCGGCGGCCGGTTCGGCCAGTACGGCTGGGACATCGTCGGCCAGAAGGCCACGGTGACCCGGCTATCCTCCTCGGCCCCCATCACCCGCTATCCGGTGATGGGCGAGGTGTTCGCGCTCCCGGCGATCCCCCCGAACGGCCCGCTGTCCTCCCCCAGGCCGCGCCCATGAGGATCCTCGCCCAGGCTGAGCAGTACCCGTGGCGCACCGCCATGGCCTGGCTACCAGACACGGTCGGCACCCCCGAGAAGCCCGTTAAGATCTACCGGGGCCTGCGCCTGCAGAATCTCCCCCCTGAACTCACCGACGCCATCCACCGGTACACCCAGATGCCACTGGAGGAGAGTGAGGTCGGCCAGCACATGAAGTTGGGGCCGATGCTCCTGGACCACATCGAGAACGGACATTGGGAGCGTCAGCGCGGATGGCAGGATCAGGAAACCGGCGAGATGCCGGGAATGGGTCGCCACTGGACAAACCGCAAAGACTTCGCTGAAACTGCAGCCTCCCCCCAGGTCGGGCCGGGATACCCAGTAGTCATCGGTGCCGACTGGGATGGCTCGGGTCATGACCCGAACAACCATGGTGAAGATGCGACGACCATGCAGACCGAGGGTGAAGTCACCATGCGCCCCGGGCACCCCATGAACGTCACCAACGTGTGGATCCCGAATACTTTCGGGGATTCTCGCTGGCTGGAGGTGCTCGATGACCCCCATCAGGCAACTCGCATGGCTGAGTACGGCGTTCCTTACACCGGCGGCCCGCAGCAGCGGAGGGCGTCCTCTGACATGGTCAAGATGGTGCACTTCACGACGCCGGAGAAGGCCAAGAAGATACTCAGGGACCAGAGGTTCGTTCCCTGGGCAGAGTCATTGCACGATCCTGACTTCCCCCCCACCGATGATGAGCTGTACAACTTCTTCACCACCTACGACAACCGAAACGACCCCGACTTCAAGGGGAAGTACGGCAATGTGGGCGTAGTGGTCGAGGTGCCTCGCAATGCCCTCAAATCTGACTCTGACTGGCCCCACCCCCGCTCATACATGGTGCACCAGAGAGATCTGGCCGGTCGTCCCATCCAGCGCCTGGGGAGGGACTGATGACCAAAGTCGCTCTGCCCATCTCAATCTGTCAGCAGATCAGTACCCGCGCCGTGCAGTTCGCCCGGGAGGACATCGCCTCCCGGGGATGGTCGGAGAAGTCCATCGAAGCCGTCACCGCCTTCCCCGGAGAGGGTCAGGTGGGCCTGAAGACCTCAAAGCAGATGAGTCCAGGTTCGTCCGTTAACAACCATAGTTATGGTGGTTTTGTTGACACCAAGGCGATCAGCCATCGCTTGATGGGTCATATTCTTCTGGTCTCGAATCCACAGCACATCCACCTCAGACAATTTCGACCTGGAATGGCCCTCCCCGTGGGGAAGCCGTCGTCGTTGCACCGCCTCGGCGATGTTATCCATCTGACTTCCTGTATGAAGATGCGCGGGCTGCACACACGCAGGTCGATCACAGGAATGCAGAACGCATTGATCATCAGTCAGGTCACCGACAAAGACTTCGTAGGACACCCGGTGCGCCAGAAGCAATTGGTTTTCCCACCTCATGACGCCATATCCTTGGCGATGGGTGTGTCCAGTCCAGTCCCAGCATCCTTCGGTCGGCGGATTGCCCGGCATGTGCCAAGAAAAGGAGTCTGCCCTGCTCAGGCCCTGCGGTCTGATAAGGCGAGGAGGAGAAGGAGTGCCTCGTCGTCTCCACATCTGATAATGGGTGCCGCACCACCCCCTGGTGCGTGCAGGGCGGGTACATTCCTCAATAGAGCAATTGGTCATCGTGGACTACATGATACCTTGGTTTGTTCTGTGGAGAGTGGAGCATGAAGGTCCCTTTGCCCCAGTCCACCTGTCAGCAGATTTCGACGCGAGCAGTCCAACTGGCGCGGGAGGACATCAAGGGGCGAGGCTGGAGCAATAGTTCTGCTGATTCCCTAGATCCCTTCAGTCAAGAGGGCACCGTCGGCATCCGCACCTCGGTGCGATATCTCCTCTACCAAGAGCGCGGCATCAAGCCCTTCCTGATGCACTGGGTCAACGGCCGCACGGTCCCCCTCAAGGGACCGAACGGGACCACCAGCTTCCGCCGGGGCGGCCATGTCGGCGAGCCCGGCTGGGTCACCCTCCCCGGCGGCGTGCGCAAGTGGCGGGACGCTCGATGGCGTCACCCGGGACTTGGTGGGTCTCACTTCATGGAAAATGCGCTACGAAAAGCAATTCAAGAAGCTCAACCCCAGATCAAGCAGATGATGATGAACGCCCTGAAGGGGAAGACCAATGCCTGACGAGGATCGGTACGCGCCAAGCATCTTCATGTCCGACCTGGACCTCCCCGACACCGTCACCCAGGTCCCCCAGACACTGCCCCGGGGTGTGGAGGGCGGCGTCATCGAGGTCGTCAAGCGCGCCATCGTCACCGCCGTCCGGACCGCCTTCACCGACACCGGCATGACGGTCATGACCTCTGCCGACGACGACACCGCCACCACCGACGCCCAGACGGTCTACGTCGACTTGGAGTACCCCCTCAAGGAGGTTCAGTACCCGGGGGTGTGGGTGCAGTTCTCCATCACCAGCCTCAAGCGCGCCGGGATCGACCACGGTGCGGTTGTCCGCAACGAGGACGGCGTCTGGTGCGAGGTCCAGGAGTGGGAGGTCCAGGGGCGGGTCACCCTGACGATCGTCGCCCTGAAGAACAAGGACCGCGACCGGCTCTCGGACGCCCTGATCGCCATGCTGGCCTTCTCCCGGCCCCCCAACCCGGTCCTGACCAAGATCGACGAGGACACCAAAGAATACCGGGGCCTCAAGACCGCCCTGGTGGACAACCCCTACATCGCCATGACCCTGATGACCGACATCCTCTACCCCTCCGGCCAGCAGTCCACCCAGGGCACCCCCTGGCAGCCGGACATCCTGGCCTACGAAGACGGGTGGGCCTTCGACCTCATCGGCAGCTTCAATGTCCTGATGGATCATGAGGGTACCTACACCCTGTCCAGGGTCACCTGGGCTGACGAAGTGGACTACGACCACGACCGGCAGTGGCGCTCGGTGTAGAACTCCCTCCGGCGCAACAATGAGGGAGAGGCCACACGAGAGGGTGCATGTTCTGATGACTGACCGGGCTCGGAGGTCCGCACCTCAAGGAGGGTATCGCCCATGACTGCTACTAGTGCGACGGACTTCTCTAAGTATTTGCCACCAGGTATCTACACGGAGGCGGTCAAGGGGCCGCAGCTGGCCGTCAACTCCTCGGTCCCCACCGCCGTCGGCCTGTTCGGCACAGCCGTGGGCTTCCGGACCTGGGTCGAGTCGGTCAAGATCAACGCCGACACCGCCGAGGACACCCCGGCCGTCAACCGGACCCTGACCAAGAGCGGTATCGACACCTCCACGATCGTCGTCCATGACCCCAACTCCGGTCAGGTCTATGCGGTGGGCACCGACTTCACCGTCGAACTGGTATCGGGCACCATCGACACCGACGACGCCACCTATGCGATCGCCCGCGTCATCGACGGCGGTCACATCCAGGTCGCCGACACCGTCCAGGTCGCCTACCAGTACACCGACAGCACCTACTACGACCCGTACATCTTCTACGACTACGACGACGTCCGGACCGCCTACGGCGACCCCTTCGACACCACCACCGGGGAGGTCCAGTCGGAGCTGACCCTGGCGGCCAAGTTCGCCCTCCTCAACGGGGCCCATCGCGTCGTCTGTGTGGCGGTGAAGCCCACCACACCGGGCTCCCCCACCACCGGGGACTACGGGGACGCCCTGGACAAGCTGCGCGACCAGGAGCTGGTGGCCATCGTGTGCTCCTGCTCGGGCAGCACCCAGATGCACGCCCTGGTCCAGCAGCACGTCGACTCCCAGTCCTCCAACCGTTTCGAGCGGCGCGCCATCCTCGGCATGGACGGCACCACCGTCGCGGTGGCCTCGGCCCAGCGCATCCTCAACGCCCAGACCATCACCGACGAGCGGGTGATGCTGGTCTCCCCGGCCACCTTCACCTACACCAGCCCCGAGCTGAACAACGACGTCGTCCTCGGGGGTCAGTACATGGCCGCCTGCCTGGCCGGGATGACCGTGGCGAAGAGCTTCGCCGAGCCCCTGACCCAGAAGCGCATCACCGGCTGGAAGGCGGTCACCGAACTCCAGCCCGAAGAGCAGAAGAACCTGGAGTCCGAGAACGGCCTCTGCGTCATCGAGAAGTCCCGCCTGCAGAACATCCGGGTCCGGCACGGCGTCACCACCGACACCACCGACCTGGAGACCCGGGAGTGGTCGGTCATCGGCCAGAAGGACTCCCTGACCTTCCGCCTGCGCGACTACCTGGAGGCGGCCAACCTCATCGGCAGCCCGATCTACGACTACACGTTGATCAATGTCAAGGCCTCGGCCGAGGCGGCGCTGCAGAGCCTCTACCGGGACCAGCTGCTGCTGGACTACACCGGCCTGAAGGTCCGTCAGCTGCGAAGCAACCCCGATGTGCTGGAGGTGACCTTCACCTGGAGGCCCAGCTGGCCGCTGAACTACATCGTGGTCCGGTTCGCCATCAGCCTCTCCACCGGCGACACCACCTCGGTGGGCTCCACCGCCAACGCGGCCAACCTGTCGAGTGCATTCGGCGGGTCCGAGAACACCCTCCAATCCACATGACAGCCGAGGAGTAAACGATGGAAGGCAAGATCAGGGTTGCCGGGTCGGGGTATACCACCCTGCTCTTCCAGGGGACCCGCCTGGCTTATCTGCAGGTCATCCAGGACACCCCGCCCACCCCGGTGGCCACGGCCGTCGCCGTCCAGCCCATCGATGAGCCGGTCCCCCTGGAGATCGTCATCCCGGCCGCCGTCGGTGTCGGCACCATCCGGATGACCTTCTACGAGCGCTGGCTGTCCCCGGTCTGGGCCACCCTGCCCGGCCTGGAGGGCACCTTCAACCTCCTGGAGGTCCTCCGGCGACAGCTGGCGCTGGGGAACATCACGATGCAAAAGTTGGTGCGCTCCCCTTCCGGAATCATGAGGGCAAGGGTATACCACAACGTTGTCATTGTCGACATCGATGAGGGCGAGAACGTCAATATCGGTACAATGGTGCTTCCCAAGACCTTGACCTGCCAATATACATACTCCACGCCGGTCTAGTAAGCCTACCCTAACCATGGGATTTCTCTCTGGATAAGCGAGATCCGCACGGGTGGGGGTCATTCAGCAGACCCTCTCACCAGAGCACCCTCATGGACCATGGGATTTCTCGTTCATAGGCTAGAATGAGCGGATGACACCGGTAAGGCGCTGCGCCATCTGTAAGGAAGAGAAGCCCGCTGATCACTTCTACCGAACAGGTTCTTACTGCAAGCCCTGTGGCCGGGAGTTCTCGCGGAAGTACGCACGAGAGCACCGCGAAGAACGTCGCCTCTATGGAATCGAGTGGAACGCACAGAACCGCGACCTGAAGCGAAAGCTCGACCGCGAGTGGGTGGAGAAGAACAGAGAGCGCAAGCTGGCCATCAACCGCAAGTGGCAGAAGAAAACCCAGTTAGACAGCGGACATCGGGGTCGGGCCAAGAAGTTCGGTGTCAAGTACACTCCCATCAATAAACTCACCATCTTCGAGCGAGACCTATGGATCTGCGGACTGTGCAGAGAACCGGTCGACAAGGACATCCCCTGGCCGGACCTGCTGTGCGCCACCCTCGACCACATCATCCCGATGAGCAGGGGCGGCGACCACGTCGAATCCAATGTGCAGCTGGCGCACTTCCTCTGCAACCTCATGAAGCGAAACGAGGCCGGAGAGGAGATGTCTGATGAAGTGTGAACCCGGATGTACCTGCGGACGCCACCAGGGGATGAGCGAGGCCACCAAGGCCAAGGTAATCGCCGCCAACAGGGCTCGGACGATCACCAACACCACCTGCTCCAACGGCTGCGACAAGAAGGTCTGCGCCAAGGGCCTGTGCAAGGCCTGCTACAGCAGGCAGTACCGCAACTCCATACCCCGAGGACTCCCTTTCACCGTCTACCAGTGGGAGTGGGACGATCCCCGGATCCGCTCCATCATCGAGGCGCAGGCCGACAAGACCCACTCCACCCGGGTGGGTGCCCGCCAGTGCGTCATTGCCGCCGTCTCAGCGGCCGATACACGGGTGTTCCTCAACGAGAACCACCTCCAGGGCAACAGCGTCTCCTCGGTACGCTACGGCCTCTACAGCGACGGTGAGCTACTGGCCCTGATGACCTTCGGGAAGCCCCGGGAACAGAAGAAGGCCGACCCCGTCGAGTGGGAGCTGATCCGCTTCTGCGTCAAGAAGCATCACCTGGTGCCCGGCGGGGCCTCCCGCCTGTTCGCACACTTCCTGGCCGAACATGACCCCTCCAGCATCGTCAGCTACTCCGACAAGGCCAAGACCACCGGAGACATGTACCCGATGCTGGGGTTTGGTCTGGTCAACGAGTCGGCACCCGGCTATGTGTGGTGGAACGGGAAGGAGGCACGGGGCCGGTATGAGTGCATGTCCTACAAGCTCAAGGCCAGGTATCCTGACCTCCCCGGTGTTGAGTCCATGACCGAGCGCCAGATCATGCAGGCGCTCGGCTACACCAAGGTCCCCAACCAGGGCAACAAGGTGTGGGTCTGGCGTGCCCCCGCCCCTGAATAAGGAGCAGAAGGAGACACCATGCCCCCACGCATCGCCCGCCAGTCGGAGTCCTACCACCTCCCCACCAAGGAACCGACACCTCTGCCTCCCCCGGAGAAGTTCGCCTCCGCCCTGCGCGGTGTCGGCATCCCGTCGGGCACCCATCGCCGGGCCGCGTTCGGTCAGGACGACATGACCGATGAGGAGATGTGGCGCGAGTACGAGCGCCAGCGTGAGGACGCGATTCACCAACACACCACCGAGCCGCATCCCAGCGGGGTGAACGTCCACACCTTCAGAAGCACCGGCGAGGGGTACGACAAGTCCCAGTACCTCGACTCCATCAAGCACGGCGATATCTTCGTCGTCCCCGACGAGGGTGTGGTCGGATTCCTGCACGAGGCCTGGCCGATTGCCGTCACTCAGCAGCATGGGGCGTTTCATGCCCTGGAGCCCGACGCCTGGTCCGACCCCAAGTTCGCCCATGCCCAGAATGCGGTGGAGCACGCTCGTAAGCTCGGATACCCCCTTGATCCCAACATCCCCCAGTCCCCCGACAGTGGGGGGACCGATCGATGAGCACCACCGTCCCCGAACCCGACCTGGGCCCTCTGCCTCCCCCCGACACCGGCCTGCGCCCGCCCGAGATGTTCGCCGAGGAACCGGTCGACCCCTTCCTGGACCTTCCCGAGGAGCAGGACCCTGAGGAGGTCACCGAGCTGTCCGATGAGGAGCGGCTGCTATTCAGTCAGCTCATGACGGTCGGCCAGCGCTCCAAGACCATCGACGTCATGGGGTTCCAAGTCCGCATCCAGTCCCTGTGCGTGGACGACGACCTGCGGATCGGGATGTTCACCCGCCAGTACGAGGGCTCCCAGATGGCCCACCGGGCCTATCAGCTGGGGGTCTGCGCCGCCGGGATCCGGACGGTCAACGGAGCCCCTTTGGTCACCACCCTGGCCCCGATGACCCCCGACGAGGACTTCGACGCCAAGGTCGAGGTCCTGCGCAAGTACTACCCGATCGTCATCACCCAGATATACAACGCCGTGATGGCCCTGGACCAGGAGTTCGCCGAGCTGGCGGTGAAGCTGGGAAAACTCGACGGCTAGACGCGGTCTCGGAGGTGCAGGTGCGTCTGGCCCACGAACGGGGGATCTTCACCTCTCCCAAGCTCAATCACTTCCAGCACTTCGGCCTGCTCTACTGGCTGTACCTGTCGCGCCGGGACTCCAACGAACTGCTGCGCGACGAGCTGGAGGTCCAGTGCTTCAACCTGGCCTTCCCCCGGTGGGCCGAGCTGTACCAGGGAACCTCCGGCTCCATCCTGGATCCCGGAACCACCGACGACGGCGACATCCCCGTCGACGACATCGAGGAGATCGATCGCTGGTATGCCCAGCGGGAGGCCCCGAGGTCCATGAACGGGGCGGCGACTGCTTCCGCCACCCCACAGGGCTGGAGTGAATGGACATGACCACCCCGACAGGCGGCTTCCAGTTTGGCGATGACATTCAGTGGCGTCCAGTTGTGGGGTTTGAGGACTACTACCTGGTTAGCAACGACGGTCAGGTCCTTAGCCTAAGAAAAAATAGACCAATATATCAACATACCCTCAACGGAGGACACAAGATGGTCTCTCTATTTCGAGGAGATAAGGGAAGGAAAGGACACAAGAAAACAGTTCATACTTTGGTGCTGGAGGCATTTATTGGTCCATCTCCAGCGGGGATGGAATGCCTTCATGAGAATGATGTCCCAGATGACAACAGATTATCCAATCTTCGTTGGGGAACTAGGTCAGAAAATGTCTTAGAGATGCACCGCAACGGGCGCTATGAGTCTTTACCATCTAAACTTGGTGGAAGGTGCAGGAATGGGCACCTCCTTACTGAGAATATCTTTCTCGACCCACCAGACAGTCTTGGGTATCGGTGCAAAGAGTGCCGCAGAGCGGCCCGAAGAGAACAATATCGTAAGCACAAGGGCGGACCAGTGAAGGCCTACACGAGGTGGGTTGAATTATGACCGGCCCGGGTTTCATTTCCGGCGATGATTTCGTCGCCGCCCGGATCTCCATCGACGTCCCCACAGAGGGCCTGGCCTCCCTGCGGGAGCTGACCCAGGAGATCGAGCGATTCCGCACCAACACCGAGTCGGCTTCGCGCACCGCCGACAGCTTCACCCAGTACCTCAAGGCCTCCGCCGAGGCCGCCGAGCACGCCGCCAGCGCCCAGGCGGGGCTGATCTCCCAGCTGCAGAAGATGGCCGACGTCCAGCAGCGCATCGCCTCGGGCTCGGCCACCTCCGGCGGTATCACCGTCCCCCAGGGGCATGTCGACCCCTTCGCCTCCTCCCCCACCGGCAAGGGCGGGGCGGCACCCCAGACCACCCCCAATGCCGATCAGCAGGTCGAGGCCCTGCGTGCCCGGGACCCCCGGACCTACCTGAACCAACAGTCGGCGATCGGCAACGTACGGCCCGGCGATATCACCGGCGGCTCCCCGGCGGAGATCCAGCAGGCCACCGAGCGGGTGGCCGCCCGGGAGCAGGCCAACGCCCAGCGCCAACAGGAGAATCCGGCGGCCCTGCCCACCCCGAAGGGCGGAGACCCCACCACCGGAATGATCAACCAGGCCGCCGGGCTGGCCAAGACGGTCATGGGGGCGGCGGCCCCCGGAGGATCCGTGCAGGGGATTCTGGCCGCCGGGGCCCAGGTCGCCGGTGTGGCCGCCGGATCGTCGGCCGCCGCTACCGGACTCGGCGGTGCCCTGGCGGGACTCATCAACCCGGTCAGCCTGGGCCTGACGGGTGCTCTGGCCGGGTACGGTCTCACCCAGTTCGCCGGGGAGGAACTCCAGGGCTACAAGAACATGGGGTCCATTCGTGGCGGCGGTGCCATGCAGGGTATGGGCTATGAAATGTCCATCAGGGCGATGGCCATGGATCCATTTCTTACCACAGAACAATCGCGACAGGTTATTCAGTCAGCTCTATCTGAAGGATATACTGGACAAACCTTTGATACCGTCACTAAGTTCATCGCCTCGAACATCAAAGAGATGAATATGTCGGTAAATGATTCTGTGAAACTTCTTCGTACGAATGTTAATGAGGGTGGAGAATCTATCGCCGGGCTGGCTTCCAGTATGGCGCTCCTCAAAGAGGCATCCAAAACTGGAGCGACCAGCCTGCCCGAACTCCAGGCCAGCTATGCCAGCGGGACAGAGGCCATGATCAAGGGAGGAGGACTTTCCGGTCCACAGGCTTCCCAGGCCATGCTGACATTGAACAATGTCTGGAAGGATGACCAGACACTCAAGCTAAAGGCGGGGGAGATAGTCAGTGGTCTCTCCACCAGCCCGCAGGGGCAGATGGCCGCCATGACCCTCTCGGGTACCCCCATTCCCACCGGAGCGCTTCCTGGAACCTTCTTCGAACGCATGCCCGACGGTGGTCAGGCAGCCACCTTCGGCATGCTCAAGCGCATCGCGCAGATGGCCCAGCAGGGCAGTGGCGGAGACGAGGCCAACGGGGCCTGGCTGTTCCAGATGTACCTGCAACGCATAGCCAACATTCAACTGGATCGTGCAGAGGCCAGGAAGATGTACCTTGACCTCCTCAGTGGGAAGAATCCTCTGGAAGAGGGGAAGCAGGAGGCCCAGAAGGCCGCCGCGAACGCTACAAGGCCTCAATGGAGGAGCCCACTGGAGATTATGGGCGGAACCCTCTACGACGTTGGCAAACAACTCACCGACATCCCTCGTAGCGAGTTTAATCTCGCCACCTCCATTCTTGGGGGGAAGGGCTGGGATGATGTCAAGAGAAGATTCGGAGACGTCAAAACGGCACTCAGTGGTCAGGATATGGTCACCGGCAAAGGTAATGCCCGTCATATCCCCATGATGGACCGAATCGTCGATGCCTATGGCCCCGGGGGGATCGAGATCCTCGACGAGAAGAACAGGGCAATCGCCTTCGACCAAACCAACGGGGCACAGCTGCAGGGCCTCTCTGAAGGAAAGTACACCTGGCGTCCGAAGGGGGCGCAAGGACAGGGGACCAAGCTCTCCGACACCCCCATGGAGGGCAACATCAAGGAGCTGATGGCGCAGGGGAAGCAGCCCGTCAGTGTCCAGGGCAGCGTGACCCTGGACCTGACCCCGGAAGCCCGGCGGGCGCTGACCCCCCAGGGTGGGACCAATGTCATCCAGCTGACCCCCCACGAGCGTCAGTCCAACGCCGGATACGGCAACGCCCGGCCCAATAACGCCGCGCCGGGCGAGACCACGATGACCCGAGGGCGGTCGGGCTGGTGACGGCCTCTCTGGCAGGCCCCACCCAGCGGGGCATCGCCACCCTGGAGTTCGGCGGTATGGTAGGTTATGACTAACGAGTGTTCTATTGGTGGTTGCGATACCCTGCATTATGCAAAAGGGCTATGCAAGAAGCACTACGAAAGACTGAGGTCGACCGGAACCACCGAATCGTCGCGCACCTCGGTTGAGGACAGGTTCTGGGTCAAGGTAGATGACAGCGGTGGCCCCGATTCCTGTTGGCTATGGAAGGCTGTTCGTGACCGTCATGGGTACGGACTATTCCACAAAGATGGCAAGAGGATGTTCGCGCACCGCGTAGCCTACGAAATAACAACAGGTCAAGAAATCGGACCACTAGACATCGATCATATATGCCACACTACGGCATGCTGTAATCCGTTGCATCTTCGGCCTGTTACGCGCAAACAAAATATAGAAAACCGCGCTGGCGCACAGTCCAATAGCAAGTCAGGTATTCGAGGTGTTATTCCTCATAGTAGTGGCGCGGGCTGGCAGGTAGAGGTAGGACATAACGGCAAAAGAGTATACGTAGGATACTTCTCTGACATTAAAGAGGCGGAGGCGGCAGCTATCCAAAAGAGGATGGAGCTATTCACTCATAATAATCGTGATAGGGGTATCACCACATGACTACCCCACAATTTCAGCGCGGTATCGCTACCTTAGAGTTCGGAGGACGAGTTTTAAGATTTAGGACTGCGCCAAACTCAGTATGGTGGTCCTACCGGCTGATCACCCACGTCGAGAACACCTACGGGGGGCGGGTGGTCCAGATCCTGGGGGCACGCACCGAGGACCTCACCGTCACCGTGGAGTGCGGCAAGGGCGGCTGGAACTACCTGCGCCAGGTCGTCACCTTCATGCGGGACATGATCAGCGACCAGCGTCAGGGAACCCCGGGCCTGTTCACCTACACCTCCCGCAACTGGCGACTCAAGGTCTTCGCCCTCTCGGTCCCCTACCAGGACACCTTCACCGCCACCACCCGCGAGGTCGAGTTGCGGTTCAAGGTGCAGGAGGACGTCTCGGGGGTGCAGACCAGCCTGGGGTTACGCTCGGAGCTGGCCCGGCTGCAGAGCGGGGTCGGTTTCCGCAAGAGCGAGTACAACACCAGCAATCCTCCCGGGTCCCCGGTGGGCAGTGATCTGCTGAACACCGCGCTGCAGACTGGCATCGGGGCGATCACCGGCAGCGTCACCGGGGTCACCGGGGTCTCTTAATAGAGAGAGGAGTTACCCGATGGCCGAGTATGTGTCCAATGCCCCCGTCAGCCGTCCCCTCAAGCTGAGGGGCATCACGCCCGAGGTCGACCTCAACGGGGTGATGTTCTCCTACACCCAGGGTCTGTGCTACGACCCCGTCGACGAGATCCTCCCCATGCGCCTGCCCACGGAGTCCTGAGAGGTGTCGTTCCTCTATCTGAAGGCCCCGGCCCTGGGGACGACCTGGAAGCTGTCCTGCACCTCCTTCTCCACCACCCTGATATCGGAGATGTCCAGCGTGCAGGTCCGGATGATGCAGCACCACTATCCGGTCAAGGCCCAGCAGCCCGCCGTCGAGTTCCAGGTGGTCTTCGGCTCCGAGCCCGAGTTCGAGCAGTTCCAGCAGTTCATCCGGAGCCACCACCTGTCGGGCCTGGGAGACTGGACGCGCCGCCCCGAGGTCACTCTCTGGTGGCCGGAGCGGGAGATCACCAACTGGACGGGGTTCATCACCCAGTTCGCCGCTGGTGGTGCCCGGCGCAACCCCGCCCCCCACGCCAAGATCTCGGTGGACCTGGTGGACTCGATGTTCTACCACCGGACCGACATCGCCAGCGTGGCCGCCTCCTGGCTGGCGGTGGCGGGATACGGGTCCCTGGCGGGGATGCTGGAACTCCCGTCGGTCCTCGGTGAGGCCGCCATGGACTTCCTCAACCTCGCCGACGAACTCTGGACGTCGGTGACGTGAGCGCCCCCGGCGGAGGTACAGGACGGGGTCAGGTCGACCTCTCGACGGTCATGGGGATCAACATCAACCCCATGACCCCACCGAACATGCGGACCCTGGTCTACGCCCCCGACGTGCAAGTTTTCATCGCCCACGGGGACACCCAGTACGACATCTCCCGCGACATCGTCGAGGTCCAGATGGTCAAGTGTGAGAACTCGGCCTCCACGGTGTTCGTCACCCTGTCCAACAAGGGCGGGCGCTGGACCAAGGGAGTTCCACTGCTGCCCATGGACCGGATCACCGTCTTCATGAAGCGGTTCAAGTGGATCCAGACCTTCTCGGGATACCTGGACACTGTGCCCTTCCGGCAGCTGTACCAGGGGGTGGTGACCATCAAGGCCACCTGCACCCTCAAGCGCCTCCTGCACACCCAGTGGAATCCCGGCCTGCCCCAGAGCGCGCGGCTGTTCGATCAGCTGTCCAAAGCCCACGAGCTGAGCGGGACCGGACAGCTGCCCTACGACTCCGGGCTCGGCGGCATCCTGGCCGACCTGCTGACCAAGGTGGGGGGCTGGGACAAGACCACCATCCACATCGCCAACTTCCCGATGTCGTTCTATGCCTTCCTCGTCAAGCAGGCGGCCCTGACCAGTGCCTCGGGGGAGGCCGCCTCCCAGGCCTTCAAGCACCTGCTCCTGGGCGACGACATCTCCCCGGGCGCGAAGAACTACGTCAACTACAACACCGACGCCGGTAGCGCCGGGCCCCGGGTGGTGGGCCAGGAGGCCTATGTCACCGAGATCATCGCCGCCTGCGACGAGCTGGGCATGGGACCCAACACCACCAACCTCAACACCGCCCAGTACATGGAGACGGCCATGGCCGAGGGACAGGCGGGCCTGGCGTCGGCGCTGGACTCCGGGACGAAGAAGGCCTGGGAGACCACCGGTGAGGCCGGTACGGCCATCCGGGCGGCCGCCATGAACCAGGACGCCGCCATCCTCGGGGTGGCCTGCGCGATGGCGGTCAGCGGCCTGATGAACAAAGCCAACCTGGCCGTGCCCGAGAGCGTGCCCCTGGGCGACGGGTCCTTCGGGAACACCCTGGACCGGTGTGGACTGTTCCAGCAGCCCGGGACTCCGGAGTGGGGGTGCCTCCCCGGCTGGGCTCAAGTCTTCACCTCGCTGGGCCCCAAGCGTATCGACGCAATCAAGGTCGATGACCTCGTGTGGGCCGATGATGGATCAAAGATCCGGTTGCGCCGGGTCGAGGACCAGGCCCTCACCGGCTACAAGCCACTTGTCACGGTGAAGACACGCGGTCGCACCGTTGAGTGCACGCCCGACCATCGTATTCCGGTGATGCGCTACTTCGGCCGGTCAGATGGGCGGAGGGTTGGGGAGTGCGGATGGGAGCGCATCATTCTGCACGCACAAGACATCCGTAAAGGGGACCACCTGATCGTCCCGCACGGGATGCGCAACGGAGAGCGCACCACTGACCCAGATGGCAACACACTCTCCGTGAAAATTATGGAGTTGGTTGGCCTCTACCTGGGCGATGGGAACCTAAACAAACACAAGGATTATCGCGGAAGATATGGTCAGGTCCAGATTGCCCACGGCGTAGGGGGCATTTACGACGACCATATGGCGCATTACCGCCAATCTATTCGTGAACTGGGAAGTACCCCATATGTTAGTAAGCGAGGAACGGCCACTTACTTCTCCTCTCCGTTCTTCTATACACTGCTGGCCAATCACTTCCCGGGCAATTGCTATACCAAACGCCTGCCCGAATGGGTATTTGAACTTACCCCAGAGCTACAAATGGCATTGCTGCGCGGGTATCTGGACTCAGATGGCAGTGTAGACAAACAGGGTCGAGTATCCTGGCATTCGGTTAGTGAAGATTTAATCATAGGGCTCTGGCACCTGTGCATACAGCTGGGAATCCCCGTAAATAATATCTCTAAGTACGCCGGGAGAATAGTTCAGTTCCAAGGACAAAAACCGTATCAGGGGGCAGATCACTGGGAACTAAGGTGCTCGGTGCCGTCGTCTGCTGCCCAGATAGGCAGCAACTCCCCACACAAAGAGGAACGACTGAATCCTGAGCGCAAAGCGCTGAAGTCGATCTATGACCCAGACTGGAATCCTCGTCAATGTCATCGCGCACCGCTTCCGCCCGCTCCGCATCATGCGGTCTACCACCGGGTCATCTCGGTGAGTCCTCCCACCGAGGAGGTGTTCCCCGTCTATAACCTGACGGTTGAGGAAGACCACAATTACTGCGCAAATGGCGTAATTGTGATGAACAGCCTGGGCCAGCGGATGAACCCCCGCCAGAGTGCGCATATGTTCTTCCTGCACCTACAGAGGATCAACTGGATCAACACCGACCCCGGGCAGGCCATCTATCAGGTCCAGAAGAGCGGATCCCCGGCCCTCTACTCGGGGTTCGTCGAGGCCGCCAAGGCCCTGGTCACCCCGATCCGCGAAGCCAAGGAGGGGGCGGCCTCCACCATCGCCTCCAACCCCATCACCGGGTCCCTCAGCAGCATCGCCGGGGCGGTCGGCTTCGACGTCGCCTCCACGGTGCGGTCGGCCACCAACGCCGTGACCACCACCCCCACCGTCAACGGGGTCCGCAGCCAGCTGGGCAAACCGGTCCCCGACTCCGAGGGGGCCGTGATGACGGCCTACGAGCAATTGGGGACCCCCTATGTGTGGGGAGGGCACGAACGAGGTGGCTTCGATTGCTCCGGACTATTCAATTACTGTTTCAGGGCTATCGGAAAGAACATCGGCGGCTGGACCGGGGAGCAGGTCGCCAACGGCACCCCGGTCTCCCCGGCCAACGTCCAGCGCGGTGACCTGATGTTCTTCGGACTGCCCTCCTCCCCCGAGGGCGGCCACGTCGTGATGTGGCTGGGGGATGGGACGGTGATCCACGCCCCCAACCAGGGTGACGTCGTCAAGCTCTCCTCGGCGGCCTCCTACAACCCCTACCTCGCCACCGCGATCCGGCGGTACGCCGAGAACGGCGGGCCCGACCCCACAGCCCCCCGGACCGACCCGATGCTGGCGGGTCCGGGCGTCTCCCCCAGCACCGGGGGCATCTCGGGGTCGGCCGGTGGGGCGGTCGTCAAGCACGACGAGCAGATCGCGCGCAACTTGTTCGGCTATACCTTCACTCCTGCCCAGTACCTGTCCGATGTCGCCGTGATGTGGGGCCAGTTCGGCGGCCACAAGGACTTCATCGACAGCCAGCCCCTGATCCAGATGATCCAGGCGGTGTGCGGGGCCTCGATGCGCAACTTCCAGTCCGCCCCCAACGGGGACTTCATCGCCTATTACCCGGACTATTTCGGCCTGGAGGGCAAGCAGGCGGTGATGCGCCTGGAGGACATCGAACTCAAGGATGTCCACATCAACTTCTCCGACGACCAGCTGACCACCCACGTCTACATCGCCGGTGACCACACGATGGCGGGCCAGGAACAGAGCGTGCTGGGGTGGCTGCAGACCGCCGGTGTGGCCTCCGTGGAGGACGAGTGGCTCTTCGCCCGGCTGAGCAAGGTCGGGCTGGGGGACCTGGGGTCGGCCCTCAGCGGGGCGGCCCTGATGGCCCGCTACGGGGTGCGGCCCTACCAAGCGTCCGTCCCGATGGCCGGAAAGCCCGAGCTGGAGCTGTTGCTGGCCGCCCAGATCTTCATGGAGAAGTGGGCGGCCCAGTACGAGACCCGCGTGGCCTTCACGTTCATGCCCGAGCTGCTGCCCGGGATGCGGGTGGTGATCGGCGACCACAACCTGCAGGTGTACGTGCGGGAAGTCCACCATATGTGCTCATACGAGCACGGCTTCAGCACCGAGGCCATCATCACCGCCCCCTCCAACCCCGAAGGCCAGAACTCCATGGCCACCGCCACCTCCACCGCGACCGTCAACCCCACAACCGGACTGCTCGGGGGGATGGGCTGATGAGCTTCGGTACCAGCGACCTGAACTCCACCGCCACCACCGCCCAGCCGGTGGCCATCTTCAGTGTCGACACCGCCAAGCGCACCGCCATCGGGTGGACCCGGCGCGGCAGCCAGATCACCATCGACCTGAGCTTCCATGCAGGGGCCATACAGGTGACCCCCGCCGTCGGCGAGCAGTGGTTCGTCACCCGCAACGGCGGAACCCGGTACCGGCTGGACTCGAAGATCCCCTACAACGCCCCGGAGCTGCTGACCGACGCCAAGGAGGGGCAGGTGCAGGTGGGGTCTTCGGGCCCCCTGGAACTCAACGGATCGCAGATCAACACCAACGCACCGATCTGCCTGCCCGCCTATGCCAGCACCGAACGACCCGACCCGGCCACCCTGCGCGCCGGGGCCGTGATCTGGGGCCTGACCGAGGGCAAGCCCATCTTCTGCACCGGAACCTCCTGGGTCGATGCTGCGGGAACCGAGGTCTAGTCCCCTAAAGGGGGAGGGCTACTATTCGGCGACAGGCAGGTGAGAACGATTTCCTATTCACTGGCAGTCGCAGACGGCGACCTGGTGCTGGAGGGGTCTAACCTGGGGATCGTCACCGGGATCGACAAGCTGAAGATGGAACTTCAGCACTGGGTCACGGAGCGTTACGGCGGCGACCGCTTCCACCCGGACATGGGGTCGATCCTGCAGTCCATGATCGGAGGGCGGGTGACGGCGTCCACCCAGTACCGGATCTCCACCGAGCTGGCCCGGGTGCTCGACAACTACCAGCGGGTCCAGTACGTCGCCCTACAGGCGAACCCCTCGTTGTTCTCGACCAGCGAGCTGCTCTACAGCATCGACGACATCGCGGTGACCATCAGCTACGACACCGTCAGCGCCGTCGTCAAGGTCACCAGCGCGGCCAAGAACACCGACTCCATCACGTTCACGGCGCAGGTGTGATCCGGTGAGCAAGAGCCCGAACGAGATCGCCGCCCGCGTGATCGCCCAGCTGGCGCAGACGGCCCCTGGCCTGTCGTGCGAGCCGGGCACCGTCGTCCGCAAGATCATCGACGCCAACGCCGAGGCGATCAGCGAGGCCTACGTCGACCAGTACCTGGTGGGAAGCATCCTCGACATCGACACCAAGGTCGGCCTGGAGCTGGAGCAGTTCGTCGGCCTGTGGGGGGTGGGCCGACTGCAGGGCAAGGCCGCCACCGGCGTCGTCCGGGTGACCCTGACCACCGCCTCCACCCAGGATTACCAGATCCCCCTGGGCACCCAGTTCTACACCAAGTCGGTCGTCGCCGGGGCCACTGATCAATTGTTCTTCTCCTCCACCCAGGCCATGGTCCTGGTGGCGGGGACGCTGTCCATCGACGTCCCAGTCCAGTGTGCCTCCGTCGGCACCGTCGGCAACGTCGCCCCAGGCACCATCACCTTCCTGGCCAGCGCCATCGGGTCGGGAGCGGCCACCAACCTCAACGCCATGACCGGCGGGGTGGATGTCGAGACCGACTCCGAGCTGCGCCAGCGGTTCAAGGACACCCTGCTGCGCAACATGGCGGGCAGCACCGACTTCTACCGGGCCCTGTGCCTGCAGAACAACTACGTCTCCCGGGTGGTCGTCTTCGGCCCCACCACCCTCTACCGCACCCAGATCGAGGCCCCGTCGGTCACCCTGCCCCTGTCGCTGGGCCAGGACGTCAAATATGTGTGGTGCCTCACTCCCGAGGCCCGGGTCCTAACGGCCTCCTTGGATTGGGTCCCTGTTGGATCCTTGCGCCCAGGGGACGACATCGTCGGCTTCGACGAGCACCTCCCCCCAGGGAAAAGAGGGAGAAAACGCCAGTGGAGAAGATCGACAGTAACTCACACCTCAACGACACCGGCCCCTACCTTCACCATAACCACCAACACCGGCACTGCTGTGACTTCTACCGGCGATCACATGTGGTTGGTGTCGAAGCGCCCCCGGCTAGGGAATAAGGGCAGGAAGCGCGGTGTCGTCCGGGACCAGCAAAAGGTTCAGTGGATAAAGACCAAGGATCTGGTTCCGGGTGATGAGATCCGATACATTCCGCCCTGGGACGAAGACAGTTCCTTCGACGCCGGTTGGATGGCCGGTTTGGTCGATGGAGAGGCCAGTTATAACCAATACAGCCTGACCATCATGCAGAATGATGGACCTGTATTCGATCAAATCATCGACATCCTGAACAGAAATAAGTTCGACTACAAGGTCAGTCGAACTCGGGGAGGGTTCTCCCCAGAGGCCAGGTGCAACGAAATCCTTCTTCGGGGGGGCATGGAGGCCCGACTTCGATTCTTTGGGTTATTCAAGTCGATCAGGCTCACTCCAAAGTTCTTAGAGAGTTTTTATGGAAGGTGTATTGTCGGTAAGGGGTGTAGCTTCGCTACTGTTGTTGCAGTCGAGGAAGCCGGAATCCAAGAGGTTGTGGAGCTGTCCACCTCCACAGGAACACTGGTGGCAGAGGGCCTACTGAGCCATAACACGGACCAGCACTCCTGCTTCGCCAACATCGGCCAGGAGGACGAGGTCTTCTATTCCCCGATCTACGACTATGCCCTGTCGTCGGGGGCCTCCCCGGTCTTCACCCGCAACGAGTCGGGGGACATCGCCTCGGGGGCCATCGTCGACCTGGAGTTCCAGTACGTCACCCGGTCCAGCCGCAATGACCCGGTGAACGGGATCACCAACAAGGTCGACGTCTTCGTGGACGGCATCAACCCGGTGTCGGTGACCGAGAAGACGGTGATCACCTCGGCGGCGCTGTCCTCCAACTCTGCCGACGACTACTGGACCGGGCGCTTCGAGCGGGTCGGCAGCGCGGGCAACCCCAGCGCGGGCAACCGGTTCATGCGCCTGGGGTCGGTGCCGGTGGTGACCTTCCCCTCCACCATCAGCGTCGGCAGCACCATCTATAGCCAGGGGGTGCACTACCACCTGCTGCGCGACATCTCCACGACGGCGGGCAGCCATCAGGAGACCTCGGGCATCGAGTGGGACCCCAGTGGCCCCTCCGACTCCACCTCGCTGGTGCTGACCTATGTCTACAACGAGGTGCCCGAGGTCCTCTCCCACGTCCTCAGCGCCGCCAAGCAGATCACCACCGACGTCATGGTGCACCAGGCCAAGTTCGTCTACATCCGGCCCTGCCTGTCGATCCGCTACGACCGGTCCTACTCGGTGTCGACCACCAACTCCGCGATCGACGAACGCCTCAAGTCCTACTTCGCCGCCATGAGCTACGGGGCCCACATCCGGTTCTCGGTGCTGGCGATGGCCGTGCAGCAGGTGATGGGGGTCGTGGACGTCACGGTCACCATGGCCACCGACTCCCCGACCGCCTTCGGCATCCAGGCCTACCACAACTCGACCGACCCCGACCCCGCTACGGTCCACGACGTCGACTTCAAGCTGGCCGACAACGAGCTGCCGATCTTCATGGAGACCGTCGTCCTGCGCAAGGCAGCGGACTAAGGGGGTGATGATCTAAGTGACTGCGCCCTCTGATGTTACCCGACAGTTCCCTTGCTACACTTCCGGCAGTATCTCTTTTCTCTCCCATTACTTTTGCGTATGGAAATATAGGTGTTCTCCGGGTTGTATTCATGCCCTCGGGAGCAATGTGTTTTTCGGGAATTGTGGTTGGTTCCGAGACGAACACGATCTAATTGGTTATCTCTACTCGTTCCCCATCTCAAATTGGTTGCTTGATTATTGGAAGGGTCGTCGTCCCAGTGTAGTCCGAGGTGGCTTGGGGACGGTCTGGGAGACACAAACGCTTCTAAAACTAAGATATGGACTCTGCGACGGTATTCCTCACCGTCCTTCCATAGCTTCACGCAGAGATACTTATTACCGACAGCTCCGCCCCATGATGGGGAGAGGAGTTTTCCCATGAGCTTTCTTGTGAATTGTTTTCCTCGGACAGAGATGCTAGGGGAGGCGTCTCGGGGGAGGGACCTTACCCTGCCCCTATCACTCACTTCATACAATCCTTCAAATCCAAATACGGGCAACCAGGTCTCCACGGAGGCATATTATCAGCCCGGAGGTGATCGCTTTGGCGACAAATAGCCCCTTCCCCCTGATCGTCCCGCGCTCCACCGAGCTGCGGATGGCCCATTTCGACGAGCAAATCTACAAGGGCGACTCCTCCACCCTCCTGTACAAGATCGTCGACGCCCTCTCCGGCACGGCCGGGGCCGGTGCCCTGGTCAACGAGATCCTCCTGACCCGCCTGGGCACCGCCCTGGAGACCATCTACTTCAACGAACTCGACTACATCTTCGGCAAGATCAACTTCCTGGCCCGGTCCCCGGCCGAGTCCTACACCTACAACCCCCTGGTCGACCTGCTGACCAGTGACCAGTGGGACGAGGTCCGGATCAAGGACGCCTGGTACCGCCAGCGCATCACCGAGTTCTTCGCCGCCTGCAACCTGGGGTCCACCCCCGACGGCATCCGCACCTGCGTCCATGCGGCCCTGGCCGTCGACGCCGACGTCTACGAGATCTGGCGCTTCTGCGTCGATGACACGACAGAGATTCTGACCAGGTCGGGATATAAGTGCTACGACGACATCAAGGAGGGCGACGAAACGCTTACCCTGAATATGGAAACCGGATTTGCTGAGTGGCAGCCCATCCTTTCAGTAACCTCATTCGAGGTGACCGATGAGCAGATGCTTTCAGTCGAAGCGAAGGGCCACTCATCTTTGACGACCATGGATCATAGATGGCCGGTTCTACGAACTACCGGTAGTTTCCGGGGCCAGCACCCTGACCCCAAGGCGCTATTGATCTCTCGGTCGGCGGACCTTCAT
>ERZ724521.235-NODE-235-length-24190-cov-5.359478_pt1 | contig 24190 bp, 24 predicted proteins | sample MGYA00376054_ERZ724521 | MGnify/ENA primary metagenome ERZ724521 (study PRJEB28724, sample SAMN07190883) | activated sludge metagenome | isolation source: activated sludge of sewage treatment plant in Hong Hong | place: Hong Kong | collected 2016-03-17 ... | reverse complement strand
ATCTGGTATTCCAGTTTGTTCGCATCGGTCTGGCGCCGCCTGATCATATAAATGTAGGAACGGGCCTTTTTATTTCCATAATCGTTCCATGCTTTTTGCGCCCATACCAGGGCCACATCGAAATTACCCTTCACCTCGGCGGCTACCGCCATATTATAGGCTGCCCTGCCTGCGGCTTTTTTATCATTGCCCGGTCGCTCCGCGATGTCTTTCCAAATGGCTGCCGCACGGTCCCAGTCGCCACTCTGGGCATAACGGGTGGCTTTCGACATTTGCTCTTTAAACCCTTTGGCTTTGCCGTAGTACTGTCGCGAGAGGTTGACATAAATCGGCGCGATCCGGGCGCCGTATTCAATTCCGACATTAAAGGCCACATCGCGGGTGACGGACACCTGGGAGGGTAGTCCGCTTCGAGCACCCTGTTCCGTATTGCCGTGGGCATTGCGTTCGAGGTAATCGTCGGTGACAAATTCATCGAGTATGGCGCGCGATTTCGGGTCATACAGTCTCCAGCCCATGCGCACACTCGTGCGCTGACTGGCGTTGTACGTAGTAACGGTATACTGCTTGCCGTTCTTGTCTTTCTTGCGCTCGTCGTTCCTGCGGACGTTGACATAATTGTCTGAATCAAAGGATTCTATGGTGACGATCGCATCGGTACTGTAATCGCCGCAAATGCGTTCCACCTCTTCCCAGGCAAGCGGTGGCGGCATGTTGCTGCCTGCCTTGCTGCCGGCCAGTTCAATGCCTGTACTGACGACTTTAAACCGCGGTGTGCGGGTCAGCGCATCGGTAAGCCCTGCTACGGCCTCCTGACGGCTTCGCCGGTCCTGCCCGATGGCTTCGCCCGTGAACAGCCCTTCCAGCACATTCAGCCAGCCGTTGGACGGCTTGCTTCGATCCACAACCGCAACCTTGGTGATATGCTCCGGCACCTTCATCTGCGCCGGTTGCAGCACACGCATGGTGGTGGAACGCATACATCCTGATAACAACAACACAGTGAACAGCAGGAATAACAGCGAGGGGGAGGTTTTAAGCGCATTTGAAGTTGTCATAGGATGGTAGATGTTTGATTAGGGCGACAAATTTAGTGGACAAAAACGGAATAACCTTCACTACGGCCGGCAGCCGGCATTACCTTTCACCGGATTAACGAAACTTTATCAGTCCACTCAACCTGTAAGGCGATATTTGTGTTCTTCGGTCTACTATGGCGCAACAATACGACCTCATTTTTGCCGGCGGCGGTTTATCGGGGCTTACCCTCGCACTGGAATGCGCCGGCAGGCCTTTCTTTCAGGGCAAAAAAATACTGGTGATCGACCGTGATGAAAAAAACAGGAACGACCGAACCTGGTGTTTCTGGGCGACCGGAGACGAGCCTTTGCCACCGGTTGTGTTCAAATCGTGGGATAAGTGCCTGTTTTACGGCGATCAAATTGAACGCGTTCTGGACATTGCACCGTACCGGTACCACATGGTGCGTGGACTGGATTTTTACGCCTGGGCCAAATCGGAAATGGCAAAACACCCCGATATACACCGTATCACAGCGAATATTCTGGAAATAGAAGCCGTTTCCGGCACGGTCAAGACCGATCTCGGCGATTTTCAGGGACAGCGGGTGTTCAATTCTGCATTTACGAAAATACCCGTTTTACCTGCGGCCAATGCAGAATACCCCAATCCGCCATTTTCCATTTCCGGCAATTCGGCCGGGCCCGAACACGATTTTACCAGACTGTTGCAGCACTTTAAAGGCTGGCTGATCGAGACGCCGTCGCCCGCTTTTGACCCGGCTATCATGACCTTTATGGATTACCGGCTTGAACAGGAAGGCGAAACGCGGTTTGTTTACGTGCTGCCGCTCACCGAAACCCGTGCGCTGGTCGAGTTTACGGTATTTTCCCCTAGCCTATGCCCCGCCGGCGTTTACGATGCTGCCTTGAACCGGTATATCCGCGAGTTTTTGAAGATTGAAACTTTTCGCATCGAAGATTCAGAATTTGGCGTCATTCCTATGACGGATTATCCTTTTTCACCGGTTCCGGAAGGAAAGGTCATTCATATCGGCACGGCAGGCGGCTTCGTCAAAGCCTCGAGCGGTTATGCCTTCAAACGTACACAGCGTAAGTTGCGCGCGTTTGCGGATGCATGGGAACAAAGCGGTGCACCCGACCCCGCTGTGTTGCGCGCACCGTGGCGTTTTCGTTTTTACGATTCCGTCATGCTGCGTGTTTTGCGGAATCAATCGGTGGGGGGTAAAGCCTTTTTTTCCGGATTGTTCCGCCAATTACCACCCCAGCTGGTATTCCGGTTCCTGGATGAAGAGTCTACCTTTGCCGACGACCTTCGGCTCTTGCAGGCGCCGCCGACCTGGCCATTTTTAAAAACGGCGCTGAAGCAATTACCTGTTTTACCATATATCTGATCATAACTCATGCCGGAAGGATTGAAATATGCAAAATGCCTTCGTGTGGGCGTCACAGGCGGCATTGGCAGCGGGAAAAGCACCGTATGCCTCATGTTTGCCGCATTGGGCGCCCCGGTGTACAATGCCGATATATGGGCCAAATGGCTGACGAGCAACGATCAGAAACTGAAGCAGGGCATCGTGGAAATTTTCGGCGAGCAGGCCTACACTGCGGAAGGGGAGTATAACCGCCCGTATGTGGCCGGCATCGCTTTTTCAGATGCCGCCAGACTCGCTGCGCTCAATGCGCTTGTCCATCCGGCCGTAGAACAACACAGTCTGGAATGGCACCGGCAGCAGGCCTTGCAAAACATTCCATATACCATAAGAGAAGCCGCTCTCATGATTGAAAGCGGCAGCCACCGTTCGCTCGACCGGCTTATCGTGGTGACGGCGCCGGAACCACTGCGTCTGCAACGTGTTGTCGAGCGCGACCGTGTTACGGAAGCACAGGTGCGCGCGCGCATGCAGCATCAGTTACCGGAATCGGAAAAAATAAAGCGGGCGGATTTCGTTATTGACAACGACGGCGCCCGCATGCTGGTGCCGCAGGTTTGGCAAATACACCGCAAACTGTTGCAGGAAGCCCAAAATACCTGATACTTTTTCTGAAAAATGTTTTGAAAACAGTCCCGATAGGTGCTACATTTGCGGCTCGAATTGTGAAAACACGGTTTTGCAACACATTTTAGTAAAATAACAATATGAAAAAAGATATTCATCCCGCAAATTATCGCTTCGTTGTGTTCAAAGACATTTCAACGGACGATGCTTTTTTGGGCAGATCCTGCGTAAACACCAAGGAGACCATCACCTGGGAAGATGGCAAGGAGTACCCGCTCGTGAAAATGGAAATTTCGGCCTACAGCCATCCGTTCTTCACCGGTAAAATGAAATTCGTGGATACGGCGGGCCGTATTGACAAATTCAACAAAAAATTCGCAAAATTTGCCAAATAACTTGCGCAAGGCGCGATTTTTGAAAAGTCCCGATGGCTCCCTGCACGTTGGGACTTTTTTATTTGTCAAATTTGCATTTTACCACACAGATTACCAAATCTAACATGTTGAACATCATCCTCTTCGACAGCGACGCGAGGAATCACCTGCTACCCCTGACTGCAACGCGCCCCATGGGCGAATTGCGTATCGGTATCCTTACCCTTCGCGAAAAATGGGAACGCCTGTTAAAAGGTACGGCATCCTATATCACCCAGGAATACCTGCAGGAAAAATACCCGATCCGTATCGAAGAGGAAAACATTATCGTGAATGCGGGCATCCTGCCCACCGAACAACTCTGCCGCAGAATTACGGAACTCGGTTCCAACGAGGCGCTGCTGCTCAATGGCGACCTTGTTGCGGCCAGGTTGAATGAGGTGCAGTTCGAACACCTGATTGAGGATGAAGAAATACACTCCCTGCAAGGCACCGATCTCGATGAAAACATAAAGGTTACGCATATTAATCACCTGTGGGAACTGACCCTGCTGGGCAAACAGGCTATAGCCGACGATTTCGCTCTGCTGACGAAAGGCAAAAAGTCACAGCCCGTATCGGCCTCCAACCAGATAGTCGGTTCGCCCCAAAACCTCTTTGTGGAAGAGGGGGTAAAGATGGAGTGTTGCATGCTGAACGTTACTGCCGGCCCTGTCTACATCGGTAAAGACGCCGAAATTATGGAAGGCTCCATGCTGCGCGGTCCCGTTGCCATTGGCGCCGGTGCAATTGTAAAAATGGGCGCCCGGATATACGGACCCACTACCATCGGGCCAGGGTGCAGGGTAGGCGGCGAGGTGACACGCTCCATCCTCATGGGCAACTCCAACAAGGCACATGACGGTTTTCTTGGAGACGCCGTACTCGGCGAGTGGTGTAACATCGGTGCAGACACCAACAATTCCAACCTGAAAAACAACTACGGCGAAGTAAAACTCTGGGATTATGCCACGGAGCGCTTTGAAAAAACCGGCCAGCAGTTTGTCGGACTGATCATGGGCGATCACGCCAAGTGCGGGATCAATACCATGTTCAATACAGGCACGGTCGTCGGCGTTTTTGCCAACGTATTCGGCGCCGGATTCCTGCGTAACTTTATTCCCGACTTTGCCTGGGGCGGCGACGGCGGCGGATACCGTACCTACAAGTTTGCAGATGCCTGCGAAACGGCAGCTATCGTTATGGCCCGACGGAATACAACCTTTAACGACCTCGATAAAGCCATTTTATACCATATTTATGACCGTTCCGTGCAGTTTCGGTCCTGGGAAAAATAAGGGGTTTTAGTCTGGATAGTGAAGCACATACCGCTCCGTCTTGCAACTCCAATACAATATTGATTTGGCTACACATAACCTGAAATACGATCAACGCGGCGTTTCCGCTTCCAAGGAAGAAGTACATGCCGCCATCAAGCACCTGGACAAAGGCTTGTATCCCAATGCTTTCTGTAAAATCCTTCCCGATCTGGCGGCGGGTAACGACCGCTTCTGCAACCTGCTGCACGCCGACACGGCAGGCACCAAAACAAGCCTGGCTTACCTTTACTGGCGCGAAACGGGCGACCTTTCCGTATGGCCCGGCGTGGCCCAGGATGCCATCGTCATGAACCTGGACGATATGGCCTGTGTGGGGTGCACCGACAATATTATGCTAAGCAGTACCATCGGACGGAACAAAACCCTGGTACCCGGTGAGGTTATTGCCGCCGTGATCCGCGGTACGTCGGATTTTGTGGAAAAAATGCGCGACCATGGTGTAAACCTGCACCTTGCAGGCGGCGAAACGGCTGACGTGGGCGACATCGTTCGCACCATTGATGTTGGAGTCACAGCCTTCGCCCGCATGAAACGCAGTGAAGTCATGGTCAGCCATATCCATCCGGGCGATGTCATCGTCGGCCTGGCGTCTTTTGGCAAGGCCATTTATGAAGATGCCTACAATGGCGGTATGGGCAGCAACGGCCTGACCGCAGCGCGGCACGATGTACTGTCGAAAGTCTATGCTGAAAAATACCCCGAAAGTTTTGACCCCAACCTGCCGCGCGAAGTGGTGTACACGGGCAAGCACCTGCTGACCGATACCGTCGACATCGACGCCGTTTCGCAACCCGTATCCGTTGGCAAACTGATATTATCACCTACCCGTACCTACCTGCCGGTATTGCGAGAGATACTGGCATCCTGCCGCAAAAAAATACACGGTTTGATCCATGTGACCGGTGGTGGTCAAACCAAGGTACTCAAGTTCGTGAAAGACGTTCACGTCATAAAAGACAACCTTTTTGACCTTCCGCCGTTATTCCGCCTGATTCAGGAAAGCAGCGGAACGGACTGGCGCGAAATGTACCAGGTGTTCAACATGGGTCACCGCATGGAGATATACCTGCCGGGTCGTTATGCCGATAGTGTGATGGCTATTGCCGAAAAATTCGGGATCGAAGCGCGCATTATCGGCAAGGTAAAACGCGCGAGCGGCGAACAGGTGACGGTAAAAAGCCCTTTTGGAAAGTTCGAATATCACTGATAAACACAAAGCACTATGAGAAAACTGCTTTTTTTAACGCTCCTGTCTCTTGCTTTCGCCGCCTGCAAAAACGACCCGGTCGATAAAATACCCGCTCTTGAACAGGCGCTGGCCGCTTCCTATTCCAAAGGCACGGCCGATTCGCTGGTAGACCTGTACCTGGCCGCCGTAAAAGCGCATCCGGATAACCATGCCGCCAACATACAGTACCTGAGCAAGGCAGCGGAACTCAGGTTTACACGCAGCAACGACCCCCTGAACGCCGTGCGCTGGCTTAACCAGGCACTGAAAGATCATGGAAAGGGACAGAACCTGGTGGCGCCTGTAACGCAACTGACCCGGATATGGAATGCCTACCAGTATAAGTCGACACCGGACTTGTCGAAAAACCCGGACGATATCGACCTGATGCACGCCAACCTGGATCAAAACAAGGCCTGGATCGACTCCAGCCTGGTGGCGCTGGACAAGGAAATGGGCGGCGCGATTGTAAAAGACAAGAGCAAGGCTGATGTATTCATCGAAGTGGCTGAGGGCTACGCGGCCCTGCTTCAGTCATCACAACTGGATAAAAGCGTGGACTTGCTGCTAAAGGCTGCCGGGCTCGCAAAATCCATCGGCAACCCCAACAAAGCCATTCAACTGTATTACAAAGTCGGCGAAAAGATGCCGCAACACTCCAAGGCGCCAACTGCGCTCTTTATGATGGCCTTCATATATGAAAACGACCTGAAACAACTCGACAAGGCCAAGTCGACCTATGAATTGTTTCTGCAGCGCTACCCGCAGGATCCTGATTATGCCGATGATGCACAAAACGCACTGAAATACCTCGGCATGCCGGCGGAAGAGATCATCAAACAGTTTGAACAACAACAAAAATAAGGCGCGGCATGACGCCTTTCGGAAGACAGCTTGCTGATTACCTCCGCGCGATCCCTCCCGGTAGTCGCCTTCGCCTGGCGCCAACGCCTTCCGGCTACCTGCATACAGGCAATGCCCTGAATTTTCTGCTCAACTGGACCGCTGCCCGGACAACCGGAGCATCTGTGCTGCTGCGCATCGACGACCTTGATGCCGACCGCAAGCGGCCGGAATACGTGCAGGATATCTTTTCATCGCTGGAATGGCTTGGCATCAATTGGGATGAAGGGCCGCGTTCGGCCGCGGACTTTGAACAAAACTGGTCGCAACACCTGCGTCTGCCCATATATGAAACCTTGCTGGAACGGCTTCGCCAGACGGGATTGTTGTTTGCGTGCCGCAAATCGCGCAGCGACCTGGCGTCGTTTGAAGGGCTTTATCCACCTGAATTTCGCAATCAGTCCTGCTCTCTAGACGATCCCGATGTGGCCTGGCGTATCAAAACCCCGGAGGGGTTTCCGATGCCCGATTTTGTGGTTCGCCGCCGCGACGGACTTCCGGCTTATCAAATTGCCAGCCTTGCCGACGACCTGCATTTCAACGCGACGCACATCATTCGAGGCGTCGACCTTGAGCCATCGACCCTTGCCCAGCGCTATTTGGCTGAATGTCTGGAAGAGAAGTCGTTTATGGCGATACGTTTTTTGCATCACCCGCTGTTGACGGATAGCGAAGGAAACAAACTGTCCAAGTCTGCGGGAGCGGCCGCACTTAGCGCTTTGCGGCAGGGTGGGGCGGTCGATGTTTTCGGGCAGGTTGCTGCGGCTTTAGGCTGGCCTTTTGCCGCTTCTGCAAGCGACTTGCTGCGTGTTGCGGAAACCTATGTGCACAAATAACGGCTTGGTGCAGAGGATCATCATTCGTAGCGATTGGCAAATGCCGTCTGCCAGTCTTCCACTTTTTTTGTTCTTTTCCAGCCCTCCGCAGCGCAGAGGCCGGATATTTCTTCGCAGACTTTCGCCAGTTCGGTTCCCGGATATTTTTGGGTTATATAGGTCCATACCTTCCGGAAATCCGGCGCGATGCTTTGGTCTTCATAATTGAAAGTAGGGGTGTTGTCGGCGCCGTTGACCAGCACGAGCCGCATCCAGCGAGCAGACTCCCTTGCCTGGTCGGCCAGGGGGAAATACGGATGCTCGTTGGAGAACTTTTCCCAAAATACGGCGCGGTCAGCCAGGTCCTCCAGCGAAACGATAATGCCGCCATCGTCCCAAACCTGCTCGGTTTCCTCTATCATTTCCTGGTCAATATAGGATTTCATGCCTGGGCTGGCTTTCGGCCCGAAAAAATCATGCAGTCGCCGCCAGTCCACCACCGGGAAAATCATCCCTTCCCCCTGTGAGAGGCTGAAACCGTTCTCTGCCAGTTTGCGCGTGAGGGGGTATTTGTTCAGGTCAAATTTCCCGGTTGATACTGCCTGGAAATCATCATCTGTCCATTTGATCTTTTCGGTCTGCACATAAAATTCTCCTTCCCGTTCCATCCGGAAAAGGAACTGCTGCAACAAAATGAAAGCGGCGTCGGCTGTGGCATTTTTTTCATTGGAAAAAGCAGTGGCGACAAAGTCCCACGCTTTTTTACCGCTCTCCATGTTTTTGGTATCCAGTGTGTTAAGCAATGCGGCAAGCTGGGCGATTTTGTCCTGATCGGGACCTCCGGCTCTTTTGCCGGCATATACCGCCTGCAAGGCAGCGCCATATGCCCAGCCTGCCTGCGGCGTTCCGGCAACAGCACTGATTTCCAGGTAAGGTTCGTTGTAAGAAATGCCCCTGAGGATGACCTCTTCTTTTGCGTCCGATGATTTGCCTGTCCCTTCCAGCAACGTACCTTCTGCTACCTGGGTGAGCACCTTTCCGTTTCGGTTGGGCTGATCGCGCAGGTTCAGTTTGTCGACGGTGGCTACATACAGCACCACTTCAGGCTTTTCCGGCATTGCAGGCGTCACAACCGGGGTGGTATCGGGCTGTTTGGTATTTTGCTTACAGGAAATAATCGTTACCGTTAAAAGGCAAACAAGCAATAACAGATGGGGTGTTCTCATGGATAAAAGCGTTTTAAAAAGCCGAGCCGGGTTGACGGGATAAATAATGGCCTACATCAGGGCATACAGGCTGCCCGGCGCCAGTGTGAGCAGGGCGATCAGCAGCAACCCGATCAATACGACCCACCTTACATTGCCCGGTGCAGACACGGTGTACGCATTTTCTTCCCGGGTAAAGTACATGGCAATAATGATCTTGAAATAATAATAGATGGAAACTGCCGAATTGATGACGGCCAGCACGATGAGCCAGGGATATTTTGCAAATGCTGCGGTGAACAGAAAATATTTACCGAAAAAACCTGCAGTGGGTGGAATGCCGGCGAGCGACAACATGGCAATTGCCATAGCGACAGCAAGCATGGGCTGCTTTTTACTCAGCCCGTTAAAGGCCGAGAAAGAGCCGTCGTCGTTCTGTTCGGCCACAACCATGTATATGCCGAATGCGCACACGGTAGCAAGCGAATAGGTAAGCGTATAGAACAGCAACGCACGCGCGCTGCCCTCCGTACCGATTGCCAGAACCGCCAGCAGCAAGTAACCGGCATGTGCAATGGACGAATAGGCCATCATGCGCTTGAAATTGGTCTGGAAAAGCGCTGTGGTGTTGGCCAGCGTCATGGTGAGCGCGGATATTACAGCCAGCGGCATGCTCCAGAAGTCGATTGCCGGGGCAAAGCCCAGGGAAAACAAGCGGTAAAACGCAGCAAAACCTGCGGTTTTTACCACGGTAGCCATAAAAGTCGTAATCAGGTTTGGGCTACCGGTATATACATCGGGCGCCCAGAAGTGGAACGGTGCTGCCGATACCTTGAAACTCAGGCCGACAATAATAAGCAGGATGCCGACGTGCAACATGCCTGCAGAGTGCCGGCCGTCATTGATGCAATCGGCGATAAACTGAATGTCGAAACTTGCCGTGGCGCCATAAACCAGCGCCATCCCGAACAACAAGATGCCTGTCGCAAACGCACCCATCAGGAAATATTTGAGCGCAGCCTCGTTGCCTGCAAGGTCGTCGCGACGGCTGCCGGCCAGTACGTACAGTGGTATACTCAGTATCTCAATGCCCAGGAAAAGCATGACCATGTTGGTAAAGGAGAACATGCACAGGGCCCCGCACAAACTGAACAGGATCAACCCGTAGTTGTCGCCAAGCGTGTGGTTGAGGTTCCGGAAGCCCCAGCCGGACAATCCGGCAATAAGCGCAGTTATCAGCAGGACAACGCCGGTAAACGCCAGGGCATAGCCGTCGAAGTGGAACATCGACGCGTACATGTCGTTCCAGCCTTCCAGGCTGTTGCCGGATATGTCCAGGATCGTTGCGCCCAGCGCGAGCAATATGCCGGTCAGGGTTACCGGCTGCAACAAACTGCGGTTATTCGTCAGGCCTGCGAACAGAACTGCGATAGCAGTAGTGAAGAGTATGAGTAATGCAGTCATAATATGACGCAGATCGTCGGTCTGCAGATAAGTTTCAGTGATTTATGTTATTTCAATGGTGGTCTGCTGGAATTCGATGATATCTCCTGTCCTCAGTTTTTTGCGTTTTTGGGTCTCCACAATGCCGTTTACCCGCACTTCTCCGTTTGTGATTCGAATGTTCGCCTCTCCACCGGTTCCGACAAGACCAGTTGCCTTCAGCAGGTTATTCAGGGTAATATATTCGTGGCCGCTTAATTCAAATTGCATGTGTTGTTGCGTTTGTATCTGACAGCCGTTGTTTTATGCTTATAGTTGAACGGCTCCCAGTATCCGGTTCACGGAACCGTCTGTAAGGTTCAGCACCAGTTGCGGGAAGAAGCCGAGTATAATGACCAGACCTGCGATGACACCCAGCACGATCCACTCATTGGCTTTTACATCCTCGAACTGTGCCGTTTCCCTGCTCTGTTCTCCAAACACGGCCAATCCATAGGCGCGCAGCATGTATATCGCTCCGAAAATGATGGTCAGCCCCGATATCGCCCCGAGCCAAACGTTGTAGTTCCAGACGCCGTTGAGCAACAAAAATTCACCGGGGAAGCCGTTCGTCAGGGGCACTGCCACCGCGCCGAGCATGATGATCATAAAAAGCGCGGCAAACTTCGGTGCTGATTTGGCGATGCCGCCCATATCTGCCAGCGTACGGGTTCCGGTGCGTCGTTCAATGAGATCGACAATGTAAAACAAACCCACCACATTGATCCCGTGGTTGAGCATCTGAATAAGGCTGCCCTGCAAGCCTGCCTTATTCCACGCAAACACCCCGGCGGCGATCAGGCCGACGTGGGCGATGGAGGAGTAGGCGATCAGGCGTTTTATATCGCTTTGTTTAACGGCAATGATGCTTGCGTACACAATTCCTGTCACTGCCAGCATGATGAAGACAGGCGCCCAGGTATGCATGGCTTCCGGGGCCAGGGGGACCATCCAGCGGATGGCGCCGTATACTCCCATTTTCAGCATGATACCGGAAAGCAGCATGGTGCCGCCTGTCGGAGCCGTTACATACGTATCGGGCTGCCAGGTATGGAATGGGAATACGGGCATTTTTACGGCAAAAGCCAGGAAAAAACCCATCATTACCCAACCGGCTGCTTCAGGGGAAAGTTGTACCTGCACCAGGTCTTCCCAGGCAAATGAATGTGTCCCGGGGGTTTGCAGGTAAACGTACAGCAGCGATACCAGCATGAACAACGACCCGACAAATGTGTAGATGAAAAATTTCAGCGTGACGCGAATCCTGTCCTGTCCGCCCCAAATAGCGCAGATGAAGTAGATCGGAATAAGCGCCAGTTCATAAAACACATAAAATACCAGTCCGTCGAGCGCCATAAACACCCCGTTCAGGGCTGCGACCATCAGCAGCAGGAGGCCGTAATAGCGGGGTTCGGGATCTGTTTTGCTGTTGAAACTGCTCAACACGATCAAAGGCGAAAGCAGGTTGGTGAGCAGCACCATGAGCAGACTGACGCCATCGAGGCCGAGCCGGAATGTGATGCCGGCTTGAGCAACCCATGGGAAACTGATCTCGTAGTTGAATGTACCGTCATTGACAAAACCCGCACACACGATCAAACTGACGGCCAGATTGGCCAGCGTTGCTGCCAATGCAATCGTTCGCGCCGCGGAAGGGCGACCAAGTAATAAAAAGACGCTGGTGATCAGGGGTATTAACAGGAGTAAAAGTGACATCAGGTCGGTCCTTTTTTTGTTAAAATGACTGTTTTTCTATCACAAGCCGCGCCGCTTATACAGCACAGCCCGTTTGTGTTCGGAGACAAAGATTTGCTCGAATCCCTGCTCCAGTTGGGAAAATATCTCTTTGGTGTATTCGTGGTCTTTGAACTCGTCGGTATAACTCAACATCAGCACATAGTCGATCTGCTGGGAGGTTCTGCGGTTGTAACTCAGCATATCGGCACGTGGCGGCCTGTTGTCGAAATTGATGCCGTCCTTGTCCGTCTGCTGGTACATGTTGGTGTTCCAGCGTGCAATGGTCGGGAAATACCAGAAGTTCGCCTCGTAATTATCGGAAATAACGGCCGAACGGCTGGCGCCCAGATAGCAATCTACATGATTGAAGAGCCAGATCCTGTCGGCTATGGGCTGTCCCTCGGGTGTATGTCCGGTCCAGTCGTAGTTCAGGGTCAGGATGGTCGCTTTGGCATTGATGGCGTCGTTACAACTGTATATTTCTTTGGCGTAGTCGGAAGCGTTGCGCAGCACGGGCATGCGCACGCTCAGGAATCCCAGTGTCAGCACCAGCGCAACCGTTTGCCCTGCCAGTTTGGCCCATGCCGGGAACTGTGCCGTTGCCGCCCAAAACAGTGCGGCAAAAAACGGGATCAGTCCCATCCGGAACGGCACTTCCAGTCCGCCGGAAAAACTGCTGGGCGGATTGATAATACTGTATATCACCATGCCGAAGAACAAAATGAGTCCGTCGGCCGGCTCAAAACGGCGTTCGCGGATACGCAACACGATGGCAGCGACAAGCAGCAGCAGACAGGCAATGGAAGTTGCAATGGCCCAGCCTGTTTCATCGTGATTCAGGGTGACCAGCGATGACAACCGGCTGATCTTTTCCAGCGTGTCTTTGATGTCCGGTGTATTGCTGTCCTTTGACCATTCGCGGCGAAAAGCAAACTCCATAAACAGCAGGAGCATGGGCAGGGCGCTCAGTACCAATCCTTTCAGCCGCTTTAGAAACAGGTCACGGCTTTGCGCCCAACCTTTCATGTTCGTTTCATAAAGCAACAGACCTGCGAGCATGGCCGCCATCATCATTCCGGCAAAAGACAAGCCCATCGGGTGAGCCGAGTAGAGCAGGAGCATCAGCAGCGCCGTTTTGATCAGGGTGCCGAGCCGGAAATCGTCGCGTTTGTGCCACCACCATCCGGCCAGCCAGAACCACAGCATCAGGCTCAGGGAGTTGTTGAAAAAGCCCATGGTGACCAATTTGTGGCAGCAGAACAACAGCCCCAGCGAACTGATAAATGTAGCCGCAGGGTTGATGCGGCTGATCAGATACCGGAACCCCAGTCCGAATCCGGACACATACAGGGTGAGGAATATCTTTTCCGCAGTACCGGGTGAAAACCAGGCCAGCAAAGGGGTGGTGATCAGGTTGAACAGCCAGTTGGGCTCGAAATTGGTATTTAAAAAATAGAACGGATCGTAGAAGTCCTTGTAACCGCCCCGGTACCAGTCCAGCAAAATCTTGGAATTATACAGGTGGCAGGGGCCGTCTCCGGTCACGAAAAAGTCGAGCGACCATAGCGGTACTATCCATAACGCGAGTATGGCGTAGAAAACAAATGGTTCAAGCGCTTCGAGTTTTTTCACAGGTATGGCGGCCTAGGCGGTTCACGGTAAAAACATTTTCAGCATAATCAGGATAACTCCCGCTACCATGCCAAATAAATAGTATTCAATATTCCCGTTCTGGAGTTTTCTGAAACCGGCGCCAATGCGCTGCACCCCGCTTCCAATCCCGTTCACGATCCCGTCAATGCCCTGAATGTCGACGTAATAATGAAATATCTTCGACAGTCTTTCCACCGGTCGTACAAAAAGGAAATCGTAAATCTCGTCTACATAAAACTTGTGGGCGATCAGCCTCGTCAGACCACCTTGTGCTGCATCTGCAACGGGCAGGTTGCCCGGCCTTGCGTAGATGAAGTACAGGGCGCCGATAACGGCAACCGCGAGTGTTGTCGTAAAGGTCATCAGCGACCATTCGGTGCTTTCCGGAAGGTGCATTTCAGCCATCGGGATCACCGATGAAAACCAGTGCGCGAGCCATTGCTCGTTGCCGAGGTGCATGAAATGCGGGGTGTTCAGGAATCCACCGGCTACAGACAATACGGCCAGCACCACCAGGGGAATGGTCATTACCGCCGGACTTTCGTGCAGGTGATGTTTTTGCTCGTCCGTCCCGCGGAAGGTTCCGAAGAAAGTGACATACAGCAGCCGGCACATGTAAATTGCGGTAAAGAAGGCGCCCAGGCCGGCAAACCCCCACCACCATTTTCCGCCGTGCGCGTAGGTATAGGCAAATATTTCGTCTTTGGAGAAGAAGCCCGATAGCAACGGGAATCCCGATATCGCAAACGTACCGATCAGAAAGACCCAGAAGGTGACCGGCATGGCCTTGCGCAATCCACCCATGTTCCGGATGTCCTGTTCGCCGCCCATACCGTGTATCACGCTGCCTGCTGCCAGGAACAGCAATGCCTTGAAAAAGGCGTGGGTAGTGACGTGAAAAATGGCGCTTGCATACGCGCCCATGCCCAGGCCGATAAACATCAGGCCCAGTTGGGATACGGTAGAGTAGGCGAGCACTTTTTTAATGTCGTTCTGCCGGAGACCGATCACGGCCGCAAATATGCTTGTCACCAGGCCGACAAAAGCCACCACGTGCATGGCGTCGGGCGACAGCGAATACAACGGATTGCAGCGGGCTACCAGGTAAACGCCTGCCGTTACCATCGTCGCCGCGTGGATGAGGGCCGATACGGGTGTCGGACCGGCCATGGCATCGGGCAGCCAGGTATAAAGCGGGATTTGAGCGCTTTTACCCATTGCGCCGACAAACAGCAGGATGCAGATCAGGGTAACGACACCGGCTTCCAAACGGATGGCCGGCAGTTGCGCAAACAACTCGGTAAAGTTTAAGGTACCGAAGGTTTTGAAAATCAGAAAAATGCCCAACAACAAACCCAGGTCGCCGATGCGGTTCATAATGAACGCCTTGCGCGCGGCTTTGCCGTATTCCGTATTGGTATACCAGAACCCGATAAGCAGGTAGGAGCACAACCCCACGCCCTCCCAGCCGAAAAACAGCATCAGGAAGTTGTCGCCCATGATGAGCAGCAGCATGGAAAAGATAAACAGGTTGAGATAGGCAAAAAACTTCCAGAACCCCTCATCGTCGTGCATATAACCGATGCTGTAGACGTGGATCAGAAAGCCGATACCTGTGACGATCAGCATCATCCAGACAGACAACTGGTCAATCAGAAAAGCAAAATTGACCGACAGGCTGTCGACAGTAAGGTAATTGTACAGCGAGAGGTGGATCGGTCCGGATGCCGCCACCTGGTTGAAGCAGGCCACGCTCAGTAGAAACGATACCAGCAGCGTGCCCGAGCCTATAATACCAACGGCGGTTTTCGACATTTTTTTGCCGAACAGTCCGTTGATGAGGAACCCTGCAAATGGCAGAAAAGGAATTAAAGGTATCAGTGCATTCATAATTCTCGAGCATTATGAATGAGGAATGAAAACGCGGCTACCCGCTGTTCATCATTCATCATCCATCATTAATTTCGGAGTTTGTCCAGCAAGGAAATATCTGTCGATTTCGTATTCCGGTAGATCATCACCAGAATGCCGAGCCCTACCGCCGCTTCGGCTGCCGCCACGACCATGATGAAGAACACCATGATCTGCCCCTGTGCGTCACCCAGGTAGGTGGAAAATGCAGCCAGCAACAGATTTACGGCATTGAGCATCAGTTCGACGCACATCAATACGATGATGGCATTGCGGCGGATCAAAACACCCAGTATCCCGATTACAAACAAAAGGGTGCTGAGGTAAACGTAGTAGTCGATAGGTATCTGACGAATTGATTCGAGCATAATCTTCTGATTTACAAACGTCTTTTGGTGATATTTAGACTTGCAGATCGCGTTTTCCCACCAGTACGGCTCCCACCATCGCTGCCAGGAACAGAATGCCGGCGATTTCAAAGGGCACCACAAAATCGGTGAACAGTACCCGTCCGAGGTTTTCCACCAGCCCAACCCGGCCATCCAACTTGGCGGGGGTGCTGATCTGGATACTGCCGCGCAGGGCGCCCACCAGGGTTACGAGAAGCAGCCCGGAGGCTATGCCTGCGATCAGTTTCCATACCGTCGATTTCTGCGGCTCGGTATCGCTGTTCAGGTTGAGCATCATTAAAACAAACAGGAACAATACCATGATGGCTCCTGCATATACGATGATGTGTACTACCGCGAGAAACTGCGCATTGAGCAGGATATATTGACCGGCGATGGCAAAAAAGGTAAGGATCAGATATAACACGCTGCGAACAGGGCTTTTGGAAAACACCATGAGCAGGGCTGTTATCACGGATACGACTGCGAGCGTCAGAAATAGGTAGAGTGTCATGCCATTGAGATAAGGTTAGTTGGTTTTCAGGGCTTTAAGGTTCAATGCCCGCTGCTTGTTTTATGCTCCTGGATGTGCTTTTGGCGGACAGTAACATCAATGCGGTTGGCCGGATCGATGCCTTCCACGAGCATGTCTTTTCCAAAAATGAAATTTTGGCGGACGTAATCGCTGGGGACAATGCGGTCAGTCAGGAAAATAGCCTCCTTCGGACAGGCTTCTTCACACAATCCACAAAAAATACAGCGCAACATATTGATCTCGTATACCGCAGCGTATTTCTCTTCACGGTACAGGTGTTCTTCTCCCTTCTGGCGCTCCGCTGCCTCCATGGTGATGGCTTCAGCAGGGCAGGCGACAGCGCACAGGCCGCAGGCCGTACAGTTCTCTCTGCCTTTGGCGTCGCGCTTGAGCACGTGCCAGCCGCGGTACACCGGCGCAAAGGGACGTTTTTCTTCCGGGTAGTTCAGGGCATTTTTTTTCCGGAAAAAATGCTTGAGCGTGATCCACATGCCACTGAGGATCGCCGGCAGGTATATGCGCTCCATGAAGGTCATCTTCTTGTCGACGACATTTTTCGAGCGGTTCGTGAGTGCTTGCATATCTTACAATGTACTGATGTACAATATTTTAATTTTCAAAAAGCAAAACGCCTGCGCCGGTCAGCAACATATTCAGAATGGCCAGCGGGATCAGCGATTTCCAGCCCAGGTGCATCAATTGGTCGTAGCGGAAACGCGGGATGGTCCAGCGAATCCACATGAAAACAAAAATGAAAAAGAATATTTTGGCAAACAGCACGATCGGCCCCATAAAACCGCCCAGCCACCCCGGGTCGACACCGGGAAAGTTGTAGCCGCCGAAATAAAGCGTGGCGATGATCGTGCACGAAATGAACATATTGATGTATTCGGCAAAGAGATAAAACCCGAGTTTCATGGAACTGTATTCCGTGTGGTAGCCGCCGACAAGTTCTGTTTCACATTCCGCCATATCAAATGGTGCGCGGTTGCATTCGGCAAGCGAGCAGACAAAGAACAGGAGAAACCCGAGCGGCTGGTACCAGATGTTCCAGTTAAACCCCGTTTGCTGTGCTGCAATCTCCTTCAGGCTGAGGGTGCCGGTCAGCATGACTACCGCAATGATCGACAGGCCCATCGCGAGTTCGTAGGAGATCATTTGCGAAGATGCGCGGATGGCGCCGTACAGGGAGTACTTGTTGTTCGACGACCAGCCACCGATCATGATGCCGTAAACGCCCAGGGAGGTGAATCCCATCACGTACAGAATGCCAATATTGATATCCGCCACCTGCAGGTCTACCGGGTGCGGGAATATGGTGAGTTGCGTGCCCCAGGGGATTACGGCGCTGGTCATGCAGGCGACGAACATAAAGGCGCCCGGCGCGAGGATATACAGCCAGCGCTCGGCCGCATTCGGCATAAAATCTTCCTTTGTAAAAAACTTGACGCCGTCAGCCAGGGGCTGCAGCAGACCGAACGGCCCCGCACGATTGGGTCCCAGCCGGTCCTGGATGAAGGCCGCAACCTTGCGCTCTCCATAGGTAGAATATGCCGCCACACCCAGCGTAATGAGGAACAAAACGATGACAAGTATGGATTTCTCCAGGATCAGTGCAGTATCAAAAAGCAGTATCAGACTCATTTGCAGAAAGTTGAAATGGTTTTATGAAGTTCAGCGTACGGTCTGGGTCTGGCCTTCATAGTGGTTCTGGCTGATCACGGAATGGCGATCTATGTCGCGCGGCCCTTCCACCGTCCAGTCGGTCAATGCTTTCTTCTCAAACCGGCAGGTATTGCAGATAAAGTCGTGCACTTCATCGTAGCGGTCCTTGCGCGCCGTCACACGGTATATCTCGTTGCCGTACATCCACACGACAGCCTTGCCGCTACAGGTTGGGCAGTCGCGGTGGGCATTCATGGGGTTGAGGAACCACACACGGCTCTTGAAGCGGAAGGTACGGTCAGTCAGGGCGCCCACCGGACAAACATCGATCACATTGCCCGAAAAGTCATTATCAATGGCCTTTTCGATAAAGGTGCTGATCTCGGCGTGGTCGCCGCGGTTGATGATCCCGTGTACGCGGTTGTCGGTCAACTGGTTTGCAGTGTAAACGCAACGGTAGCACAGGATACAGCGCGTCATATGCAGTTTGATGTACGGGCCGATGTCAATTTTTTCAAAGGTGCGGCGCTCAAACTCGTAGCGGGTCTGCTCTGCGCCATGCTCGAAAGCAAGGTCCTGCAGGTGGCATTCGCCAGCCTGGTCGCAGATCGGGCAATCGAGGGGATGGTTGATGAGCAGGAATTCCACTACACCCTTGCGCGCATTGAGCACTTCATCGCTCGTGATGTTGGCTACTTCCATGCCGTCCATAACCGTCTGCTGACAGGAAGCCACCAGTTTGGGCATCGGACGCGGGTCTTTCTCGGAGCCTTTGGTCACTTTGACCAGACAGGTTCGGCATTTCCCACCCGAACCTTGCAGGGTAGAGTAATAGCACATGGCCGGAGGTACAATGTCGCCGCCGATCTGCCGTGCGGCGTTGAGTATCGTAGTGCCTTCGGGCACTTCCGTTTCAAATCCGTCTATTTTTACTTTGGGCATGATATCGTTCTATATCTTTCAAAATCAATTACTTGTATTTTCAGGCCATCAAAGGCTCCGGTTCCCGGACCAACCCGTAGTTCCGCTCCATACACGCCTTCGGCTCGTACACGTGCCACTCGAATTCCTCCCGGAAATGCCGGATCGCCGAGTTCACCGGCCAAGCGGCGGCGTCGCCGAGCGGGCAGATGGTATTGCCTTCGATCTTCTTGGCCACATCGGCCAACAGATTGATGTCGCTGATTTTGCCCTGACCGTTTTCAAGCCTCCAGAGCACCTTTTCCATCCAGCCCGTGCCTTCGCGGCAAGGTGAACACTGTCCGCAGGATTCATGGTGGTAAAAACGGGTGAAATTCATGGTATTCCGCACGATGCACTGGTCTTCGTCATACACGATAAATCCGCCCGAACCCAACATGGTGCCGGATTCGAAGCCGCCATCGGCCAGGCTTTCATAGGTCATCAGGCGCTGTTCGCCTTTGGCATTCTTGGTGATCAGGAAATGCGGCAGGATGGGAACTGAAGAGCCTCCGGCGACAAGCGCCTTGAGTTTCTTTCCATTTTTGATGCCGCCGCACCACTCGTCGGAATAGAGGAATTGCTCTACCGTTATGCCCATTTCGATCTCGTAGACCCCGGGTTTGTTGATATTGCCACAAGCCGAAATGAGTTTGGTGCCCGTGCTTTTGCCGATGCCGATTTTGGCGTATTCATCGCCGCCGTCATTCACAATCGGCACAACCGCCGCTATGGTTTCCACATTGTTCACCACAGTCGGGCATTGCCAAAGGCCTTTTACGGCCGGGAATGGCGGCTTGATGCGCGGGTTGCCGCGTTTGCCTTCCAGGCTTTCGATCAGGGCGGTCTCTTCCCCGCAGATGTAGGCGCCCGCACCGGGCGATACGTACAAATCGAGGTTATACCCTTTCCCGAGTATATTTTTGCCCAGCCAACCGGCTGCATACGCTTCCGCAATGGCCTTTTCGAGGATTTTTACAATCCACGAATACTCGCCTCGGATATATATATAGGATGTGTTGGCGCCAAGTGCATAGCTGGAAGTGATCATCCCTTCGATGAGCAGGTGCGGGATTTTCTCCATCAGGAAACGGTCCTTGAAAGTGCCAGGCTCCGATTCATCGGCATTGCAGAGCAGGTACCGCGGCACTCCTTCCGGCTTGGCCAGGAACGACCATTTCAGACCGGTAGGAAAACCGGCGCCGCCTCGTCCGCGCAGGCCCGATTTTTTCACCTCTTCCACCACTTCATCGGGTGTCATGCTGTTCAGCGCTTTTTCCACGGAGCGGTAGCCGCCGTGTTTGCGATACACCTCGTACGTGTGGATGCCCTCGATATGGGCGTGTTCAAGCAGTAATTTGCGACCCATTATTCAATTTCTTTGTCAAACTCTTCTTTAAAATCAGCCCTCAGCCGCTCCGGCGTCATGACGGCACTCTGAAAATCGGGCGTGGGAAACACGGCGATCTTCATCTTTTCCTTTTCAAAATCATTCAACCACTCCAGGAACTCATACAAGTCCAGGACTTCCACTTTAAACTCGTCGAACTCTCCTTTTTCCCGAAACACTTCTGCGAATTCCGCATTGGGAAATACCGCTAAAACATCGGTGTCGTCCTCGTCATCTTCCAGCAACAGCCAGCCCTCCTCGTCCGCCAAGCCCCATACCTCTTCTTCAGCCACTACAGTGCGAATAAAATACTTGTAGCGGCTTTCCGGCTTTTTCGCCAGTATTTCGTCAATTTGCTTTTGTGTCATTTACATCCGTGTGGAAAAACCTTCCACCTGTTTAGTATTGTTTTCGAGCACGCCCGCGCAGTGTCGGTTCAGTGCATTTTCCAACTGCCCTTGTCTACTTTTCCCGCCTTGCAATCTTCAATAAACCGGTCTATCTTTTCTTCGGTCAGGTGTTCGTGGTAGTATTGTCCGACCTGCATCATGGGCGCATAGCCACATGCCCCCAGGCATTCCACCTGTTTTATGGTGAACAGGCCGTCGGGAGTTGTCTGGTTTTTGCCGATGCCGAGTTTCAGTTTGGTGTACTCGATGATGCGCTCCGCACCCTCTATGGCGCAGGGCCCGGTGTGGCAAAACTCCAGTACGTATTGGCCGACGGGCTCCAGGTTGTACATCGAATAAAACGATGCAACTTCATAGACTTCAATTGGCGTGATCTCCAGTACTTCCGCGACGTGGTCCATGGCGGGTACGCTGAGCCAGCCGTTGTTCTCCTCCTGTGCGATGTGAAGGGCGCGGATAAGGGCGCTTTTGCCCCGTCCTTCCGGATATTTCAGGATCAGGCCCTTTACCTCGGCAAGAGCGGCCTCGGAGTATTTGAATGGTGTCCCGTTTTGAGTTGCTGCGTGCATTATATCGTCAGGATCAGAATTATCAGAATGATTGAATTATCAGGTTTTTTGAGGTCAGGCATCCAGTTCGCCTGCTATGACGTTCATCGAACTCATGGTAAGGATCGCGTCCGAGAGCATGGAGCCTTTTATCATTTCCGGATAGGCCTGGTAGTAGATGAAACACGGGCGCCTGAAGTGCAGGCGGAACGGCTGACGGCCGCCGTCGCTTACCAGATAAAAGCCCAGTTCGCCGTTTCCGCCTTCAACGCAATGATAAACCTCGCCTTTTGGTACCGGTGTTTCGCCCATCACAACCTTGAAGTGGTAGATCAGCGCTTCCATTTTGGTATACACATCCGGCTTTTCCGGCAGGTAAAAATCGGGCACATCTGCGTGATAGTTGCCTGCGGGCAGGTTGTCGTAGGCCTGATGGATGATTTTCAGGCTTTGCCTTATTTCCTCCTGACGTACCATAAACCGGTCGTACGTATCGCCCTGCGTACCTATCGGAATAATAAAGTCGAAATCTTCATAGCTGCTGTATGGCGTCATGACGCGTATGTCGTAATCGACGCCGGCAGCCCGCAAATTCGGGCCGGTGAAGCCATATTCCAATGCCCGTTCGCCGGCAATGGGGCCTGCCCCGATGCAGCGGTCCATAAAAATGCGGTTGCGTTCGAGCAGGCTGTTGAACTCCTCGAATCGCGCGGGGAAAGTTTTCAGGAAGTCTTTGAGTTTGGCGTGGAATGCGGGTGTGAAATCACGCTCCATGCCGCCTATGCGTCCGATGTTGGTGGTAAGCCGTGAACCGCAAACCTCTTCGAACATCTCGTAAATGCGTTCGCGTTCCTGGAACATATAGGTAAAGCCGGTGAGTGCCCCCGTGTCTACGCCTATAACCGCATTGCATACCAGGTGGTCGGCGATGCGCGACAGCTCCATGATGATCACCCGCATGTATTGCGCGCGTTTGGGCAGTTCGCAGCCGATCAGTTTCTCCACGGTCATGTGCCAGCCCATGTTGTTGATGGGGGAGGAGCAGTAATTGAGCCTGTCGGTGATAGGTGTGACCTGATTGTAGGGCCTGTGCTCCGCCAGTTTTTCAAATGCCCGGTGGATATAGCCGATGGTGGGTTCGGCAGAATGGATGCGCTCGCCGTCCATTTTCAGCACGTTCTGAAAAATACCGTGCGTTGCGGGGTGTGTAGGCCCCAGATTGAGGGTTGCGAGTTCCCCGTCGAGGCTGTCGAGAGAGGAGAAATATGATTGAACTTGCATATTGCTATCAATTAGTCGAAGGTTCGGCCTTCGTGTCCCTGTCTTCCAAAAAAGCGATCGTCTTTGTCCGTTCTTGTTCCGTCTTCCAGCCGGTACTCCTTGCGCATCGGGAATACATCCAGGTCGTCGACATTCAGGATGCGCCGCAGGTCGGGATGTCCTTCGAAAATAATTCCGAAAAAGTCGTATTCCTGTCTCTCCATCCAGTTGGCCGCCGGCCAAAGGGTAGTTGCCGTCGGAACATTCGGGGCATCAATCGGGAAAAATATCTTGATCCGAAACCTGAAATTATTGCGAAAACTGTGCAGGTGGTATACGACCCCCAGTTCTTTTCCATCGTTTTCCGGGTAATGCATGCCGCACAGCGACGTCAGGAAGTTGGCCTGGATATCAGGGTCTTCCTTGACAAAGCGGAGCAGGTCAATGATCACCTCGGGCGTTGTCTCCATCGTAAGCATGCCGTAGGGTTCGCTGTGCGACAGTATCGCGCCGGGGAACCGGTTTTCTATGGCTGCAAGAAGTGTCGAATTGTCGAGTTGCATATCGCGGAGCAGGGGTTATCCAATTTGATATTTTTCCAAAAGGTGCTGGTATTCAGGGGAATAGCGCCGGCGATAGGGTTCGTTTCTGACCAATTCCTGAATTTTCATCACACCGTCGATGATCTGCTCCGGGCGTGGCGGACATCCGGGCACATATACGTCCACCGGTATGACCTTGTCGATACCCTGCAATACGGAATAGGTATCGAATATGCCGCCTGAACTGGCACAGGCGCCTACGGCAATCACCCATTTAGGCTCGGCCATCTGCGTGTAGACCTGCTTGAGTATCGGGCCCATTTTTTTGGCAATGGTACCCATCACCATCAAGAGGTCGGCTTGCCGGGGCGAAAACGACAGGCGTTCCATTCCGAAACGCGCCAGATCGTAATTGGTGCCCATGGTGGCCATAAACTCTATACCGCAACAGGAAGTGGCAAAAGGCAAGGGCCACACAGAATTGGCCCGGGCCAGCCCCAGTGCTTTTTCAACAGACGTCAATTGATAGCCTTCTCCAAAGTAACTTTCCGGTATCTCGGCTTTTTTGATATTCATATCGATTGAAATTTGAAGTTGGAAGTCAGGGGAAAGCAGGTTTGGAGTTTGCATATATCAAACTCCAAACCCTCATTTTTCCCATTCAAAGGCTCCTTTACGCAGGACGTAGTAGAAACCCAGTAAAAAAACACCGACAAACATGAGCACGGCGAAAAAGCCGTTAAAGCCCATTTCACGGAAGTTGA
>ERZ724521.230-NODE-230-length-24495-cov-5.242594_pt1 | contig 24495 bp, 18 predicted proteins | sample MGYA00376054_ERZ724521 | MGnify/ENA primary metagenome ERZ724521 (study PRJEB28724, sample SAMN07190883) | activated sludge metagenome | isolation source: activated sludge of sewage treatment plant in Hong Hong | place: Hong Kong | collected 2016-03-17 ... | reverse complement strand
GCAAGGTTCTGACCATTGAAGTTCCGAGCCAGTTTTTCTACGAATGGCTCGAAGAGCATTATATCACCCTGCTCAAGAAAGTCATCCGCCAGCAACTTGGACCCGAGGGTCGACTGGAGTACAGCATTGTGATGGAACACGCCGTGGCTGAAAAGCCTTACACCGTGCGCATCCCGACCAAGACCTCCGGTGACCTGAAGAATTCTCCGGTCAGTGTTCCGGTGAACGTGAGCAGCACGATCCGCAATCCCTTCATCATCCCCGGATTGAAGAAGGTGAATGTGGAGTCCCAACTCAATCCGAATTACACCTTTGAGAATTTCGTCGAGGGCGATTGCAACCGTCTGGCCCGTTCGGCCGGATACGCGGTTGCCGGCAAACCCGGCGGAACCGCTTTCAACCCACTCCTTATATATGGTGGCGTCGGAATGGGCAAGACCCACCTGGCGCACGCCATCGGTATCGAGATCAAGAACAGCCATCCCGGGAAGACCGTACTGTATGTGACAAGTGAGAAGTTCACCCTGCAGTTCATCGACGCCGTCCGCAACAACGAACAGAACGATTTCGTCCATTTCTACCAGATGATGGATGTACTGATCATCGACGATATCCAGTTCCTTGCCGGCAAGGAAAAAACCCAGGATGTCTTCTTCCACATCTTCAATCATTTGCACCAAACCGGGAAGCAAATCATCCTCACATCGGACAAGGCGCCGGTCGATCTCCAGGGAATGGAGCAGCGCCTGCTGAGCCGGTTCAAGTGGGGTCTTGCGGCCGATCTGCAGATGCCTGACCTGGAAACCCGGATTTCCATCCTCAACCGGAAGATGTACCAGGACGGCATTGAATTGCCGAAAGAGATTGTCGAGTACATCGCTTACAGCATCACCTCGAACGTACGCGAATTGGAAGGCGCCCTGATCTCGATCCTCGCCCAGGCTTCGCTTAACAAGAAGTCGGTTACGCTGGAGCTCGCCAAGCAGATGATCGACAAGTTCGTCAAGAACACCACGCACGAAGTCTCGATCGACTACATCCAGAAGATCGTCTGCGATTATTTCGACCTGCCCATCGAGATGCTCAAGTCGAAGACCCGCAAGCGCCAGGTCGTTCAGGCCCGCCAGATCGCCATGTACTTTGCCAAGAACATGACGAAATCGTCCCTGAGCAGCATCGGCGCCCACTGTGGCGGAAAGGACCACGCCACGGTCCTGCACGCCTGCCGTACGGTCAACAACCTCATCGAAACCGACAAGAAATTCAAAGCCAGCGTAATGGAACTTCAAAAGAAGATTGCCATCAACGCAAAATGATCCTCGTTTAACCAACGACCAGCGGCCGCCCCGGGATTTATTCCGGGGCGGTTCGTTTTTACACCGCTCCCCTCCATTTCCTACATTCGCACCCGATGAAGATCAGTGAAGTCACCACGCCAGCGGATGCTGCAGCGTTCATCCGCTTCCCCATACGTCTTTACCGGGGCGATCCGAACTACTTGCAGCCGTTGGACAAGGACATCAAAGCCGTCTTTGATCCGAAGGAGAACAAGTTTTTCCGACATGGTCAGTGTACCCGGTTCTTGTTGCGCGACAACGACGGCCAGGTCATAGGCAGGATCGCCGCCTTCATCAACGACCGGTTGGCAAAGAAAGAAAGCCAGCCCACCGGTGGATGTGGATTCTTCGAATGCATCCACGACCAGGCAGCCGCGAACCTGCTGTTCGATAACGCACGTGACTGGCTGGCAGCTCGCGGTATGGAGGCCATGGACGGACCCATCAATTTCGGCGAACGGGATGCCTGGTGGGGCCTCATCGTGGAAGGATTCGATCCGCCACCTTACAAGATGAACTACAACCCGCCGTATTACCGGGAATTATTCGAGTCGTACGGCTTTCAGATCTACTTCCAGCAATGGTGCTATTCACTGAAGGTGGCCAACCGGCTGCAGGAAAAATTCTATGCCAGACATGCCGCGATCAGGGAGAATCCGGACTATCGTGCCGAGCACCTGCGGAAGAGCCGGCTGGAAAAGTATGCGGAGGATTTTAGAACAGTCTATAACAAGGCCTGGGTCAAGCACGGCGCTGGAAAAGAACTGGAATCCCGGCAGGTCCAGGGCTTTTTCCGAAAGATGAAACCCGTCATCGATGAACTGGCCATCTGGTATGTCTATTATAAGAACGAACCGGTGGCGATGTGGGTAAACCTTCCCGACATCAACCAGCTCTTCGGCCGGTTCAAAGGCAAATTCGGGTTACTGGAAAAACTACGTTTCGTCTGGATGCTCAAGCGCAGGAAGACGAACAAATTCATCGGCCTCGTATTCGGGATCGTACCTGAACACCAGGGTAAAGGTGTCGACTCCTTCATGATCGTGGAAGGAGCGAGTGTGATCCAGGGCAAGAAACTCTATGAAGACTTCGAGATGCAATGGATCGGAGATTTCAATCCGAAGATGGTCGCGATCGCAGAAAGCCTTGGAACCTACCGCAGCCGGGTTCTGATCACGTATCGCTACCTGTTCGATCGGACCAAACCATTCCAACGACACCCGATCTTGTAAAAGCAAAAAGGCCTCCGGAGGGAGGCCTTTTTTGTGATTTCGCTGGGACTCGAACCCAGGACCCATACATTAAAAGTGTATTGCTCTACCAACTGAGCTACGAAATCGCCTTAAAGAGGCTGCAAAAATAGCAGTTTTTTAAATCAAACGACCTTCAGGAAAAAATTTTTTCGTTTTCTCACTTGCCTCATGCTGAGGTACATTAGCTGATTAACAATAGTTTATGGCGCGCACACCGTCCACCATGGTCGAGTTGGGGACACCACTCCCCGCTTTTTCACTTCCGGATACGGTCACCCATCGCACCTATCAGGATTCCCAATTCCTGGGAAAGCCACTGGTAGTGGCCTTTATCTGCAATCACTGTCCGTATGTTCAATTGATCGAAGCAGAACTCATGAACATCGCGCGTTCGTATGGCGCACGTGGTATCTCCTTCCTGGCGATCAGCTCCAACGATCCGGTGCAATATCCTCAAGACAGCCCGGAGGAAATGAGGAAACACGCGGTTGAAATGGGTTATCCGTTCCCGTATCTCTTTGACGCCACCCAAGAGGTTGCGCGCGCGTTCGATGCAGCCTGCACCCCGGACTTTTTCGTGTATGATACCTCGGGTCGCCTTTACTATCGCGGTCAATTGGATGACGCGCGTCCTAAGTCGGATCTTCCGGTTACCGGGCACGATCTTCGGCATGCGCTCGATGAATTGCTGCGTGGCGGCCCCGCACCGGAATTTCAGCGACCCAGCATCGGCTGCAATATCAAATGGAAGACCGCATGAAAGCGCAGTTGCTTGGAGTACACTGTTCGATAGCCGGTGGATTGGAAAAGGCATTCGAAGAAGCGGATGCACTCGGCATCGACGCGATGCAGATCTTCACCCAAAATCAGCGCCAGTGGGTCAACAAAGTGCTTTCGGACGAAGCCATCCGATCATTCAAATCGGCCTGGAAGAAGAGCGGAGTCAAGCGTATCTTCTCCCATTGTTCGTACCTGCTTAACCTGGGTTCGGCGGACCCTGCCCTCTTTTCGAAATCTGTCGATGCCCTCGAAGGTGAGGTACGCCGTTGTCATGCCCTTGGCTTGTCGGGGTGCGTCCTGCATCCGGGTGCCGCACAAGGTCGGTCTGATGAAGTCACCCTCGCCCGGATCGCCGAAGGATTGCAGGAAGTGCTGCAACGAACCGCCGCTTGTCGAACCCATATCCTGATCGAGAACACAGCAGGACAAGGCACCAGCATGGGGTATCAATTCCGTCATCTCGGTACATTATTGAAAACTGTGCGCTCCAACCGGCTCGGCGTCTGCTTTGATACCTGCCATGCTTTCGCCGCAGGTTACGATCTACGCGATGCAAAGGGGTTTCAGGCATGTTGGAAGGAATTCGATCAGGAAGTCGGCATGGAACGACTGGAAGCCATTCACCTGAATGATTCGAAAGGCGGATTAGGCAGCAGACTCGATCGACACGAACACATTGGACGAGGTGAACTTGGCCGGGATTGTTTTCGACGCATGCTGGAAAAATTTCCCGACGTTCCGAAAGTGCTGGAAACGGATAAGGAGGACGATATGGACAGGAAAAACCTGGAGTATTTGAGAAAACTGATCCAATGAGTAACGCCAGGATTCGTTTTGAGCCCGTGACAGCAGCTCACTGGTCACAATTGGAAGACCTCTTCGGTGAAAAAGGTGCTTGCGGTGGTTGCTGGTGCATGCATTGGCGATTAAAAGCCTCCGACTACAATGCCGGCAAAGGGGCAGGCAATAAAAGGCGGCTGCGGAACCTTACGAGGAAATTTCCACCGGGTATTCTGGCCCTCTCCGGAAAGGAAGCTGTGGGCTGGATTTCGATGGGTCCGCGCGAAGACTTCCCGCGCCTCTCCGGTTCCCGCATCCTGAAGCCTTTGGATGACAGTCCGACCTGGAGCATCGTCTGCCTCTTCATTCGAAAAGATCATCGTCGCCAGGGACTTTCCACTGCGCTGATCAATGCCGCCGCACAGTTCGCCAGGAAATCGGGCGCGGAACGGATTGAAGCGTACCCGGTTGATCAGCCGGCGGGGCTACCCGACGTATTCGCCTTTACCGGTACCTTAAGCGGATATTTGAAGGCAGGCTTTCGGGAAGTCGCGCGGCGCTCCCCTACCCGTCCGATCGTCCGATTAAACTTCACCTGAATCGTCCCGCTCAACGTCCACTACCATCATGATCAAAACGATCCAGCATCCCGACGAATTGTTGCAAGTGCTACCGGTTGTTCGCGCTTTGCGACCGAACGTGAATGAAGAGAATATCCGATCGCTGATCGGTGGGATGATGCAGCGGGGTTATCATCTTATCTATACGGAAGAAGACGGTGTAGCCACCGCCTTCTGCGGATACCGTTACAGCGAGCACCTGGCCTGGGGGCGGGTGATTTATGTGGATGACCTCGGCACCCTTCCCAACTATCGGGGAAAAGGATACGCTTCCGCGCTGCTCGAGCGCGTATTCGAGACGGCGCGAAAACAAGGACTGGACGGCGTGCACCTGGACTCCGGCAGCGTTCCGGCCCGCTACGACGCGCACCGACTCTATCTGAAAAAGGGATTCAATATTACTTCCTTCCACTTCGCCACCAACTGGGGGTGACTTTTTTCGCTCGTCCTTAAACCTCAAGGCCTACCGGCGGTCATAGGGTTGTCGTTTGCAAACACCCCTGCGTTCGGGACGAACGTTACCCCAACACCTTCATTCCTCTTACTATGAAACCAACACGTTTCACGGCCCTGGTGTGTCTTGTCGCCGCCCTGGCCCTCCTCTTGAACACCGGTTGCAAGAAAGACAGTAATTCAGAAAGCGAAAACGCGATGACCGCTCTCCAGGAGATCGGTCAGGCGGAAAACATCAACGCGGACATGGATCATCTGGATGCCGAAGCGGCGATGACCAGCGGTGTATCCAACCAACGCACCTCCGAAACCGGTCGCTTCGGCTTCGGAAGTTGCGCCAGCATCCTGCGTGATTCGATCAACCACACGGTCACGATCGATTTCGGGACCGGTTGTACCGGACAGGACGGAAGGACGCGCAGCGGTCAGATCCTGATCACTTATTCGGGTCGCTACTTCGATCCGGGCGCTACGTGGACCGTCGTATTTTCCGACTATCATGTAGACGGGCGGCTCATCGAAGGCTCGCGGTCGGTGACGAATAACGGTTTCAATGCCGCTGGTAACATGGTGTGGAACATCGATGCGCAAAACATGCGGGTTACCTTGCCCGATGGGCGGTGGAAAACCTGGAACAGCCAACGCACACGGGAGATGATCGACGGATTCGGTGACAGTACCTGCGTGAATGATGTCTATCGTGTAAATGGTACCGCTACCGGCAGTAATGATCGCGGGGATACATTTCAAGCGACCCTTACCGACCTGGTTCGGGAGCATGATTGCCGGTGGATCACGAGCGGAACGATCAGCGTGAGCAGTTCCAACCGTCCAGACCGAAGCCTCGATTTCGGAAGCGGAGCCTGCGACGACGAAGCAACGGTCACCGCAAACGGGCAGTCGCGTATCGTACACCTGCGCTGAACTTCAGCAGCATGAAAAAGCCCCGAAGCAGATGTTTCGGGGCTTTTTATTTTCTTGACATTTCAGTTGATGCCGGGATCCTCCGGGAAATCATTCAGGATGCCGTAAACGTGTCCCATCTTACGCAGCACGCTTCCCCAGACCGTTGTCGGTTCTTCAATCAGCGCGCTGTGCGTATCCGCGGGCGTTATCCACCAGTTATCATGCAGGATCTCATCCTCCAACTGGTGCGGAACCCAGCATGCAAAACCGGCAATGAACTTGATCTGATCCGTCGTCACTTCTCCCGACTCGATCATCACTTTCAACTGCTCGTAATCTCCACCCCAATAGATGCCCTCGCTGATTTTCTTGCTCCCCGGAAGATTCCGGATCGAGTGCACGTAGTAGATGGAATCCAGTTTGATCGGGCCTCCCCAATAGACCGGCGCATCAAACTCCGGAAAGTCGTCGAGGGCATCCCCGATCTTCAACGGAGTCGGTTTGTTGATGATAAACCCGATCGTACCTTTCGTGTTATGCTGGCTGATGATGACCACCGAGCGTTTAAACGAAGGCTCCGGATTGAAAGGCTCAGAGATCAGCAAGGAACCGACCTGAGGCCTTGGAGTACCCACTTTCTTTTTCATGGAAGCCGATCACAAACAAATCATTTAACTACCAGGAAAATTAAAAGGTTTGAACACCAAGCGGGGGTGCATTACACTCCGTTCTTACAGAGCACTTATTTTTTACCAGCTAACAATTAAAACGCTGCCCTTCAGCCAGTTACGAGCACTCAAGGTAAGCAGATACGCGCCAGGTTCCAGACCCGTCGGCAAAGCACGTTCGATTCTGAAATACCCGGAAGGCATTCTATTCAAATCTTCGGAAAAAATGCTTCTTCCTTGCAGATCGTACAGGTGTAAAAACACTTCTCCGACCGGATCTCGCAAGTCCCCCTCCAGTTGAAAATAGCTGTTTGTCGGGTTTGGGAAAACTCGAAAAGCAGTGATGGGTAACTCCGGCTCATTGATTCCGGGCGAGGTACCCGACTGTATCCGCACAATGACCGGCAAATGATCGGATGCTCCGTACAAAGCATCAGCAACCGTTGCCGGAACAGCTGTATTGGTCCCGTAGTTGATCGACTCGTTGAAGTGATTACCGTCGTTACCGATAGCCTCGTAGGTGCCGGGCAGGTAGTACAATTCACCTGCCTGCACCAGCGCGTTTGACATCAGTATCATATCAAAACGATCGTCCATCCCGCCGTTACTTCCTCCTCCGACTGCGTTCAGTCGGGTTGATTGGGTGTGAAATGGCGCGTAGGCGGGATCATTCCAGATGCCGGTAAGATTCAGGACGTCGACAACATTGCCGTCATCGACAGGGCGGTCTACGATCAATTTTTGATAGGCGGCTTCATAGTCTCCGTAAATATTGAAGTCGCCACAAACGAGAAAATCGGTACCCGCCGGTAGCAGATCCGTCCGGCGGCGAAGTGAATCCACCTCCTGTGCGCGTTGGGCTTCGTTGGTGACGCCTGTGCTGGCCTTCAGGTGTACGGCATACACCCGAAGCGTGTCGCCGGTCGGCTTAAATACCAAGGTGAAGACATTGATGTCGCGCAATGTCGTTTCGATCGGCACATTGCTCACAAAACGGAAAAGTGAATCCTTGTAGAAAATGCCGTTGTTGCTGTCGGGGCCCTGGATGTAATTACCCTGGCGGTATACACCCGGTCTGCGCAGGTTCATGACCGAGTTCAGGAACCAGGTTGTGCTGTACGAGGTCTGATTCTCCTCGGTGACGAGGATATCGGGATCAGCATACTCGACCACCGTCCGGTAATAAGGAAGGCGCGTTGTTGTATCGTTGACCAGATCCGAGGTATTGGGCCAGTTCAGCAGGTTCCAGTTCATCACGCTAAACGAACCGGCTGGTTGCGCAAAGACATTTAACGCCGACAGTCCGACACATCCTATTGCCAACAGGAATTTCCCAGCGAACGATCTACCCATCATCTTCTATTACCGGGCCGATATCTTGAGTCGCTCGAAACTGTTATCGTTGATCGATTCGATCGCCCGTTGCAGAACGACATTGATATCGTTGATCACCTGGAAGTAGGCGCCAATATCCCAGAGATTGCGCGCGACCAATGCTTTCAACTGCAGTCGGATCAGGCGTTCCGAGGTACGAAATCCTGCACTGTCCATGGGCACTCCGCCCTTGCTGGCAGCTTCCAGGAACTCTTCGAAGAACGCGCCTTCGGGTTTGAAATCTCGTTTGAACACCGCCATGTCCGGGTAAGCGGACAACAGTTTATTCCGGTTACGATCCACATAGTTCAGCGTGAAATCACCCAGGATATTCTTACGCAGCAGGTCGGTATAGTACGTGCTACTCATGCTGGTGTCCAGTGGGACAAATACATCCGGCATGATGCCACCTCCCCCTCTCACGAGGCGTTTGGCACTGGTGAAATATTCGGTGGAATCCTGAAAACGGATACTGTCAGCATAGAAGAGTTCACCATGTTTGAACCGATTGACGTAATCCATATCGTATTCGTCCTCCTGCCCGGGTTCGTAGGGCTTCTGGATACAGCGACCTGAAGGCGTATAGTAATGCGCGACGGTCAGGCGGATCATGGAGCCGTCCGGCAGGCCGTACGACTTCTGCACGAGTCCTTTGCCAAAACTGCGTCGGCCCACGATCAGTCCGCGGTCCCAATCCTGCACGGCACCTGAAACGATCTCACTGGCGGAAGCGCTGGATTCATCGATGAGAATAGCCAGTTTACCCTTTTCCCAACCGCCCATCACGGAAGACATGTAATCTTCCGATTGTGTCATGCGGCCACGGGTGAATACGATCTTTTTTCCTTCCGACAGGAATTCATCCGAAAGCTCGACCGCTTTATTCAGGTAGCCGCCACCATTCCCCTGCAGATCGAGAATCAGCGCAGTCATTCCCTGCTTCTTGAGTTTCTCGAGCGCTTCACGGAACTCGGACGGTGTTGAGTCGGCAAAACGGGATATCTTGATATAACCGATCTGCGGTGTTACGAGATACGATGCGTCCACACTGAAGAGCGGAATCTTGTCGCGGGTGATCATGAAGTCGAGCAAGTCCGCACTCCCCCGACGGAAGATGGTCACTTTCACTTTGGTTCCTTTCGGTCCCCGCAGTTTCTTGAGTACATCGTTGTTCGTGATCTTGATGCCAGCGACGGTGGAGTCATTGATCGTAACGATGCGGTCGCCGGCCCGGAGTCCGAGTTTTTCGGATGGACCACCCGGAATGGTCTGGGTGATCAGGATCGTGTCGTTGTTGATGTTGAACTGGATACCGACCCCTTCGAAGTTACCGACCAGCGGCTCGTTCATTTCCCGCATCTCTTCGAGCGGAATATAGACCGAATGCGGATCGAGATCCTTGAGCATGGCGCGGATCGCTTCGTCGGACAACTGCTTTTCGTTGACCGTATCGACATACCAGAACTTGATCAATTGCAAGGCATACTCCAGTTTGCTTTGTCCGTTCTGAGCCATGACCGGCTGGAGCGCAAGGAGGGAAAACGCAACCGGCAATAGCGAGCGGAAGCGTCGGAGGATGGATACACTTTTCATGTAGCACAAAGATACTTGCGGGAGCGTTAAGGAAATCCTAAGTCCCGGGAGGTTTTACGCAGTCGGGGGTTGATCAGGAGCCGTTGTGGATCCCAAAGGGAACGCGGAGTCGAATCGCCACATTCCGACCCATTTCCCGGTATCCGATGGCCCGGATGAGGGACAGATGGTTGAAATACCCCTCGTTCAACAGGTTGTTGACGGACACGGTAATGTCAAATTGTTGCCTTCCCCAATGAAAGGAGCCGCCCAGATGCAAGTCGATGAGCTGATAACCGTCGGTTGCCTGCTCAAATTCCGCCAGCTTATCCTGCTTAGCATAGTTACTCAAGACGATTCGTGCGAAGGGTTCATAGAGGTAATTCAACCGGGGCTTGTGTATGCTGAGTGAAGCGACGGTCTTATTGGCCGGTATGAACGGTAGATTACCTCCACGATCCAGTTCCCCGACGGTCATTCCGTAGGCAAGTTGCAAATCGATCCAGGAGGCCTTGGGATGGTGGATGTTGAGAGTCAGTTCTCCTCCCGAAAGTGTAGCGTTGTTCTGGACATAATTGTATACCGGATACAGCGAATCCTTTCCAGCGACCGTCACACTATCAAACCGTCCGGTGTTTTGGAGGTAAATGAAATTCGCCACCTGGTTATAATACGCCTGGGCGTTGATGGCCAACCAACGTCCTTCCCAGGAAAGGCCGAGGTCGGTTTCCCTGCTTTGTTCCTGCTCCAATTGCTGGTTACCGATCTCGAAGCGATAGGCTCCTTCATGGGGGCCGTAGGTAGCCAACTGCAAATAGTTGGGAGCCGTTACGCCGGTGCCGAAGTTCCCTTTCAGCGTCCAACCCTTGTGGAACTTCCACACCAACCCAACGGAACCGTTCATGAGCGTGTATTCCTTCTCCAACTCGATCTCCGGACGAATTTCCGTGGAGTCGGTTTCTTCTCCACCTTCATACGATTCCAGGTCCATGCTGCGGCTGTCGATACGGCCACCGGCCATGATCCGGAGGTTCTTCCAATCGTAATGGATCAATCCGTAAACGCCCAGGTTGGTGATATCGGCATCGGGTACCAGCCCTTCGAGACCGTTGTTCCTGTTACCCTGGATATATCCCTGCGTACCCACCGACCATTCGAATCTCTTTTCACCATCCGAACCATAGCGCAGATCGTAGGTGAGGGTGTTGAGACGCAGCCCGATTGCCTTCTCTTTCCCACCATCCGCGGTCGGTTCAAACTCCTTTCGGTCATTGTGTTGGAAAGAAAGATTGGCATTGATCCTACCCCCTGGCAAGAGGATCGAATTCTCACTTGAGACAATGTGATTAGTTACGTCCTGGTACGGTGCTTCGAATTCGCGATCCCGTTGTTCCTCGGTAAACTGTTCCGGTTCCAGGTATTGACTCTCATCCTCCTGCTCGACGATACCGATCTGTTGACGCAGGTAGGAGTATGTCAGTTTGGAAACGCCCCAGCGCTTGCTCGTTCCTAAGACCAGTTTGGCGTCGGTGGAACCGAACTTGCTGTTGGGAGCGAAATCCTTATCGATCTCATTCTTCTGGCGTTCTTCTCCTTCACCCTGAATGTAACTCGTATGCGACTGACAGCCTCCACGGAAACTGTAGAAAAGACCGTTATTGTTCATCCCCTTCACTCCTGCACGGCCGCGTATTCCCAGTGTATTGGTGAAAAACCCCAGGTCGACGTCGCCGGAAGTTGTCCCCAAGGCCGCGGGTTTTTCATCCGTGAAGATGATGGCACCGGCCAGCTCATCGGGACCGACCATCAAAGCCGCGGGGCCTTTCAGTACTTCCACCTGATCGACTCCGTTCTCATTAACGCCCATATCATGCCGATCGTCCCACGGCTGGTTCTCGATCCGTGTCCCGTATTGGTAAATCAAAAGTCGGTTGAACGAGAGGCCGCGAATCACCGGCTTTTGTATTCCATTTCCCAGGGTGATCTTGTCGATTCCCGGTTGATAAGCCAAAGCCGATACTACATGCACTGCACCCTGGCGCTCCAACTCGTCACGAGTCATGGTACTGAGCGCGTAGGGCACCATATCCGGTAGTCGTTCGCGATTGCCGGTCACGGTGACCTCCTGCAAGTCAATCAGCGCAGGTTCCATCTCCACATTCACGACCGTAGCGGAATCCTTAAGACTAACCTGTACCAGCCGGCTACGATACCCGGCGCGGGTGACCTGGACATTGATTCGCCCCTGGTGGAGGTTACGGAAAATGTAGGTGCCACCTTCTTTGGACAAATCGATGCGGTTGAATTCCGGGATGAACAGCGTTGCGCCTTCAATCAACTTCGTCTTGTCGGACTTGTCGGAGACGATTCCACTCAGGGTGTACTGTGCCTGCCCTGTCACGGAGAATAGCAGGAATATAGAAATCCAGATTACGCGGATGGAGTTGGTCATGCAATGCTGTTGGTTCAGGATGTCGAAGGTAAGGATTGAGCGCATTGGCGCTTCTGAAATAGATTTCGTTTTAATGAAGTGCGGATGAACTTTCGGCCATTGACTTCCCGGCGATGAAACCGGTACTCCAGGCCGCCTGAAAATTAAATCCTCCGGTCAGACCATCGATATCGAGTACTTCGCCGGCGAAATAAAGTCCAGGCACCAACCGGCTTTCCATCGTTCGAAAATCCACTTCCTTCAGCTTAACGCCACCACAGGTTACAAATTCATCCTTGAAGGTAGTCTTCCCGTTGAGCAGATGTCTATCGCGCAACAGCTTATCGCAGAGTCGTTGTATTTCGGTCGACTTCAACTCCGACCAGGTCGCCTGTTCGGGTATCTCGCAGCACACCAGTAAATACTCCCACATCCGTTTCGGCAATCCTTCGAATGTATGTGATCGAAGCATACGGGTTCCGAACTGATGGCGATTGGCGGAAAAGATCTCCCGTAATTGCTGTTCGTTCTGACCCGGCAGCCAGTTGATCAGGATTTCCTGACGGTAATGCACTGCGGCCAGTTCACGGGCGGCCCGGGCACTGAGCCGCAGGATCGCCGGTCCGCTTAATCCCCAATGCGTGACCAAGACCGGTCCGGTCTCTTTGAACTTTGTACCGATCAATTTCACTTCAGCAGGATCAACGACCAGTCCCGGCAATCCTGTCAGGGGATCTTGCGGGAGATTGAATGTAAACAGGGAGGGCACCGGATCCTGGATCGCGTGGCCAACGTCTTTCAGCCAGGCGAAACCGGATGCACTCGGCATTCCGCCACTTGCGACCAGGACCTTGTCGGCGCGCAGTGAACCGTCAGCAAGCTGTAACACCATTCCACCGTTTGGATCCGGATTTATAGCCAGTACCGCAGACTGCTTCCTGACCACCACACCTGCATGTTGTGCCGCCTCCTCCAGGCATCGCACGATCGTTTCAGATTGATCCGTATCTGGAAACATACGACCATCTTCTTCGGCCTTCAACCGCACACCTTCCCGTTCAAACCAACTGACGGTATCCCGTGGTTGGAAGCGACTGAATACTTGCCGCAGTTCCTTACCGCCACGCGGGTAGAAACCGGTCAGTAAGGCTGGATCGAAGCAGGCATGGGTGACATTACAGCGACCGCCTCCGCTGATCCGCACTTTGGCCAGGACCCTGGAAGACTTTTCCAGGATGACCACCTGTGCCGAGGGATCCTGCCGGGCCGCGGTGATCGCGGCGAAGAAACCCGCTGCTCCACCGCCAATGATTGCCAGGAGCCGCTTCCGTGGCTGTTCTGATGGCATATGGACAACGAAAATACAAGTGATCCGGCACCGCCTGACGCTGAAAATCGCGACTTTTGCACCGTGCAATTCTATCCGGAGGATACTCCCCAGCTTTTTGAATTTGACCGGGTCCTGGACCAGGTCGAACAGCGCTGCCGCAATGGCTCCTCCCGTCAGCTTGCACGCTCCATCCACCCGATCGAACACAAGGAAGTCTTGCTGGCCAGTCTCCGCCAGGTTGAGGAGTTCCGGCATACCCTCGCGCACCAGGGTTATTTCCCGGACCTGTATTTCGATGACTTCATTTCCGAAGCACAGTTGTTGGGAAAAGCCGGCAGCGTGCTATCCGAAGCGCAATTTTCCAGAATACGATCGGCCTCTATAACCGTCAACAGTTTGTTACGGTTTTTGAAAGAGCGGCAGGTGTCCTTTCCTGCGCTGTTGAAGTTGTGTGCACCAATCAAGGAGACGAAAGCGGTAGTTGATCCGATCGACGCGATCATTGATGCGCAGGGCCAGGTCAAAAGCACTGCGTCGGACACGTTGATGGAAATCCGGGGGTTGTTGTCTTCGCAACGCCGGGAAGCGGACAAACGGTTCCGTTCATTCATCAACGATCTGAAGAAGCGCGGATGGTTGCGGGAAAACGAAGAGAATTTCTACAACGAACGTCGGGTACTGGCCGTCCCATCGGAGCACAAGCGTGACATCCGGGGGATCATCCATGGGAAGAGTGATACGGGAAGGACCACCTTCATCGAGCCGGAAGCACTGGTAGAACTCAACAATTCGATAGCCGAACTGGAACAGGACGAACGAAGCGAGGTTCTGCGCCTACTGCGGGAATTGACGGATCGGCTGAGGCCTCATTCCGCTTTGATCCTGGCTTATCATGACCTGCTGACGCGCTTCGATCTGCTGCGGGCGAAGGCCTATTTCGCACTCGATATCGGCGCGATCCTGCCGGGCATTTCCGATCATCCGTCGATCCGGCTGGTGGGCGCGCTCCATCCCCTGTTGTTTCTTAAAAACAAGGCGCTCGGGAAAAGCGTGATTCCGCTCAACCTGGAGCTGGATGCCGAGAAACGTATTCTGATCATCAGCGGCCCGAATGCAGGCGGGAAGTCCATCACGTTGAAAACCGTTGGCCTCCTGCAACTCATGTTGCAAAGCGGCCTGCTGGTACCCGTGAAGGAGGGTTCTGAAATGGGACTGTTCCGACACCTGCTGGCTGATATCGGCGATAGTCAGTCGATCGAATACGCGCTGAGTACGTATAGCAGCCGGTTGATCCGGATGAATCACTTTTTACGTATGGCCAACAACCGTTCGTTGGTCCTGATCGATGAATTCGGCACGGGTACCGACCCTGAATTGGGCGGCGCGATCGCGGAAGTCGTTTTGGAGGAGATCAACCGACGCAAGGCATTCGGTGTCTTTACGACGCACTACACCAACATCAAGCTGCTGGCCGACCGTCTGGACGGCGTGATGAACGCATCCATGTTGTTCGAACCGGAAACCCTTCAACCACGGTACCAACTGATCGTCGGGCAACCCGGAAGCAGTTACACCTTTGAAGTAGCCGAGCGGATCGGCTTACCGGAACATGTGCTGAACCGCGCGAAGAAAAAAGTCCAGAAGGAGAAATTGCGGCTCAACAACCTGCTGGCCGATCTCCACCGGCAAAAATCCGCTCTTGAGCGGGAAGTGGCGGAGTTGGAACGTCGCAAGCAACGAACCGATGTTGCCGGGCAACGATTTGAGCAACTCAGTCAGCAGCTCGAAGAACGGATGGAGCGCGACAAATCCAAACGCGAAGAACTCCGCAAGCTTGCGGAACTTGGCCGCAAGATGCAGTCGTTCGCGGAAGAATGGGAAAAATCGAAGGACAAAAAACAGGTCATCAAGAAATTCGTAGGCAACATGACCGCGGAAAAGAAAAAGAAAGCCGCGGAACACACACCGGAAAAAGTCGCCAAACGAAAGGCAGCGCTACTCGATCGACTGCGTAAAGAAATACGCGTCGGGAGCTCCGTACGGATGATGAAAAGTCGTCAGGTAGGGATCGTAGAAGAGATCCGGAAGGATGTGGTCTTCGTCAGCTTTGGCAACCTTCGCGCAAGCGTCAGTCTGGAGAACCTGGAACTGGTCACGGACCCGTCATAGCAGGGCCGATCGCGCTACACCAGAATCATTTCAGCAGGCCTTCGATGATCGCTTCGACGGAAATACCATCGGCTTCCGCCCGGTAGTTCCGAACGATCCGGTGGCGCAGGATCGGGACAGCAACCGCGCGTACATCTTCCGCATCGGGTGAAAACTTGCCGTTAAGCGCCGCATGGCACTTGGCTCCTATCACCAGGTATTGGGAAGCCCGGGGGCCGGCACCCCAGGAAACGTATTGGTTCACCTGAGCCGTGGCAGCCGGTGTATTCGGTCGGGTTTTGGCAGCCAGGGTCACCGCGTACTGGAGTACGTTATCCGGGATCGGTATCCGCCGAACGAGCTCCTGAAAGAAACGAATCTCTTCACCGTTCAGCACGGGTTTCAACTCCGGTGAGTAGTTACTGGTCGTATTCTTCACAACGGTCACCTCTTCCTCGAATGCCGGGTACGTCAACAGCACATTGAACATGAATCGGTCGAGTTGCGCTTCGGGGAGCGGATAGGTCCCCTCCTGTTCGATCGGGTTCTGCGTAGCGAGTACGAAGAAAGGCTGATCCAAGGGGTAGCGTTTTCCGGCGGCTGTGACCGCGTACTCCTGCATGGACTCGAGTAACGCGCTTTGCGTTTTTGGAGGCGTACGGTTGATCTCGTCGGCGAGGATGATGTTGGCGAATAACGGGCCTTTGATAAATCGAAATTGACGGTTCTCGTCCAATACCTCCGTACCAATGATATCGGAAGGCATCAGGTCGGGTGTGAACTGGATGCGGTTGTACGTGAGGCCGAGTGAGCGGGCGATGGTGTTTACCAGCAGCGTCTTGGCAAGTCCCGGAACACCGACGAGCAGACAGTGGCCGCGGCTGAAGATGGAGATGATGACATCGCGTACGACTTCATCTTGACCGATGATCACTTTGCCGATCTCCGACCGAAGTTCCCGGTATTTGGCAACCAGGTCTTGTACGGCTTCTACATCGCTTGAATACTGCTTCATAAGTTGTCAGGGGTCTCGTTGGCTGCGGCGGGGATCATTGTCCGGTCTGCCAGTGCTGCAATTCCTGGCAGGAGGAGAATTCGGGGTTGATGTTGATGTAGGTGGATTTGCGTTTCTTATCCACCCAGTCGCTGAGCACTTTCGCCTGCTTTTCCGACAGCGCCACTTCCTGGATCTTCTGATAATCGTCCCGGAGATTCGCCTGGTGCGGCTTCGTACGGGTCTTGACCATCACGATACGATAAGCCGTCTTACCATCCGCATTGTTCATCATGAGTGGCGGTGAGATGCGGCCGGTCGGAAGCGTGTCTACCTGGAAGAACAGCAGGCGATCGATCTTATCGGGAGAAAGGCGGGTCGTGTTGGTCTCCGGATTGATCATGAGACCGCCGTTGTTGCGGGTATCTTCATCGTCGGAGAATTTCAAGGCCGCATCTTCGAAGGTAATCGATCCTTTGTTGATCTGCTGCCGGATCGAATCGAGGGTATTGACACACTTGATCAGATCGTCATCGCCGGTCTTTGGAACGAGGAGAATGTGGCGAACATTGATCTGGTCTCCCCTGCGCTCTACCAGTTGCAGGACGTGAAAACCGAACTTGGTCTCGATGATCGGGCTTATCTCGCCGGGTTTCAGGTTAAAGGCCGTTGCTTCGAACTCCGGCACCATCGTACCGCGCTCGAAGAAGCCGAGTTCCCCACCCTTTTTCGCTGAACCGGGGTCCTGTGAGTAAAGCGCGGCATACACGGCGAAATCTTCGCCGGCCAGTATCTTCTTCCGGAATTCTTCGAGTCGGGAACGAACCGCTTTTCGTTCCGCATCGCTGACCGGAGGACGGCGCACGATCTGCGCCACTTCCAGTTCAGCATCGATATACGGCAGGCTGTCGGGAGGAATGGAGTTAAAGTACTCCCGAACATCGTTCGGCGTGGCGGTCACATCCTTGGTGATTTTTCCCTGCATGGTCTGCACCAGCAATTGATCACGAATCATGTCGCGCAATTCGACTTTGAGCTGACGGATGGTCGTCTTAAAATACTCTTCCAATTTCTGTTCGGAACCGATCTGCCGCACGTAGAAACGCATCCGGCGGTCCAGTTCACTCTCCACCTGGGCTTCCGGCACATCGACGCTGTCAATGGCCGCCTGGTTCACCATAAGTTTGGAAAGGATCAATTGGTCAAAGATCCCGCAGCGGGCTTCTTCAGCCGCTTCCCCGCCCTGGGCGAGGTATTGCATGTATTGCTTTTCGATATCCGAACGCAGGATGATCTGATTGCCGACGGTGGCCACCACCTGGTCGATCAAGGTCTGAGCCCGGCTCAAAGTGGAATGCAGAAAAACAGTCAAGAGTATCAGCCAGGCGGCAATACCGGTTCGTCGACAGGTCATGGAGCAAAAATACGGGTTTTAATAGACTTCGGCCTTCCCATTCTTACGGGCCTCTTCGTAGGCCTGCTGCTCCATTTCTCCGATCAATTTGAGTTTCCGTTCGTTGATGATCAGCGTCCGGATGTTGTTTCGCTCGAAGCTGAGCGGCGAGGTACTGTTCTTGATCATGAATCCGCGAATGGAGACCAGATAGATGTTCGTGGAGTCCTCGATCTCAATGTTCCGGTTATTCTGCAGGAACTGTTCCTTATCGTAGGTTTTGATCGGAATCTCTTTCAACAGGTCATCGAACAAGAGCCAGGTCGAGTCGTCCAGGAAGTAGTTGACTGCGTATTGCCGGCAGTAGTCGGCCAGCGCTTCCCGGTCGCGCGGACGAGTGCTGGAGAACAGGTCGCGCACCTTTCCAATTTTCGGCGCCTTCCTGGGGAGTTTGAGGTAAACAACCTTGATGATGTTGTCGCGCAGTTCGAAGTTCTTCTTATTCTGTTGGTAGTATGCCTCGATCTCTTCCTCGGTCACGTTGGTATCGAGTTTCTGGCGGACCAATTCCGCTTCGTAGGCATGAATGAGCAGCGAACGTCGATAATCCTCCAGTTTCTGCTCGACTTCCTTCTGTTCGTCATCCAGGTGTTCTTCCGCCAGGTGCAAGACGGTCTGTTGCCGGATCCAGTTCTCCACGTACGCAGTCGTCGCGGCCGCGCTATCGTCGTGGGAGGCGCCGACCGGGACGACCCCTTCGAGGTCTTCCGGAAAGAGGTAGCGGTCGAACGCCCGTGCTATGGCCCCTTCACCCGGGTTGTCAGACTTCCTTCCTGAAAAGTACTTGCATCCGGTCCCCTGAAGCATCAGGAGAGCTGCAAGCGGCAGGATGAGGCGGAGCTTTGGTGACAACATCGGGTGGATTCAGAAACGCCGATGGCGCTCCTGTAATGGGAACGCCATCGTGCGGGTAATATTGGAGGGCCGGATCACTTGTTGGCCACGGAATCTACAACATCCTGGTTGATCTTGACAGCATACTTCGAGCGCAATTGCTCGATCCATTCCTTTTCCAGCGAGCTCTGGTAATCGGCGGTTACGAGGCCCTTAGCCTCGTCGAGGGACTTCGGACCTGCGGGCAGGACGTTATGAACGTCCACGAACACCACCTGGTTATTGTGCGGCATATCCTTGGACAAGCCCTTCTTCCACTCGATCTTATCGATAACATCATTGTCGCCTTTGGCGAATTTTCCGGTCTTGACCTGGAGATTGAGTTGCGAGGTCTTGTTGATCCGTGACATAAGCGTATCGACATCATCGACCGTTTTCATCAACTTGTGCACCTGCTTGGCGATATCGGCATTGGCACAGGTATAGATCGTAGCGTCGAGCCGGTCCGGCCAGGGATACTTAGCCTTGTTCGCTTCATAAAACGACTTAAGACCCGCGGTATCCTTCACGGCTTTTGACCACACCTTCTTGTCGGTCAATTCGAACAGCAGGATACCATCGCGGTATTCCTGCATCAGGTTACGGAAGTCGGGATACAGCGAATCCAATTTCGATTCCTCATACGCCAGGACACTTTCGTTTACCCATTCATTGTAGAGATTGCTGACCATGACCTGCGGAGCGATGGTACCACCGCGCTTGCTTTGGTGATCGGCCACGTAGGTTGCGAAATCCTGTTGCGTATAGGATTTGTTGCCCAGGGAGAACATCACCGACTTCAAAGCGGAGGCGCGATCGGCCGTCCATTTACCCTGGGTCAGGGTACTGTCGACCACCTTGTTGAATTCATCCCGCGTTTTAGGATTCTCCTTGAAAGCGTACTTGGATTTGACGCGGTTGATCATGGACGACTTGCTCAGTTCGGAGCGGGAATCTTTCTGCACACGCCCTTTCAGGTCGTTCTGCATTTCCTCATACGAGGCGAGCGGTTTGCGCTCCATCATCTTGATGATGTGCCAGCCATAGGAAGTACGGACCGGTTCGGAGACGTCACCGGCATTCTTCAGCGCGAAGGCCGCCTTTTCAAATTCGGGTACCATGCGTCCCGTTCCAAACCAGGGCAGCGTTCCGCCGGCCTTGGAGGAACTCTGGTCGTCGGAGAACTGACGCGCGAGGTCTTCGAATTTCTCACCGGCTTTGATCTTGCCGGCAATCTCGTTAATCTTCTGTGTGGCTTTTAGGGAATCCTCTTCCTTGGCACCGGCGGCAAGTTTGACCATGATGTGGGCAACGTGCACTTCACCCTGAGCGCTGCGGGAGTCGGTGACCTTGACAATGTGGTAGCCGAAACGGGTACGGATAACGGAAGACAACTCTCCTACCTTGGTGCTATAAGCAGCCGATTCGAACGGATAGACCATCTGCATCGCGGAAAAGTACCCCAGATCGCCGCCGTTGTCTTTCACGGAGGGATCTTCGGAGTATTTCTTAGCCGCGGCCGTGAAATCCATTCCCTTCTGTATTTCGGAACGAATGCGGTTGGCCTTGTTAAAGGCTTCGAGTGTGTCTTTCGGAAGCGCGTTCTGGTCGCACTTGATCAGGATGTGACTGGCCCGCAGGTCCGTCTTCATCCGGTCATAGGCTTCACGGATGAGTTGTTCGCTTACCTGCTTGTCGACGAGGTAAGGTTGCGCCAACTGTTTCCGGTAACCGGCCAGTTCATCTACGAACGACTTGACCGTATCCATGCCAAGTTCGAGCGCTTCACGGACCTTCAGCTTGTAATTGATATACAACTGCAGGTAATCGTTGACCGCTTTCTGGTCATAGTTATTGTCCTTGGTGTTGTTCTTCTTGAAAACACGCTCGAACTCACTCTTGGGAATATCCTCCCCGGCGATGTTGAGAATAATGGCATCCGACTTCTGCTGCGCTACGGCGGCAAGGCTGCCCAGGAACAGCAGGGCTGCACACAGGATGGTTGTACGGTTCATTTTGGTTAAACAATTGAGCGGCGCAAATTTAGCAATCCATACCGGGTACCAAAAGATGAAGAAAGGTCATTTTCAGATGAATTTCACATGAACTCGAGATTTGGTGATCAATCGGTGAATACCTGGAAAGAGCAGATAAATGTCATGTCAAAAGCGGAATTCCTGAATTACTTTACCGCCCCTAATCCATCACCCATGAATGCTGACCTGCGCCGGCTTTTAACGCTCCTCCTACTACTACCCGTGCTGGCGGACGCTCAATCGTCCAATCCGATGCCGATTCCACCGCTACTCAGCGGAAAGAATTTCAGTCTCAGTTGCGATACTTCCTCCGTCTTCTTCTATCCGGGAATGCGGACCAGCACCTTTGGGGTAAACGGATCATTTCTGGGTCCGACCCTGGAATTTCTGAAGTGGGATACCGTTTCGATCGATGTCATGAACAACCTTCAGGAGATGACCACGATGCACTGGCACGGCATGCACGTGCCGGGTGACATGGACGGAGGGCCCTATCAGGAGATTATGCCGGGTATGATGTGGAACGCGACCTATCGTGTGCTCAACAATGCCGGAACCTATTGGTATCATCCGCATCCGCACATGATGACCCAGTCGCAGGTCACCATGGGCATGGCCGGGTTCATCATCGTACGGGATTCCGCGGAAGCCGCGCTTGCATTGCCGCGTGAATATGGTGTCGATGATTTTCCGGTCGTATTGCAGGATCGTAAATGGAATACTGTAACCGGACAATTTGAGGTTACCGCACTGGGTGACTCCATGCTGATCAACGGAGTACCGAATGCTTATCTGGATGTGCCGAGCCGGATCGTTCGGCTGCGCGTACTCAACGGATCCAATGCCCGCGTCTACCAGCTTGGGTTCCTGGACAACCGAACCTTTCAGGTCATTGGCAACGATGGAGGTTTGCTCGCTGCACCGGTGACCGTCAGCCGACTGCTGCTTTCCAACGGCGAACGCGCGGAGATCCTGCTCGATCTGAACGGTCTCCAGGGCGACTCCCTGCAATTGATGAGCTATGCGACGGAAATGTCGACCACCATTCCCGGCAACATGAGCGCGGGCATGGGGGGTACCGGCCCGCTCGAGCGTGTCGATTTCCCACTCTTGAAACTGCGCGTCCAGGGACCCGGAACCGGCGGAGTGACCAGCATTCCCGCTACCTTGGTTCCACAATACGTTTGGAATCCGAATGATGTCAACCGTATCCGCAACCGGACTATCACGGGGATGGGCATGCCGGGCATGGGCAATTTCTACCTCGACGGGAATACGTTCTCGATGAATTTTGTCAACGATACGATGCGCCTGGGCGATATTGAAGTGTGGTACATGACCAACGCCTCAAACATGGCGCACCCCATGCATACGCACGATGTGCAGTTCTACATCCTCGAAAAGAACGGGCAGGCACCGCCACCCGAAGAGAGCGGAGCGAAGGATGTGGTCCTGATCGTTCCGGGCGATTCCATCACCATCATCACGCGGTTTCTGGATTATGCCGATGTGACCTCACCCTACATGTACCATTGTCACAATCTTGCCCACGAGGATATGGGGATGATGACCTCGTTTGTGGTTATCGATACTGCCACCACGCAGGTTCGCGATCTCCTGGATCAGGGCTTCGCTGTTTACCCGAATCCGAGTTCAACGGACTGGACGCTGCACATGGCCAATCCGGATCAACCGCTGGAGTGGAAACTGACCGACCTTCAAGGTGCTGTCATCCAACAGCAGCGATGGACGGATACGTCTGGAAAAGACCTGATCATCCCGGGCAGAAATCTGGCACCCGGACTTTATCTCTTAAGCATTCAATCCGGAACCACCACCCGTGTAGCCAGGCTGGTCAGGTTGTAGCAGAGCCGTTCAGCGGTGGTAATTCGGAGCCTCCTTCACGATGGAAACATCGTGTGGATGGCTTTCGCGAACGCCGGCGCTGGTAATACGGATGAAGCTGGCCTTTTGAAGCGACGCGATGTTGGGTGCTCCGCAGTATCCCATGGAAGCCCGGAGGCCGCCCACCAACTGGTACAACTCCTCGCCTACCGTTCCTTTGTAAGGTACGCGGCCGACGATTCCTTCCGGTACCAGTTTCTTCACATCGTCCGTTTGTGCCTGGAAATAACGGTCCTTGGAACCTTCGCGCATGGCTTCGATGGAACCCATCCCGCGATAGGTTTTGAACTTTCTTCCTTCGTAAATGATCGTTTCGCCCGGAGACTCTTCGGTGCCAGCCAACAGGCTGCCGAGCATTACGCAATGCGCTCCGGCAGCGATGGCTTTCGCGATGTCTCCGCTGTATCGGATACCGCCATCGGCAATGACACCCACCTTGCTTCCCTTCAAGGCTTCCGCGACCTGATAGACAGCGGTAAACTGCGGTACGCCGATCCCGGCGATGACGCGCGTCGTGCAAATCGATCCGGGACCGATCCCGACCTTGACTGCATCCGCGCCGGCTTTCGCGAGGTATCGTGCGGCATCCGCCGTTGCGATGTTTCCGACGATAACCGGAAGTTTAGGGTGTTTCTTTTTAACGGCTTTGAGGACTTCTACTACGCCCTTCGTATGTCCGTGTGCCGTGTCGATCGTGATGATGTCGACACCGGCTTTCACCAGCGCATCGGCACGCTCCAGACTGTCGCGCGTCACGCCGATCGCTGCTCCGACACGCAAGCGGCCAAACTCGTCCTTGCAGGCATTGGGGCGCGATTTGAACTTGAGAATGTCCTTATACGTGATCAAACCGACGAGACGACCTTTCTTATCGACTACCGGTAACTTCTCAATCTTGTATCGCTGCAGGATGCTTTCCGCTTCTTTCAGGTCCTTGACGCCGGTGGTGGTTACCAGCCTGTCCTTGGTCATGATCTGGGCGATCGGGCGATCTACGTCTTTTTCAAACCGGAGGTCACGGCTGGTGCAGATACCGACCAGTTTACGATCGTGGTCAATGACGGGGATACCCCCGATGCGGTAATCGCGCATGATCCGCAGGGCGTCGTGCACTTTCGCATCCTCAAAAAGTGTGACCGGATCGTCGATCATTCCACTTTCACTGCGCTTTACCCGTCGAACCTCAGCGGCCTGCTGTTCGGCCGTCATATTCTTGTGCAACATCCCGATGCCACCTTCGTGGGCGATGGCAACCGCCATATCGGCTTCGGTGACCGTGTCCATAGCCGCGGAAAGAATAGGCATATTCAACCGGATACCGGGAGTCAACTGGCTTGATACATCTACTTGATTTGGAAGGACTTCCGAGTAGGCTGGGATCAGAAGTACATCATCGTAGGTGAGCGCTTCACCTAAAAATCGGCCGGTTGCAACTTTCATAGACGGAGTCTGGGTTGAAAAAAAGTTGCACGCAAAGGTAGGGATTTATGGGGAGATGTGGTGGGGGAATTTTTGGGAATAGTGAATAGTGAACAGTGAACAGTAAACAGTGAATAGTGAATAGCGAATAGCGAATAGCGAA
>ERZ724521.229-NODE-229-length-24508-cov-4.633174_pt1 | contig 24508 bp, 22 predicted proteins | sample MGYA00376054_ERZ724521 | MGnify/ENA primary metagenome ERZ724521 (study PRJEB28724, sample SAMN07190883) | activated sludge metagenome | isolation source: activated sludge of sewage treatment plant in Hong Hong | place: Hong Kong | collected 2016-03-17 ... | reverse complement strand
AAAACGCCGGCCAACCTGTTCGAGGTGAATGCCAAAGACTTTTCACTGCGCGTCAATCCGATGTTCAACTTTTTTGTCGGAACGGTGCAGGACGACCCCGAACTCGTGTTCATGAACCAGCGTGGCCTGGAAGTCCGCGGCGCCGTAGATAACAAAGTGTTTTTCTATACCAATCTGGTGGAGACCCAGGCGCGATTTGCCAACTATGTAACAGACTGGATCGACAACTACCGGTCGATTCCGGGCGCCGGCTTTTACAAGACCTACCGGCCCAGGGTACTCGATGTCGAAAACGGGTATGATTTTAACCTGGCAACGGCCTACCTGAGCATACGGGCAAGCAGGCATGTGGGTATTCAACTGGGTCACGGCCGGCATTTTATCGGTAACGGCTATCGCTCCCTGTTCCTTTCCGATGCCGGGAATAACACGTTTTACCTGAAGATCAACACACGGGTCTGGAAGTTTCACTACCAGAACCTGTTTATGGAACTCAGCCCGGTGTCGAAAGCCCAGTTTTCCGGCAACGAACTGCTGCCTAAAAAATATGTGGCTGCCCATTACCTCAACTACCGCATTACCCCAAAACTGTCAATCGGTTTGTTTGAAGCCACGGTTCTGAACAGGAGCCGGCAGTTTGAATTGCAATACCTCAACCCTGTCATCCTGTACCGGACAGTAGAGGGCATGATCGGCAGCCCGGATAATGTGATCGTCGGGTTCGACGGCCGCTGGAACCTGTTTGACCGTTTTCAGGTCTATTCCCAGTTTTTGCTCGATGAATTTCTGTTCTCCGCAGTGGTTAAGCCCGAAGAAAAAGGCTGGTGGGGCAATAAGTTCGGTTTCCAGGCGGGGGCCAAATACATCAATGCGTTTGGCGTCGATCACCTTGACCTACAGGTGGAGTACAATTCCGTCCGGCCCTATACCTATTCGCATTACGACTCTCTGAACAGTTATACCCACTACAACCAGCCGCTGGCGCATCCTTTATGGGCGAATTTCAAGGAGATCATAGGGATTGTCCGGTATCAGCCTTTGCCCCGGCTGCAGATCATGGCTCGACTTATTCATGCCAAAACAGGCGATAATACACCCAACGAAAACTGGGGCGCCAATCCGCTGCTGGGGTATGACAGCCGTGTACAGGACTACGGTAACTACATCGGCCAGGGTGTCGCAGCCACGATCAATATTTTCGGACTGGATGCCTCCTGGATGTTGTACCACAACCTGTTTGTCGACCTCAAGGTGTTGATGCGAAAAAAAGACAGTGCCGACGACAGCCGTGACCTCTCCACCAAACTGTTCGGAATAGGTCTCCGAATGAATATCTGGAATCAAAACCTCGATTTTTAATAGCTTTGCCCTGTCATTTTACCCCCGCCTTATCCAACAAACAAGTATCACTTTCCACAATGAGCACAGGAAATCAATCCTATTTTGCGCATCCAAGCGCCATAATCGACGAAGGCTGCAGTATCGGCGCCGGTTCAAAAATCTGGCATTTCTGCCATGTCATGCCCAACAGCGAAATGGGCGAAAAATGCATTCTCGGTCAAAATGTACTGGTTGCTCCGGGCGTCAAACTGGGCAACAATGTAAAAGTGCAAAACAACGTGTCATTGTATACCGGGGTAATCTGTGAAGACGATGTTTTTCTGGGGCCGAGCATGGTGTTTACCAATGTCATCAACCCGAGAAGTTTTCTCGAACGGAAAGAAGAGTTCCGGCGGACACTGGTCCGTACAGGCGCCAGCATCGGCGCCAATGCCACGGTGATCTGCGGTGTTACCATCGGCGCTTATGCCCTGATCGGCGCCGGCGCGGTGGTGACCAAAGAGGTGCCCGCATTCGGGCTTGTTGTGGGCAATCCTGCCCGGCAGGTAGGATGGGTCAGCAGGTACGGCCACCGACTGCATTTCGACGATAACGGACATGCCGTTTGCCCTGAAACCGGAGAACGATATGCCTTCGATGGCGTGAGCGTTGCGCTATTGGCCTAATTTTGCTTTGCCATGTCAACGAATAGTGCCCTTGTCTATCAATTACACGACAGCGAGCCCCGCTGGTTTGCCGTACATACCCGTTCCAAAAGCGAAAAGTTTGTGCAGCGCATGCTCGACAAAAAGGGCATCCACGCCTGGGTACCCCTTCAGCAACTAATGCGCCGGTATACCCGCAGCACCCGCGTGGTTGAAAAGCCGCTGATCAACTGCTACGTATTTGTGAAGATCGTCAAAAGTGAATACGTCCGGGTTTTGGAAACGGAGCATGTGGCCGGGTTTGTAAAGTTCAGCAAAAACCTTGTAGCCATACCCGAAATGGAAATTAACCTGCTGAAACGCATTACCCTGGAGGATGGACTTGATGTGGTGGCAGTACCCGGGATATTGTCTGAAGGAGACCTGGTAGAGATCAGCGCAGGCAACCTGATCGGTTTGCGCGGCCGCATCGAACAATCGGAAGGCAAGCGCCGCTTCAAGGTGGCCCTGGAGCAACTGGGGTACAGCCTGCTCATCACGATTGACGCCGCGTTTTTACAAAAAACAAGCCTTGTGACGGACAACATCGTGCACTGACGAGCCAATTTGGTCATGAAAAAACTCAGTTTGGATGCCCTGAACCGGATATCGGTCGAAGCCTTCCGGGAACAGAAAAAAATGCCGCTGGTGCTGGTGCTCGACAATGTGCGGTCTGCACTGAATGTCGGATCAATATTCCGGACGGCCGACGCTTTCGCTGTTGAAAGGATTATTTTATGCGGTATTACGGCCCAGCCGCCGCATCGGGAGATACTGAAAACAGCACTGGGCAGCACTGACTCTGTGGCCTGGGAATATTTTCAAGATACCCCAGCGGCAGTATTGGCCCTGAAATCCGCCGGATACAAGGTATTGGCCGTCGAACAAACCACCCACAAAACCTGGCTCCAGGAGTTCCAGCCGGAGGAGCGGGAACAATACGCGTTTCTGTTGGGCAATGAAGTGGAGGGCGTTGGAGAACGCGCGCTTGCGCTATGTGACGGGGCGATTGAAATTCCACAGTCAGGCACCAAACATTCCCTTAATGTCGCAGTAGCAGCAGGCATTGCCGTCTGGGAATTTGCCAGAAAAACGGGTCATACTTCCAACAAGACATAATCGGTATCTTATAATTTGCACTTATCAATTTACAGATCAAACATGTCAAAGTTTACAAAATTCGTTGCCGGCGAATTCACCAACCTCGCTGCAGGTTATCTGGCCGGTCTGTGGGCGTCGTCGCTGGTATCCAAATTTTTTGTCAAAAAGGGACTTGTCAACCTTTGGGGATTAACTGCCAAAAGGGAAGCCCTGAGCAAGGATGATTACAGTTGGCTGTTGTTCATTGCATCTTACCTTATCGGATTGATGGTAATGATTGGCGTCAATTATCTGGTCAGCAGAATTCGCAGGCCGGAGGCGACGCAAAACCCCGCGTGAGATTTCAGAGCACGTCTCATTCTTGTATGTTCCATCCGGATGCGGGGCTCTCCACGACTTTAACTAAAGTCGGAATACATTTTTATTGAATATGAAGTTTCTTTGCGGACTTTTCCCGGAGCGCATCATGCCGATTGCCCGGGCCTGTAGCTGCAGACAGGAAAAATCCCTTTATTTTATTCATCATGAGATCTGCCTTCACCGCCCTTTTATTTGCCCTTATTTCACCTGTTTGTTTGTTGTCACAGTGTTCTGAAATTGACCTAAGCACGCTGCAGGTCATCGAAAAGACCGAGCCCAATGCCAAGGAAAACAAGATACTCGACCTGGGGTTCGACCTTACCAGCGAGACCGGCACCGGCGCCACCAATACCCGGCATTACCAGAAATGTTGGGAGACAACGGCCAAAGGAAAAGCCATTTATCAGCAGGTCATTCTATGGCACACCAACTCCAACGACATCACTTTCCTGACGCTGAACGAGGCAAGTTTCACGGCCATAAAAAATGCCATCAACGAAAAACACGACAACTCCGACGGGAGCCAGATCGTGGTAGGCAAAATGTTCCGCTATTCTTTTAATACCCAGTACGTAAACGGTTATTTGTATTATGCGGTAACTGTAGCCATGAAATAACCCGTCCAAACGCCATCGATTTTCGGAGAAATACAGCATTCCATGTTCAGATTTGCATACCTCATCTGCTTGCTTTTTTCGATCATTCCGTTCCATCTCGCTGCACAAAGTCAGCCAAAATCGCAGGAACATATTGGAGTTTCCCTGGGCGTCAATCCGGTACACCTCATATTTGACCACGCTACCTTCTACCTCGACTTTTTTAACAAAAGCGGAAAGCACTCCTTTCGAACCATGCTTTCCGTGGGTATAAATGACGATAAGGAAGACTACAACTGGGCTGCCGGGTTTCACTTTAAGACATTTTACCCCGGTCATCAGGCCAAAAGTGCCGGATGGTTTGCACCGGGTGTTCTGGCAAGTCGGAAAACCTACTTTTTTAGCGATCCTTTCCTTATCCGGCCACAAATACTCGGTGGCTGGCATTTTGCACTCAACAAGTGGTTTTACCTGGCGCCGGAAGCTGGTGCAGGTGCCATATGGAGCCTGGACTCCAACTACAAACCCGACCACCCGTTTGAAATTCTGGTAGGCCTGACCCTCGGGATCAGGTAGATATAAATTACTTCAAGACCCGCGCTGAAATCTTTCGCTTCATTTCCGGGTCTTTCTACCTTTGCCCCCATTAAATGCTCAATTCCCACAAGATTTATCCATACCGGACATGAAAGTTTTCAAATTCGGCGGCGCCAGTCTCAAGGATGCCGCGGGTATTAAGAATGTAGCCTCCATTTTGCAGCGTTACAGCAAGGAACAACTCGTCATCATCGTCTCTGCAATGGGCAAGACGACCAACGCGCTGGAAGCGGTGGTCGCCGCCCACGCCAAACAAACCGGCGAAGCACAACAACTTTATGATGCGCTGAAGCAACAGCACTACGCCATCATGCGCGACCTGTTCGACGAAGGCGATGACGTATTTGCGCTGGTAAACGACACTTTTGTGGAAGGCGAATGGATGCTGGAAGAAAAACCGTCGGAAAACTATGACTACATGTACGACCAGATCGTCTGCGTCGGCGAACTCGTATCTTCAAAAATTGCGGCTGCATACCTGAATAAAGTCGGACTGAAAACCCAATGGCTCGATGCCCGTGATGTCGTGGCAACCGACAATACCTACCGGGAAGGCTGGGTTATCTGGGATAAAACAAAGGCCAACGCGGTAAAACTCGTACCGCCCATCCTCGAACAAGGCAGTTTTGTAATTACTCAAGGCTTCATTGGCGCAACTTCGGAGAATTTTACCACCACCCTGGGGCGGGAGGGCTCCGACTATTCCGCTGCTATATTTTCCTTCTGCCTCGACGCGGAAAGCATGAGTATCTGGAAAGACGTACCCGGCGTGCTGAACGCCGACCCGCGTATCTTTGAGAATACCATCAAACTGGACCGGCTATCGTACAAAGAGGCCATTGAAATGACTTATTACGGGGCGCAGGTAATACACCCCAAAACCATCAAGCCCCTTCAGAACAAGAATATTCCGCTTTATGTGAAGTCGTTTCTCAACCCGGAGGCGCCCGGGACGGAGATCAGCAGCGATACGGAAGACAATTATCCGCCTATCGTGGTGGTGGAAAAGAACCAGGCCCTGCTGCATATCAGCACACTCGACTATTCCTTTGTGGCGGAACACCATATGGCGAGGCTGTTCCGAAAGGCAGCCGACCTGCGCATTTTTGTCAATATGATGCAGAACGGCGCCATCAGTTTTACGATCTGCGTGCCGAATGTTCCCGACCGTATCGAGCAGTTTATCAAGGAAATATCGGATGAGTTCAAGGTAAAAATGGAGGAGGACCTTGAATTGATCACTATCCGCCACTACACACAGGAGACCATCGACAACCTGAAAAAGGGAAAGATCGTCCTGTTTGAGGAGCGTATCCGGAATACCCTGCACATGGTGGTAAAAAACATTCCGGTTATCGAACGCCGGGAAGTGGAAATCGCCGGTTCTAAGGCTTGAGCCGGCGAAAGAACACAAATCCGTTTTCCCGGCCGATTTCCTGCATGCCGGGGATTTGCTGCAACTCGTGCGCGGTCTGCACTTTGGTGACGACAAATACATCTTTGTCGATGTCTCCGGTGTACAACCAGTCCCGGTCATAACTTTTTTCGTTCGTCACCCTCGGCTTCCGGGTGTAAAACAGCTGCGCGTAGGAACGATACCCGTGGGTGACCACGTAGCAGTCCTGACCGATCTTGCTTTCAAAAAATGAAATGGCTGCTCTTTGGGAATACCCTTCAATGCGTCCGATAAAAAAGATCAGGGTAAGCATGACAAAGACTGCTGTGCCTGCAAAAAGCACCTGGAATCCGCGCCAAAACGCCTGCCGGGCGACATCGCCTGAAGCCTCTTGTTGTGCACGACGCCCTTTTCGGAATAAATAAAAAGCCGTTGCCATCACGCCAAGCAGGAAAACGCCGGGGATTACTTCCCAACCTGTCCAACGCACATCAGCGCCCAGACTTTCCTGCGCGAACGGATCTTTGAACAGGGGCTGAAGCATTTCCGTATGCATACCTATAAAAGGCATGGCGCATACAGTCAAAGCAAAGACGCCGGCTATGCTCCACAAGCCGAAACGCATGGCTTTGTTAAAACCTATTTCACCGGAAATCAACTTGTCGATGCTGAGCGCCGCCAGGTAAGTCAGCGGAAAATAACACATAGACGAGTAGTGCACGATCTTGGACTTGACGATCGTAAACAGGATCAGGACCACCCAAAACAGGTATTTCATCCAGCGCCGGAAATCGCTTCTGTAGCGGAATTCCTCTGCAGGCATTTTCCAGAAGGCACGCAAAGCAAAGATGGAGGCCGGGAAACAGCCGATCAGCAATACCACAAAATGGTAGCCAGGAAAGCCCTTGTGCCCGGCATCAGGCGTGCTGAACAGGCGATACTGGTATTTATTGAACTCCTCAATAAACCAGGTTCCGTTTTTCCAGGTCTCCAGTCCGTACCAGGTGAGGGTTACGAGCGTGGCCGCCAGGGTAAAACCGATAAACTGAGGCACGTTTACATACATTCGGAAGCGCTGCGAAACCCAATATACGCCCATGGTCAGCACAGCGATAAGATAGGCCGTTTGCCCCTTGGTGAGTATGCCCATACCGATCCAAAATCCGCCGAGAAACAGGTATCGCCACTTGCTATGCGGCAGATCGAGTTCGAAACCGTCTTTTTTCCAGTAAAAAAGGATAAAGTGATACAGCCCTGCGAAGATGAAAAAATTAAACCAGGGATCTATAATGCCCGATTTGAAGTATAAAAAGGGCAGCACCGTACCAAAATAGGTCAGCGACCATATCAGGCCGAAACGGTGGTTGTACAAACGGCGACCGGTTTGGTATACCAATACCAGGGTCGCTATGCCGCACAGTGCATTGGGCAAACGGGCAGCGAACTCCCCGACCCCGAAGGCGTCCATGCACAGCGATTGCAGCCAAAAGAACAGTGGCGGTTTTTCCCAGAAAGGGATAAAATTGACGTAAACCCGAAAATACTCCTTTGTGATCAGCATCTCCCGGCTGATCTCTGCAAAGTTGATTTCGTCCCAGTCAAACAGGTGTACACCGCCGAGAAAGGGAACATAAAAGATTGCGCCGAGCAGTGCCAATAGCAGGGAGGTGCGCAGCGATTGTTGTTGCATCTATTTCTTTTTACCACTCAGGAAATTCAACAGCTTGCTCACAAACGCATCATTAATACCCAGCCATCCTTTCAGAGAGGTGTACCAGGACACAGCTTGTTTGTCCAGCCAGATCAAGATGCGCCGGGAGCCGTCTTCGGGCCGGGCCCGATAGTTCGTAGCGCGCCTGTGGGGAATATTTTGTTCTTCGGTGAAGTAATAGAGCGCAATGGATTTTCTGGTCATCTCCTCCGGGCACTGGATCGGCTCCGGCAGCCCGTGAAACGAATCCTCATCCGTATTGAAAATGGCGCAGCGATTGAAAACGGGCAATATCTTTTGGGCACATGCCTTCATATCACGGGTCCAGAGTTCCAGTTCGCCGCGGTATTCGGGCAGCCAGTTTTCATTCAGGTAAACAAGGACGTTCACCCGGCGGCGCCAGTTGCGTTTGTGGGGGTGTACGGTAAAATCCGCGTGTATATTCAGAAAACCACCCCGCTTGCTTTGGTGAAGGCCGCCACCTTCCAGACTGGGGTCCGGGATCAAATTGGGAATTCCGGTCAGTTCGCTCAGGGCTGTCACAAAGCGCTCGCTGTTCAACACCTTGATTACTTCCCGGATATCTTCAGGAATAAGGTCCATTTTATTGAGGCCGTGTTTCTTCTCATTGACATGCACATAATGTATCCAGCCATCATCTTTCACGCCGGGAAAGGCGTTCATGGCGGCACGGGCGGCCTGTGGCTCCAGAAAGTTATCAAAAGAAGCGAAGGGATACGGATGCGCCTTCTGATATGCAGCGGCACTCGAGGCAAAGGTTTCACTCCATCTGTCCAGATCGAGTATGTTCTGAGCGGTTTGTGTAGTAGTCATGTAAAAATATTGGTCCCTATCCGGGAAGCAACAAGGTTAACCCTCTTTTTTCTTGGTTGTACGCTTTGGTTTTGCCGGCGCTTCACTCGTCGATTCCAGCCCTTCCTCGGCAGATTCTGCCGATTTATGCACGATATCGTCAATGACAATTCCGCCGGTTGATTCCAGCCCTTCTTCAGCAGGTTCTGCAGATTTATGTACGATATCGTCGATCACGATTCCGCCGGTCGATTCCAGCCCTTCTTCAGCAGGCGCCGCCGATTTGTGCACAATATCGTCGATCACGATTCCTTGCTCGGTTCCGGTTCCGGCAGCGTCGGTTGACTCAGAAAACGATTCCAGGTCTTCTTTTGCTGTTTCGGATTTATGGACAATATCATCAATGACAATATTGGCAGAATCGGCCTCGGGCGCCGGTTCAGCCGTTTTAGATGTCTCTTCATCGCGGTTAAGCGATTCCAGTACCTCTTCAGCTTTGTCTACTGCTTTTTCGATGGCTTCTTCCGCTTTTTCGGCGGCAACTTTGACCACTGCACGCGCAGTGTCCAATGCATCCATCAGTACATCGCCGAGCACCGTGGCGGACGCATCGAGCAGGTCATCATCCTTTCCGGCCGGAGCGGCCTTATCGGAGGATTTTGCCTTTATTTCTGCTGCGATTTCGGATTTAACGGCTTCCTTAGCCGCTTCAATCTTCTGTTTTTCCGCTTCCTTTTCGGCGCGGCGGCTTTCCTTTTCCTTGGCCGAGTTCACCTGACGTTCCACCTCTCCCCGGGTCTTTTCCATTTCGGCCAGTTTCTCGCGCTTGGATCCGAGCCGCTCTTCAATCATCTTGATCTTGGCCGTGCGGATTTGCGCTTCCAGTTGGCCTTCACTTGAATTCACTTTTTTGCGTTGAAAATTGAGTTCCTCCTCATCGCGGCGGATACTGCCTTCCATGCGTTTGATAGCCTCCATGAGTCCGCCCAGTCTGCGTTCATGACGCTCTGTTACGGAACCTTCGTTGGCAGCAGGGCCGAATTTGCGCTCTTTTGCTTTTTTGAAAGCGCCGTCTATACGATCCCACAATTGATTGCGGTGTTCATTGCTTAGTTTGGCATCCCGGTATTTGCGCTGTATTTGTTTGAGGTCTTCAAATATACTGCCCAGTTTTGAACTGCCGGCAGCGATGCGCGCCTCTACCTCGTCAAGGGTTTTGCTGAATTCATCGAACACAACCTGGGAGGCTGCAATGAACTCACCCTGTACCTGGGTGCGCATTTTTTTGAGGTCGTCAAACAAGGCGTTGATGTTGTCGCGCAGGTTATCCGCGTGTTCGCGATACAGGTTGCGTTCGCGGCTCTGGGACTGAACCTTGTCCCAGAAGGATTTCAGGCTGTCCCAGACCTTGTTGTCGTAGGAGGCGAGGGACTCTACCTTTTCCTTGAATTCGGCGAGTTCCTGCTGGTAAGCGGCGTGGAGTTTGGCCGACAACACCGCAAAGTGCCATTCCGTTTGCGCGCGTTGAATGATGTCGCCACGCTCCACCATAAGGTCATCGGGGAGCAGGCTTTCGGTTACGCTCAGTTCCCGTTCCAGGGTGGTGTGGCCTTCCGGGAATTCCACTTCTTTCCCGTCACGCCATTCATTCATCATTTTATTGACAAAATCATCTCCGGCGATAGCTTCAGGAAAGGTATACAGTACGACCTTGTTAACATCGGCTTTTAATTCCAGTGCGATCAGGACTTTTTCGTTCTCGGCGTTGGTTCCCCAAATTACAACTTTGTTCTTCATTTAATACGGTACGTTGATACGTGAAGGGCTGCTGGTTTGTTTGACACTGCAAAATTATACTTCAACGGCAGTTTTTTTCATTTTTAGTTTCAAAATCCCCGTTGAAAGGAGGTATTCGGCAATTTGTACGGCGTTGGTAGCAGCGCCTTTGCGCAGATTATCCGAAACAATCCACATGTTCAGTGTATTCGGCTGGCTTTCATCGCGGCGAAGCCGGCCGACAAAAACATCGTCTTTTTCATGTGCAAACAAGGGCATGGGGTACTGCAATTCCGCAGGATTGTCGGTCAATACAATACCCGGTGATGCGGCCAGCAGGGCGCGAACCTCGTCCAGGTCGAAATCCCGCTCAAATTCTACGTTGACCGACTCTGAATGTCCCCCGATCACGGGAACCCGCACGGTCGTCGACGTGATGCGGATACTGTCGTCGCCCATGATTTTCTTCGTCTCGTTCACCATTTTCATTTCTTCTTTGGTATAGCCGTTCTCCGTGAATACGTCGATATGCGGCAACAGGTTCAGGTCAATCTGATAGGGATAGGCCCGCTCGCCTGATTTTCCCTTGCGTTCGTTCATCAGTTGGGCAACGGCTTTCACACCGGTGCCGGTCACCGACTGGTAGGTGCTCACCACCACCCTACGGATGGTATATTTATCGTGCAGCGGCTTCAAGGCCACGACCATCTGGATCGTCGAGCAGTTGGGATTGGCAATGATCTTGTCTTTTTTGGTCAGTACTCCGGCATTCACTTCGGGCACCACGAGTTTCTTTTCGGGATCCATGCGCCAGGCCGAAGAGTTGTCGATCACCACGGTGCCTTTATCGGCAAAGCGCGGCGCCCATTCTTTCGATACACTTCCCCCGGCTGAAAAAATGGCGACATCCGGTCGTTTGCCTATGGCAGCATCCATGCTGATGATCTTGTAGCGTTTCCCCCTGAACTTGACCGTCTTGCCTACCGAACGCTCGGAGGCTACCGGGAAAAGTTTGGTTACCGGAAAATTGCGCTCTTCGAGCACCTGTAACATTTTTGAGCCTACCAACCCTGTGGCGCCTACAACTGCTACTTTCATTTTACGTCTGTTGTTTGAATGTTTGGTGGATGCGGGAGGGCCATTGTTGGATATGAAACAGCGCCCGCGCTGTAATTTTTTATGATCAATTGTTTCTTATAGTTTTGGGCCTGCAAAGATAAGGATAGCGCTGCGTTTTATTTGAATCCAAATAAGTTGCGTTTACCGTGTGCCGGGACAAAATTTTCTAATTTTGCCGCCAGAAAAAGAACTGAATATCCACTTATGATTTTGAGAATCCATAAAGAAGGCTGGTCCATCCTGATTGTTACTGCCCTCATCCTGATACTTGTCAACCTCGCTGTCTGGCAATTTTTGCCCATTGTATTTTGGCCTTTGCTGGTTTTTTCGGCAATACTGTACATTGCCGTGCTTCAGTTTTTCAGGAATCCCGTACGGGATATTCTGGTCGCAGACAACAAAATTGTTTATGCCCCTGCCGACGGTCGCGTTTGTGTGATCGAAACAGTACAGGAAGGGGAATATTTCAACGATAAACGTCTTCAGGTGTCGATTTTTATGTCGCCGCTTAATGTACACGTCAATCGGAACCCGGTAAGCGGTGTGATTAATTACTTCCGCTACCACCCGGGCAAATACCTGGTAGCCTGGCACCCCAAAAGCAGTACGGAAAATGAGCGCACTACAGTGGTCTACAAGATGGGGAATACGGAAATCCTCATGCGCCAGATTGCCGGTGCAGTCGCCAAACGCATTAAATGGTATATCCGGGAAGGTGACCGTGTGGAACAGGGCCGCGACATGGGATTCATCAAATTCGGCTCGCGGGTCGATCTTTTCCTGCCGCTCGATGCCCAGATAGAGGTGCAAATGGATCAACAGGTGAAAGGCAACCAAACCATTGTGGCGCGACTGAAGGCATAACCCGACCGCTTGCCGCACCGGCTTTCCTTTATTTAACAGTACTTTAATGGTCGTTGCATGAAACCCCTCGCCGGAGTTGGGGTCTAAAGGCCATACTGTTTAAAAAAACACACAAACATGAAAAAATCGATGTTTCGCAAATCACTTTTTGCCGTTGTACTCGGCTGTTTTGTTGCGCTCTCGCTTAATGCACAATCCGATGCTGCGCCTGTCAGCAAGGTACAGAAGACTGAAAAGAAGCAAGCCCATGAGGGTAACCTGTCCTCGGAACTAAACCTGACAGAGAAGCAAAAAGCCGAATTCAAAAAGATTGATTCGGATTATGCCGAAAAATCAAAAGAGGCACGCGCCGCCAGGAAAGAAGACAAGGCAAAAATGCGCGAAGACCGCATTAGGGCGCACAAAGCCGTGCTGACACCGGAACAGGCCGCCAAATACGACGAAATACTGGCCAAAAGAGAAAAGAAACACCAGGAGCGCCAACAAAAAAAGGCCACTCAAAAACAAGCAAAAAAAGAAAAGAAGGCTGAAAAGAAAGCCATGAAGAAAGAACTGAAAAAGCAATAGGTCCGGTTCCCTGCAATATTGAAAAGCCCCCGTCAAGGTAATTGACGGGGGCTTTTCTGTTCAAAATTCACCTGTTTACTATTCTGAAACACTGGTGTATTTTCTTGTTCCGGAAATCCTCCGGAACTGTTTGTCTGGAAATATCCCTGATTTCGGCAGCCCTGATCTCCTCTTCCCATATTTTAAACCGGCGGTTGTTGGTGGAGAAGTAAACCACCCCGCCCGGGCTGCAAAACCGCAGCACACGATTGATCAGCAGCACGTGGTCGCGTTGAATATCCAGCGTGCCTTCCATGCGCTTGCTGTTGGAAAACGTCGGCGGGTCCACCACGATCAAGTCGAAGCGCTCTTGCGGCGGTTGTTCCAGCCAGGTCATCACGTCGCCCTGCAGCAGCCGGTGGTGCTCCTGTTCAAACCCGTTGAGCGCCAGATTCCTGTTTGCCCATTGCAGGTAGGTATTGCTCATATCCACCGTCAGGGTCTCCGCCGCTCCGCCGGCAGCGGCATAAACACTGAACGAACCGGTATAGGCAAACAGGTTGAGCACCTTTTTGCCGGATGATTCCTGTCGCACCATCTGACGGGTAATACGATGGTCGAGAAACAATCCAACATCAAGATAATCAGACGGATTGATGATGAAATGCAGACCGTTTTCGCGAACAATAAATTCGGCGCCGGTCCTGGCGAAACGGTCGTACTGGCTCAGGCCTTTTTGCCGCTGCCTGAATTTCAGAAAGATCAGGTCGGAAGAAACGCCCAGTACAGCGCCGATCACGCCGATACAGTCATCCAGCCAGGCTGCGTGTTCGCCCGGTTCCATGCCGTGATCCCGGGCGTATTCCGCCACGTGTACAATGTTTTCATAAATATCGATGGCCAGTGGCGTGCCCGGAATGTCATTGTCGTACACCCGGTAGCAGGATATATGCTGACGTCGCGCCCATTTGCCCAAATGCTTGTGCATTTTGGCGAGGCGGTTGGCAAAGGGTTCGAGTTTTGGATTCATCATTTGCAGAAATTGCGGAAAACCGCGGCTTATGGTTTGAAAACACGCGCCGCTTCCACCGCTTTTTGCCAGCCATGATATAACTTGTCTGATTCCTCGTGCGGCATGCCGGGGGAGAATACGACGTCGAGTTGCCAGTTCCGGGCAATATCAGCCTCGTCTTTCCAGTACCCCACTGCCAGACCGGCGAGGTAGGCGGCGCCAAGTGCGGTGGTTTCCTGCACCACCGGGCGTTCTACATTGACACCCAGCATATCGCTTTGAAACTGCATCAGGAAGTTGTTGCGCACCATACCGCCGTCGACCCGCAGGGTTTTCAATTGTATGCCTGAATCTTTTTCCATGACGGTCAAAACATCCTTCGTCTGGAATGCCACACTTTCGAGCGTGGCGCGTATCAGGTGCGACCGGCTGCTGCCGCGTGTCAGGCCGAATATGGCGCCGCGCACCTCGGAGTCCCAGTAAGGCGTACCCAGGCCTACGAAAGCAGGTACCACGTAAACGCCCTCCGAGGATGGCAGACTGAGGGCAAACTGCTCCGTCTCCGCCGCATCGGCGAACAATTCCACGGTGTCGCGCATCCACTTCACTGCCGAGCCGGCTACGAAGATGGAGCCCTCCAGGGCGTATTCCACTTTCCCGCCGATACCCCACGCAATAGTCGTGAGCAGACCGCTCGGCGATGCGACCGCCTTGTCGCCGGTGTTCATCAGCATAAAACAGCCGGTTCCATAGGTGTTCTTTGCCATGCCTTCTGCAAAACACCCCTGCCCGAAAAGGGCCGCCTGCTGGTCGCCCGCCATACCGCAAACCGGCACGCCTTCGATACCCAGCACAGCCTCACGTGCGTAACCGTAAATGGCGGAGGAATCCATCACTTTCGGAAGCATGTTGGCCGGAATATCGAGCGCAGCGCACAACTCATCATCCCATTTCAGCGCCCGGATATCATAGATCATCGTCCTGGAAGCATTGGTATAATCGGTTGCATGGGTGCGTTCTTCCGTCAGGTTCCACAGGAGCCAGGTATCTATCGTACCGAAAAGCAGATTGCCGGCAAAAGCCTCCGCCTGGGCGCCGGGTACGTAATCGAGTATCCATTTGATCTTGGTGCCCGAAAAATAGGCGTCGATCAACAGACCCGTTTTCGCACGTACAACCGGGTCAAGTCCTTTTGCCTTTAATGAAGTACAGATATCAACCGTTTGACGGCTTTGCCAGACAATGGCATTGTACACCGGTTTTCCTGTCCTTTTATCCCAAACGACCGTTGTTTCGCGCTGGTTAGTGATACCTATAGCGGCAATATTTTCTGCACCGACCTCTTCGACGACCTGCCGCACGGTTTCCTGCACCGTTTCCCATATCTCCACAGGGTTATGCTCGACCCAGCCGGGCTTCGGAAAATACTGGGTGATCTCCTGCTGTGCCACCGCTATGGTATTCCCTTTTCTGTCGAATACGATGGCACGCGTGGATGTGGTTCCCTGGTCGATTGCGAGGATGTAATTCATGTATTTGGGCAATTAATGATTAGTGATGTGCAGTCAATCCCGTAAATGTCTTTGAAAATCTGAAATTATAACAACCCATTGGTCATTTTGTACAATAGTTCCAGCCCGATGCCGCTGATAAGCAGTCGTTCTTTGCGGTTGCCCGTCAGTTGACGTGTCCAGTCGGTAAAGCCGCCGTCCGCGATTTCCATTTCTCCGCCGTCAGGCATGGGTATAACGATTTTGAATTGCACATCGCAGTAATATGCCTGCTCCTTCCGGGCTGTCGGGGCGGTTTCGACAGTCAAATCGAACAACTTTTCCCGCAGGAATTCATGCATCATATCGAACATTCTATTGTCGCCGCTTTCTCCCCGAAGACTTATCAGCCGCAGTTTTATCGGCGAAAGGTGCATGTTGTCCTCGAGAAAGGACCGGTAGAAATGAATATGCCGCCACAGGTTTTCTTTCTCGAAGTCAAAACCGCCCTTGTCCCTTCCGGCGGATGTCAGGCCCAGAATACTGAAATGCGGACTATACCCCGGCATATCCGGCACCTCCTGTGCGCGCACATGCCGGTGAACAGCGCTAAAATGCCTTGTTTCTGTGGGAAAGCCTTCCCGCTGTCTTCTGACCGCGCTTTCGAGGGCCAGCACATTGGTGGCGTCGGCTACCACTTCAGTACCCCGCAATGCCGAGACCACCTTATTCTGATGTGCTGTGGCAATAATGGAACAGGTACCAAGCGGACAAACGGGCGATAGTTCGAGGGGCGTAAACCCGGCAGTTGCCGCAGAGGTCAACCAGTCAAGCAAAAACCCGGACAATCCAACTGCATCGGCTGCAACCGGCTGCACAAAGCGATTGTTGCGGTAGTTTTGCAGGAGCACGGCCGGCGATTTAACTTTTGATCTCCGGTGGAATACTTCAAGTAACAGGGTATTCAAATCGGATTCGGTCAGTCGGTCACTCAATATTTCCGGCAGATCGGGTACGCCGGAGCGCGTGACGATCCGGTTCAATATCTTTTTATCCATTTCCAGACAGTTTCAACAGGCAACACTTCGCGGCCTGTCAAAATTCCACAATGTCGCAGTAAGCGCTGTTAACCCAATAACGCCCGAAAGGCCACTGCCCCGCAAATGCCGCCCAGGATGGGTGCTACGACGGGTATCCAGGCATAACCCCAATCCGAGTCGCCTTTCCCCGGTATCGGCAATATGGCATGCATGATCCGTGGTCCGAGATCACGTGCCGGGTTAATGGCATAGCCGGTGGTGCCGCCGAGCGAATGGCCGATCGCCAGGATAAGCGCACCCACTACAAGGGGGTTAAGGCCCTCGGCGAAGTTGTTCGCGCCGAGGGCAGAAAGCCCGAACAGGAGCACAAAAGTGCCCAGAAATTCACTGATAACATTTCCAGGGGTATGTCGCACGGCAGGCGCCGTACAAAACACGGCAAGCTTTGCACCAGGATCAGCGGTGCGTTCCCAGTGTGGCAGATAGTGCAGGTAAACCAGGGCCGCCCCCAGCATGGCGCCCAAAAACTGTGCAAGAAGATAGACGGGCACGTCTGCCCAGGCAAACTGACCCGTTGCCGCCAAAGCAATCGTTACGGCAGGGTTGATGTGTGCACCGCTGATGCGTCCTACCGCGTAAATGGCAAAGGTGACAGCAAGGGCCCAGCCGATGGTAATGACCAGCCAGCCGGAATTTTCGTTTTTGGTGTCCTTCAGCACCACGCCGGCAACGACCCCGTTGCCCAGAAGGATCAACAAGGCGGTCCCGAGCAACTCGGCGAGGAAAGTGTTCATAATCAGTTAGTTTATCAAATGGCAATGTGTGTGAATTCCGTTTCGGGTTTTCAGGCCTGCGACCTTTGAATAAAGGTGCGGATCAATTCCATATATGCTGCTGCATTTTCCGTCTTTTCCTGCCCGGTCCAACCCAACTCGTCGCCCATCAGGTCCGACACTACAGGCGCTGCGGCCATCGCGGCCTGCCAGTCACTGATTTCCAGCCTGATCCTGCGCGCCAGAAAATCACGCACCGTACAGGCCATTTCGTATCGCGCCGCATACACTACTTCCGCCTTGACAAACGGCATTTCCGGCAGTAAGGGCTCCAGTAATTCCGGTTGTTGTTGACCAATTGCCGATACCCGGATGGCACGCGATCCGTATTTCAGCGTCAAATGTTGTGAAATATCGTCATTCAATCCCTGATCGGTCAATTGTTTTTTTATCCGGTCAAAATCAAAGTCCTCTGCGCCGGCCAGCAGGTGCGTACTGGTCGGGCATGCTTTCTCCACACCAAGTTGGCTACATACTGCATCGATAGCGTCTTTGGCCATCAGCCTGTATGTGGTCCATTTGCCGCCAAGCAGACTGAACAAGCCGCTTTCGGTATCCCGTTCCACTTCGTGGTCGCGCAACAGGGTTTTTGTCTGCTTGTTTACGGCGGCGATAAGGGGCCGCAGTCCGCCGAAGCCGGAACGGACCAATTTTCTGTCGAGTGGTTTTGATACAAAGGGCTGAAGGGTTTCGAGGAGGAATTCAACTTCTTTAGTCTCCAGAACGGGTTCATTCGTAGGGTTTGGGAAGTCATTATCCGTAGTGCCCAGCAACAGCATGCCTTCGAAAGGAATGGCAAATACAACCCTGCCGTCTTTTGTTTTGGGTATCAGCAGGGCGTCGCGGCTGCCCAACACATCGAGAGGAAGCACCACATGGACGCCTTTCGAAGGCCGGATACGGGCAGTCAAAGCCGGGTTGGCCAACACGCGTATCCGGTCGGCATGCGGACCAGTGCAGTTGAGGAATACCTTTGACCTGATCCGCATCTGACCATTTGACAACGTGTCGCGAACGACAGTCGCCTGAAGACCACCCGACAAGTCTTTTTCAAATTCAACGACCTGCGCATGGTTGACCACTATTGCACCGGCTTCTGCAGCACTCTGCACGAGCGCCAGGCAATACCGCGCATCATCCAGTTGCCCGTCGTAATACAATACAGCGCTGTGAATATTTCTGTTGAGGCCGGGCACCCTTGCCAGGGTATCCGCTTTGGAAAGCCAGCGACTGCCCTGCAGGGTATCGCTGCCAGAGGCAAACCAGTCGTACAACTTTAGTCCGATCGAAAAATAAAGCCCTTCCAGCCAGGTGGAAACCGGCGTAATCAACGCGAGTTCGTGTGCCAGATGCGGGGCATTATGCAGCACAATATGCCGCTCTTCCAGTCCGTGCCTGACCTGGCGCAGTTGTCCAAAATCCAGGTTTTTGAATGCCTGTTCGAGGTAGCGCACCCCACCGTGGATCAATTTTGTACTTTTGGAAGACGTCTCGGCGGCAAAATCGTCCTGCTCGACCAGGACTACCTTCAGGCCACGTAAAGCGGCGTCGAGTGCCGATCCTGCGCCCGATGCTCCTCCGCCAATAATGCACAGGTCAAATGTTTCATTTCCGATTGATTCAAGGTGCCTTGCTCTGTCCATAACGAAGACATTAACCTCCCGTTGCCAGACTTTGTTGCCAGCGCCAGGCATCTTCCAGGGCTTCGCGCATGGTTCTCTGTGCCGTCCAGCCCAGGTGTTTTTCAATCTTGGAAACATCGGCATACAGCGAGGTCACATCACCCGAACGGCGCTCCCCAAATCGGTAGTTCAGGGATTTCCCGCTGATGTTTTCGAAGGTTCGAATGATCTCCAGTACGCTGTTTGCCTTGCCGGTGCCGATATTGAATACGTCGTAAAAGGTATTCGAGGGGTAATTCATCAGGTATTGCAAGGCCACGACATGGGCTTCTGCGAGGTCCATCACATGGATAAAGTCGCGCAGGCAGGTACCATCGGGCGTCGGATAGTCGTCGCCGAAAACGGTCAGCACAGGGCGTAGTCCTGCAGCCGTTTGAGTGATATAAGGTACAAGGTTGTTTGGAACCCCAAGGGGTAATTCGCCGATATACGCGGAAGGATGCGCTCCAATAGGGTTGAAATAGCGCAGCGAAGTTGATTTTAAGGATTTGCCGGCCAACGCAATATCGCGCAATATCTCTTCTCCGATCTGTTTGGTGTTGCCGTAAACAGACATGGCGACAGGTATGGGCGCATCTTCTGTTGCGGGCAATGCCGCGGCCTGACCATATACGGTAGCCGATGAGGAAAAAATCAGGTTGGATATGCCGCATTCCAGCATCGACCGGGTAAGGACGATCAGGGAATTGAGGTTGTTGTCGTAATATTTCAAGGGCTCCTGCATGGATTCGCCCACAGACTTGAAAGCAGCAAAATGGATGACGCCGGAGATATGTTCGTCTTTGAGGATTCGCCGGACCACCTGTGCATCGCAGCAGTTCTCTGCATAGTACCGGGGTGTATAACCCATGATTTTCTCCAGACCCTTCAGCGTGCGAATTTCGGAATTGGAAAAATCGTCGAGAATAATCGGGTTGAAACCCGCTGTCGAAAGCGCAACCACCGTATGTGAGCCGATAAAACCGGCGCCCCCCGTCACGAGAATATTCATAAAACGCGATTAGATGATGTTTTTTGTTTTGATAAAACCATCTTCGCCGCAAAGAACGTAAAGTGCGGTAGTTTGCGTGTACCCTGCACTTTCTAAATATTCTCCATAACCGGGGAAATGACGAAATCAGGCAATGCAAACCCTGGCAAGGGCTGCATCCCTGAAATAAAACAGACTTGAATCAAACAGATGTAGTTTTGGAAATGGCCTCAATCTTCTTCAGTATCGGGCTTTGGTCGATCGCCCGACAGGCCGTAAACAGCGGTAGCAGAAAGGGTAAGGAATAAAATCAGATAAGTAATCATGAGGGTCAGGCTTGTGTAATTCGATTTCCGGATGTGCAAAAGAACGGCGGAATAACAGTTTCGTTTTACCGTTAATGTTAAATCAACATAAATTGTGCCACTGCTGGTTTATATCCGGTAGCCATTGAGAAAATCGCGGACCGACATGCGCTTTTTCCCTTCGAGTTGCAATTCCTGAATCTGGATGTACCCATCGGCGGTGCTGACGCGCAGGTAGTTTTTGCCGTCGGAACTAAACACGCCGGGAGTACCGGAACCTGGCTGGATGTCTTTGAGCGAACGCAAAATCTTGAGTGTTTTACCGTCCAGTTTCGTCCAGGCGCCCGGAACGGGACTAAGGCCGCGGATGAAATTGTGCACCTTTGATGTTGGCTGGGCAAAATCAATTTCGCAGGTGTCGCTAAATATTTTCGGTGCGTGGGTTGCAGCAGTATCGGCCTGGGGCATGGGCTTTGCCTCACCCGCTTCAATTGCCCTGACCGATTTTAAAACCAGTTGCGCTCCGAGCAACATCATGCGGTCGTGCAACTCGCCGGCCGTCTCGTTTTCGCCAATGGAAATGCGTTCCTGGTATAGCAGATCGCCGGTATCGATCTCGTGCTTCAGTAAAAAGGTGGTCAGCCCTGTTTCGGTCTCTCCATTGATAATAGCCCAGTTGATCGGCGCAGCGCCCCTGTATTTGGGCAACAGCGAGCCGTGCAGGTTCATGGTACCCAGAGGAGGCATATTCCAGACGACTTCGGGCAACATTCTGAAGGCTACCACGATTTGCAGGTCTGCCTTCAGCGATCGAAGCGTTTCCAAAAACTCCGGATTTTTAAGTTTCTCCGGTTGAAGCACACGAAGACCCCGGGACTGGGCAAATTTCTTGACCGCGGATTGTTGCACTCCAAGCCTTCCGCCGGGCTTGTCGGGAGAAGTGATGACAGCGGAAATATCATAGCCCTGTTCACACAGGATTTCGAGAGACGGCACGGCAAATTCGGGTGTGCCCATGTAAATGATACTCAGTTTCTTCATTTGTTTCGCAGCAGATCAATAGTGGCGCTCCGTCGGTCGATTGATAAGAAAGCGGGACAAACTTCCAACTCTTTTTACTTTTGTTCAAGTTCTTTTTTTCTAAAAACCTGATTTACAATGAAAAACATTCTCTTCCTAGCACTTTTGACGGCGCTGCACACTTCGCCTGCACCCGCCTCTGCCCAAACGGTCCTTGAAGGATTTGTTTTTGAAGAAAACAACCGCGGATACCTTCGGCAGGTTCAAATCACTGTTTATGCGATGCCTGATATGATCGTTCGCGCTGAAATTGAATCGGATGAAGAAGGACACTTCAGTACCCTGCTTCCGCCGGGAGCATACCGGCTGACAGCCAAAAAGGATGTGTTTTTTGACCGGGAGGAGCACTTTACGATAGACACAAACAAGGTTTTTCTGAAACTGGAAATGCGCAGAAAACCCGGATACCTCTTCGATATTACCATAGCCGAGGCCAGGGAAAGTCCCGATGTCGTGGTTGATGCCGTGCTTGGCGCCACCATTGAAATCTACAACCGGACAAAAGGCAAACCCGAACTGGTGTTGAAAGATTACCCGGAGGCGTTCTTCCAGTATACGTTCGAACAGGGCAATCACTATACGATGATGATCAGGAAACCCGGTTTTCTGGCCAAACGAATCGAAGTATATGTAAATATCAAAGGCTGCATCCTGTGTGTCGACGGCGTTCGCACCATGACGCCCGGTATCACCGAAAATCTCACTGCCTCCAATACAATGGGTACCCTGTTGTCGAATATCGAACTGGAACGCGCCAAACTCGACAAGCGCATTGTCATTCAAAATATTTATTACGACTTCGATAAATGGGATATCCGCCCGGATGCTGCCGAACGCCTGGACAATGTGGTCACGCTGATGAACGACAACCCCGGACTATCCGTCGAACTGGGTTCGCACACCGACAGCAGGGGCAATGATGACTATAACATGGACCTCTCGGACAAGCGCGCCAGAGCCGCAGTAGCCTATATCGTCAGCGAAGGCATCGACAGCACAAGGATCACGGCAAAAGGCTACGGCGAGAGTCAACTGACCAATCGCTGCAGGAATGGTGTGGAATGTTCCGAGGCCGAACACCAACTCAATCGCCGGACCGAACTCCGGATTACCGGCATTTCGGGGGATTCGCTGGAGTATCAGCGGTGGCCAAGCCTGGAACAGATCATTTCCGAAGAATCGCGAACAAAGGCGTCTAAAAAAATGCCCGCTCCCCAAAAGAAAGTCATGCCGGTCAAGGCAAGCCCCAATAAGCAGGAAATCCGGTTGCCCTCCAGACAAATGCCTGAAGCGAACAATTCTGTGCCCTTGCCAAAGTTGGAAATACCGCAAAAGGAAGAATCGGAAACATCACAAGAGGAAATGACCCAGGAGGAAACACATGACGGGGAATTGCTGGCAGATATGCCCGCTCCGACGCCGGTCAGGGGTATTGCATCAGACCCTACACCAACGCCGAAGGTCGATACAGTCCTGGTAAAGTTGACGGAACTGGCCACCAACTTCAATGGATTCACGGTGGAAATCGCCCAATCTGATTCTTTACTGGCTGCCGATTCGCCTGTTTTTGGACTGTTCAGCGAAATTTACTGGCAAAAGGAAGGTGAAAACAACTATTACTATTTCACCGGCAACTATTCTACCCCGGTCGGCATCAGGCGGTTTTACAAAAAAACAGTGAAGCCTCAACAGCCCAACGCCAGAATGGTCGTGTTTAAGAAAGGCAAGAAATCCTATTTCGAATAGATCGCTTATAAAATTTACCAGTCTCTCATGAATATTTTATCCTGGAAAAACACAACCGGGCTTCAGTTGTACGCTGCAGAATGGCCTGTTGAAAAACCTGCTGCCGTGATTGCATTCGTACACGGACAAAGTGAGCATATCGGTCGGTACGATCATGTCGCAACCTGGTTCAATAACCACGGCATTGCCTTTATCGGGTATGACCAGCAGGGGTACGGCAGAAGCGAGGGCAAACGCGGCCATGTCAGCAAACTGAACCTGCTGCTCAACGATATCGGATTGATGCTTGAGCACGCATCGGCCATGTATCCCGGTGTGCCACTTTTCCTATACGGACATTCGATGGGCGGGCAGCTTGTCCTGAACTACGCCCTGCGCAGAAAACCCGCGATTGCCGGTCTGATCGCAACAGGCCCCTGGATACGCCTGGCGTTTCAGCCGCCTGCCCTGAAACTGCTGGCAGCAAAAATTCTGAAAAATATCACCCCGGCACTTACCCTGCCTACCGAACTGGCGGCACATTTCCTCTCCAGAGACGAGGCGGTAGTACGTGCCTACACCAACGACCCTCTGGTGCACGGCCAACTGAGTGTTGTCGCCGGCATGGAATTGCTCGACGGCGCCAACTGGCTCGACCAATACGAAGGCCCGGTTGAAATGCCCCTGCTGCTGATGCACGGCGGGGCAGACAAACTCACCTCACCGGAAGCGACAAAGGCGTTTAGCGAAAGGGTAAAAGGGCGCGTTGAGCACAAAGAGTGGGACGACCTGTACCACGAAATACACAATGAACCGGAACAGGAACAGGTATTCAAATACACCCTGCGCTGGATGAATGAAGTCCTTAATTCGTCGAAATAATTATCGGAAAAGGTTCACAGCCCTCTTTGTTGGCGGACATACGTCTGAAACCGGTCGGCATTTACCTTGTGTGCCGCAAAGGTTTCCGCAAAAACATGGGTGCCCGATTCATCCGGCCTGGCACAAAAATAAAGGTAGTTGTGCCGCTGGTAATTCAGGACCGCGTCGATGGAAGGGATCGAAGCCATACTGATCGGGCCGGGAGGCAACCCCTTGTACACATAAGTATTGTAGGGAGAATCGAAGGTGGTGTGGTACTCGGTCACGCGGCGGGTTGTGAAATCGCGTGTGGCAAAAACGCTGGTCGGATCCGCCTGGAGCCGCATGCCAATTTTAAGGCGGTTGAGGTAAACGCCGGCGATAGTAGGCTTTTCGGCATTGGCGTTGGTTTCCCGTTCGACAATAGACGCCAGGGTATACACCTGGGATTCGGTCAGGCCGAGGCTTTGGGCTTTCGACCGGCGGTTATTCTTGTCCCAGAAGGCGTCGTGTTCCTTCAGCATGCGGTTGACAAAACTTTTGGCATCCGTATTCCAGTACATTTCATAAGTATTGGGTATAAACGCCGAAATTAGCGTTTCCCGGG
>ERZ724521.228-NODE-228-length-24519-cov-4.867806_pt1 | contig 24519 bp, 23 predicted proteins | sample MGYA00376054_ERZ724521 | MGnify/ENA primary metagenome ERZ724521 (study PRJEB28724, sample SAMN07190883) | activated sludge metagenome | isolation source: activated sludge of sewage treatment plant in Hong Hong | place: Hong Kong | collected 2016-03-17 ... | reverse complement strand
GACTTGGCGAACAGGATCGAACTGACCGGGTCGGAGGGGGCGCTGCCGAAGACCGTGATGAAGCCGAAGAACAGCAGCATCCACACCAGGTAGAGGTAGACCATTCCCAGCGTCCGGTTCCCGCTCTTCGACCAGGGCCGGTGCACGGCTGACGAAGCGAGCATGCCGGACACGAGGAAGAACACCGGCATGCGCATCGGCTCGAGCAGGTGGTTGATGTGCTGGAGAACGGCTGTGACACCGGACGGACCGGCGAGGTCCACGAGGGTGTTCGACGCGTGCATGAACACGACCAGGAGAACGGAAACGGCTTTCACCAGGTCGATCCACTCGATGCGCCGTCTCACACTCCAGTCTTATCCCTGCCAGGGGTCATGCGAAACGTGATGTTGGACACGCACCGCAGGATGGTGGGCCAATACGCTGTAGCCCATGGCCAAGCACGAGCACCACGAGCCCAAGATGAAGAACAAGGTCTACGAGGCTGAACTGTTCCGCCTGCAGGCCGAACTGGTGAAGCTGCAGGAGTGGATCAAGTCGACAGGCACCCGGCTGGTCATCATCTTCGAAGGCCGCGATGCGGCGGGCAAGGGTGGCGCGATCAAGCGCATCACCGCGTACCTCAACCCGCGCACGGCCCGGATCGTCGCGCTGCCTGCGCCGACCGAACGTGAGAAGACCCAGTGGTACTTCCAGCGGTATGTGCCGCATCTGCCGGCCGCTGGGGAGATCGCCCTGTTCGACCGCTCCTGGTACAACCGTTCGGGTGTGGAGCGGGTGATGGGCTTCTGCACGCTGGAGGAGTACCGCCGCTTCCTGCACCAGACGCCGATCTTCGAGCGGCTGCTGGTGGAAGACGGCATCGTCTTGCGCAAGTACTGGTTCAGCGTCAGTGACGAGGAGCAGCAGCGGCGGTTCCAGTCCCGGCTCAAGGACCCGATGCGCCGCTGGAAGCTCAGCCCGATGGACCTGGAGTCGATCACGCGCTGGGAGGAATACAGCCGCGCCAAGGACGAGATGATGGTCCACACCGATATCCCGGAGGCACCCTGGTACGTGGTGGAGAGCGACAACAAGAAGGCCGCCCGCCTCAACGTCATCCATCACCTGCTGTCGTCGATCCCCTACCAGGACGTGACGGTGCCGCCGCTGAATCTCCCGGATCGGCCGGCATCGCGGGGGTACATGCGCCCACCCAAGGACACCCAGACCCACGTGCCGGACTTCGCGTCGAAACTGTTCACGTAGCGGCTTGCCGGCGCCCCAATTGCGACGTTGTTGTCGCCGCGTGCCGCCGTTTGCGACCTTGTTGTCGTTGTGGGGGGCTGAATAGGGCAACTACGTCGCAAATGATCTTGAAGGCCGTCAACAACGTCGCAACGGGGTTGCCTGCACCGGTCACCGACCGTGCCGGATTCGGGTTCCACTGTCTTCGGCTAGCCTGTCTGGTGTGAAACCGCCGGTCTCCCCGTGGCGCTGGGCGCGCGCGTGGGCTCTGGGCGCCTCCGCGGTGGCCCTGTCGGCGGGTGGCCACATGCTCGGCGGTGGTCACATGGAACCGGTTCTGCTGGCACTGCTCGTCGCCCTCGCGTCGCTGGCCGCATACGGCTGGCTGCGGACCGAGCGGGGACTGCTGGCGATCATCGCCGCGGTCACCGTGGTGCAGGCCGCGACGCACGTGATTCTCGGCGCCGGCCACACCCACAGCAGTTCGTCCGCGATGCTCGCCGGGCACCTCCTTGCTGGACTGGTGCTCGCCGTCGTTCTGCGTACTGGCGAGGCCCGCATCTTCGCGGCAGCCCGCCGCCGCTATCTGCAATGGCAGATCGCCGTCCGCTCCGCGGTGGCTGGGCTCGGCGCACCCCACTTGCCGCGGCCCCGGGTGATCACCGGCGCAGCTCCGGTGCTGACCTCTTGGCTCCACTGTGATGTACAGGGTCGCGGCCCACCGGCCGCAGCGTTCTGCTGACCTGCCCATTCGCACATCACCTCTGGAGACTCCCAATGCCCGCACGCCTTCGGCGTGTGTGGGCGGTGCTGGCTGTGGCCCTTCTGGCCGTAGTCGTCGCGTCGCCTGCATCCGCCCACACCGACCTCGTATCCAGTGATCCCGAGAACGGCGCGACGCTGGAAGCGGCGCCGGATCAGATCACCCTGAAGTTCGCAGAAGCCGTCCTGTCCTCAGGCGCGCAGATCGTCGCCAAGTCCGCTGACGGTACGAAGGTGGACCTCGGCCCCGCGCAGGTCTCCGGCGCCAAGGTCACCTCGACGTGGCCCTCCGATGCTGCCGATGGCGCCTACAAGGTGTCCTGGCGGGTCTCCGGCGAGGACGGCCACCCCCTTGAGGGCACCTTCGGCTTCTCCATCAAGGGGGCGGAACCGACGGCCACCGCCAGCGCTGAACCGGTCGCCCCGGTCGAATCCGCATCGCCGGTGTCCGACACCACGGAGGAGTCCGGCTCCGGGGTGAACCTGCTGCTACCCGCTCTGTTCGTCGCCGCCCTGGCGGTCGTCGGATTCTTCGTCTGGCGGTCGCGTGCCAACTGACACCCGCACCCGGCAGGCCCCCTCGACCCAGGCGAGGTGGGCGATCCCCGCTGCCGCCGCGGTCGTCGGGGGGCTGCTGGTGGGGCTGGTGGTGGGCGGCGGCGCTGCGCCGACCAGTCTCGAAGGCATCGCCGGCCCCGGCCCGCTCGTCAGCTGGGGTCTGCCGTTGCTGCGCGCGGTGGCCACGACGGCGAGCATCCTCGTCGTGGGGCTGTTGCTCTACGCCGCGGTCCTGGGCCCGCAGGGCCGCAAGGGTGTGCTGTCACAGGTGGGCCGGCGCGACGTCGTCAAGGCAGGTTGGGTGGCCGCCGTCTGGTCACTCGCGGCGCTCCTCACCGCCATCTGGTCGCTGGCATGGGCCCTCGGGCTGCCGGTGTCCAAGACGATCACCCCGGATGTCGTGTCCACCTACGCCTGGTCGGTCGGATCGGTGCGCGCGTTCCTGCTCGTCGCGATCATCGCGGCGGTGATCGCCGTCGTGAGTATCTTCACCGCCACCGTCACCGGCGCCGGTGCGTCCCTCGCCGGTGCGTTGATCGCCGTGGCGCTTCCGGCCCTCACCGGCCATGCCTCATCGCTGGGGTCCCACGGCGTGGCCATGACCTCAGACGTCGTGCATGCGCTCGCGGTCACCGTGTGGGTGGGCGGGTTGGTCATCCTCCTGTTCCACGCCGTGCGCAACGATCCCGGCACCATGCGTGCGGTGCCCGTGTTCCGGACCGTCGCCACCTGGTCGGTGGTCTTCCTGGCGATCTCCGGCGCTGGCGCTGCATTCGCCCGGATGAACTCCGTCAGCGAGTTGTGGAGCACGTCGTTCGGGATCCTGATCTCACTGAAGGTCCTCCTCTTCTTCGGTCTGCTGATGACCGCTCGCACGATGCAGAGCAAGGTCCTCGACTCCGGCATGGAGGCGCGTCCGGCGCTCATCCGCTTCGGCGGTATCGAGGCGCTGTTGATGGCCGCCGCAGTCGGCATCGGCGTCGCCCTCACCCAGACCGCCTACCCCCGCACCGAGATCGAGTACCCCACCAACGCCGAGACACTGCTCGGGCAGGCGTTCCCGCCGCCGCCGACCGCGATGAACGTCTTCCTGGGATGGAAGGTCGAGCCGCTGTTCCTGGGGCTGGCGATCCTGGGCGTCGGACTCTACGTGGCCGGCGTCATCAAGCTCCGGCGTCGCGGCGACAAGTGGCCCCTGGTACAGACCGCGTCCTGGATCCTCGGCTGGCTGTTCGTCGTCTGGGCCGCCAGCGCCGGCGTCGCGACCTGCTCGGTGGTGAGCCTCGGGTGGCACATGGTCTCGCACATGGTGATGTCGATGGTCGCGCCGATCCTGTTGGCCCTGTCGTCGCCGATGACTTTGGCACTGCGCGCGCTACCGGCCACCCACGGTCCCCGCCGTGGTGCTCGGGAGTGGCTGGTCTGGGCCATGCACACCCCCGTGGCGAAGTTCGTCACTCATCCGCTGTGGGCTCTGTTCGTCTTCACGATCGGCCTCTACGGGCTGTACTACACGTCCTTGTTCAGCTGGCTGATGACCAGCCACATCGGTCACGTCGCGATGCAGTTGCACTTCCTTGCCGCGGGCTACCTGTTCTCCTGGGTCGTCATCCAGACCGACCCGCTGCCCCGGGACCTGCCGCACTGGCAGCGACTACTGCTCGCCTTGGTCGCCGCGATCCTGCACTCCTTCTTCGCGGTGCCGATCATGATGAGCGACACGGCGTTCGGATACGAGTGGTACTCGCAGGTACAGCCGCCGTGGCTCGATGATCTGGTTGCCGACACCCGTGACGCCGGCGGAATCGCCTGGGGCATCGCGGAGATCCCGACGCTGCTGCTCGTGCTCGCGGTGTCGGTCCAGTGGGCCCGCGACGACACCCGCGAGGCGAAACGCCGTGACCGCCGGGTCGATCGCGACGGCGACGCCGAGCTCGCCGCGTACAACGAGAACCTCCGCCGCCTTGCCGAAAGGGACAACCGATGAAACGCGCCGCCGTACCGCTGTTGGCAGGACTGCTCCTGGCCGGTTGCACGAGCACTGCCGACGAACCGGCAGCGGTGGTCATCACGCCGAGCAACACCACCGGTTTCGCCGGCACCTCGCTGGATGAGCCCCTCCCCAAGCCCGATGTCACTCTCACCGACACCAAGGGCGAGGACTTCAACATCGCCGAGGACACCAAGGGTCGGGTGACGGCGCTGTACATCGGCTACACGCACTGTCCGGATGTGTGCCCCACAACGATGGCCGACCTGAGTGTGGCGATGGGAGAACTGCCCGAGGACGTCGCCGATCAGGTCGACGTCGTGTTCATCACGACCGACCCCGATCGGGACACCCCCAAGGCCATCGGCAAGTGGCTGAGCAGCTTCACCTGGGACCAGACCACCGGTCTCACCGGGGATTTCGCCGACATCAAGTCCGCCTCCGACACCGTGGGGATCTTCATCGACCCCCCCGTGAAGAACAAGGACGGCACGATCACGGTCGAGCACGGCGCCCAGGTCATCCTCTTCGGCAAGGACGACCAGTCCGACCTCATTTTCACGTCCGGCTTCCAGCCGGAGGATGTGGCCCACGATCTGCAACGGCTCGTCGAAGAGCAAGAGCAATAACCAACCGAAAGGAAATGACATGCGCAAGTTGATGGTGGCACTGGCTGCGGCCGGTGCCCTGGCCCTCGCAGGCTGTTCAAGTGACTCGGCGAGCACCACCGAGTCGAGCGCCCCGGCGACCGATGCCGCGGTGACCGTGACCGATGCCTGGATCCCGCAGCCGGCGTCCGACACCTCGGCGATGTTCGGGATGGTGAGCAACTCGGGATCCGAGGCTGTCTCGATCACAGGCGGTTCTGCCCCCGACGTGGGGATGGTGCAGGTGCACGAATTCGTGAAGGAGGGGAACAAGGAGGTCATGCAGGAGGTGCCGGGTGGCCTGGAGATCCCCGCAGGTGGCAGCGTCGAGCTCAAGCCGGGTAGCTACCACATCATGATGATGGAGGTCTCCGCGGACTGGCAGGTCGGCGACGAGGTCCCTGTCACGCTGAACCTCTCCAACGGCGAGACGGTCGAGGTCACCGCGCCGGTCAAGTCGCGCGAGGGGATGGACCCCGCGGACCCGACTGAGGGCTCGATGGACATGGAAGGCGACATGGAGATGAGCGAGTCGCCCTCCTCATGATTCGTCCGGGTGGTCCGGGCAGCGCGGCTGCGACCCGGACCACCCGCTCCACCGGCGTGAGAGCGCCAACACCAACTGAAAGGAAATGACATGCGCAAGTTGATGGTGGCGCTGGCAGCGGCCGGTGCCTTGGCCCTCGCGGGCTGTGCCAGTGATGGTGAGGAGTCGACGGCGGTCCCGTCGGGCACCGACACCGCGGTGACGGTGACCGATGCCTGGATCCCGCAGCCGGCCTCCGACGTCTCGGCGATGTTCGGCACGATCACCAACTCCGGGACGGAGGCCGTCACGCTGACCACCGGCTCCGTCGAGGGCGTGGGGATGGTCCAGGTCCACGAGTTCGTGACCGAGGACAACAAAGAGATCATGCAGGAGATGCCCAACGGCCTTGAGGTTCCCGCCGGCGGCAGCGTCCAACTGCAGCCCGGCAGCTACCACGTGATGCTGATGGACGTCACGGCCGACTGGCAGGTGGGCGACGAGGTGCCGGTGACCCTCGAGTTCACGAACAATGAAACCGTCGAGGTCACTGCTGTCGTCAAAGCCCGTGAGGGGATGAACCCCGACGAGGCGACGATGGATGAGGGGTCGATGGACATGGAAGGCGACATGGAAGCGTCACCGTCGTCATGAGCGTCTCGCGTCGTGCGGTCCTGGCCGGGGGCGTCCTGGCCGGGACCGCCGCCGCGGTCGCCGGTGGGGTCGTCTACGCGGAGCGCCGCGACGATTCCCCGGAGCAACCCGAGTTCTACGGTGTGCACCAGGCCGGCATCGCCACCCCTGCGCAGGCCCGGGTTGAAGTTGTCGCACTGGACCTGACCACCGACAAGGTGAGCAAGGTGCGCGAGGTCTTCGTGACGTGGACCGCCATGGTCGCCGGGATGTTCGCCCAGACCGCGGACGCCGACCTGTTCGCCACTCCCGCGCAGCTGACCGCCACGTGGGGTATCGGCCCGGGGTTCCTGCCGGCGCTGGGGATGAAGGCCATGCAGCCCGACGGGCTGGCCGACCTGCCGGCGTTCAGCAAGGACCAGTTGCAGAAGCGTTGGACCGGGGGGGAACTTCTCCTGCAGGTCGGCGCCGACGACGCCGTGATCGCCGCGACAGCCGCGCGGCACCTGGTCGCGGCGGCTGCGGACATCACCACCGTGCGGTGGTGGCAGCGCGGCTTCTCGTCCCCTACACGCCGCAACCTGATGGGGCAGGTGGACGGTACCGCCAACCTGGCAGTCGAGGATCCTCTGTTCGACGAGGTCGTCTGGTCGGCCGACACCCAACCTGAGTGGTTGCGGGGCGGGTCCTACGTGGCCGTGCGCCGCATCCGGATGGACCTCGACGCGTGGAACGCTCAGAGTGTCGAGGCGCAGGAGGCGGTCATCGGCCGCTTCAAGGACAGCGGTGCGCCGCTCAACGGCACCAAGGAGACGGACCCCGTCGACCTGTCCGCGCAGACCCCGCAGCGCGAACTCATCATCCCGTCGACCTCCCATGTGCGACTGTCCAATCCGGAGAACACCCGTGGTGCCCGGATCCAGCGCAGGTCGTTCAGTTACGACGACGGTGCCGATGGCGCCGGCTTGATCTTCATGGCGTGGCAGGCCGATCCGCGCACCGGGTTCATCCCGATCCAGGCCCGTCTCGACGTCGGCGACGCGCTCAACGCGTTCACCGTCGCCGAAGGCAGCGCGCTGTTCGCCTGCTTCCCCGGTTGTCAGCCCGGTGGCTACGTGGGGGAGACACTGCTCGAGGCCTGACCTACTGGCACGCCGATGGCGGGCATGGCAGGCTCGGGGGGTGCGCATCGCAGTGGTCGTGGCCGTCGCCGTCCTGGCGGGTTGCACGAGTGCCATCGATTCGCCCGCGGACAGTCCGTCACCGACCGTCTCCACGAAACGGACCCAGGCGTTCGCGGCCACCTTCGACCCTGAGGACCGGATCCAGCATCAGGTCGGTCCGGAACTCGAGAAGACCTACGGATGGTTGGAGTACAGCGCCACGACCCGGTTCCTGGACAACTCCTTCGACGCCCAGATGCAGGTGGCCAATGACTTCGTCAAAGGCAACGGCACCTTCGAGGGTTTCGTCACACTGGAATCCCCGGAGGGCGATGTGGGGTTGCGCATCACCGGCGTGGCCGCCAATGGCCCTAACGGCCCTGGCTCGTCCTTCTCGGGGGAGACCGAAGTGATCGGTGGCACCGACTCGTATGCCACGCTTGGGGGCAGGGGCCGGTTCACTGGTGAGCTCACCGATGGCAGCGGCAGCCCGATCGACGTCCAAGTCACCCTGGAGTTGATCAACGCGAGATAGGAGTGGCTGTGCAAGAGGATGCAGATCCCCGTCCCATCCGTGGTGGAGCCTTCGACTACCGCGGTCCGGCGATCCCGGAGTACGCCCCCGAGTACGACCACGAGCCCGACCCTGGCGAGGTGGTGTGGGCATGGGTCCCCTTCGAGGAGGATCCCACGCAGGGCAAGGACCGTCCGCTGGCGATCGTGGGCAGGGTCGTCGACAAGCAGGACGACCTCGTCTGCTTTCTGCTGTCCAGCAAGGACCGCACCGACGACGACGGATGGGTCCTCATCGGCACCGGGCAGTGGGACGAGGAACATCGGGCGTCGTGGGTGAACATCTCGCGGCCGCTCGCGGTCACGCCCAGTGCGGTACGCCGGGAGGGCGGCAACCTGTCCCGCGAGCAGTTCGACGCGGTCGTCGAGGCCGCACGGAAGCGGTTCCCCCCGCACCACTGAGATCGCTACAGGATCGACCAGGCCTCGCTGAGAACGCTGCGGAGGATCTGCTCCACTTCGTCGAAGTGGGACTGGTCGCTGATCAACGGCGGTGCGAGCTGGATCACCGGATCGCCGCGGTCATCGGCGCGGCAGTAGAGCCCGGCGTCGAACAGGGCCTTGGAGAGGAACCCCCGCAGCAGGCGTTCGGACTCGTCATCGCTGAACGTCTCCTTGGTCTGCTTGTCCTTGACCATTTCGATGCCGTAGAAGTACCCGGCCCCGCGGACATCTCCAACGATCGGCAGGTCGAGCAACTTCTCCAGCGTGGAGCGGAAGCCGTTCTCCGAGGCCTGGACGTGTTCCATGATCCCTTCGGAGGCCATGAGGTCCAGGTTCGCGAGCGCGACCGCGGCACCGACCGGATGACCACCCCAGGTGTAGCCGTGCAGGAAGGTGTTGCTGCCTTGTAGGAACGGCTCGAACAGCCGGTCGTGCACGATCATGGCGCCCATCGGGACGTACCCCGAGGTCATGCCCTTGGCGCAGGTGATGATGTCGGGCTGCACGCCGAAGCGGTTCATCGCGAAGTAGTCGCCGATCCTGCCGAACGAAGTGATCGTTTCGTCGGCCACCATCAAGACGTCGTAGGTGTCGCAGATCTCCCGCACCCGCTCCAGGTACCCCGGCGGGGGTGGGAAGCAGCCACCGGAGTTCTGCACCGGCTCGAGGAAGACCGCGGCGACGGAGTCCGGCCCCTCGAGTTCGATCGCCATCGCGATCTGGTCCGCTGCCCAGCGACCGAAGGCCTTCTCGTCGTCTGCGTGTACCGGCGCGCGGTAGAAGTTGGTGTTTGGCACCTTGTGCGCGCCGGGTACCAGCGGCTCGAACGGGTGCTTGGCCACCGGGATCCCCGTGATGCTCAGTGCACCCTGCGGCGTGCCGTGGTAGGCCACAGCGCGGCTGATGACCTTGTACTTCTCCGGCTTGCCCGTGATCCGGAAGTACTGCTTGGCCAGTTTCCACGCCGACTCCACCGCCTCCCCGCCACCGGAGGTGAAGAACACCCGGTTGAGGTCCCCGGGGGCCAGGGATGCCAGACGCTCGGCGAGTTCGATGGCTTTGGGGTGCGCGTACGACCAGATCGGGAAGTGGCCGAGGGTACGGGCCTGATCGGCCGCGGCCACGGCGAGTTCCTCGCGACCGTGGCCCATCATCACGGTGAACAGTCCGGACAGGCCGTCGAAGTAGCGCCGGCCCTCGTCGTCCCAGATGTAGACGCCCTCCCCGCGCACGATCACCGGTACGTGTTCGCCGTGTTCGTACGTCGAGTGCCGGGTGAAGTGCATCCAGAGGTGACGGCGTGCCGATTCAGCCAACGGATCGGGGCCGCCCTCGGTCACGAACTGCGGGGTGCTGGTCATTTCACTCCCCATTGGTAGGTCTGCTTGTGGATCTTGAAGTACATGTAGGTCTGGGCGTTGCGCACGCCCTCGACGGCTCGGATGCGGTTGATCAGAGTGAAGAGGTGATCATCGTCGGTGGCGAAGACCTCTGCGAACAGGTCGATCCCGCCGGCGGTCGACACCAGGTAGTCCACCTCGTCGATCTCGCCGATGAGTTTGGCGCAGTGCTGGACATCACCGTCGACGCTGATGGCGATCATCGCCGCGCGCGGGTAGCCCATCTGGATCTGGTCGGTGACCGCGACGATCTGGATGACCTCGGCCTCCAGCAGGCGGCGAACGCGTTGGCGCACCGCGGCCTCGGACAGCCCGACTTCTTTGGCGATGTCCGCGTATGCGCGCCGGCCGTCCATCTGCAGCAGACGGATGATTGATCGGCTGGTCTCGTCCAGCGTCAACGTCATTTCGCTCACCATGCGATTCTGGCGTACGTTCGGCCACCGAGCAATGCTTTTCGTACTTCCGAGCACCCTCAGATACTGATTCCGTAGCAATTGGGCCGAACGAAGTAGGGACAGAAGTCGCCGGTGTTGAGTAGGGTGGCACCGATCGCACGATGTCACTCAAAGAACCGGATGGAGAAACGATGCGCGAGGTCAGCAACGTCGTCAACGGGGTCGTGGCCCCCGGACAGGGAGAGGCCCAGGAACTCGTGAACCCCTCCACCGGTGAGGTCTTCGGGGCCGCACCGGTGTCGAGTGAGGCGGATGTCGACGCCGCCGTGGCCGCAGCCCGGGAGGCCTACCTCGGATGGCGCGATGTCACCCCGTCGGTCCGCCAGAAGGCTCTGCTGGCCATCGCCGACCTGGTGGAGCAGAACGCCGAGGAACTCGTGGCGCTGGAGTCGGAGAACACGGGCAAGCCCATCCCGGTCACCATGGCCGAGGAGATCCCGCCGATGGTCGACCAGATCCGATTCTTCGCCGGTGCCGCTCGCGTGCTTGAAGGCCGTGCCGCGGGCGAGTACATGGAGGGCTTCACCTCGATGATCCGCCGCGAGCCGGTCGGTGTCATCGCCCAGGTGGCTCCGTGGAACTACCCGATGATGATGGCTGTCTGGAAGTTCGCGCCGGCGATCGCGGCCGGTAACGCCGTTGTGCTGAAGCCCTCGGACACCACTCCGGTCTCCACCGCGCGGATCGCGCAGATGATCGCCGAGGCCGAGATCCTGCCCCCCGGAGTGTTCAACGTCATCACTGGTGATCGCGACACCGGCCGGGCGCTCGTCGCGCACCCCGGCATCGACATGGCGGCCATCACGGGTTCGGTGCGAGCCGGTATGCAGGTCGCGGAAGAGGCCTCGAAGATGGTCAAGCGCGTACACCTCGAACTCGGCGGCAAGGCGCCGGTCGTGGTCTTCGACGACGCCGACCCCGAGAAGGCCGCTGAGTGGCTGGCCGTGGCGGGCTACTTCAACGCCGGTCAGGACTGCACCGCAGCCACGCGGGTGTTGGCGCAGGCCGGGATCCACGACGATTTCGTCGCGGCGCTCGCGGAGCAGGCGAAGAACACCGCCACGACCTTCGCGAACGGCCCGACCGATGAGGACGCGCTCGTCCCGCCGTTGAACAACATCGCGCAGTTCGAGAAGGTCCAGGGCTTCCTCGAGCGCAAGCCGGCGCACGCGAACATCGCCGCCGGGGGCTCGACCCAGGGTGATCGCGGGTACTACCTCGAGCCGACCGTCGTCGTCGACATGCAGCAGGACGACGAGATGATCCAGAACGAGATCTTCGGGCCGGTCATGACGGTGCAGCGCTTCGACGACGAGGCGAAGGCCATCGAGTGGGCCAACGGCGTCGAGTACGGTCTGGCCAGCTCGGTGTGGACCGAGAACCACGGTCGTGCGATGCGGATGGCGAAGGCCCTGGACTTCGGAACGGTGTGGATCAACACCCACATCCCGTTGGTGGCCGAGATGCCGCACGGCGGGTACAAGAAGTCCGGCTACGGCAAGGACCTGTCGATGTACGGCTTCGAGGACTACACCCGGATCAAGCACGTGATGAGCTCGATCGAGCCCTGATCTGATCGCGCGCGGAGGGCCGCCGGGGTGACCTGGCGGTCCTTTGGCGTGTCCGGTGGCGGTTGTGTGGTGCCGGCCGCCACCCCGCGCATCGGTGAGACCCTGTGCACATCCGTTAGACCTTTTCGGCCGTCAACGTCTAACCGATGTGCTCAAGGTCTAACGGGAGCCACCGCGGCGCCCGCGGCTACTCCTCCGGCACGAGCACCGGGGTGTCGCGGTGCAGGGTCTCGCCGCGGAAGAACGGGGGGGACTTCCACTGCCACAGATACATGAAGACCACGCCGATCAGTAGCGACCCGATGCCCATCACGAACACGCCGCCCACCCCGAACAGGGTGGTGTAACCGTAGTCCGGGTCCAGCATGTCCGCGGCGCTCTTGAAGAAGACAGCCGTGAGCGTGAGTCCGCCGAGCAGAGGCATGAAGAAGAGGACGAAGAAGTCCCTCACGCTCAGGAAAGCCTCCTTGCGGAAGTACCAGGCGGCAGCGAATGCGGTGATTCCGTAGTAGAACGCGATCGCCAGGCCGATCGACAGGATGGTGTCCTGAAGGATGTTGTCGCTGATCAGTTTGAAGCCCACGTAGAAGGACGCACCGACCACACCCATCATGAGCGTCGAGAAGGATGGGGCCTGGAAGCGGTTCACGTGCCCGAACTTGTCCGGCAATGCCTTGTAGACGGCCATGGCAAGAGTCCCGCGGGCCGTGGGCATGATCGTTGTCTGCAGGGAAGCTGCGGCGCTGACCAGCACCACACCGATCAGGATCACCGCTCCCCAGGATCCGAGCAACGGTTCGGCGATCACTGTGAATATGTCGTCGGCGTTCTTCGGGCTGCCGAGACCCGATCGCCCGGTCCCCGCGTAGGCGATCATCGCCATCGTGAAGAAGACGTAGATCCCGAGCAGGAGCACCGTGCTGATGAGTGCGGCCCGGCCCGGAGTCTTCTCCGAATCCTTCGTCTCCTCGTTGATGGCCAGGACTGTGTCCCACCCCCAGTAGATGAAGATCGCCAGCAGGATTCCCTGCACGAACGCTTCGAGATCGCCGATCGCGAAGGGGTTGAACCAGGTCTTGGCCGGTGTCTTCGCCCCCTCCAGGCCGGTGCCGTTGAACGCTGCGTAGAGGGCCATCGCACCGACGACGATGAGTACCGTGAACTGGATCCCCACCAGCACGTACTGCATCCGCGCGCTGCCTTCGATCCCCCGATAGTTCACCCACGTCATGACGGCGATGAACAACAGCGCGATACCCATCACGAGGAACTTGTTGTCGAGTAGCGGCTCGGGGTCGATTCCGGCGATCTGTGCGTAGAGGTCGATGGTGTAGATGCCCACGATGTCGGCGGCGTTGGCCACGAAGATGATCCCCGAGATCGCCAGACCCCAGCCACCCATCCATCCGATGTGCGGTGTGAAGGCTTTGGTCGCCCAGGTGAACGTCGTGCCGCAGTCCGGAATCACCCGGTTCAACTCCCGGTAGGCGAAGGCGACCATGGCCATCGGGATGAAGGCGATGAGGATCACCGACAATGACTGGTTGCCGGTCTCCACGGCCAGCCACCCGATCGTCGCGGCCAGTGAGAACGCCGGCGCGGTGGACGCCAGACCGATGATGACGGAACTGACCAGGCCGACCGCGTTCTTCTCGAGTCCTTTGCCCTTATAGTCGTCGATCTGCGGTTCGAACTCTTCGATCACGCCCACCACCTACGGTTTCGTGAGTGCATTGCGCCAATCGGTACGGAAACCGTACTCTGGGCTGAGCGGCAGCGTGCCGCCAACGTCCAAGGAGACCCATGCGCATCCTCATCATCGGCGCGGGTGGAGTCGGCTCGTCCGCCGCACTCATCGCCGCCCGCCGCGACTTCTACGAGCACATCGTCATCGGCGACTACGACGGTGACCGGGCCGCGGCACTGGTCGCGCGCATCGGCGACGACCGGTTCAGCGCGATCCAGATCGACGCCTCCGTCGCCCAAGCCGTGGCGCAGGCATGTCGGGAGCACCAGATCACCCACGTGCTCAACGTAGTCGACCCGCGGTTCGTGATGAGCATCTTCGAAGGAGCTTTCCTGGCCGGCGCTGACTACCTCGACACCGCGATGAGCCTGTCGAGTGCGCACCCGGAGAAGCCGCATGAGCTCACCGGCGTGAAACTCGGCGACGATCAGTTCGCGATGGCCGACGCGTGGGAGGCCAAGGGCCGGCTCGCGCTCGTGGGCATCGGTGTGGAACCCGGCATGGTGGACGTGTTCGCCCGGTACGCTGCCGACCACCTGTTCAGTGAGATCGACGAGCTCGGCGTCCGGGACGCCAGTGACCTCGTGGTCCACGGTTACGAATTCGCCCCCTCGTTCTCGATCTGGACCGTGATCGAGGAATGCCTGAACCCGCCGGTCATCTGGGAGAAGGACAAGGGCTGGTACACCACCGAGCCCTTCAGCGGCGCCGAGGTGTTCGACTTCCCCGATGGGATCGGCCCGGTCGAGTGCGTGAACGTCGAGCACGAAGAGGTGCTGCTCATGCCGCGCTGGGTCGACGCCAAGAAGGTGACCTTCAAGTTCGGACTCGGCGACGAATTCATCGACGTCCTGAAGACGCTGCGCAAACTCGGCCTCGACAAGACCGAGAAGGTCAAGGTCCACAACCATGAGGTCAGCCCCCGGGACGTGGTCGCCGCGGTGTTGCCCGACCCGCTCACCCTCGGCGACAAGATGAGCGGCAAGACCTGCGCCGGACTCTATGTCACCGGCAAGGGCAAGGACGGCAACCCCCGCGCGGTGTACCTCTACCACGTGTGTGACAACGAGTGGAGCATGAAGGAGTACGGCGCCCAGGCCGTCGTGTGGCAGACCGCGATGAACCCCGTGGTCGCCCTCGAACTGCTGTCCACGGGGGCCTGGTCGGGCGCGGGCGTGCTCGGCCCGGAGGCGCTGCCGAGCGAACCGTTCCTCGACTTGCTCAAGGACGGCTACGGCCAGGAATGGAAGATGGAGGAGCGCACCGCATGACCGAAGCATTCGGCCCCGACCTGCCCCAGAAGCGTGAGGTCGTCACCGCGATCCCAGGCCCCAAGTCTCAGGAACTCGCGCAGCGGCGCAAGTCCGCGGTATCCGCCGCGCTCGGTGCTGCGGTACCGATCTATGCCGATCGTGCAGGCGGCGGTGTCATCGTGGACGTGGACGGCAACTCGTTCATCGACCTCGGCGCGGGTATCGCCGTGGTCAACGTCGGGAACAGCGCTCCCCTGGTTGTCGAGGGGATCGACGAGCAGGCCCACAAGTTGATCCACACCTGTTTCATGGTGGCCGGCTACGAGCCCTACATCGCGGTCTGCGAGAAGCTCAACGAGATCACGCCCGGCGACCACCACAAGAAGTCGGCGCTGTTCAACTCCGGCGCCGAGGCCGTGGAGAACGCGGTGAAGGTGGCCCGGGCATTCACCAAGCGTCCCGCCGTGGTCGTTTTCGAGCACGCCTACCACGGGCGTACGAACCTGACGATGGGCATGACCGGCAAGAACATGCCGTACAAACACTCTTTCGGGCCGTTCGCGCCGGAGATCTACCGAGTGCCGGCGTCGTACCCGCTGCGTGACGGTCTCGACGGACAGGTCGCGTTCCGCAAGGCCATCCAGAAGGTGGAGTTCGAGATCGGCGCGGAGAACGTGGCGGCTGTCATGATCGAGCCGATCCAGGGCGAGGGCGGTTTCATCGTGCCCGCACCGGGCTTCCTGCCTGCGTTGCAGCAGTGGTGCACCGACAACGGCGCCATCTTCATCGCCGACGAGGTGCAGACCGGGTTCTGCCGGACCGGTGAGTGGTTCGCGGTTGACCACGAGGGTGTGGTCCCCGACGTGATGACGACAGCCAAGGGCATCGCCGGCGGCATGCCGTTGGCGGCTGTCACCGGTCGTGCGGAGATCATGGACAGCGTCCACGTGGGTGGTCTTGGCGGGACGTACGGCGGTAACCCGGTCGCGTGTGCGGCGGCCATGGGTTCCATCGCCACGATGGAGGAGCTCGACCTCGCCGGACGTGCACGTGAGATCGGCGCGATCATGATGGACAAACTGGCGGCTCTGGCCGAGCAGTACGACGTCATCGCCGAGGTCCGCGGCCGCGGCGCGATGGTGGCCATCGAGTTCGCGAAGCCGGGAACGCTGGAGCCACTGCCTGATCTGCCGAAGGCGATGGCTGCGCGCTGTGCGCAGGAGGGCGTCGTGATCCTCACCGCCGGCACCTACGGGAACATCATCCGCCTGCTTCCGCCGCTGGTCATCAGTGACGAACTGCTCGCAGAGGGTCTGGACGTGCTCGCGGCCGCACTGGCCGCAGAGGTGGGCGCGTGAGCGTCACCCCCTTCTGGGTCGCAGGCAAGCCGCGGACCGGTTCGATCGTGCACGAGGTGCACAGTCCGTTCGACGGCACGCTGGTGGGATCACACGCGGAGCCCAGCGCCGCGGATGTGGATGAGGCGGTGCAGGCCGCGGTCGATGTGCAGTCGGCCGCGCTGGCGACCACCGCGGCCCAGCGTGCCGATGCGCTGATGCACGTCTCGCAGCAGATCACCGCGCGCGCCGAGGAGATCGCGCAGTTGATCACGGCGGAGAACGGCAAGCCGCTGATGTGGTCGCGCATCGAGGTGACCCGCGGGGCATCGACATTCCGATGGGCCGCCGAGGAGGCCCGGCGCTGGTCAGGGGAGTTGCAGCGCCTCGACACCGATGCCACGTCCGCGGGCCGGATGGCGGTCATTCGCCGCTTCCCCAACGGGCCGGTGCTGGGCATCGCGCCGTTCAACTTCCCGCTCAACCTCGTCGCGCACAAGGTCGCACCGGCGCTGGCGGTCGGTGCCCCGATCATCGTCAAGCCCGCTCCCGCGACGCCGATGACGGCACTGCTGCTCGGTGAACTGCTGGCGGAGACGGATCTGCCCGCCGGGATGTGGTCGGTCCTGCCACTGGCCAACGAGCAGACCGCCGACTTGGTGGCCGACCCTCGGCTGCCTGTGGTGTCGTTCACCGGCTCGGAGACGGTCGGGTATCACATCCAGGCGAGCCAGCCCACCAAACATGTGGTGCTCGAGCTCGGTGGCAACGCCGCTGCGGTCGTGCTGGCCGACTGGTCCAGCGACGCCGACCTGGAGTGGGCGGCCACCCGGATCGCGACGTTCGGCAACTACCAGGCGGGACAGTCCTGCGTCTCGGTGCAGAGGGTGCTCGTCGACGAATCCGTCTACGAACGTTTCGTGCCGCTGCTCGTGGCGAAACTCGAGGCACTCAAGACCGGTGCCCCCACCGACGAGGACGTTCAGGTCGGCCCTGTCATCAACGACGCTGCCGCGGCGCGCATCCAGTCGTGGATCGACGATGCTGTGGCCTCCGGCGCCACCTTGCTCGCCGGTGGCACCCGGGAGGGCACGACGATCGCTCCGACGCTGCTGTCCGATGCGCCGGCGGAGGCGAAGGTGTCGTGCGAGGAGGTCTTCGGGCCGGTCATGACGATCGCGCCGGTCGCCGGTGTCGACGCGGCGCTGGCCGCAGTGAACGACTCGCGCTTCGGCCTGCAGGCGGGGATCTTCACCCACGATCTGCAGATCGCGTTCCGGGCCCACCGGGAACTGGTTGTCGGCGGAGTGGTGATCGGGGACGTGCCGTCGTTCCGCGCCGATCAGATGCCCTATGGCGGGGTCAAGTCCTCTGGACTTGGTCGCGAAGGGCTGCGGGCTGCGATGACGGACCTCACGCACGACCGGGTCATGGTCCTCACCGGACTGGATCTCTAGGTCCCACCCCCGCAATGGGGGATTTGCCCGCGCTGTGCACCCATTCTTGCCGTGACACGCCAAGATGGCAGGTGACGAGAGGACCGCACATGACCACATCCCGCCGCCTGCCCACCCCGGAGGAACGACGTGCCCGGGGCAAGGCCGCCCGCAGCAGTGCACCTCGATCCAGCCACGGGACGTTCAACCCGGCTCCGGACCGTCCGGATCCCGTGGCGCTGCTCGAGTCGCAGGCGGCCAGCCGGGTGGCGGAACTGGTCCCGATCCGGTACGGCCGCATGTTGGTGTCGCCGTTCACGTTCTACCGGGGTGCGGCACTGATCATGGCCTCGGACCTGTCCACGACTGCGGACTCCGGCTTGCGGGTCCAGGCCTGCGGTGACGCCCACCTTGCCAACTTCGGAGTCTTCGGCTCCCCGGAGCGCCGGCTCATCTTCGACATCAACGACTTCGATGAGACCGCACCCGGGCCGTGGGAGTGGGACGTGAAGCGTCTCGTCACCAGTCTGGAGATCGCCGGCCGCGCCAACGGTCACGACGAGGAGCAGCGCCGACGGGTGGTTCTTGGCGCCACGGAGGCCTACCGGATCTCGATGATGGGGTTCGCCCAGATGACCAATCTCGAGGTCTGGTACGCCCACATGGACTTCGAGGAGCAGTTCGAGCAGTTCAAACGCACCCGTCCGGCCAAGGCCGTGAAGGAGACGGCCAAGGCGATCGCCAAGGCGCGCACCCGGGACTCCATGCAGGCACTGGACAAGTTCACCGAGGTGGTCGACGGCGAGCCTCGGATCATCAATCAACCGCCACTGATCATGCGCCTGGCCGACCTGGCCGCCAACCGGGCCGAACTCGAGGCGCTCGACGTCGAGAAGGAGATCGAAGGGATCCTCGACGGGTACAAGCAGACTCTGCCCTCGGATCGCGCGCATCTGCTGTCGACCTACGAATACGTCGACACCGCCCTGAAGGTGGTGGGTGTGGGAAGTGTGGGCACCCGGGCGTGGATCCTGCTGATGCTCGGTCGTGACGGCGAGGACCCGCTGTTCCTGCAGGCGAAGGAAGCGCAGGCGTCGGTCCTCGAGCAGTTCGTCGGCCGCAGCGAGTACGACAACGCCGGGCAGCGCGTGGTCGCCGGGCAGCGCCTCATGCAGACCGCCAGCGACATCTTCCTCGGATGGCACCGCATCAAGAGTCCGGCCGACGGGAAGGAGCGCGACTACTACGTGCGTCAACTGCGCGACTGGAAGGGCTCTGCGGACCTGGACAACATCGACCCCTCGCGGTTGTTCATGTATGGACGCCTGTGTGCCTGGACGCTGGCCAAGGCCCATGCCCGTTCGGGAGATCGGATTGCGATCTCCGCCTACCTCGGCAACGGCGACACGTTCGACCGCGCGATCGCACGTTTCGCCACCGCCTACGCCGACCAGAACGAGAAGGACTACGCCGAACTCAAGGCGGCTGCGGACAGCGGGCGGATCGAGGTCGTCAGCGGGTACTAGCCGCAGGTGGCGCTGGGGTGGTAGGGCGCGCGCTCGACCCCCGTCCAGAGGCGTAGCGCGGCGTAGACTTGAGGTACCTGTTCATGTTGGGGGGTCATCATGAAAAGAGTCATGGTTCTCGTCGTCGCCCTGCTAGCCGCACTGATCATGGCCGGGTGCAGTTCGGGATCGCCTGAACGCGCCGAGCCGTTCGTTGGACAGTGGGAGTCCACAGGCGGTGAGCAGATCCAGATGCGGGTGGATCCACCGACCGACGGCGAGTATCCGGTACAGATCACCGGGGAGGGTGTCGATCTGAGTCTTTCCGCCAGCCAGACCGGTGACCAGGTGTACGAAGCGAAGTCCACGAGTGCCGAGTGGACGTTCCGGATGGTCGATGACGACCTGCTGAACGCGACCGGGACACCGGAGGGTCAGGCCTCGGCGACCACGAGCTTCAAGCGCATCGGCGGCTGAACGTCATCCGGACACGGAGTCCAGTCCGAGCCACTGCGCAAGGCGCTGGAGTTCGTCGCGCAGCGCTGCGCTGGTGTGCGCGGGGGCGTCCGGCTCGGCATGCGCGCTGCGAACCACCAGCGTGCGGGTTGAGCGGTCGGCCTTGAGGTCGACGCGCGCCACGAGGTGACCGTCAAGCATGAACGGCAGCACGTAGTAGCCGTACTGCCGTTTCTCCGCGGGGGTGTAGATCTCAAGGCGATAGTGGAAGCCGAAGAGGTGGAGCACCCGCTGCCGGTCCCACAAGAGGGGGTCGAAGGGAGCCAGCAGTGCTGTTCCCCGGTCCCGGCGGGGGACGACCAGGTCCGGCCGGGCGTACCAGGGTCGCCCGGCCACGGAGACCTCCTCGATGTCGCCGGCGGAGAGGGCGGCTGCGATCCCGGTGTCGACGAACGCCGGTGGCAGGCGGTAGAAGTCCTTCACCGTGCGCCGGTCCGCGACGCCGCTCGCGGTCACGGCCCGCACCACGAGCCGGCGGGCGGCTTCGGCGTCGTCGAGCTCGGGCACCGCGCCGGGAGTGTAGATGCGCTCGAACTGCGCATTTCGTCGTGACGTCGAGATCCTCCCGGACCAGAAGAGGGCCTCGCACGCGGCCTTCACTACCGACCAGTTCCAGCCCCAGTCCGAGCGGTCACGGGGGTGGTCGGTCTCGAGCCGCTGCTCGATCTCACGGGAGGTCCCCGGTCCTGCAGCCACCTCAGCCTCGACCATGTCCAGGAGTCCGGGGTACTCGTCCTCGACGCGGGTCATGTTCCCCCAGGCGTGCTCCCGCCAAGCGCGCATGCGCCAGCCGAACAGATCGCGGTCTGCCACTGCCAAGAGGCTGGCTTCGTGCGCCCAGTACTCGGTGGTGGTGCGAGCGTTGAAAAGTCGGTCGACGTCGGCCTGTGAGGCCGTCAGACGGGAGTAGAAGGGCAGGTAGTGCGCTCGGGCCACAACGTTGACGCTGTCGATCTGGATCGCACCGAGGTGGCGCAGGAGGGTCAAGGGGGCTGTGGCGCGTCGTGTGTCGAGTCGCTGTGCACGCACGGCGATCCGGCGCGCCTGGGCGACCGTGAGTTTCATCGGGGCCAACGTATCGGCTGCCGCTCGTTTGCGACGTTGTTGTCGTCCTTGTGGCCGGAGTGCGACGTTGTTGCCAGTGGAGCGGCCCCGGAGCATCAACAATGTCGCAAATGATCTTCGCGGCCGGCAACAACGTCGCAAAGGGGAACCGCGCGCGGCATGAGAACACCCGCCGAGTCCAGGAGGGGCTTCGGCGGGTGCGCTTGTGGCGTATCAGCGGGTGAACGCCACCAGGTGACGCTGGGAGCCGCGCAGCAGGTTGTTGTAGACCCGCTTGAGGTCGCGCTGGGTCGCATCCGCGATGGCGTCCTTGAGGTCCGCGATGTCCATGCGCTCGATGTCGGCGCCGACTGCCATGGCCTCCTCGAGGGTGGTGGCCTTCGCGAGTAGCTCGTCGTACAGCTGCTTCACAGAGTCGGAGGCGAACTCGCCGTCAGCCATCCCGGCGGTCGGGTCGGCCACGTCGTACCGGGCCATCACACGGCGCAGGGCGTTGAGGTGCTTGGCCTCACTGGCCGCGATGCGCTCGAAGACGACGCCACCGAACTTCTCATCCAGGGCGACGTACACGTCGTGTGCCAGCTTCTCCTCCTCGGCCATGCTCTTCAGCGTTGCGAGTTGACTCTCGGTGAGAGCTCCGACGGAGACCTCCGTGCGGGTGCAGTCGCCGGACCGCTGCTGCGTGGCGGCGCCGCCCTTGCCGTGCGGTCCGCCCTGTCCGCCCGGTGCGGCCATGGCCGCAGTCGGGATCGCGACCAGCGCTGCTGCGGTCATGGCGGCGACGGTGATTCGGGTTTTCATGATTCCTCCTTGTTCCTGACACTCCCTTCCTCGTCCCGTGACCTAAGAGTGATCTTGGACTGGGGTAAGAGGCAGGTGTGACCATGGGGGCGAGCGGCGCGCGCCACCCGTTCGGAGTAATGTCACGCCCGTGATCGTGGACCTGCTGGTCGAGCACACCGTCCTGCTCTACTTCCTCTACATCGCCATCGGGGCTGTGCTGGGGCAGATCCGGATCCGCGGCGTCCTCATCGGGCCGGCCGCCGTCCTGTTCAGCGCGCTGGCCATCTCCGCTATCGACGAGCGGTTGGCGCTGCCGGAGATCGTCGGTCAGATCGGGCTGGTCCTGTTCGCCTATTGCGTGGGCGTGAACAGCGGACCCACGTTCTTCGACACCCTGCGCACGGGGGGCCGTGCGGTTGCTCTCGTCGCTGTGACCCTGCTCGTGGGCGCGGGCGTCGCCATGGGCGCGGGGGCGCTGACCGGTCTGAGCCCGGCGCTGACCGCGGGGGCGTTCACGGGTGCTCTCACCAACACCCCGGCGCTGGCCGCGGCGACCGAACAGCTTGAGTCCGCCGAACCGACCGTCGGGTACTCGGTGACCTATGTGTTCGGTGTTGTGGGCATGCTCATCGCGGTGGCCTTCGCCCTGCGTGGCAAGACCGAGCCGAAGGTCTCCGCGGTGCCCGAACCCGAGCCGGAGTTGACCATGCGCAGCGTGCGGGTGGAGAACACGGGGCTGCCGTCGCTACGAGACCTGATCACCGAGTTCGACGACCGGATCCGGTTCTCGCGGGTGCGTCACGATCGGCGCGTCAGCATCGCCACCGACGACTTCCGGCCCGCGCCCGGCGATGTGGTGTCGGTGATCGGTCCCGCGAACGTGGTGTCCGACGTCGTGGACCGGCTCGGCCACGAATCGTCGCTGCACCTCGAACTTGACCGCAAAGCCTTGGACTTCCGCCGCATCGCCGTGTCCAACCACGCGGTGGCCGGCAGGCCGTTGGGCGAACTCGGACTGCTCGACCGGTTCGGGGCCACCGCGACTCGCGTGCGCCGGGGGGACATCGACTTCCTGGCGACCGACGATTTCGTGATCCACGTCGGCGACCGGGTACGGATCACCGCCCCGAAGGCGCGGATGGACGAGGTGTCGTCGTTCTTCGGGGACAGTGAGCACGAGGCCAGTGCGCTCAACCCCATCGGATTCATGGTGGGGATCGTCATCGGCTTGTTGATCGGCTTGATCGCGATCCCGTTGCCCGGCGGTGGCAAGTTGTCCCTCGGCATCGCCGGTGGGGCGCTGGTGGCGGGACTGGTGCTCGGCCGCCTGCATCGCACGGGTCCGATCCTGTGGTCGATCCCGTTCCCGACGGCCAACGCGTTGGGGCAGTACGGGATGCTCGCGTTCCTCGCCTATGCCGGCTCGACCTCGGGGTCGAAACTCGTGACCGCGCTCGAGACCGGCCTTGGCCCGCCGTTGTTCCTAGTGGGTCTGATCGTCACCACGACGGCCGCCCTGATGCTGCGGTTCCTCGGCCCGCGGGTCGGGGGGCTCAGCGGTCCGGTGCTGGCAGGTGCGATGGCTGGCGCCCAGACCCAGCCCGCTGTGCTGGCGTTCGCCAACGAACGGACCAAGGCCGATCCGCGGGTCAGCCTCGGGTACGCCCTGGTCTACCCCATCGCGATGATCGTGAAGGTCCTGATCGCGCCACTCATCGGGTTGGTGGGGTAGGGACCCCGGCTCCCCACAACTGGGCGGAGCATCCCACAAGTCGCCCAATTGTGGGGCCCCTGCGACCTCATGTACCTGGCATTTGGTGCCAAGCGGACCCACAAGTGGGCAGGAATGGCCGGATCGTCGACCGTCCCGCCCAGTTGTGGGGTGGCCGCCGCCTACAGCGCCTTGATGATGTCCTCGACGCGGTCCTTGGCGTCGCCGAACAGCATCTGCGTGTTCTCCTTGAAGAACAGTGGGTTCTGCACGCCCGCGTAACCGGTGGCCATGGAGCGCTTGAAGACGATCACGTTCTTCGCCTCCCAGACCGTGAGCACGGGCATGCCGGCGATGGGGCTGTTGGGCTCGTCGATCGCCGCGGGGTTCACGGTGTCGTTGGCGCCGATCACCAGCACGACGTCGGTCTCCGGGAAGTCGTCGTTGATCTCGTCCATCTCCAGCACGATGTCGTACGGGACCTTCGCCTCGGCCAGCAGCACGTTCATGTGACCCGGCAGGCGTCCGGCGACGGGGTGGATGCCGAACCGCACGTTGACGCCCTTCTTGCGCAGTTGGCTGGTCAACTCCGCGACGGGGTACTGCGCCTGTGCCACGGCCATGCCGTAACCCGGTGTGATGACCACCGAGTGCGCCTCGCTGAGCAGTTCCGCGGCACCTTCGGCGGTGATCTCGCGGTGCTCCCCGTAATCCACATCTGCAGCGACGGTGCCCGCTTCCACGCCGAAACCGCCGGCGATCACGGAGATGAACGAGCGGTTCATCGCCCGACACATGATGTACGACAGGTACGCACCGGAGGAGCCGACGAGCGCGCCGGTGATGATGAGCAGATCGTTGTTCAGCAGGAAGCCCGCCGCCGCTGCCGCCCACCCGGAGTAGCTGTTCAGCATGGACACCACGACGGGCATGTCCCCGCCGCCGATCGACGACACGAGGTGCCATCCGAGCAGCAACGCGAGCAGCGTCATGGCACCGAGCAGACCCTGGCGAATCAGCATGTCGTCGCTGGGGACCAGGACGTAGGCCACGGTCATGCCGAGCGAGATCAGGATGATGCCCAGGTTCACTGCGTTGTGCGCGGGCAGCATCTTCGGCGCCGAGTTGATCTTCGCCGACAACTTCAGGTACGCCACAATCGAGCCGGTGAGCGTCACCGCGCCGATGAGCACGCCGAGGTTCGTCGAGATCGC
>ERZ724521.223-NODE-223-length-24750-cov-4.455315_pt1 | contig 24750 bp, 13 predicted proteins | sample MGYA00376054_ERZ724521 | MGnify/ENA primary metagenome ERZ724521 (study PRJEB28724, sample SAMN07190883) | activated sludge metagenome | isolation source: activated sludge of sewage treatment plant in Hong Hong | place: Hong Kong | collected 2016-03-17 ... | reverse complement strand
GTGTATTGAATCTCATCAGCCAAGCTTAAACCGGCACATGAGTACACCCTTTACCCTTCAAACCTAAACCTTTTCTTCCGCAGATACAACCCACGGACTTCAATATTTTCAAAAATACCCCCGCCTGAAAACCTGAAATTTCTCAACTTTGCCCGCCACCCGCAAAAGCAGGGTGAAGCACCTTGCCTGTACTTATGTCCTACGCACCACGCCTGGCCCAACTTCTCAACATCCCCGTCCGCCGGGTCGAAGCCGTCGTCGAACTGCTCGAATCGGGGGCTACCATACCTTTTATCGCCCGCTACCGCAAGGAAGCCACCGGCTCGCTCGACGAGGTCCAGATCGCTGACATCCACGACGGCTGGCGAAAGATGCAGGAACTCGACAAACGCCGGGAAGTCATCCTGCAAAGTATCGAAGAACAGGGCAAACTCACGCCCGAACTACGGGCGGCGATTGAAGGCGCCGGTACCATGACAGAACTGGAGGACCTCTACCTGCCATACCGGCCCAAACGCAAGACCCGTGCGACAATGGCTATCGAAAAGGGCCTGGAACCGCTGGCAAAGCGCATTTTTGCCCAAAAGGACAAAGACGGTCTCGAAACCATCGCTGCGGCGTACCTTAATGAGCAGGTTCCCGCCATCGACGACGCCCTGCAGGGCGCCCGGGATATTATCGCCGAATGGGTGAGTGAAGACAAAAAGGCCCGCGACAAAGTCAGGCGTCATTTTGAAAAAGGCGCACTCATCGCCTCGCGGCTTGTGAAAGGAAAGGAAGAGGAAGGCAAAAAATACCTCGACTACTTCGAATGGAGCGAGCCGCTCAAAAACTGCCCTTCGCACCGCCTGCTAGCCATGCGTCGCGGGGAAGAAGAGGGCTTCCTGCGCGTGGCCATCGCACCCGAAGAAGAGCGCGCCGTTCAGGACCTCGACATGATGTACGTGTTCGGAGCCGGCGAATCGGCCGCCCAGGTGCGCCTGGCCGTAAAAGACGGCTACAAACGGCTGTTGCAGCCTTCCATCGAAACGGAATTCCGCAACAGCAGCAAGGAAAAAGCCGATCTGGAGGCTATACGTGTATTTGCGGAAAACCTGCGCCAGCTCCTGTTGTCGTCCCCCCTGGGCGAAAAACGCGTCATGGGCATCGACCCGGGCTTCCGGACGGGCTGCAAGGTGGTGTGCCTCGACGCCAGCGGCAACCTGCTCCACAACACGGCCATTTACCCGCACGAGCCGCAGCGCAAGGTGTTTGAAAGCCAGTCGGAAATAGAACACCTGGTGGACAAGTTCGGTATCGAGGCCATATCGGTAGGCAACGGTACAGCCGGGCGTGAAACGATGGACTTCCTGCACAAGATAAAGTTTGAACGGCCGGTCGAGGTGTTTCAGGTGAACGAGGCAGGCGCCTCGATTTACAGCGCCTCTGAAGCGGCTCGCGAGGAGTTTCCCACAGAGGATATCACGGTGCGTGGCGCTGTCAGCATTGGCCGACGCCTGATGGATCCGCTGGCAGAACTGGTCAAGATCGACCCCAAAAGCATCGGGGTGGGGCAATACCAGCACGATGTCAATCAGAACCTCCTGCGCGACAGTCTCGACCGCACGGTGGAAAGTTGCGTGAATGCCGTGGGCATCAACCTCAACACCGCCAGCAAGCACCTGCTGACCTATGTCTCCGGTCTCGGTCCCGTATTGGCGCAAAATATCGTGCAGTACCGCGCCGAAAACGGCCCCTTCAAAAAGCGCAACGACCTGAAGAAAGTCCCCCGCCTCGGCGACAAGGCCTTTGAACAATGCGCCGGCTTCCTGCGCATCCGTGAAGCGGCAAACCCGCTCGACAACACGGCGGTACACCCCGAGCGCTACGATCTCGTGGCCGAAATGGCCGCAGACCTGGGCTGCAAGGTGCATGACCTGGTACAGGACAAGACCCAAAGGGCAAAAATTGACCTGAATAAATATGTGCGCGGCGACGTTGGATTGCCGACGTTGCAGGACATCCTGAAAGAACTGGAAAAACCGGGCCTGGACCCGCGTGGCGCAGCCAGGTCCTTTGAGTTTGCCAATGTACACAGCCTCGACGACCTCTCGCCGGGTATGGTGCTGCCCGGTATCGTGACAAACATCACCAACTTCGGCGCTTTTGTGGATATCGGTGTGAAAGACAGCGGCCTGGTGCACGTATCGCAGATGGCCGACAAGTTTGTGCGCAATCCCATGGAAGTGGTGTCGCTCGGCCAGCAGGTGATGGTGCGGGTACTGGAAATTGATTATTCCCGCAAACGTGTGGCGTTGAGCATGAAAGGGGTGTGAAACAGATCAGTATAAAACTTCACAAGTATTTGACGAGCAGTTCACCAGCCTTTTTCACCAAAAGGTAAAGGCCCAACAGAATGACGAACCCCAACAGGTAATATGCCTTGTGTTCGTGCACCCAAATGATCTTTTCCAGCATTATCTCGGTATAGAAATAACCAAAAACGCCGATGCAAATGATGAACAGGGTATTCCCTATCAGGCTGATGGCGGCAAATTTTCGGAGGGACATGCCGCTTAATCCGAGTACGATCACAATAAAAATGACCAGCCCGAACAGAAACCGATAACCCAGGAATACGAACATATTGTTCTTGTCTATTATCTCTCTAGCCTGCCCGATTTTGGTCTTCAAACGGGGAATTTTCAGCAATAACTGCCTTCCTTTTTCCCGAAATAACAAAAACAGCAGCCAGTCTCTTGAAAGGGTGCCGACGAACGCCACGGCCATGGCCAGAAAAATATTGGAGGCACGGAGTTTAACGGCGAGGATGATCGGAAATATCAGGATCTCTCCGCCGGTAAAAGCAGCCAAAAAGTATGCGAAATATGTGTATAATGGTTCCAATGGCAGATGGCACAGATTAATACGTAGCGTGTATGGCACACTGATGACACAGATTAAGAGGATTAGCGCAGAAGCGTGTATGGCACACTGATGACACAGATTAAGAAGATTCACGCAGAAGAGTGTATGGCACGCTGATGACACAGATTAAGAAGATTGACGCTGATATTTTTGGATAAGGGATTTTGTTGATTCATTGGTTAGGTGAAAAAGTCAGTATTCGATTTTACGGACAACGACCATCATGTTATGACTTAACCTGACAAGCACCTAATACGCTACACATCTCTCTGTGTGAATCCTCTTAATCTGTGTCATCAGCGTGCCATACACGCTACCTATTTATTTGAATAAAACCCCCAGTGGCGTATCGGCCAGTTCTTTCGGCTTGTTAAATATCATATAACCCAAACAAATACAACAGACTAACAGCGTGGATATTGAAACTGCCAGATATCCAGACGGGCTATAAATCCCCGGCGAAAGCGGCCATATATTCCGATTTCGGGTCATGGTGGCCTCAATCAACACCACGACAAAAGACAGCGTGTATAAACGCGATTGGAAAAAGTCGCTGGTGCTGCGAAAATAAGCGACCAGACACGGTACCGCCAGCATGACGACATTCAACAAGACATAATCGCCCTGCACACCTCTTCCGGACTTGTAACCGTATATAAAACACATGTGCCAGGCGCAGTAGGCAATGATTGCAGCCCAACTCACCGGATAGGTGATCTGTGCAGGCCGGTTTCCTTCCGGCGCCGAGATGGCAAGTTTCGTCGGCCAGTATAACAGCAACAGGACGATAATTCCGCTCGCCAGATTGAGGTAATTGCCCGAAGAAAAATCCCTGAGCATGGCTTCGCAGATATTGATGTGTAGCAGTAAGGCCAACAGGTTGAGTGCCCATCTTTTATGGACCACAAACCGAAGGAACGTGGCGTAGAAAAATGCAAAGACCAGGGTGAAAAACTTGATAAAATTAAACCACCCGTTAAATGTCGTTTGCATCAGCAAAGGGTAGATCAACAAAGGGAATAACGCAACCAGTACTGTCCCCATTTTTGAGTTGGTTGTCAATTCATTTGCACCGTATATTACGAGTGCATAGATTGCCATCCAGTATATCTGGGTAAAAACTGCTGTCGAACTCATTTTCATTTGGTTTGGTTACATCGCAGGATTCATCTACATCAGCCCCATAAATAGCAACGCAAACAGTCCGATAATAATATGAGAAATGCTCACGCCTAAAAGAGATTTCTGCCGGGCAAACATAATACCCCAGAAAATACCCGGCACTATGGTCATTACTGCAAATTTGAAATTCATATGGATATGAAAGCCGCTAAAGATGAGGTTGGATAAAAGGATGGGCATGTATTGCTTCTCATCGCTTTGCAACAACTTATCCAGGCTGGTCTGAATAACACCCCTGGCGATAAACTCCTGTACCGGCGCCAAAATAGCATAGGCGACGTACATAACGATTAGTGTAATCCAGCTATAACTCTGGAGCCGGGTGGTATCAATGATGGGTTTCCCCTGATAAAACGGGACGAAAATCGTTAACAACCATTTGAAGAGAACCAGAAAAACAAGGAAGCCCCCGGTCCAGATCAAGGCTTCTTTTACGTTCCGTTTCCAGTTGTCCAGGTTGAGGCCATAGGTGCTTAGCGGAAATCCGCTTTTGGTTGCTCTGATATATGCGGCAATTCCGAATAATACCATCATAGAGGGGTTCAGGATATTCAGCAGGGTTTTGTTGTGCAGCACTTTGCCGTATTCCATAAAGAGGCCGAGTAAAAACTCGTAGGAAACCAGCCAGAAAACCATGCCTGCAAAAAATTCGCCTGCCTGGACTCTTTTCCTGGATTCTTCCAGTTTCGCCTCAACTTCTTTGACGACCACATCGTTCATGTTGCGCAAGTCTGCATGTTTGTCGTAGGCTGTGTTGGCGAATATCCGGGCATAGATAGATTCATTTTCCGGACTTTGCAGGGCGTCAAACGGCAACCTTTTAACCACCACATCCGTAACCGCCACGACATCTGCAGAACGCGGTGCACTTTCGATCATCGCCATGGCGCCAAAGTGTTCGCCTGTTTTTTTTGTTGCGAGCAGTACTTCTCCTCTTTTGATGGCAACTTCACCCTGTTCAATAACATAAAGACAATCGCCTGTATCACCTTCCTTGATAATATATTCCTCCGGGTCAAAGCGAATTTCCTCCATCAGACTTTCCAGGATACTTAAATGATGCCGGGAAATATCTTTGAACAGGGAACACCGGAGCCATATTCCCGACAAATAAGTAGACGAAAGTCCCGGGCCTTGCACGAGACCTTCTTGCTGCAATTTCATGGTTAATATGCTTTAGGTGACGATCAGTTACGGATCATGTCAGTATTAAACCAAGCGTGTTTACGAGATTGACCTTTCGGGGCCCAACATTTTTGCCTATATTACTCAGTAGCGGACTCTCTCTGATACAGTGGTTGACAACTCAACCTGTTAAAGCAGGTCAAAGCCGCTTTGAGTCTGACATTTTGTCAAAAGTAGAAAAAAATATCGACCTGTTTTTGCTTCAACGATAAACACAGGATTTACCTACACCAGGGAGATGAAGCGACCTTATGATGCCACCGTTCGTATTCCGGAGGAGATGGAGGCATAAAAAAAGAAGCCTCGCCTCCTTGAGTTTTGTTTCAAAACCAAAGGGACGAGGCCTGTTATTTATGCGCCTCTGCTAAAGGTCAGGTTCATGTTCGAACAAAACCAACCTTGTCCTATCTGCGCAATCGGATGGTGAAGACGTCGCCGCTGGCCGTGGTGAGTGTACCGAAGCGGTCGCATCCTCCGTCGCCGAAGTTGAGCGATGCCGTTTTATCATCGCGGGTAAACTCGATCACCCCTGCTGATATCCAGCGGCAGGTAGCCTTTTTGACAAGCGGTTCGATGATCGTAGAGGAGTAGGCCACGCCATTGCGGTTAACACCGGTGGAATTGCCGGTTGTACTCCACACATTATCCCAGTGTGTGGGCGTGCCGCCGCCCTGGATCAATGTGCTGGTATGCGTGTAGTTCCAGGTTGTGGAAGTGCCGTCGGGATAGATCAGTTTCATGTTCGTGGCGGTTTTGGTGTACGACCAGTTACCCGATGCGTCGAGGCCGTTGTTGGTCCACGATTTGGCGCCTTCAACCTGCACGTCATCAACAAAGAAATTCTCGAACGTCTTGCTGCGCACGGCGCCGGCCGTGAACATTTCAGCGCTCTGCTCGATGATGATCTTGCCTTTCAGGATATGATCGCCGTTCGGACCGGCACAGCCGTCGGTGCCGTAGTCGATGGTGATGGTATTGGGCCAGTTGCCCCAGGGCTGGGCAAGTGTAACAACGGGGCAGGTGCCGCCGCCGCCACGACCCTCAATGGCCACATCGACGGCAAAGTCGATCTCTTCGGAGAAGTCTTCGTTGGTAGCCAGGTCCTCGGAAGTCATGATGTCGGCATCATTGGCCTTGGTGTCGTCAGATTTTTTGCAGGCATTAAAGGCCAGCACGCCGAGAAAAAGAGCGGTGAGCAGCAGAATGGACTTTTTCATTTTGAAATCAATTTTTGTGTTGGTGTGTGGAAAAAAGTAAAGTGGTTTGGAAGGGGTCCGGAATTCCGGCCGGAACACATGCATAGACCGGAAGGGTGGGGCGGGGTTTAATAGCAAATACTTAAAGGATTGTTAAAGTGGATTTCCGATCTTTGCACCATGACGTATAATGTTTCCTCTCCTGCAGCATACATTGCCGCCATTTCGGAAGACCGTCGTGCGGCATTTGAAAAACTCCGGGAAACCATCGTGGAAAACATTCCCGACGGCTTCCGCGAAGGCATAAGCTACGGCATGATCGGATATGTCGTGCCGCACGAGCTGTATCCGCCCGGCTATCACTGCGACCCGAAACTGCCCCTGCCGTTCGTGAGCATCGCGGCGCAGAAAAACTTTATTGCCCTGTACCACATGGGCTTGTACGCCATGCCCGATCTGCTGGACTGGTTTGTTTCCGAGTATCCGAAACACACCAAAAGCAAACTGGACATGGGCAAAAGTTGCATCCGGTTCAAAAAAACGGCTGATATCCCCTTCGAACTCATCGCTCGATTGATGCAACGCGTCGGCGTGGAAGAATGGGTGGACGTGTATGAATCTGCCTTCCGGCGATAACCGTGTGGCGCCCTCCGACCCGGATACAAAAAAAACGCCCCGCTTTTTGAAGGCGGGTAACGGGAGCGCTTATCTTCGCGCCATCTTATGCAAGCCGGAAAAATACTCCTGACCCGCGAACGCTTCGCGCTGACGATCGAAAGACTGTGCCACCAGTTGCTGGAAGACTGGGGCGATTTTTCCAATGCCTGCATTATCGGTATCCAGCCCAGGGGCACACAGTTGTCCAACCGCATTTTCGAGCGCCTGAAAGTGCTTACAGATAATCCTTCCATCGATTACGGCAGAATGGACATCACCTTCTACCGCGACGACTTCCGGATGCCCGACGGCCCGCTGGCGCCGCACCCCAACGAGATCGACTTCCTGGTTGCCGGAAAAAAAGTGTTGCTGATCGACGACGTATTGTACACCGGCCGAACGATTTCTGCTGCCCTGGCGGCGCTTCAGCACTATGGCCGGCCGGATACAGTGGAGTTGCTTGTGCTTGTCGACCGGCGCTTCAACCGGCAGCTGCCCATACAGCCCGATTATGTCGGCATCAGTGTAGACGCACTCGATGAGGCGTATGTCAAAGTGCGCTGGCAGGAACTGCATGGCGACGACGAAATATTGCTTTTTGAAAAAAAGCCCATCTAACGTTTTTAAACAACCCACCATAAGCCCCTTCAAACCCAGCAAACAATGACTCGGCTCTCCACACGCCACCTCATCGGGATCAAAAACATTACCGAAGACGACATCCGGCTCATCTTCGAAACGGCGGACAATTTCAAGGAGGTCATCAACCGGCCCATCAAAAAAGTGCCTTCGCTGCGCGACATTACCGTAGCCAACCTGTTTTTCGAGAGCAGTACCCGCACCCGCGTTTCTTTCGAACTCGCCGAGCGCCGCCTGAGCGCTGATACCGTCAATTTTGCCGCTTCTACCTCCAGCGTCAGCAAAGGCGAAACCCTGCTGGATACCGTCAACAATATCCTTTCCATGAAGGTGGATATGGTGGTCATGCGGCACCCCGCTCCCGGCGCCTGTGTCTTCCTGTCAACCCGCATACCTGCCAACATCATCAATGCCGGCGACGGCACCCATGAGCATCCCACCCAGGCGCTGCTCGACGCTTTCTCCATCCGGGAAAAGCTGGGCGATGTGACAGGCAAAAAGGTGGCGATCATCGGCGATATCCTGCACAGCCGCGTCGCCCTGAGCAATGTATTCTGCCTGCTCAAACTGGGCGCCAGGGTACGCGTATGCGGCCCGCCGACCCTGATCCCCAAATACTACGCCCAACTTGGAGTGGAGGTTTCGCATGACATACGCGACACGCTTCGCTGGTGCGACGTGGCCAACGTGCTCCGCATTCAACTTGAACGCCAGGACATCCGGTATTTTCCCAGCCTGCGCGAATACCACCAGTATTTCGGAGTCACCCGCCAGATGGTCGACGAACTCGACCGCGAAATTGTGATCATGCACCCGGGTCCCATCAACCGCGGTGTGGAAATCACTTCCGATGTGGCCGACAGCGGGCACAGCATCATCCTTCAGCAGGTTGAAAACGGTGTGGCCATTCGGATGGCAGTATTGTACCTGCTTGCCGGAATCAGGTGATTAAGCAGGATTCCATTATGAAGCGCCTTCAGTTTTAGCGCTGCAAACCTCATTGCTTATGAGAATACATACCCAAACGGTTTTGACCGGCTTTGTACTGCTTGCTCTTTCAATATCCTTGCAGGCACAGAACCTTTCCATGCAGTTGATCGGAGAAAAACAGATTGGAGCACCCGCCGTTCCACAAAAAGCGATTCCCTATGGCTCGTACTGTTATCTGGCGGCAAAAGGAAGCGGACTTCAGGTATACGATATAGCTAATGTTGCCAGTCCGACACTGGTAAATACAATACCCGTCAGTGCATTGCAAAACCTGGAGGTTATGAATATTTGCCGCCGGGAAGACCGCCTTTACCTGGCACTCGGCAACTTTTTTGGCAATAACGGCCAAAATGCAGGGCTTGCCGTAGTGAATATTGCCAATGCGTCTGATCCTGTAATAGAAGATGTCTGGAAATCCGACATTCAGGACAAGGGCAGCGCCTCTGTGACTGTTGAGGGCGATTACGCTTACCTCTGTGCCATGTCGCAGGGATTGTATATTCTCGATGTCAGTCAGCCGGGCGATATTGCCTTCGTATCACAATATATACCGGACCCTGACTTTCCTACACCCAACCCGGCGCCGGCACAGGTGCCCAATGCGCGCGGCCTGGCGATCCGCGACGACATTGCTTACCTGTGTTACGATGCGGGCGGGCTGCGTGTAATTAACATTTCAGACAGGACGCATCCGGTGGAGACAGGGCAGTATATCAATCCCGCTTTCAACAATAAACAACAGGCTTTCAATAATATAATATTAAATGGCAGCATCGCTTTCGTGGCAGTCGATTACTGCGGTATGGAAGTGCTGGATATCACTGACACTGCGAATATCACACAGGTGTCATGGTGGAATCCGTGGGAATGTCAAAGCCCGTCCAATATATGGGTTGGCAGTCCGGGGCATACCAATCAGATCGATTATAATGCAGAATGCCAACTGGTCTTTCTATCGTCTGCTCAAAGCGAATTGAGTGTAATCGACGTATCTGTCCAGACTGCACCCAAACTGGTTGGCAGTTACGGATCAACCGACGATCAACAGGGCACCTGGGGCATGACGCTCGACAGTAACCGCATATACCTTGTATATATTACAGCCGTCATACCCTTCGTCAGCAACTGGGCAGGGATAAGAATACTGGAATGGGGAAAAACAAGCCATGTGACCGAACTGCCACTTACGACGCCGATGCTTCTGTATCCAAACCCGGCGCGTCATGCCTTCAGGCTGGAGTATATTTTAACCGAATCCGGGGAGATATCGCTTGAGATGACGAATATTCAGGGTAACGTAATAAGGCATATCTTACGGGAACATCAAACCGCCGGGCTGCATTCCCAGGCGATTGAACCGCAGCTGCCCGCCGGTTCTTATATGATAAGGTTGACAACTGCTCATGCAACACATTCTATCAAAGCAGTACTTGTGGAAGAGTAACACTTAAAAAAATATTAATGATGCAAAAAATTGGTTCACTGCTAGTAATGTACCTCGATAGGCCGCTCGTATGCGGTTTTTAGCCAACCGTTTACCCTCCGGTAGAACGACCATTTGAATAACGGGTTGGGCGCCAGTAAATTCAGACCAAAATCATAGATACCGGGTGCAATGTTCATCATCAGGTTGTACAGCCGGATCTCGCTGTTCAACCGGCGAAATATCTCGCGATCATAGTTTTTAAACTGCTCGGCATCGAACTGCCTTTTTTCAAGGGCCCGTTGGACAAACCTGGCAGCGATATATCCGGAAACCATCCCGGTTCCAATGCCCTCGCCGCTGGTCGGGCATACCAGCGAAGCTGCGTCGCCCACCAGCAGGTAACCATCCCCAAATGCACGCCGCCGCCGGGATGCCAGGGGAAGGCCCCATCCCTGTGGTTCCTCCATCGGTTCAGCATTTCTGAACCGCGGCGCCATAACCGGATCGGTCAGGATCAGTGTTTTAAAAATATCACGCAGTTTGTGACCGTGTTTTGCTGCGACTTCACTCACCATGCCATACCCGACGTTGGCTTCGCCGTCGGGCAGTGGAAAAATATAAAAATAGGACATCGGCAGACCGGGAGGAAAATACACCTCAATGAGGTTTTGCGGGTCCAGCCCGGCGACACCGCGCCAATACTGCCGCAAGGTACCTGCGTAATGCCTGCGATCAACTTTCCGTTCCCCCAGGTGCCGGAGTACCGCCGAATGATCGCCGTCGGCGCCAATGAGTAATTTTGCCCGGATCAGGTCGCCGGTACTGGTTTGCAACAGCCATTCCCTGCCCGCTTTTTCGATCCGTTCAACAGCGCAGCCCTGCCGGAAATCGGCAAAACGCGGATCGATTTTTTTTACCAGAAAGTCGTCAAAGTGCCGTCGTTTTGCCGTCCAGAAAAGGGGGTAGGGGAGTGCGCTTTCCGGGCCGGGGCGGTGAACAAAATCACTGGTTCGACCGTTTTGAGTGACGAATCGCGTACCCCAACAGGGCATAAACCACGGATTTTCAGGAAGTTCTTCCAGTACAATAGCCGGATCGAGGTGCCGGAGCACCCGAACAACCTTCAGGTCTAGGCCATCGCCGCACACCTTGTCCCTGGGAAAAACGGCAGCATCCAGGATGAGGTGGGGGATGCCTAGTTTGGCCAGGAAAAGTGAGGTTGTTGCACCTGCCGGTCCGGCGCCAATGATACACACGTCGGTTCGAATCGTTTGGGCTGTCATGCGGGGGCAAAAGTAGCGCCGAATTAAATATTACTGAAAATCACTTTTGTACATGGCAATTCGCCTCATTTCGGCGTTAATTTGCCGAGTTTTTCTTCTCAATGGCAGAGCAACAACCCAAACCGCAACATTCGCTGCCGCAAACGCCGGCTCAGCGCGCCTTTTCGCTTGCAAAAGCGATCTGGCGGCGTATAGAGAATATTGTGTTCGGATTCATCCTGTTGCTGATTACCCTGTACCTGGTTTTGCAAATGCCGGCGGTACAGAACTGGCTGGTCCGCAAGGTCACGGCTTTCTTTTCGGAAGAACTGCACACCCGGGTGGAAGTCCGGCGCGTCAACATCAGTTTTTTCGACAACCTGGTTCTGGAAGGTTTTTACGTGGAAGATTTGAAAGGCGATACGCTGCTGTACGCAGGCGAATTGACGGCGGGTCTGAACTCCAACATCTTTTCGCTGCTTAATAATAAACTGGAATTCAACGAGATAAGCCTGAACAAAGCGCGGTTCAACATGCTCAGGCCCAAAGGCGCCTACGACTACAACCTCCAGTTTATCCTGGATTACTTCTCCAAAACACCCGATACGCCGCCTAAAAAGCCAAGGCCGTTCTCCGTCCGGATCCAAAATTTAAGGCTACGGGATGTCGAATTCCTGAAAGACGACAAAAAGTCGGGGCAAAAGATGCTGTTCCGGGTATCCTCTGCCACTATACGTGTCAACAACCTCGATATTCCGTCCAAAATTGCCGATATACGTTCCGCCGACATCAACGGTTTTACTTTTGCCGTCGAGGATTGGCCCAAGAACCCGCTGCCGGAGCGCGCGCCGCCGCTGGCCAAAGCCATATCCACATCCATCGATACCATTGATCTGGCGCAACCAAGGAAACCGTTCGAGTTTGCCATCGGCCGCTTTTCCCTGACGGAAGGCCGGTTTTTGCTGGACAAGTTCAACGACTCCCCGAACTTCGTTTCGCTGCCCGATGTCATGGATTACAACCACCTTCGGGTACACGACATCAGCCTTCAGGCCGACAGTGTTGCGTTTACAGACGACTTGGTATTTTCGGGAACGCTGCGCAACCTTTCGGCGAAAGAACGCTGCGGCTTTGAACTCAGCCATCTGGAGGCAAACAAGGTGATCGTATCGGATAAACTGACCGGATTGTACGGCGCAAAACTCCAGACGCCTTATTCTTCCCTTGGCGATACTATTGCTTTTCACTACAACCGGTATCAGGCTTATCAGCAGTTCAACGACAGCGTCAGCATGGAACTCCGGCTGGCCAAAGGCTCAAAAGTGTTGATCGGCGACATCAATTATTTCAGCGAAGGGCTGGCAAACAACAAGTTCTTTTTGCAGAACAGCGATGAACTGGCGGAACTTTCAGGTACCGTAACCGGAACGATCAACAAATTGCGCGGCCGTGACCTGGACATCAAGATCGACGCCAACACTTATATGAAGGGCAACTTTATTGGCGACGAACTGGCCGGCAATAAAGACCTGATGAAACTGGGTTTTAAGTTCGAGGCGCTCCATTCCGACTTCCGCACCATCAGCCGGATCATCCCCGGCTTCTCGGCGCCGGAATACTTTTATCGCCTCGGCAATATTGGCTATGAAGGCAATTACGATGTCATTTTTGGCAATATTCACATCCTCTATGGCAATATAACCACGGATATCGGCGCCGGACACCTCGACATGGAACTCGACCTGTCCAAAGGAAAGGAGGAGGCGACCTATGCGGGTAACCTGTACATGAAAGAGTTCGACCTCGCTACATGGACAGGCAATCCCGACTTCGGCAAAACCACCTTCCGTGTAAAAATCGATGAGCCCTCCAAAGGACTTTACCTGCGCACCATGAATACCATTCTGGAGGGCAGTGTCGATACGTTCTTTTTCAGGGGATACAACTATCAGAATGTCAGTCTGAAAGGGCAGTTTCAAAATTATGTGTTCCACGGCGACCTCGGCCTGGACGACGACAACATCAAGTTTGGTTTCAAGGGCGATATCGACATGAAAGACAGCATCACGCTGTTCGATTTCAAGGCCAATTTACGCCGGCTTGATCTCGGCGCACTTCACCTGCTCGATGAGGACTGGATACTGTCGGGTGACATCGAACGGATTAACCTGCACGCCCGTACGCTCGACGACCTGACCGGCACCGTGCTGCTGCGCAATTTCATGATCCTGCAGGACCATGAAACAAACCACCGGATCGATTCCCTTATCTTTATTTCCGACTATAACCCCGACGGCGCGCATATTTTCCGTATCAATTCCGATATCGCCGATGCAGAAATGATCGGGAAATTCAGTCTGCCACGGCTTCCGGCCAACCTGATGCAGGTGTTCAGCAGGCAACACCCGAGTTTTGCTGCACAGTTGGGACTGGCGCCAGCCGACTCCACGGTACTGACCGACAACTTTGCGATGAACATCAGGATCAAGGACTCGCATGCGCTGACCAGACTTTTTATGCCCCAGTTGGACACCCTGCGCAATATAGAAGCCAGCGCCCGGGTGGAAGCGGAAAGAGGCTATACGCAACTGATCGTGCTGGCGCCCTATATCGATTATGACGGCACCAAGTTTCGCGACGTGGGACTCTACTGGCACGGTGAGCCGGATACCTCCTATTACGACTTCAGCATCCCCCAAACCGTTTTGTCCAGCCGCACCCTGGCGCCCATCGGGCTGTCGGGTTACCTGACCGAAACCGAAATGGGCTTTACCCTGAAGGCCAAGGACTCTACCTCCATCGTTGAAAACATCAACCTCGACGGGGTACTCACGACCGTGGATTCCTTGTGGCAAATCCGGTTCAACGCATCCGAAATTGCCCTGTTCAAGAGCCGCTGGTATATGGATGAAGACAACTACATCCGTTTCGGCAAGAATTTCTTTGAGCCCCGCAATTTCGACCTGATGAGCGATAACCTGCGGATCAACCTGGACGGCGCCAACAACAACCACGGCATGCGCCTGTCGAGCGCCAACTTCGACCTGGACTTCCTGAACGGATTTATCCGCGACAGCACCCTGAAAATCCGGGGGCGTATCGCATCTATCGACCTGACCATACTCGACCTGTACCAGTTGCAGGGAATAGAGGCGAATATCGACGTAGAAGAGCTCTTCCTGAAAGAAAAAACCTATGGAAGTTTCTATGGATTTGCCCAAATGGCACACCTGGAGGCGCCGGTTGAATGGCGCTTCGTCACTCAAAAAGGCATTGAACAACCGACGCTACGCTTGGCAGGTGGCTGGCTGCCCGCGGGGAAAGAACCCTTACCGCTCACAAATTACCCGGATATCAAGGTGAAACCAACGGAGTTTTACGCCTCGGTGCTGACCAACGGATTCCCGCTTGTGGTGCTGGAAACCTTTGTGCCCGGTATTTCCAAAACATCGGGATTGCTCAACGCAGAGGCGACCCTGGGCGGCACCTTCAACAGAATCGTCGTGAAAGGCGAAGCGCGGATACCGGAAGGCCAGTTCCAGATGGACTATCTGAAAACGATGTACCACCTGCGCAACCAGAAAATCGAGTTGTCGGAATACCGCATCTGGGCCGATGGCGATACCATCATGGATGTTTCGGGCAATATTGCAAAAATAAAGGGCGGGCTCATCCACGACCACTTTAAAAGCTGGTCGGTCGATTGCAGCATAGAATCCGTAAACTCCAACTTTATGATTCTCAATACTTTGCCGGAAGACAACGAACTGTATTACGGCCAGGGCATCGGAAAATTCAAAGCCACCTTCAGCGGGTCGTTCAGCCGGACGAACATCCTGATCGATGCCACCACAGGCCGCGATACCCGGTTATATATTCCGGTCAGTTCGGCGACAGACGTTTCCAAAGCCAATTTTATCACCTTTAAGAGTAAAACACCCAGCGACACTACCCAAAGCAAGTCAAATAGTTTTAATGCGGATGAAGTAAAAGGGCTTAACCTGGAGATGAACCTGTCTGTAACCGAAGACGCCGAGGTCCAGTTGATTTTTGACGAAAAAGCGGGCGACATCATCAAGGGTAGGGGAGAGGGCGATATTACGCTGACCATGAACAGGGAAGGGGAGTTCAAGATGTACGGGAGTTACCGGATAAAACGCGGTGAATACCTGTTCACCCTGCTCAACTGGGTCAACAAGCCCTTTACGGTCACAGAAGGTGGCACTGTGAACTGGTATGGCGATCCGTACGGCGCACAGATCAGCCTCGACGCCACCTATTCCACCAACACCTCGCTCTACAATTTTCTGCGTGATGAAGTGGAATTGATCCCGTCCGTCACAGGTGAAGCGACCAAGGCCACAAAAGTGGTGGTAACCATGCATTTGAAAGGTGACCTGTTACGACCCAACATCACCTTCGACATGGATTTCCCGAACATATCGAGTCAGCTTAAATCGCTGGCAGACAATCGTTTGAGACTGATACGATTAGATCAGAACGAGCTCAATCGCCAGGTATTCGGCCTGGTCGTGGTCGGGTCGTTTTTACCTGCCAACAGCGGCGGATTTATTCAGAATTCAGATTACCTGACTTCGGCGTTCAACACATTGACCCAGGTATTGAGCAACCAGCTGTCGAACTACCTGACCGGTCTGGCGGCGGAGTGGTTTGGCGGCGCTGTGTCGAGTATAGACTTTGACATTGCATACAGCGAATACCAGAACGCGCTGTTGGATCCGGGACAGAACAATATCAGCCAGATCGGCCGGGAACTGCAGGTCAGGCTGACCAGCGGATTCGCCAACGACCGGGTAACCATACAGTTCGGCTCGCAATTCGGGCTCGGACGCCCGGGTACTACCGTTCAGGACGGATTCCTCGGCGAGGATGTCACGGTCGAGGTTCAACTGACAGAAAACCGGCAGTGGCGCCTGAAAGTGTACCAGCGAACGGAGCCGGATATTGCCGGCAGTCAGCGCAGGGCGCGTTACGGATTCGGTATCAGTTTCAGAAAAGATTATGACTCTTTTGACGATATGATGTCTGGGTTGACAGGCTGGTTCCGGAAAAAGAGTTAATGGGGCAGGGTGCCGCCCGGCCCCGTAGTGTTAGCATTTCATGACCCGGAATATATTTTATTGTCCGCAATAAAGACACCCCTATTCAATATATTTATTACGCTAAATCATTAATTTTAAAATTATATTCTTAATTTATATATTTTTTCCGCATTTATAATATTATGTAATTATGTTTGCATTCCACTACTTTTAAGCGTACTTAAAAGCCCCAACTTCGGATCAATGAAAACGTTACTGCTGGTACCCATCCAGACGGATGCTCTATTCCTGTCGGAAGACACCTTAACGACCGAGGCATCTGCAGATTTCTCCCGCCTCCCTTACTTCAACGGAACCCGCGATGTGAATGCCGATGTGGCCAATATCAGCGAGAGTATCGTTTCACAGCCGCTGCAAGATCAAAACCTGCGGCTCAAAAAAGGACTCCACCTGCATTGGGCACTGCCCGACGCCCTCAACAGGGGCAGGCACCTGGAAAATGGTAAAACGGTGTTTCCTGTTGTACCGAACCGGTGGCTGGTGACCCGAAGGGGATTGGGAGCAGACAAATCTTGGGTGGTCGAGAGCGACTACCTTTTTCCGGAAGAAAAATACATTCTGGCAATGCCGGAAGACGACCCGGTTCGGGTTGCCCGCCGGGATAGCATTACGGTGCCGATGCCCGTTTCCGACCCGGAGAGCGGACAACAGCCTTTTCGATATATGGGTCGCAAGGTGGATGCCGGCCAATACCCACTTAACGATACTCCCGACCGTTATTCCAACCTTACCACCGTTGGATACGGCGAGCCGAGTTTCGCGGCATTTTATCCCAATTGCCATAGTGTGTTTGGGTTTCACGATCCCGAGATTGGAGACAGCAGCCAGGTAACCTACGATATTGTCGGCTGGTACAGCGACCCGGCGAACGAGTTTTACGATAATCTCGTCAAAAATGTGCCGACCGCAGACCTTGAACAACATATTAAGGAGCGGGCCGGCTGGATACTCGTGCCGGAAGCCGGGGTAACCGGAAGCCCCGACCAGACTTTGCTTTATTCCCGCATAGAAGTCAACACTACAGGCGTCGTTGGTACACTGCCCCAGGGAGAGGTTGAAGATTTATCTGTTATAATGGGCAACACCGGCACCGAGGCTTTGTCAGTGTTCCTCTCCAAAGCCCTGGAAGGTAGCGTGCCCGGCGCTTCAGGCAAGGCGATGTCCATGGAGGAGCAACTCGAAGCGCTCTACCTGCTGGACAAACTGGACAACTGTGTACTCGACCTCGATGCCAAATTCGACGAATCCCGTCACGAAAGCGGCTTTAATTCCCTGGCCGGCGGCTACCTCTGGACCATATCGGTCGAATCTCCGGTCGACGCGCCGGCAGACGCGGACAAAGCAGCCAACAAGCCGGTTTTGCCTTCCGACATAGCCATTTTGCTCAACGACGCAAACAGGCAACAAGCCGAATACGACCAGGCTACCTTTCAACTGCAATCGCTTGGCACTCAACTGTTTTCTGATTGGTACAAATACATGATAAGTACCTACCCGCCCGAGGATACCCGTGTAGATTATCCTGAAATAGATGAGGTGCGTTATTTCATTGAGGACAAAGTCATGGGACCGTTGCGCATTAAGGATGCGGAAACCGGCAAACTCATTTTATCTACACCCGATGACATCGCGAACGGGACACTACCCGCCAGATCCGCAGATGATACCGTTGAGTCTTTGGCCACGGTTTTGGCCCGGGCCATCAATGACCTGTATAATCGATTGACGGCCTTGAATACCGCAAATGCAGCCAGTACCGACGATTTTTTTGTTTTGAAGCGCATAGGTGGCCCGCGTTATTGGGAACCCAAAGAACCCGTCATATTGCTCGCCAACGATACACCGGGAGATTCTATTTTAAAACCCACCGAGCGCCATGGCCAGGACGGGCGACTGCGGTCGGATGGTTTCCTCGAATGCCCAGTCGTAAAGGTGGCAGACACATTTAATGTTATTTCAGCCGGCCAGGCAATGATTGATGGAAAGCCTGGCTTGATAAATGCGATCAGCACAACCACATGGACCGGACAACCCTGGAATCCCTTCCGGCTCGACTGGGAAGTGGAGCTCGCTCCGCTCAGCCAGGGCACCAATATGGAAGAACGGGATTATGATCCGGACTTTTTGACGGGAAGACCGACATCCAACCTTGATTTATCCGCAGGTGCATTATCCAATTTCAACTTTCCTGTGAATGCAACGGACCTGATACCGGACCTCGAAACAACGGTTGAGTTCCATGGCCGCAATCCGAATATCTACGTGGGGCGCAGTTTGCTTACCCCTCAGGCAAAGAAAAACCTGAACGGCCGCCTGGAGGCTTACCTGCGGGAAAACCTCCTGCTACCTTTTTTGGAAAAGCATCCAAATCACGCTGCCAAAGAGGCTTTGGACGCGCCTGAGAAACTACACGCCAACCTGGTAAAGCATGGACGGGCCATGGCTGCTGATCTGGGTATCAGTGGTGTGGACAACCCGGTAGCCACGGCGCTGGAGGCTTTTTTGAAGATCGATGACGCCGACCTGCACCTGCTTTCCCAGGCATTAAGCGGCTTCAACGACGCAATGGTTCAACTCCGGCAAACCTTCCAACTGCCGATTGCCGATCCTATCGGCTTCAAGGACTACCGGCCCTTTACCGAAGAAGTGGCCCGGCTGGCTGACAACAGCAGTTGGCTGGCGCCTCAACCCCTGACCGATTTCAACCCCATTCGTACCGGAGAAATGGTCATCAATCAGTTGCGACTCGTGGATACATTCGGGCAGAAACGGGATATCGCAATCGGTAAACTTGACCGGGTCCTGGGTTCGGGCCCGACACCAACCTTGAATGCCAATTCGAAGATTGCGGTGCCGTTGCAGCCCAGGCTGGCTCAACCCGCCCGCCTGCATTTCCGCTGGCTGAGTGCAACCGAGGGCACACAACAAATGAACGACCACCCCGATACCAGCCCGGTTTGTGGCTGGATATTAACCAATCAACTCGACGACAGCATAGTAGTGTACGATGCTTCAGGCAACATGCTGGGCTCCATAGAGGCAGAGGCGGACACCAACGATCCGAATCTTGCCCGCTGGAACCCGGCGCCCGGCCCTTCGGTACCGGTACTGCCTGCAGATATCTCCAATCCTTATTTGAACAAAATGGTGGCAAAACTGCGAAGCGGTGGCGCCATATTCGTAGCCCAGTTTCTCGACGGCCTGGATACGGCCATGAGTACCATCGAACCGGAGGCATTTGAAAGCCAGCAGGCACTCTCGCTGCTCATGGGGCGGCCCATTGCGCTGGTGCGGGCTTCACTGAACCTCGAGTTGCAGGGCGTCGCCGCCGTCGACCAGGGCTGGAATGCCTTTTACCGCGACCGCGGCGACGGCAACACCGAGCGCAACCGGGACAAGTTTACACAAGTGAAGTTCCCCGTCCGCATCGGCAAACACAACCAGTTCAACGACGGATTGGTCGGATACTGGAAAGAGGAGGCAAACGGCGACCTCGAACCGAATTTCAGGTTGAATCAAATGCCGCTGCCAGGCATTACCCACCCCAATATTCAAATGCTGAATGATGCTCAAATCCCGTTTTTCCAAAGCATCGAAGATTCGCCGCAATTCGTCTCCATGCTGATCGACCCGCGCGGAAAAGTGCACGTGACATCGGGTATCCTCCCGGTAAAGGCAATCAACGTGCCGCAAGACCAGTACCTGCCTGCCATGCAGCGTCTTGGTGTTACGTTCCTCACCAGTCCGTTGCTTACCCCGGGCAACAAAATCAAGACCCTGTTACCAACAGAAGAAGGCTTCGACTGGAGCTGGATCGAACGCACAACGCCTGCCGCATGGCGCGAAGTGTATACCTACCAGACCATCGAGCGGGCAGATTTTCAGCGCGTCTTTGCCGAAGTGGTTTTCGAGGAGTTGCTGGAGAAAAAATGGCTGGAACCTGTATCCGGCGACGATTATACGATACTGCCCGGCGCCAACCGGCCGGGGTTGAACGATCAGTTTCAACTCGTGGAAGGGGACATTACAACATTGATAGGAACAGGCGCCAGTCTGAAAAAATCGGTTTTCCGCCAGAACCTTGCTGCCAACGGAAACCTTGGCGACAGACTCTGGATCAAACTTGGCGAAACCGACATCAACTGGATTGAAGCCATCCCCGATCGCCCGGACATATTCGCGATACAGCCCAAAGAAGATCGTTTTTCTCAGGCCTTGCCGGGTTTCGGTATGGAGTTTTTGCTGGAAGAGGTTTTACAGCAATGCGCGCAAAGTCTGACCGAGCCGACCACGGCAGCCGCTTTTGATAACGACAGTATGTGGATCAGGGAAGGGTGGTTAAAACTGAGTACAACAACCCAGTGATGACAAACCGCTTCTTCTTCAATCATTTCAACTAAAAGAAATCAAATGCCGCAGATACATTCCATTTTCCCTGATGCCGCATTGGAAGCATTTACCAGTGCCAATCCGATCGACTTCAATCTTTTCGATAATGAGGGACAGCAGGCTATCTATATCCTCAACGATCAGGCCCCCGGCCGAACGCATCACCTGTTAATTGCAAACAAGGGGGATCATGACCTGATTTTTCAATCAACCAGTGTGCGGAACAGGCATATACCCGCTTCGGACAACCACCATTTCGAGTTGCGGTTCCGTCCCGGCACCCTCGACGAGGATTTTCTTTCCTGGATCGCTGTCGGCACGAATGACTGGCGTATGCACGCGGAAAAAATTTCCGTCAACAATGACGGCGTCCACGACGGAACGGTGGCCATATACCTGCTTTATTTTGGTGAGGAAACCTTGACTTTGTCGGCAGGACAGACCATGCTGCTTATTCTCGATAATGTCAAGGCCGGCATAGCAGGTGGCAGCCGCGGCAGCAGGATGGAACTGCGCCACCATATTGGCTACCTGAGCGACGGGCGTCAGCAAATATTAACCACCGGCCTGGAGGCATACCTGCAGGAACATCTGGTGCAGGCTTATTTGGCGAATGCCTCAAACCCTGATGTAATTGGTTCGCAGGACCCCATTACGGAATTCGGCGCCTTAATGGTAACCGGTCTTGAGTCCCGTGGCCTGCCTGCCAACAAAGTCGCAGAACTGGAGGCTTTGAGGCTGGCATACCTTGACCTGAATCGAGAAGCCGCGCTTTACCGGCAAGAACGGCTGCAAATTATCAGCAACAGAGGCATAAAGGAATTGCCCATGATCGCGGCATTCGAGGGCAGCAACACCGTTTTGAACAACGGCACAACCGCCAACAGCCTGACGCTGCAGATCAGCAATCTGCTGCAAAACAGCACGATCCGGCTCGGCGCCCGCGACAGCGAACGGCCCACCAAATTCATACTCTCCTTCGATACCAGCGAAGAACAGGCCGCCTGGGCGCTTTGCGACCCCGACAACGCGGCAGCCATCGATATTAGTCTTCACTTCGAAGACACGGAGGGCACGAACTGGCAAATACGTCCGGAACTGCAAGGCAACAACCCGCAGTGGATCATCACGCTGCTCGACGATATCGACATACTGGTAGGAGAATACTTCCACCTGCACCTGGATGGGCTGAAAACATCCATGCCTTCGGGTTTTACCAACCTCTACCTGTTGTATGAAAACATACCGGGCTTCTGGGACGGGCGTTTTGTATTGCCTATTGAAAAGTCGCCCTTGAAGTTTGACGATGAAAAAGACAAACCCGATGGCTCCTTCCGGCAACGCACAAAAGTAGGCATCGGCAATACCGAACCTATCGACACGCTCGACGTGAACGGCGGGATACGGTCGGAGACCCTGGTGCTGAGAAACGGGGAGAGCGCGGCATTTCCATTGGATGTGAATGGAACAATCAAGGCGAAAGGGCTCCAACTTGAAGGCCCCCTTTCCAATAGTCAGGGCCTCGCCGGCAAATCCATCACACTTTCCGAAACGCCGGGCCAGACAAGTGTTGTTGTAACAGAAGATGCCGGAAACCTGAAAGTGAGTAGCCGGCTGATGGATTCCACCGGATATGTCATCCCGCCCGGCGGTATCATCATGTGGTCGGGAAAAACCCCGCCACCAGGATGGGTGCTTTGTAACGGGGAAGGTGGTACGCCCGATCTGCGGGGGCGATTCATCGTGGGGTACAATAACGGGGACAAAACCGGTGACCCAAGTGACATCAAAGATGCTTTATACAGCGAACCGGGCAACCTCAGCGAAGGACTCACGACAGTTGGAAAAAAAGGTGGTTCGAAACAGGTGACATTGACTGAATCACAGATTCCTTCACATGGTCACACTTTAACAGACCCGGGGCATGGCCACAATTATTCTGATGCAGGTATAATATTCAAGGAAGTAGCTCTGCTACCCGGTATTGGTTTTAAGATTAATTACGCTGCGACAACGAGTTTCACAACAACTAGCGTTGATAAGGAAACTACAGGAATTACCATATCCAACACCGGCGGCGGCACCGCCCACGAAAACCGTCCCCCCTTCTACGTACTGGCTTTTATCATGAAACTATAAGGAAGCGTGCAGTAGTGCCATACCATGGCACTTCAACCACTTTTCTATCGATAAATCATTTGAACACCTGCCTTATGGCCAAATTAGAAACACTTCGCCAAAAACTCGATGATGCGATCAACCGGGATGGCACAGAACTCAATATCGTCAACAATACCTTCAGCGGGTTGGCTGACGTCAAAGACTTTCTGAGCCGGATATTGTCGGCGAGCAACTTTAAGGTCGAGAAATCGGGCAATTTACCCCTGCTCGACACTTCCAAACCAAACCAGATCACCCTGCAGGGCCGGTCGAATATCCTGTTGTTTTTTCTGGGCGGCGGCATTGGGCAATTCCCCAAAACCGACTTTACCATCGTGTTTTCGGAACCGGTAACCGATCAACTCGACATGGACGCGCACATCGTTTTCCCAAAAGGGGTAACGGTGAAATACGGGTTCCTGCCTGCCCTCGATCTTACCAGCCCGGCACAGGATGTCGTGATGGGTCTTAAAAAAGCAGGCACCACTTATGGCATACACCTGGTCGGCGCCGACAAAGCGCCGGTCCAGCTTCCGGGCATGGCGGCAATCGCAAGCCTTACCGAGGGCGGCAATCTGGCAACTTTATTGCCCGCGTCGCTGGTTGACGCCATACAGGGCATTGCATTTAACGAGTTGCGCGCGGATTTTAACCCGTCAAACAGTGCGGTATCCCACATTGGCCTGGACCTGCAGTACCTTTTCAATGGAGACCCTTCAGGCAATTGGCAACTGGCGCCCGGGGTTCAGATCGGCGGCCTGCGGTTCAAAATGGACGTCGAAAACGCCGTGCCGGCACCCGGGACAACGCGCTCGGCGGAAGCAATGGCATGGGGAAGTCTGCATTTAGGCACAACGCATATCCCGCTTCAGTTACAAACCGCCAATGCCAACGCCGACTTTTGGACCCTTCAGATCGAGGTAGATAAAACAGTCGTGCTGCCTACACTGGGCGAGCTGTTGAATACCGTGCTGGATGCGGCAGTGGTCAGTGGCATTCCATCGCAAATAATTGATATTCCGGGCGTTACACTTAATTCGCTGGCGCTGGAATTCGATCCCGCAAAGAAAGCCAACCCACAGGACAAGACTATTAAAAACCTGCGCTTCGACCTGGAACTAAGCGGCGATTGGGAATTGGCCCCGGGCTTCCTTTCCACTACCGGCAACCACCTGAACTTCAACTTCGAGAACCTGCTGGTCAGTGCGAACCGGAAAATATTCGGGACTGCCCAAAGTTCGCTGGTGGTAGGGACCTCGCAATTCGATTTTTCGCTAAACAAATCGGCCGACGACGAGGAGTGGACCATAACCGGAATGTTGGCGCAGGGTTCAAGCCTGCGGCTTTCTGAAATTGCTCAAAAGTTCCTGGGAGGCTTTTCCACGGCCGGCGTGCCAAATTTTACCGTCGATACAGCGGCCTTTACGGTAACACTGAAGACAAAACATGTCACATTCCAGGCAGGCAGCCATGAAGGGCTGATGATAATTTCAGATTTTGGCTTGAAAAATCTGGGACTTGATATAGAACATACCGCTGCCGCTGCGCCGGGTGGACCAGCCTCTACGAATGCTGCATTTTTTGGCACCGTGACAGCAGCGGGGATTGATCTGGACCTGAAAGCACAGTTGCTG
>ERZ724521.222-NODE-222-length-24808-cov-5.836101_pt1 | contig 24808 bp, 23 predicted proteins | sample MGYA00376054_ERZ724521 | MGnify/ENA primary metagenome ERZ724521 (study PRJEB28724, sample SAMN07190883) | activated sludge metagenome | isolation source: activated sludge of sewage treatment plant in Hong Hong | place: Hong Kong | collected 2016-03-17 ... | reverse complement strand
ACCCGGCGAGGGGTAGAAGGGCAAGCATTTGAGTTATCTCGGGGATGCGACGATCGGCCAAGGCGTGAATATCGGCGCCGGTACGATTACTTGCAATTACGACGGATACAAGAAATTTCAGACGGTCGTCGGGGACGGCGTCTTCATCGGCAGCGATGTGCAGCTGGTTGCGCCCGTGACCGTCGGGCAGGGCGCGGTGATCGCAGCCGGCGCTACCGTCACGCAGGATGTGCCCGCGGATGCGTTGGTCATTGCACGCGTGCCTCAGGTGACGCGCGAGGGATGGGCTGCCAGGCGGCGCGCGTTGCAGAGCGGGCAGACGCCTCCTCCTGCGCCGAAGCCAGTACCCGCGGCGAAGACCCGCTCGAGTGCGAAGCCCGCAAAGGCGACTTCGACGCCCAAGGCCGCGCGGCGTGCGGTCAAGAAGAAGCAACCGGCAGTTCAACGTTCGAAACGGAGGTAACGGCGACCTATGTGTGGCATCGTTGGCTACGTGGGAAATCAGGATGCAGTCCCGATTTTGTTGAACGGGTTGTCGAAGCTGGAGTATCGCGGGTACGACTCGGCCGGTGTGGCGATCCAACGCGGGGAGAAGATCGAGATCCGCCGCAGCGTCGGCAAGTTGATCAATTTGCAGAAGTCCTTGGAGCAGAAAGCCCTTGCCGGCATGTGCGGCATCGGCCATACGCGCTGGGCGACGCACGGCAAGCCCTCCGAGCAGAACGCGCATCCGCATCGCTCCGAGAGCTGCGTGCTCGTGCATAACGGCATCATCGAGAACTATGTCGAACTCAAGCAGCGTCTCGTCAAAGACGGGTACAAGTTTCAGTCGGAGACGGACACGGAAGTGGTCGCGCACCTGATCGATACCCACATGAAAAAGGGCAAGCTGCACTTGGCGGATGCGGTCCGTGCCACGGCGAGGGAGATTCGCGGCAGTTATGCCATTGCGGTGATTTCGGAGCGTGAGCCCGGCCTGTTGATTGCGGCGCGGTCGGGTTGCCCGCTTGTGATCGGTCGTACTGCCGAGGCTTCGTTCGTCGGGTCTGATGTGATGGCGATGTTGTCTCACACTAGGGATGTGACGTTCCTGGAAGAAGGCGATGTGGTCGAGGTGACGGCGGGCGGCGTCGCGTTTACGGATCTCGACGGCCGGACGGTCACGCGGAAGAAAACCAAGGTGACCTGGGATGCGTCTGCAGCGGAGAAGAGCGGCTATCCCCATTTCATGTTGAAGGAGATTCACGAGCAGCCCCAGACGATTCTGGATACCATTCGCGGACGTTACTCCTACGAGAGCGGCGAAGCCGACCTGCCGGATATCGGACTGACGCCGAAACAGTTTGCCGACGTGGGGCGCATCTGGATCGTGGCGTGCGGCACCAGTTGGCACGCGGGCTTGGTCGGCAAGTATCTGCTGGAGGAAATGGTTCGCACGCCTGTCCAGGTCGATATTGGCAGCGAATTCCGGTATCGCGATCCGTTGATCGAGAAGAACGATCTGTTCATCACGATTTCGCAATCGGGGGAAACCGCGGACACCTTGGCGGCCGCCCGGGAAGCCAAGCAAAAAGGCGCGCGGGTTGTGTCGATCGTCAATGTCGTGGGCAGCACGCTGGCTCGCGAATCGGATGGCGTGTTGTACACGCACTGTGGCCCTGAAATCGGCGTCGCGTCGACGAAAGCCTTTACCAGTCAGTTGGCGGCGCTCTACATGCTGGCCCTGCACCTCGGCCGGGTACGGGGCGTCTTGAGTGTGGCGGACGGGAAGGCCTGGCTGGACCGCCTGGTCACGGTGCCGGCATTGGTGAAACATGTGCTGGGTCGGGAAGCCGAGATTCTCGCGATTGCCAAGCGGTACTATAAGAAACCGGACTTCCTGTATCTGGCGCGGGGGATCAATTTTCCGATCGCACTCGAAGGCGCGCTCAAGCTCAAGGAAATTTCCTATATCCATGCTGAGGGCTATGCCGCCGGGGAAATGAAGCACGGGCCGATCGCGCTGATCGATAAGGACATGCCGGTGGTGGTATTGGCACCCCGTGACCGGTTATATGAAAAGACGGTCAGCAACCTCATGGAGGTCAAGGCGCGCCGGGCTCCGGTGATTGCGTTCGTCGCCGAGGGGGAGCGTGAGTTGGGAAAAATCGCTGACGCGGTGTTCACGATTCCTGACGTCCATCCGTTGCTGTCGCCGATTTTGTTCACGATTCCGTTGCAGTTGTTGGCCTATCACATCGCCGTGTTGCGCGGGGAAGATGTGGATCAGCCGCGGAACTTGGCGAAGAGTGTAACAGTGGAATGAGGTGCAAAGGAGGGACTCCCGTGCTCGCGCAACGCGCGGCCTCGGAAGGCCCTCGTTGGACGCGCGCAGTAGGATCCCCTTCCTTCGCACCATTCCGGTATGAATAAGGAGTGTAGAGTGGAGATTACAACGCAGGAAGTTGAAAAGGTGGCCAAGCTGGCGCGGCTGGCGTTGAGCGAAGCGGAGACGACGGCCTTCTCGCAACAGTTGAATCAGATTGTGGCGTATGTCCAGAAGCTCAAAACGTTTTCCACGGAAGGCGTCGAGCCGACGTCGACTGTGTTGGGACAGAGCAATGTGTTTCGTCCGGACGCCGTCGAGGCGTCGTTGTCGCCTGAGCAGGCGGTCGGAAACGCTCCCGATGCGGAGGCGAGCTGTTTCCGGGTTCCGAAAATCATCCAAGAATCCTAAGCGACTGAAGGAGTACGAGCCGACTATGTTTCGACAAATGTTGCGGGCAAAGATACATCGAGCGACGGTCACCGAGGCGTGTCTGGAATACGAGGGGAGCCTCACGGTGGATGAAGATCTGCTGGATGCGGCGGGGATTCTGCCGTACGAAGCGATCGTGTGCTCCAACCTCAACAACGGCGAGCGGTTCATGACCTACGCCATGAAGGGGAAGCGGGGGAAGGGCGAGATCGTGCTGAATGGACCGACTGCCCGGAAAGCCGCGGTGGGCGATCAGATCATTATCTTCTGCTACGAGTATTATAGCGACGAGGAGATCAAGCGGCATAAGCCGAGGATTATCCAGGTCGACGGGAAGAACCGGATCACCCGCAAGGGTGTCAAACGCTGATGTCATTGATGTCGATACATAAGTTGACGCTGGCGGAACTCCAGCGCAGGTTTACGGCCGGAGATGTGTCGGCCACGGAAATCGTGCGGAGCTATTTTTTGCGGGTGACGAATATCGAACCGCGAATCAAGGCCTATCTCACGCAATGCAAGGACGCGGCGTTCGCACAGGCGGAACGCCTCGATCAGGCGTTGGAGGGGTGGCGCAAGACCACGCCGATGATGGCCATGCCGCTGGCGGTGAAAGACAATATCTGCACGGAAGGTGTGCGCACCACTTGCGCGTCCCGCATGCTGGAGAGCTTTGTGCCGCCCTATGATGCGACCGTCGTCGCCAAATTGCGCGCGCAGAACTATTTGCTGCTCGGGAAGACGAACCTGGATGAATTTGCGATGGGGTCCTCCACCGAGAATTCGGCCTTCGGGGCCAGCCGCAATCCCTGGAATGTGCAGACCGTTCCCGGCGGATCGAGCGGCGGCTCTGCCGCCGCGGTCGCGGCGGACGAATGTGTGGCGGCCTTGGGCTCGGATACAGGCGGATCGATTCGTCAGCCGGCGGCGTTTTGTGGCGTGGTCGGATTAAAACCGACCTACGGCCGGGTGTCCCGCTACGGGCTAGTAGCGTTCGCTTCCTCGCTGGATCAGATCGGTCCCATCACGAAGGATGTGACGGATGCGGCGATCCTGCTGGGCGCGATCGCCGGTCACGATCCTCGAGATTCGACGTCGGCCGATGTGCCGGTTCCGGACTATCTCAAGGCCCTGAAGCGAAAAGATTTGAAGCGCCTCAAGGTGGGTGTTCCCGCGGAGTACTTTGCCGACGGTCTGGATCCGGAAGTGGAGCAGGCGGTTCGTGCCGCCATCGAAGGGTTGCGGGAACTCGGTGCCGACATCCGTGAGATCAAGTTGCCGACGACGGATGCGGCGGTCGCGACCTACTACGTCATCGCAACGGCCGAAGCCAGCTCCAATCTGGCCCGCTACGACGGCGTGCGATTCGGGCGACGGGCCGAAGAGAGTACGGATCTGCTGGAGATGTATTTGCGGACCAGGGCCGAGGGATTCGGGTCCGAGGTGAAACGCCGGATTATGCTGGGGACCTACGTGCTGAGCGCCGGCTACTACGACGCCTATTATGGCAAGGCCCAGGCGGTGCGGACGTTGATTCGCCGGGAATTCGAGTCGGCCTTTGAACGCGTCGACTTGATCGTCACGCCGGTGACCCCGACCACGGCATTCAAGTTTGGCGAAAAGGCCCAAGACCCATTACAAATGTATCTGTCGGACATCTACACGATCTCGGCGAATTTGGCCGGCCTGCCCGCTATTTCGTTGCCCTGCGGGTTCAGCAAGGCCGGCCTGCCGATCGGGTTGCAACTCATCGGCAGGCCGTTTGAAGAGGAAACCCTGTTGCGCGGGGCCCATGCCTACGAGCAGGCCACCAACTGGCGGGCGAAGAAGCCGGTAGTCCGGTCGGCCTGATAAGGGAGTCCCTATGATTGTCGAAGTCGCTGCTATTCTGGTCGCAATCGCATTCGCGGTGCTGGTCGGGTATCTGGTTCCGCTGTTGATTCAAGTGCGCAAGACGGTCGAGGAAGCCGAGACGTTGGTGAGCAAGCTCAATGCCGACCTCCCGACGCTGGTGACGGAACTGCGGGCGATGAGTCAAAATCTAAACGACCTGACGGAGCAGGCGCGTGGCGGGGTCGAGCATGCCGCCGTGTTGCTGCACGCGGTGGGAGAAGTCGGCGAGTCGGTGAATCAGGTTCATAGTCTGATGCGGGGATCCGGTGGGACGTTGTTGGCGAATGTGGCCAGCGTGGTCGCCGGGCTTCGCGCGGCAAAACACGTTGTCACGGAACGCTTCAAAGAAGGAGGACATCACAATGGCGGATAATCATCATGGTCCATCGTCTGCAGCCGTGTTGTTGGGGTTTTTGAGCGGAGCCGCGTTGGGCGCGGTGGCGGCCATCCTGTTGACGCCGCGAACCGGGGAAGAGTCGCGCGATCTGTTGCGCGGGTATGCACGACGGGCTGAGGACGGACTCCGTGATCTGGTCGGAGAAGCCGGTGAGCGATTTGAAGGTGCGGTCGAAGAGGGCCGGGAGTTCATCGAATCGAAAAAGTCCGTGCTGCGCGAGGCCTTCGATGCGGGGCGCGATGCTATGCGGCGGGAGCGGGAGCAGTTCACTAAGGGAGAGCAGAGTTGAGCGTCGCCTACGAAGTCGTCATCGGCGTGGAAGTGCATGCGCAGTTGCGCACGCAATCCAAGTTGTTCTGCCCGTGTGGAACCACGTTTGGCCGCACGGCCAATTCGCAGACCTGTCCTGTCTGCCTGGGGTTGCCCGGAAGTCTGCCGGTCATCAATGAAAAGGCTGTGGAAATGGCGGTGCGCGCCGGGCTGGCGATGAACGGGACGATCGGGGTGCGGAACCGATTTGCCCGCAAAAATTACTTTTACCCGGATTTGCCCAAGGGTTATCAAATTTCCCAATACGAAGCGCCGATCTGCGAGCACGGATGGATTGAGATTGCTGCGGGTGGGACTCGCAAACGTGTGCGTATCCGGCGGGCCCATCTGGAAGAGGACGCCGGGAAAAACGTGCATGAGGCCGGCAGTGGGATGAGTCTCGTGGACCTAAACCGAGCCGGAACGCCGCTGCTTGAAATCGTCACGGAACCGGACCTGAGTTCTTCCGAAGAGGTGGTCGCATACCTGAAGGCCTTGCGCGAACTCCTGATGTATCTCGACGTCTGCGACGGCAACATGGAAGAAGGAAGCTTCCGGTGCGAGCCGAACCTCTCGCTGCGCCCCGTGGGACAGGCCGCCTACGGGACCAAGGTGGAATTGAAGAACATCAATTCGTTCAAGTTCGTCAAAGATGCGGTTGAGTATGAGATCAAGCGACAAACGAAGGTGCTGAGTGAGGGGGGAAAGGTCTATCAGGAAACCAGGCTCTGGAATCACGAACGTGGTGAAACGGCGGTCATGCGCAGCAAGGAAGAGGCGCATGACTACCGGTATTTTCCAGACCCTGACCTGGTGCCGTTGGAGATTTCGGTTGAACGGATTGAGCTGTTGCGCCAGGGGTTGCCGGAATTGGCGTCGGCGAAGCAGGCGCGGTTTACTCGCGACTATGGTATCCCCGAGTACGACGCCGGCATCCTGACCTCCAGCAGAGCCTTGTCGGTGTATTTTGATGCCTGCGTCAAGCTGTATCCCCATCCCAAGACGGTCAGCAATTGGGTCATGGGCGAGCTGTTGCGTGAATTGAATCATGCCGGCATTGAGGCAGATGCTTCGCCGGTCACGCCCGAGCGGCTGGTTGAGTTGCTGACCCTGGTCGACCAGGGCGTTGTGAGCCTGAAGGTTGCCAGGGACATCTTTCCGGATGTGTATGCCTCGGGAAAGGCGCCGGCGCAGATTATTCAGGACAAGGGGTTGACGCAGGTATCGGATGAAGGATCCTTGGTGACAATAATTCATGAAGTCTTGATGAAACATCCTGCTCAAGTGGCGCAATTTAAGGAAGGCAAGCAGCAGGTCTTGGGGTTTCTGGTCGGGCAGGTGATGAAAGCGTCCGGTGGCAAGGCGAATCCTGGGAAGGTGAATGAGTTGCTGAAGAAAACGCTGGGGTGAACGCTGTGCCGATGCGACAGACGAGCAAATGACGACAGTGATAGTGGAGTGGGTCTAGCTGGAGGAGAACACGAGCATGAGCGGAATCAGGAACGTGAAGGCGCGACAGATCATCGATTCACGAGGCAATCCTACGGTCGAGGTTGAGGTGCTCCTGGAGAGTGGTGCGCATGGGCGGGCGGCGGTCCCGTCCGGGGCCTCGACCGGCGAGAAGGAAGCGATTGAGTTGCGCGACGGGGACAAGAAGCGGTGGATGGGGAAAGGCGTCTCCAAGGCGGTGACGAACGTGAGCAAGACCATTGCCCCTCGCTTGTTGGGCATGGAGGCGTTGGATCAAGCCGCGGTCGATCACGAAATGATCGCGTTGGACGGGACGAAGACCAAGGGGAAGTTGGGCGCGAACGCCATTCTCGGCGTCTCGTTGGCGGTGGCCAAGGCGGCGGCGAATGAGACCGGCCAGCCGTTGTATCGCTATCTCGGCGGGACGAATGCGCGGGTGTTGCCGGTGCCGCTCATGAACATCATCAACGGCGGCGCGCATGCCGACAATCGGCTGGACCTGCAGGAATTCATGATCATGCCGGTCGGCGCGCCACGCTTCAGCGACGCCTTGCGTATGGCCACGGAAGTGTTCCATACCCTGAAGGCCTTGCTGAAGAAAAAGGGGCTGAACACGGCAGTGGGAGACGAGGGCGGATTCGCGCCGGATTTGCAATCAAACGAAGAGGCGCTGGCCTTGATCATGGAAGCGATCGAAGCGGCCGGGTATCGTCCCGGGCAGGATATCGCCTTGGCGTTGGATTGCGCCGCCAGTGAACTGTACGAGAAGGGGCGGTATCGACTGGAGGCCGAGAAGAATCCGGAGCGCTCCTCGGAGGAGATGGTGTCGTATTACGGCAAGTTGTTGGATCGGTACCCAATTCTGTCGATTGAGGATGGCTTGAGCGAATTGGATTGGAAGGGTTGGAAGATATTGACGGAAAAACTCGGCAAGCGCGTGCAGTTGGTCGGGGACGACATCTTCGTGACCAACGTGGAGATTTTTTCCAAGGGCATCGCGGAAGGCATCGGCAATTCCATTCTGATCAAGCTGAATCAGATCGGCACCTTGACGGAGACGTTGGATGCCATCGAACTTGCGAAACGGTCGGGGTACACGGCGATCATTTCGCATCGCTCGGGCGAAACGGAAGATACGACGATCGCGGATGTGGCGGTGGCGACCAACAGCGGCTTGATTAAAACGGGATCGTTGTCCAGAACGGATCGTGTGGCCAAATACAATCAGCTCCTTCGCATCGAAGATGAGTTGGGCACGGCGGCCGTCTACCGGGGCCGTGCGGCTGTTCCATCGAGGGCGTAACCATCGTGATCATTAAACCGAACCGTGGGCGCGACTGGCTGGATTGGCAGCGGAAGGTATGCTCTGCCGGGAAGTGGGTGGGGCTTGGTGCGCTGCTGCTGATGATGGGCGCGCTGCTGTTCGGAGAGATGGGGATCCCGCGGTACCTGCATTTGCGCGAGCACGCCGAGCAACTGGATCACGAATTGGCTGATTTGCAGCGGTTGAACGGCGAACTGCGGGCCGATCTGGACCGGGTGCAGTACGACTCGACTAGGATCGAAGAACTGGCCCGGGAACGGTTGGGGTATGTGCGGAGGGGAGAGACGGTCTATCAGATGGCGCCGAACGGAGAAAAGGAACGGCCTTCCCCCGTCAAGACACCATGAAATTTGGAAGTGTGGCCATTATCGGGCGTTCGAACGTGGGAAAATCCACGCTCCTGAATCGCCTCTTGAAAGAAAAGATCGCGATTGTTTCCGACAAGCCGCAAACCACCCGGACGCGAATTCTGGGCGTGGCGCATGTGGACGGCGCGCAGATCGTGTTTCTTGATACGCCGGGACTTCATGAGCCGCGGCACCTGCTGAATCGCCGCATGGTGCGGACGACGCTGGATACCTTTGATGACGCCGATGTGTTGTATGTGGTGGTCGAGGCCACGGCTCAGCCTGGGCCAGGCGATCTGGCCGTGATCGAGCACGTCAAACAGGCGGTTGCCAAACAGGCGCGTCCGGTGGTGTTGGTCATCAATAAAGTCGATCTGGTGAACAAGGCACGACTGCTTCCCTTGATGGAACAGTACCTGCGTCTCTTCCCGTGGACCGAGATCGTGCCGGTGTCGGCTCAGACTGCGGACAATACCGATCGGTTGCTGACGGTCACGGTGTCGTTGCTCGACGAGGGTGAGGCGACCTACGATGAGGACATGATCACGGATCAGTCGATGCGGACGTTGGCGGCGGAGTTGGTGCGGGAGAAGATTCTGCAACAGACCTATGAGGAGATCCCGCATTCGGTCGCGGTGGAGATCGAAGAGTTTGTGGAGACCAAGAAGCTGATCAAAATCGGGGCCGTCGTGTTGGTTGAAAAAGAGTCTCAGAAGGGCATTCTGATCGGCAAGCACGGTGAGCGGCTCAAGCTGGTCGGAACGGCGGCTCGAGAAGAGATGGAGCGGCTGTTCGGCGTGAAGGTCTTTTTGAAAGTGTGGGTGAAGGTGCGCGATTCGTGGCGAGAGGACGAACAAACCCTCGCGGAGCTTGGCTATTAACGATCTGACCGTTCAACCGTCGGAACCGACGCGACTCCCTGAGAAGGAGCCGCTCGGGAAAGATGCGTCTCGCGAGGCCGTGGCCGGCGGGCAGTCGAAGTCCGACGTGCGCCTGGTCTCCATTCAGCGCTTGCTGCGCCGCGGCGCCATCACGAATCTGGCGAAGATGTTGGCGCGCATGCATCCGGCGGACATCGCGAATGTCATCGACCACCTGTCGTCGTTGAAGGAAAAGCGCGAAATCTTCGAACTGGTGCGCGGAGACGTCAAGCGTGGCCAGGTGCTCAGCGAGTTGGACGGCGAAAGCATCACCTTGGTGCTGTCGGACCTGTTGCCCTCCGATGCGGCTTGGCTGTTGAAGGATCTGGGGTCCGACGACATCGCGCACATTTTAAGTGTGATTCCGAACGATCGCGCGAAGGACATCCTGGCGTTGATGCGGACGGAAGACTCTACCGAAATCGCCGACCTGCTCAAGTACCCGAAGGGGACCGCGGGCGGCATTATGACCACGGAGTTTTTCGCGCTCTCGGAAGATGCCACCGCGCAGGAAGCCATTCGCCGATTGCAACAGGCAACCGACGCGGAGATGGTGTTTTATATCTATGTTACGGATAAGGACGACCGACTGGTCGGAGTTCTGTCGTTGCGTCAGTTGCTGACCGTTCCACCCGCGACGCCGCTCAAGAACATTATGACCCGTGACCTGATCAGTGTGGCCGTGGACATGGATCAGGAAGAAGTCTCGCGTCAGGTGGCGAGCTATAACCTGCTGGCGATTCCGGTCGTGGAGCGGGATGGAAAGTTAGTCGGGATCATCACGGTGGACGACGTCGTCGATGTCATCCGTGAGGAAGCCACAGAAGACATGTTGAAGATGGCCGGGGCCATTGAAGAGGACACGATGTTCAAGTCCTCCAGCATGGTCGCCGCGCGTGTGCGCCTCCCCTGGTTGTTTACCAATCTCGTGGGGAGTCTGTTGTCCGGCATGCTGCTCTGGATGTTCCGATACACGATTCAGGAAGTGGTGGCCATTGTCAGCTTTATTCCCGTCATCGCCGCCATGGGGGGCAACGTCGGCCTTCAGTCCTCTACGCTCATCATTCGTGGGTTGGCCACCGGGATGGTGGAATTGACCGATGTCTGGAAGATTTTCTTCCGCGAAGCGAAGATCGCTTTCCTGATGGGCATCGCCTGCAGTCTGATGCTGACGATTGTCGGCTGGTTATGGCACCAGGTGTTCCTCGGAATGGTCGTGGGCGTGTCGCTCATTACGGCCTTTCTCGTCTCGACGAGCATGGCCACGGTCATGCCCATCGTCTTGAAACGAATGGGCGTGGATCCCGCCGTTGCGGCCGGGCCGTTTGTAACCACAGCCAACGATATCACCGGCATCGCCATTTACCTCACACTGGCGACGATTTTCCTCGAGCAGCTTCGCTAACGATGCGATGCCGACCCTTTCGGTTCCGAGCATGTCACGACGCAGGGTGGTGAGATGCCGCTGGTAAAAACGGCCGCGATCGTCCTGCATAGCCGGAAATGGGGCGATGCCGACCGGATCGTGACGTTCTATACCATGCGACTGGGGAAACTGCGCGGGGTCGCCAGGGGAGCGAGGAAGCTGAAGAGCCGGTTGGGCGGGATGATTGAGCCGTTTACGCTCTGCCAACTCGATCTGTTCGAAAAACCTGGTGACTCGCTGTACCGGATTTCCCAGGTCACTATCGATGAGCCATTCTCAAAGTTTCGTGCCGATCTCGCACTTATGACGGCCGCCGGTCGCATGGTCAACCTTGTCAACGCCGTGATGGCGGAGGGTGATGCGGAACCGCGTGTCTTCGAGATGCTGGAATCCGGTCTACGTATGTTGTTGGAGAGTCGCGATGCCGCGTGGACGACGCTGCTTTTTCAGATCCGCTTGCTGGGTATGACAGGATTTCGACCCCAAACGGAACAATGTGCCACCTGCGGACAGGTTCGTCAGGGGCCGCTTCCGCAATTTTCGCCATTGGCCGGAGGAATGGTCTGCGAACGGTGTGCGAGTCGGCAACCGTTCAGGTGCACGGTCCTGTCCCGTGGCAGTGTCGCGTTTCTTCATCAGGCATTGCAGATCCAGCCTGCACTATTAAGCCGGTTGCATGCGGCCGGGCAGGTGCGGGCCGAGGTCGAATCCGTCATCGAGAGTTATGTCACCGTGGTGGCGGGGCGTCGATTGCCGCCTGTGGATTTTTTAACCGGCGGAGGTTCCGCCTGAATGGGTTATCCGATGGCGGATGCCAGGACTCGTGTCGTCGAACGGTGAGGGAGCGTGGATCGCCATGAGTGATGTGGTGCTTGAGCCCACGGACATGGAGTGGGTTGAGAAGGGTGTATTGAGCATTACGTGGAATGACGGCCACAAAGCCCGTTATCCGGTCCGGTATTTGCGGCAGCATTGTCCCTGCGCCGCCTGCACCGACGAATGGACCGGCGAACTGCGGTTGAAGCCGGATGATGTTCCGTTGGTGATCATGCTGCAGGATATCCAGCCGGTTGGACGGTATGCGTTTCAGATTACCTGGAGTGATGGGCACGATACGGGGATCTATTCGTATACGTTTCTTCGCCGGTTATGCCAGTGCGATCTGTGTCAGCCGGTGAAACCGGTGGAGCCGCGTTCCAGGCGGTTGCTGTAATCGTCACAACAACGGTCGTCAAGGACTGGGGAGGGCAGCGATGAGCATCCGTCGACTGATCGGTGTGGGGTGCTGGATGTGGATTGGCCTGCTCTCAGTGTCCTGTTCCAGCATGCCGTCGATCGATCAACAAAAGCAGTTGGTCAGATCGGGCGACTTTCGGATTCAACAGCTGACGCCCATGGCTTTTGTTGAAACCTGGGGTGACCCCACGTACACGCACCAGCAGTTCACACACTTTTTCGGCATGCAGGACGGCCGATTGATTCCGCAGGCACGCCTGGCGCTGGGGGAGTCCCCGCAGGGGTGGGAAACAGGGTTGGCGGCAGGCGATGCGCTGTTCCTCGCGTATGCCGATCGTGGGTACTACCTGGTTTTTCTCGAGGGCGTGCTCGTGTACCATGAAGCGATGACCGCCGAGAAGGTGCATGCCGTCGGAAAGACCTGGAAGTACGAGTCTCAGTTCAAGACGCGACTGGAATCATCTCCCGGCCTGAAGTAGGTCCATATCCGCATATGGAAAGCACGTTCCCTCAACGTCCCCTCAACATCTGCATGGTTGCGTCGGAGGTCGTCCCCCTGGCTAAAACCGGTGGCCTCGCGGATGTCGTCGGCGCACTCGCCGTCGAGTTTGCCTCGCTGGGGCACGACGTCGCCGTGGTCCTGCCCGCATATCGACAAGTGGATATGCACGGGTATGAGACGGTGGACGTGTGCAGCCTCTCGATTCCAGCGGGAGATCAGTCCCTGGACGTTCGGATTCAACAGATACTCGTTCCAGCCTTGCAGGTGTCTGGGCTAGGGCGCTTGCGTATTTTCGTCGTTCGATATGATCCGTTTTTCTCCAGGCCAGGCCTCTATCAAGAGGATGGTCGTGATTATCCGGACAACCTCGAACGGTTTGTTCTGTTTTGTCGAAGTGTCATGGAGCTGCTGCTGCACCTTTATGACAAGGAGCAGTGGCACACGGACCTGCTGCATCTCCACGATTGGCAAGCGGCACTGTGTGCGGTCTACTTGCGGACCTTGTATCACATGCGACCCGTACTGAGCCGGACCCGAAGCGTGTTGACGATTCACAATTTGGGCTATCAGGGATTATTCCCTCCGGAACAGTTCGCCGTGACGAGATTACCCAGCCACCTGTTTTCACCGGCTGCGCTCGAATTTTATGGGCGCGTGAACGTGCTGAAGGGTGGGTTGGTCTTCGCCGATCGTCTGACGACGGTCAGCCCGACCTACAGTCGAGAAATTCAGACCGCCGAATACGGATGTGGCTTGGAAGGGGTGATCACGGAGCGAAAGGCCGTCTTGTCGGGAATAGTGAATGGAATCGACGCGACTCTTTGGAACCCGAGGACGGACCGCTATTTGCCTGCTCCCTATACTCTTTCCGATCTCTCGGGAAAGGTTCGTTGTAAGCAGATGCTTCAACGTGAGTTGGGGCTGCGCCAACTCAAGGGGCCGCTCCTGGCTGTGGTCGCGAGACTGACCAGTCAAAAGGGCATCGATTTGGTCATCGACATCTTGCCGGAACTCATGGGGCTCAACGCACAGGTGGTGATTCTTGGGACGGGGGATCCGCTCTACGAAGCGCAGGTTCGGGAGTTGGGGGAGCGGTATTCTGGTCGCATTGCCGTCCGGAATGTGTTTGATGAGGGGTTAGCCCACCGCATTGAGGCCGGTGCCGATATGTTCCTCATGCCGTCTCGCTATGAGCCGTGCGGGCTCAGCCAGCTCTATAGTCTGCGGTATGGAACGGTCCCCATTGTGCGGAAGACCGGCGGTCTGGCCGATACGGTCGTGGGCTATACGCCGAGCGCCTTGAGAGAGTTGCGCGCCACTGGGTTTACATTTACGGATACCAACTCAGCTTCACTGTTGACCGCAGTGTTGCTGGCCCTTTCGGTCTACAGGAAAAAGGCGGATTGGCAGCGTCTGATCAAGGCAGGGATGGAGCAGGACTTGTCCTGGACCCGCTCGGCGTCGACCTATATTCAATTGTTTGAGGAGCTGGTCGCCGGAGAAAGCCAGCGGACGTAGGAAAGATGTCGAGAACGAGGACGGACTAACGGAGCGCTGCCTGCAAGGTGAGTGCGAGGTGAGAGAGTCGTTCCTTTGCTTGCGTAGTGTAGTACGAGTAGTCCGCTCCTCCATGGTTTTGCAGCACATCGCGAAATTGATCCATTGCCACATCCGGTTCGCCAGCGGACATTGCCAGATCTCCTGCATGCAGGCTGCATGATGCCGCCATGGCGCGCACATCAACTGCCAGGCGGGAGGCAGGTTCGCTGACCATGGACTTCAGCTTCTTCGGCAGGAGACTGTCGAGCGTTGATTGAGGAAGTCGAACCAGGCTCACCTCGCGCAATTTATTCGCATCCAGAAGCGCCGCCTGAGTCTCGCCGGTCGAGAGGCAATGCGTGTAGGTGCTCCAGACGTCCATGAACCGGACGTTGTCATAACGGACTGGGGTTGCGCTCGGACTGGACTGGCATCCGACGGTTGCGACCGTCATGGCCAGGGTTCCGACTAGGCTGATGATCCCCTTCCGCATGTGATCGAATCCTTCTCCAGAGCTCGGAACCGCTACCTGTTGTTCTCGTTCACATTGAGTACGCAAATGTCGGACCACAGGTGAGTTTTGTAAGATATTGAAATATAGCGAGTCTTTCCCACGGTTTTGGATGGGCCTGTCTCAATAATATCCCACTGTGTGGAATAGAACACGAACGATGCGGCTTCACTGTGGATGGACGGAGGCCAAGAGGGATTCTAGGCAAGTGGATGAGTCGACAGGGGAGGTAGTGAGGATGATCGGAGTGCTCAAGTTTGCGGCGCGTACCATCTAGCACGGAGAGGTCAGCATGGTGTAATACTCCCTAGCGAATCTTCGGTGGCGACTGAGAGTGTGCGCGTTCGTGGTCAGCGATGGGCCGTTGTCTTCCGTGACGGTTCTCGGTGAGTTCTTTGGTAGCTGAAGGGCCGCCACGATTCACCCACCCGTTCGCCACCGGTCCCTGTGTATCTGCGCTCAAGAGTCTAGACATCCTTTGAGGAAAGGTTCCTCCGCACATGAATTCGAGACAACCGCAGACCAAGACCCGTCAATTTCGAACGCTGCTCCAGTCTGAGCAGTTGGAGTTCATTTGCGAAGCGCACAATGGTTTGAGCGCAAAAATTGTGGAGGAAGCAGGCTTTGCCGGAATCTGGGCGAGCGGGCTTTCCATTTCGGCCCAGTTTGGTGTGCGCGACAACAATGAAGCCAGTTGGACGCAGGTACTGGAAGATTTGGAGTTCATGTCCGACGCGACGAAAGTGCCGATTCTCCTGGACGGAGATACGGGGTACGGCAATTTCAACAACATGCAGCGGCTCATCCGGAAACTGGAACAGCGCAACATTGCCGCAGTGTGCATTGAAGACAAACTGTTTCCCAAGACCAATAGCTTCCTGAAAGGCGATGCGCAGCCGATGGCTGACATGCAGGAGTTTTGCGGCAAGATCAAGGCCGGCAAGGATGCACAAGTCGATCCGGATTTTTGCATCATCGCGCGAGTCGAGGCATTCATCTGCGGGTGGGGGTTGGCTGAAGCGTTGCGGCGTGCCGAAGCCTACCACCAGGCCGGTGCCGACGGCATTCTCATCCATAGCGCACTCTCCGTCCCCGACGAGATCCTTGCGTTTAAGCGAGAGTGGGGCCATCGCTGCCCAGTCGTCATCGTGCCTACGAAGTACTATTCCACGCCCACGGACGTCTTTCGCCAACATGGTTTTTCCATGGTGATTTGGGCCAATCACATGCTGCGCGCTGCGGTTTCGACTATGCAAAAAACCGCACGAGCACTCAAGCAGAGCGAGAATTTGTTGTCCATCGAAGATAAGGTGGCCCCGGTTTCCGAAATTTTCCGTCTGCAGAATGCCGCGGAGCTGTTGGAGGCCGAGGAACGCTATCTGCCGCGGGGCGCTGAGGGCACATCAGCGGTGGTGCTTGCGGCCTCAAGGGGAGAAGAGTTGGGGAAATTGACGGAGGATCAGCCCAAGACGATGGTGAAAATTCAGGGGGCGCCGATTCTGTCGCATATCGTCGATGCGTACAATGCCGTCGGGATCAAAGACATTCTGGTGGTGCGCGGATACAAGAAAGACGCCGTGAGTCTTCCGAATTTGACCTACGTCGACAATACTGAGTTTTCAGAGACCGGGGAGTTGGCCTCGTTGTCGCTGGCGCTTCAATCGAGGAAAGGACATTTCCAGCCGACAATCATTTCCTATGGTGATGTGTTGTTCAATAAGTATATCCCGCAGGCCTTGTGCCAGGAGCAGGATGACTATGTGATCTTCGTCGACAGCAATTGGCAGGATCAAACCAGCTATGCGCGTTTGGGCGGATTTGCTGAATGTACCTTGCCGAATTCGCGCAAGGCGTTCAATGCGAAGGTCTATCTCAAGCAGCTGGGGAGTGAGGTTGCGCCCAACTCAATCCATGGTGTGTGGATGGGATTTCTCAAACTGTCTCCCGGCGCGGCCGCTCAGGTTGATACGCTTCTTGTGGAACTACTTGCCCAGCCGGGCAATCGGAAGGCTGGTATTCCACATTTGCTTCAAACGTTACTCAGGCGAGATTATCCGATTCGGGTGTTGTATACCGTCGGACACTGGCTGGATGTCAACAGCCTTGACGATGTGGTTCAAGCCGGTAACTTCTGAGGTCTGCCTGCCTTGGGCAGGAGGTGATTGTGCTTGAATAAAGTCAGGCGCGGATTCCCCAGTGCTCATTTTCACGCTCTTCGTGCGTTCAATTGTTGGAGATCATAGGGCATGATTGACCCGCAAACATTTATCAACTGCCTGCAGGAAAACAATGTCGACTTCTTTGCCGGAGTGCCGGATTCACTATTGAAAGAATTCTGTGCGTGCCTGGAACATGTAGCTCCATCCGGACAGCACGTCATCACCGCTAATGAAGGAGGCGCCGTTGCCCTCGCGCTTGGCTACCACCTCGCGACGGGAAAAACTCCACTCGTGTATTTGCAGAATTCAGGGTTGGGAAACATTATCAATCCCTTGTTGTCGTTGGCCGACGCCGAAGTCTATTCTGTGCCCATGCTACTCGTCATCGGTTGGCGAGGCGAACCGGGAGTTCATGATGAGCCGCAACATAAGAAGCAAGGACGTGTGATGCTCTCCATGCTTCAGGCCATGGAAGTACCGTATTTCATCTTAGGACCGGAACTGGAAGCCACGAATGCCGCGCTTGCAGAAGCTCTGGTTACCGTTCGGAGGACGAGTGCGCCGGTTGCGCTCGTAATCAAGAAGGGTACATTTCAGCCATTTTCTACTCCTGGACTAGCCAAGGCGGCTTTTGAACTTTCTCGGGAAGCGGCCATTCATCAGGTGCTTGAGGAGTTGGATACTCGTGATATTGTCGTTGCGACGACAGGCATGGCTTCCAGAGAAGTGTATGAGTACCGAGTTCGCAAGGAGCAGGGGCATCAGTGCGATTTCTTAACTGTGGGAGGCATGGGGCATGCCGCTCACATCGCTCTTGGGTTGGCACTCCAAAAGCCTGATCGGTCCGTCTATTGCCTTGATGGAGACGGCGCACTCCTGATGCACATGGGAGGGCTTGCCATTGCAGGAGTGTTGAAACCGCGCAATCTCAAGCACATTGTGTTGAACAATGGAGCGCATGATTCGGTTGGTGGGCAGCCGACAGTGGGATTTGCCGTAGATCTTTTGAATATTGCTCGTGCCGCCTCCTATGAGCAGGCGTTTCGTGCTCAGACATGCTCAGAGCTGAAGACAAGTATGCGAGAGTTGAAGCATTCAGGAGGGCCTAGTTTATTGGAGATTCGTGTCCGTCGCGGATCGAGGAAAGATTTAGGGCGACCGACAAGTACCCCGGTTCAGAATAAACACTCGTTTATGGAGTTTCTGGCCAAGTAAGGCTTTGTTAGCGGGGGGTGCCAAACAACCTGCGCGAGAGTGCGCGGGGCGCTAACCTAACTGCGCAAGATTGCAGGTAAGGGCGTGTTGCGAATTGAGCTTGGCCCCAGCTCTCTCAGCTAAGTGCGTGGTCCCCGTTAGGAATTGATGTCAGGTTGGGACATCGGGCTGAGAAGGCTGAAATCGAATGACTGCGTCATCCCTTTGGGGATGGATTGGGCGGTCACTCCACTTTTATCGCGTACTGGTGTCTGGGGGCGCAGTATGGGTAATCACCAGCGAATGGGTGAGTCGTGGTAGCAGAAAATTTACTCGTAGCAATTCGGGCGGCTAGGTTGCCGTTGAGAGGCGGTGCAGTTTAGGAACGGAAGACTTGGACGAGAACTCCGGTTCGAGTGGTAGAGTTTGTTTTCCGCATGATGTGTTTGATATGTTCCTTCACTGTCTGTTCGGTAATTTTGAGAGCGTTCGCGATCTCCTTGTTTGTCCATCCTTTCGCGAGGTTTTCGACCACTGACTGCTCTCGATTGGTGAGCTGGAATCGTTCTTTAGCCTGGTCGGTACTGAGCTGCTGCCGTCGTCCCAATTCCTCTAACGTCACAACCAATCGCGCATATTGGATTCCGCCGCGATCAGGTAGGCCGAAACCGCGAAGGAGCACGGGTTGATTAGGATTGCCGGCGATTCGCTTGACCTCAAATTGTTCCCAGTCTTTTGCCTCGGTACGAACGTGAAGCGCTTTGATAATTTCGGCACAGAGTTCGGTAAGCACTGATGGAAGCACTCCTTGTGCCGCCTTGGCTGGGGAACCGCCGTTTTCCGCCATGTTGATGAGCTTTGACAGTTCTGTTGCCTGCCGATTCATATGAAGCAACTGCATGGAGGACGACAGCACAACAATTCCTGCGCCTGCACGCTGGTCGGCCAAATTGTCTGCAGGTTCCTGAGAGGGGACAGCGTTGAGAGCCACGGCAATACTCCGTAAGGTTCGTAATGTCGCTAGACAATTGATCTGTTTCTGGTAACCTAAAGCATGTGAGCGTTACTAGTAATGCTACATAATACTTTCGAGGTAGTCAAATTATACTTCTGAGGGGGCTATCCGTACATCATTGGTATTGTTCGTCGAAGCTGGTACTTCTATACTTCCAAGCATCGGGAGGTGCCTTGATCGACCTGATTTCCATTTTTCCCAGTCGGCAACGAGTAGTTTCAGTACTCTGTCATGAATCTTGAGGTGGGCCCTATCCCGTCCACTAGCTAGATTAGAAATGTTGGCATATTTTATTAATACAAACAATTGGTTATGATTTTTTTCCATAAGTCTTGAGTCTGATGCCGCGTAGCAGAGTCTTCCGACTGTAGCTCAAATATTTCAAGTCGGTCGGGCGAGCGAGTGGGATTCCGGTATCGGGTCAAGCGAGACAAGGGGCATGCCGGTCTGAGCACAGAAAAATCGAATCCTCAAGGTTCTAAAAGATTGAGGCTGCTATTCCTTTGCGCGGAGCAGCGGCGTGTTGGATGGTGCATCAGTCTTACGGTCGTGGCAAGTGGCTGGGTCGACTTTCCTCAGGAGAATTAAGTCATGAATGTTAAGGTATTACTTGGCGCAATTGCCCTTTCGGGGAGCGTTGTCGGTATCGCATTCGCTGACCAGGTAGATCAGGTGTCCAAACCGATTCTTGTCGCAGCCGCATCCTCGGCGACAGCTTCTTCCGGTATGCGTCATAGCGGGGAGGGTGCGGAAAAGTCTTCCCTTACCGTAACTCCGGACTACATCATGGGACCTGAGGATGTGCTTGAGATCACGGTGTGGAAAAATGCTGATCTGTCCAAACAGGTCCAGGTTCGGCCGGATGGAAGAATTTCACTTCCTCTCATTGGTGATGTGTCTGCTGTGGGAAGAACTGCTGCGCAGCTGACCGAGGAAATCTCTGCACGATTGAAATCCTATATGGAGAATCCTACGGTCTCCATCCTCGTGCGTGAAGTCAATAGCTATCAGATTTACGTGCTCGGTGAGGTGAATGCGCCAGGAAAGTACCCCTTAAAGAGCAAGACCACGCTGCTGCAGGCGATTACGATCGCGCATGGATTTACTCAGGTGGCGGCACGTAACAAAATTGTCGTATTTCGCTTTGGGAAAGATGGTGAGGGGTTAAACAAAATCAAGGCAAGTTACGACGATATTGTGCTCAGAGATGGTTCTGATCAAAACATTGAGCTAAAGCCGGGTGACCAGATCGTGGTGCCATCAGAAACGATGGTAGTTTTGCCGACAAGATAGGGCGCAGTTGATCAGTATCGTCCGAGTCATTTCGGAGCCTCGAGCTAAAGGAGTTGGGAAATTGAAAACTTTCGGTTGCAGATGGTTCCAGAGGGGGGTATGTATTGCTCTCAGTACTTTCCTGACTCTCTCGGGTTGCTGGATCGGCGGCGAGCAGATCGACTTCAACGTCACGTATATCCCACCGAATGAGTTCTTGCTTGGCCCTGAGGATGTGCTTGTTGTCAATGTATGGAGGAATCAGGAACTTTCGCGTGAAGTAATCATTCGTCCTGATGGAAAGATTTCGATGCCTTTGATCGGTGATGTTCAGGCAGCAGGCATGACATCCAATGTCCTGGCAAAACGAATTGCTGATGGATTGGCCGAATTCATGTCCAACCCCACGGTGTCTGTTCAAGTCAAAGAAGTGAACAGTTATTATGTCTATGTTCTGGGAGAAGTCTCAAAGCCGGGCAAGGTGCCTTTGAAATCCTATGCTACGGTGTTGCAGGGCATTTCGCTGGCTGGAGGGTTTACGACTTTTGCATCAAGAAATAAAATCCATGTTCTCCGTGTTGTGCCCAACGGTCAAGGCCAACCTAAGCAGGTCCAGATTCCAGTTCCCTATGAAGATATCATCCAAGGTAAAAATTCGGAGGGAAATTTTTTCCTCAAGGCTGGTGATGTCATTGTTGTGCCATAGCCAAGTTTTGAGGATGCGGAAGTTCATTCTGTCGGTTGTCATCTTGGCCTTCGCAAGCTGGTTGAGCTTGTCAGATTCTGTCGCCCAGCAGATTCGGGTTGTGCCGTCAATTTCGCTTCTTGAGCAGTACGACAGCAACGTTTTCTTTACGCCAAAATCGCAGCTTGCACCAGGGACGAAAGCAGATGATCTTATAACAACCATAACACCCCAGTTGAACTTCATACAGGCTAACTCGCTTGTTAAGGCTAACTTGTCAGTTGGGGCAATCGTTCAAAAGTTTGCAAATAATACTGCTCTCGACAATGTGGGGTTCAATGCTAGTGCCGGAATTGATCTTGCGCAAGCCGTGAACAAAGTTCTGCCGAGGATGCGAGCCTTTCGAATCTTTGGGACCTACCAGTACATGCCATCAGCACCAGCCTTCGGAGCAGGGGGCCTAGGTGGGGGTATGGGTGGTGGTGGGTTTAGTGGCGGCGGGTTTGGTACAGGCGGGTTTGGAATTGCTGGGCCGGTAGATTCAGGCCTGCTTACTCAGCGAATTCGGACTACCATGTTTAGTGCAGGTTTCTCAGACGCATACTCACTTTCCCCAACGACGGATTTTCTTACCAACTACACATATTCTCGGCTCAGCTTCGGTGGAGCTCTGACCCCGACTTCGACAGCAGTAGGACAGGCTCAGAACACGGTGTTTGATACGCAAACCCACACTATTTCAGCCGGTCCTACCTCCAGAATTTCTGCGGTTGACACCTTGACTGTTAAATATACGTTCACCCGAATGTCTCAGGGGCAATTTGGCGATTATACGACTCATAACGCCTTGCTTGGTTGGGGGCGGAGTTGGACCAAAGAGTGGAGTTCATCTATAAATGGAGGCTTGACCTTGGTCGAGCCCATTCCTGATGCATCTGCGAGTGGCGGCCAAAGACGAGTTCCAGCAACTATGGTGCCAACGGGTGGATTTGGGGTGACCTATGTTTCAGGCTCCTCGTTTCTTAGAAAGCTAGGTAGCGAGATTCAGGAAGCAACTGGTAGCGTTGGGGGGGCTGCAAGTGGTGGCGGCTTCCTTCCCATGCTTGCCGGTATGAACATGCCTGGGGGGATTGCTGCTCCTGGCTCCTACCGAATAACAATGATGTACAACCTTGGAGTGTTCCCAAGTTTTGTTCAAACTGCTGGGCCTATATATACGCATATGATCACACTGAGCAGTATGGCTGGAATAACGGCTAAGCTAAGTGGACAGGCTCTGTTCAACTATGCAAGAAGTAGCTTCACCTCGGATTCAATAGGAACAAATTTCACTACTTACGGTACAACCGTAGCCCTCAGTTACCTCATTACTCCCATGTTGACTGCCAGACTCAGTCACCAATGGCTCATGTTTGACTCTCAGGCGAGTGGAGTGGGTGCTGGAGATCTGGGATTCTCAAAGCAGGTAATTCTACTAGGCTTTACATATGCGTATGCACCCCGCGGGGATTTCTTTCGGGCTGGCGCCTTTTGGGAAGGTTCGTCTGGTGCCGCTTCGTCTGCCGAGTCAGGAGCAGGTAAATCTGGAGCGGGAGGAGTGGATATAACGAAATGAACACGCGTACGTTGTCCCCCGAGGATTATTGGCGGGCAGTTGTTAGCCGCAAGTGGCTTGTCCTCACAACTATCCTCGTATCGCTGAGCATTGCGGGAGTGGTCTGCGCAGTGATGCCGAAGGTATATCTGTCCGCAACTAAAATGTGGTTTGAGGGGGCGAAGATAGAAGAGTCGATTGTAAGTGGCCCCAATCCGGCTGGGGGTGTATACACGCCAACTTTGGATGACAGGGTGATGGAGGTGCGCCAGTTTGTCATGGGGCGAAAAACGCTTGGCCAGATAGCCGGTGAGTTTGGACTTTTTGGGTACGAAAAAGGTCGTCCAGATGCGGCAGAGTCGGAAAATGCCATCCGTGCTATGCGCGGTTCTATCAAGGTTGAGCCCACCAAGGATAAATTGTTCATCACGCTCTCATTTTCCAGTGAAGATCCAATCATCGCCAGGGATGTCACATCCCGACTGAGCGATCTTTTTATAGAAGAAACGCTCAAGGACCGTGAACGGGGAGTCGAAGCAGCGGAGGATTTTCTTGGGCTTGAGTTAAAGCATGCGAAGGCTGAGCTTGAAGCTAAGGAAAAGATAATTTCAGAGTTCAAACAGCAGCATTTGGGTGAATTGCCTCAACAAATCGACGCGAACCTGAGGAAGTTAGATCGTTTGCAGGAGGATATTCGGTCGCAAAATGAGCAGTCTCAGAGCCTGGCCAACCGTCTGGTTCAGCTTGATAAATCAATTAAGGATTATGAGGAAACGGGAGAGGTCGGTAGCGATTCGCCAACTGGGGCTTCCACAAAGAGAAATAAAGATCCACGGCTTGGAAGAATCAAGGAGTTAGAGCGTCGACTGGTAGAGCTATCCTCTATGTATAAAGATACGTATCCTGATCTGGTGCAGGTTAAGGAGGAAATTCGAAAGCTCAAGGAGATGACCTCTGCTCAGTATCGTGATTTGTTGCCGGATAGTGAGGCAGACGACGAACCGGTCGCTACGAAGAAATCCAAACGAAAAGCGATTGATCCGTACCATGCTGACCTGTTGAAGCAGCGAGAAGATATCGTGCTTGAATTGGATGCCGTCAAGCGTCGTCAATCCCATATCGCGGGTGAAATTTCCCAATACGAACGAAGAGTGGAGCACACTCCCGAGCGAGAGCAAAGGTTGAAGACGCTGGAGAGAGACTATGAAAACCTTCAGAAGAACTATCAGTCGCTATTAGACAAGAAGCTTACTGCGGGCATGCAAAAGAGTCTCGCTCAGGGGCGAAAGGGAGCTAAATTTAGCATCGTGGATCCCGCATACACACCGGTTGTTCCCGTCGTCCCCAACATCCCCCTTATCCTGGCTGCTGGACTCGTGTTGGGTTGTGCCCTCGGATTTGGCGGTGCGGTCGGATTGGAATTGATGGGGCGAGGGTTCCGTTCTGCGGAAGAAATCGAAATTACTCTTGGCCTTCCAGTCATCGCCTCAATCCCCTTGTATGAAAGTGCATTCGGGGGTGCTATGCAGACCGTGAGAGCGCTTTCTGGAAAGAGCCGGGCATCTTCCCTGATGCTGCCTGGTGGTGTAAAGCAGGGAGGGGATGATGCGCCGGTCGTTGCTGGACTCCCTGCATCGTCTGGGAGGCAAAGAGGCCAGAACGGGCAGCTGCATAATCCCACTCCGGGATTGGAACTGGTTTCCATGTGGCGACCGCTATCGTTTGTTGCGGAGCAATACCGCGTCGCCGCCACCAGGCTTGAATTGATGACTGGAGATCGGAAGAGCACCGCAATAGTCGTCACGAGCGCCGTGATGGGAGAGGGGAAGTCCTCTACCGCTCTCAACTTGGGGTATGTACTTGCTAAGGACCTGGACCGCAGAACGATAGTGATCGATTGTGATCTAAAGCGCCCGATGCAGCATATCTACGCAGGAGTCTGGCAGCATCCAGGATTAGTTGAGGTCTTGCGAGGAACCAAAGCCATCGAGGATTGTGTGCAGCGGTTGGGGGAGTCAGGTCCGTGGATTCTCCCCGCTGGCTCGGTTGGAGATAACCCCGTGGGGCTATCTAAGATGCATCAGTTAGCTGATTTGGTTGCTGAGCTTAAAGAGAAGTTTGACTATGTCATTATCGATGCTCCGCCAGTCTTACCGCTTGCCGATATGCAAGTTCTTGCCAGCATGGGAGATCTTCTTGCCTACGTGGTGAAGGCAAGCATGACGGGACGCGATGTTGTGCAAAAAGCACTTAAAGCTCTCGGTGAAAATGCCAACAT
>ERZ724521.218-NODE-218-length-24956-cov-7.101080_pt1 | contig 24956 bp, 17 predicted proteins | sample MGYA00376054_ERZ724521 | MGnify/ENA primary metagenome ERZ724521 (study PRJEB28724, sample SAMN07190883) | activated sludge metagenome | isolation source: activated sludge of sewage treatment plant in Hong Hong | place: Hong Kong | collected 2016-03-17 ... | reverse complement strand
GATTAACTGAAGTAATCACTGCATGCTTTACACGCATGAGCCTGATGGCCTCAGCAACCCTGGCTGGTTCATCGGTGTCATATTCAGTGGGTCTTCCCGTTTTGACTGCACAAAAAGAACATGATCTAGTGCATACATTGCCCAGAATCATAAAGGTAGCCGTGCCAGCCCCCCAGCATTCTCCCATATTGGGGCAATTGCCGCTCTGGCAAATGGTGTGCAGCTTGTATTCATCAACCAGCTGTCTAACCCTTTTATAATCTTCACCAATGGGCAGCTTGACCCTCAACCATTCCGGTTTACGGGTACGTGCCGGTTGGCTTTCTTCGGTGGAAACAATGGGCAGTTCTATGAGTGACATTGTGATTTTAGTTACTTCTGCGTCCGAAGTGCAAATTTACGTAAAGGTTGAGAAATAGTGGTGTATTGGTTGTGCCTGCCGTTTCTACCATGATCGGCACTTTTTTAATGAATAGGTCGGCCATTAAACCAACTTCAGCTGCCTTGACATATTCATCAAAAGCGCCAACAGAAAAAAACAAACCTGCCTTTGCCTGAAATCCGGGTAAAATGCTGATTTCTTTGAGTCCGGTAGAAAAAGGTGCACCTCCGTAAATGCTGCCATAATCAATAAATTCTGTCTTGTTTTCTTCGCTGAACTTTTTGTCTACCAGAATGGATTCCAATTCACCGTTGACCACTACCTGTTCAATAAACTTGAGGTAGTAAGGTTTCAACAAAGCTATTGCCGGACCGGCTTCAAGATTGTAACCAATGGCCACTCCCTTTCTGCGTGCCTTATCTGAAAGGTATCTTTTAAAACCTTTACCTGCTCTGATAATAAAAACACTGTTTTGTTTGCCTAACTTAAATTCCTTTGGCAACTCATTGCCTATGACGTTGAGGTTTTTGGACTGATTTTGCTCCCTTGGGCTGTGCATGGTGCCAAATTCGAAATGATAATACCGCGTTCGGTAATACGTTCTGATTTCACCAAAATTGACAGCTACTGCCCAGCCATTGTTGTGCAACCTCAGATCTCCCGTTGTCTCTTTTCGGTATATGATGCCTTTAAACCGATCGTCATTGAGATTGGTCTTGGTTGACACCTGCGCCATTGCTGCCCAATTGATGCCCATCAAACAAACCATTAAAACAAGTTGCCACCCGGTAATAGAACAGGATGGAACAAGAATGCTGGTTTGGGGTGCTTTTTGCTTCATGGTATCAAAAATAAGGGATTATTTGATAAAAAGTTCACCCTGTTACATAAAAACAAGACGAAAGGCATTGGCTGATCAAAATCATATGCATTTTGTTATGTGCTGACAATCAACCGACAAATATTTTTATCCACAAGCCGGTTTGGGTGATTGCGCTGAAAAGCTTATTTTTATAACCAACTAAAGAGGCGGCCATGATTCACAATTTATCTTCCCATAAATCCATACTCAACAAATTTCTTTACGAAATGAGGTCTGTGGAAAAACAAAAAGACAGCATGCGGTTTCGCACCAATATGGAAAGAATGGGAGAAATCATGGCATACGAAATCAGTAAACACCTGAATTATTCGATGACAACAGTGGAAACGCCTCTGGGTGAAGCCAATATTGAGTTGCCCAATGACAGCATAGTGATGGCATCGATATTGAGGGCAGGCCTACCTTTACATCAGGGCTTTTTGCGCATTTTTGATGATGTGGAAAATGGTTTCATATCAGCCTATCGATCACACCATAAAGATGGCACTTTTGACATTAAACTGGAGTACATTACTTGCCCCAATATCGACGGTAAAATCCTAATCCTACTGGATCCCATGCTGGCAACCGGCGCCAGCATACACAAGACTCTGGAGTACCTTGAAGAATATGGAAAACCCAAACAAGTTCATGTTGTTTCCGTCATTGCCTCCAGTCAAGGAGTAAACCACATCCAGCGCTTTTTTCCGCATGCACAAATCTGGACAGGTGCCATTGATGATGAGCTTACTGCCAAATCTTATATCGTTCCCGGCTTAGGGGATGCAGGAGATTTGTGTTTTGGTATAAAGCTGCAGGAGTAAAATTTAACCGTAAAGTTCATACCTGACCCGGCTTTTGTCGTAACCCAGATTGGCAACCAGATTGATGACTGCCTCGTCAATCATTTTGGTCCATCCGCACAGATAAAACAAATTTTGTTTGTCGATGGCCTTGTATTTTTCCAGGTAAACCTGGTGAACATGTCCCTTATAGCCCGGCCATGATGGCTCTTTGGACAAGCAAATATCGTAGGAAAAATTGGGCAGTATTTCAGCCAGTTTTTCCATTTCTTCCCGGTATAGGATATCTTCTACTTTTCTGGCTCCAAAAATAAGATGCATACGGAGAAATGGTATTTGCTTAAGGGTTACTTCCTGAATCATTGAGCGAAAGGGAGCAATGCCGGTGCCGGTGCAAACCATGATGAGTTGAGTACTTTCCAAATTTTGGGGCAATATGAAATTTCCTTCCGGGCCTTTGAAAGTAAGGGTGCTGCCTTTGGAAATTTTATCAAACAGATAAGCAGTACCCATACCTTGCGGATGGCGAACAATGCATAGTTCCAATAACCCGTCATCATTGGGTGCGTTGGCAATAGAATAACTCTTCCAACGATGTAGTCTTTTTTCTCCTACCGGCAAATCAAAAGTAATGAATTGTCCCGCCTGAAACGCAGGAAATGCTGAGTCGGTTTTTAGAAAAAATCTGCGGACGCCGGAATTTACATCTTCTATATCCAACACTTGGGCTTGATACCAGGTGGCAGGCATGCTAACTAATTATACGTTGACAAAAGGAAGGGACGTTACTTCTGCTTCCAACAACTTGCTACCCATTTTCACAAAGATTTTGGTACCCGGTTTGGCATAAGCAACACCAACATAAGCCATGCCAATGGGTTGATCCAGGCTGGGAGACTGTGTACCGGAAGTGACTACACCTATGTTCAATCCGGCAGCATCACATACTTCATAACCGTGTCTGGGCACCCTTCTTTCATTCATGGTAAAGCCAACCAGATTTTTCATCAGTCCATCTTTTTTTTGCTGTTCAAAAATGGCTTTTGAAGGGAAGTCTGCATTCTTCTTCAATTTGGTAATCCAGCCAAGGCCTGCTTCCAGCGGGCTGGTGGTATCATCGATGTCATTTCCATACAGGCAATATCCCATTTCTAGTCGCAGGGTATCTCTTGCACCCAGGCCGCAGGGCATAATATCAAATTCGGCTCCTGCCCTCATTACCGCATCCCACAAAGCGGCGGTATTGTCTTTCTGACAGTACAATTCAAAACCGCCACTTCCGGTGTATCCGGTTGCAGAAATAACAACATTCTCTACGCCGGCAATGGTGCCTTTGGCAAAGTGATAGTATTCGATTTTAGATAGGTCAACATCTGTGAGCTTTTGTAATGCCTGGGCAGCTTTTGGACCCTGTACCGCAATCAAGCCGGTTTCGTCTGAAATATTGATCAGGCGGGTATCAAATTGATTGAGGCTGCTGATCCAGTCCCAATCTTTATCCATGTTGCTGGCATTGACCACCAACATAAAGGCCTGTTCTCCTTCTGCACACATGTCCACGAACAAGCGATAAACGAGCATATCATCTACGATTCCTCCTGTTTTGTTGGGTAAACAGGAATATTGAGCGTCTCCCGGCTGGAGTTTGGAAGCATCATTGGAACTGATGGCTTGTACCAAATCCAACGCCTGTTTCCCTTTTACAATAAATTCGCCCATATGGCTGACGTCAAAAATGCCGACCCTGTTTCTTACAGCGTGGTGCTCATCTATAATTCCCGAATAGGATATGGGCATGTTGTAGCCTGCAAACTCGGCCATCCTGGCACCTAATTCTATGTGTTTTTGGGTAAGTGGTGTTGATTTCATGGATTTGGTAGGTATTTATTTATTCGCTTTTAAAATAATCACATCAATGATTTTATCACCCTGGTACAAAGTATGAACTACATCCATGCCCTCTTTGACCTTCCCGAAAATGGTGTAATTGCCATCGAGGTGAGGGGCCGGGCTATGGGTTATAAAAAATTGGGAACTTTCGGTATGATTGCCGGCATGGGCCATTCCCAACAAGCCTGTTTCCAAATAATAATTGAGGTTCAATTCAGATCTTATGGTATAATTCAAACCACCGTAGCCATCGCCCCTGGGGCAACCCGCCTGAACCACAAAGTTGGGAACAACCCTGTGAAAAAATTTGTTGTCGTAAAAATCCTTTTGGCAAAGTTCAAGAAAATTGGCCACACTGCCGGGTGCCTTGTCTGTAAACAACAATAAAGTTATATTTCCTTTGGTTGTTTTCATGACCACCTCAATAGAGTCGCCTTGAGCCTCCAGTGCGCTGAAATCAATGGGGTGACTGTAGGGTGCTTTATAAGCATTGTATGTACTGTCAAACAGAAATGCCCTTGCCTGCATCAGCTCATTGTAGGACTCTACATCCTGAGGGAGTTTCAATCTCGACTTGGAGGATTCAAACCACGTAGTATCAGACACAAAACCTTTGGCTCCGGATTTGGGATCTTTGAGTATAACAGAGGCTGCTGCTACAGTTCCGGAATCCCCGCTTTTACTCAGGTTTACCAGCAACTTGATAATGTAAGACTTAACTTCTATGTACTTTGAACCATACGCTTTGATAAATTCAGGATGTTGCAGAATCTTACCAAAGGCCTCTATGATGGCTGTTCTTTCAACCGGTTGTGTTGTTTTACCATATAAGTTGGTAAGGGTTAAGTATTGATAAGGATCTTCACCCAGGACTCTCAGCCATTCAGCCTTTTCATAAGCACCGGTAGCATTTGAAAAATAAAACTTGACCTCTGCTGCCAATTCGTTTTTAAACTTGGTAAAAAACAAAGGTGTTAATTTCATCATAGATTGATAAAGCCTGGTTTTTACCCGCCAGTCAAGTTCCGGCGTTGCCAGTGCTTTATAGTCGTATAATTCTTCTTTTTTGCCCTTTCTCCCAATCAATTCTGCTGCCAAAGCTGCCACATGGAGGTTGGGATCTTTAACAAGATTAAATACCGTTGCTTTTACGCTGTCCAGTTCAATGTTCTGAAATCCCCTCAAAGCATTGCATTTCACTCTGTAATCCTGTTCAGTGGTGAGCAATTGGACCAGTTTTTTATCCAGGCCTGTGGCCGAAGTACGTGATACTGCCGAAGCAAGTGCCATGCGGATTTCGGGGTTGTCTTCAATTCCCAATTGATTGATAAGCCTGTCCACCAATTCGGGACTTACGGCTTCTTTGAACCTACCAAAGTAGTGAGCCGACTGCAATCTTATAGGTTCACTTATAGCTGCATTGGAAAGCAGTTCCATGGCTCTGCTGGAAGCTGCAGGATCAAAAATATTTCGCTGACCAAAATGGTAAAAGGCGCGTGTTTGACCCAACAACAATTCGTCGTCGCTATCCCGATAACTTACAACAGATGCAATATTTTTCAGGGTTGTCTTACTGCCGCATCTCCCCAGTGCTTCCAGGATCTGGCGGTTAAACATGTTGTTGACACTTAAGGTATCCTGTGCAGTGAATGCGGCAATGAGGGGTGTTTCCGCCTTTGGGCTTCCTATTTGTCCCAAGGCATAAGCGGCCATGGCCCGAACCTCGAGCACGGGGTCTTTTAGCATATTGACTACAGAATCCAGGGCATTCTCAGATCTGATAGAAGCAAAGGCTTTAACTGCTGCATACCTGACTCCCGGGTTTTTATGCTTAAAATACGGATAAATAGAATCTGACAATCCCTTGTCTTGAAGCTGGAGTACCTTCCTCACCTCCGGGTCATTAAAGCCCAGATTGAGGTTGGCATTGACATGATCCGTGGGTGGAACACAAGAATGAATGAATAATGCGACCCAAAGCACCAAACCAAGCCCTGTTGCCGGAGTGAATACTTTATTGAATGATCTCATGGATTAAAGTTTGACCTACAAAAGTAAGAAAAAAGTTGAGGCCTCTTCTGTTTTTAAGAGGGATTTGGGACAATACTTAAAAGTCGAGACCAATGCCCAGATGGTACATAGCGGGCAGGCTTTTTTTGGTCTCAATGCCATGGGCAATATCCAGCCTGATAAAATAGCCTAGCAGCTGTGTCCTGGCCCCCCAGCCATATCCCATTACCAGCGGATCCCTGAAATATTGAATATCGAGTTCGATTAATACATCCTTGACCTGAACAGAATTAAGAGGGTTTTTACTGCTGTAAGGTCCTGCTCCATACCAGGCAAGTCCGGCATCAAAAAAAGCAATCAGCTGGAAATTCCTTATGAGCGATGCACCTCTGTCTTTACCCAGTAAATAAGTGAACAAAGGCACCCTGATTTCTGAATTGAACAACGCATAGCTTGACCCGTTGCGGATATTGCTTTTAAAACCTCTCAGATGGGGTACATTGGTTTTAAAGGCAAAGTCCTGATCTTGGGGGAGCGGTATGGAATTGTCGAAAGATGGAAAAAGGTTGTTGTTGACACCTCCCAGGTAATAGATATTGGGTTTGCTTCCCAGCGAGGTGGCTGAAGTAATTCTGAACGCAAATATACTGTGATTCAATACAGGCTGATAATAGCGGGCATCCATACCCAACACAGCCGTAAATCCCTGATTGAGGTCTACGCGAAAGTTATTGGAAGGCTCAAAATTGAATTGGTTCATAGCTTCTGCATAAAACTTCATTCTGGCTCCGTGCAGGATATTGAGTGCATATTGATAGGAATTGTCAAAAACATATTCAAAACGCAAACCCAGCCTTTTTTCATAAATCGGAACTTCAGATAAGGTGGTAATTTCTGTTGCCTTGAAATACTGTTTATCCATTCTTAAACTGGCAAAAGCCCTGAAACTCTGGTGCAGGTCTACGGGATATCGCAGGCTATACATGCCAATTAATGTCTGTTTTTTGGATTTTAAAGGCGGAATGAATTCAACATAGCTGCGTTCTGTCTGATTGCGAAGGTAAAATGCCCAGCGTCTGTCAATAAGCCTTTTGTTGTTGTCATAAGTAAAGAAAAATTCAGCTCCATCCAGGTTGGTTGAAATTCGGGTGCCCGCTTCCAGCCTGTAATCCTCAAAGATGTCTGTAAAAGCTGCTTTTGCCAAAAATCCCATAGGAATCTGATTAACTTCCTTGTTTTGGCCCTGAGCAAGTTCCAAACCTTCAAACAAAATCTCATTGTCCATTCTGGCAGTGAGTTTATCGATTCTGAATTTAAGACCTGCGGCAGTAATGCCGGTGTTTTTTATGGCAATGATTCGTTCATTTACCTCATTGAGGTTGTCGGTAGATTCGTGGACTCCGGTTTTTTTGCTGACCACCGGATTTACAATGCTTAGACTGTTAACATCCTCAAAAACGGTTTGAAATTTGAGGTGATCGGGAATCTCTGTATAAACAACTTCCTGCACAGGCTCCTCCTCTTTTTGATTTTTGGCCCTGGATTTAGCCAGATTGGTTTCAAAAGGGACCGTTCCTTCCATGCCTTTTTTAAGAAAGATCCTGTTGGCTTTGTCATAAAACATGTGAAGGTAAAATTCCCTGGCATCACTGGTCCCGTAGCTCAATAAATTGCCGGCCAAATTGGTCAATGGAGTCTCCGTACCTGTAATTATATCCCTTGCATATAGATTTACGAGACCCGATTTTTCGCTTTTGAATACAAAGGTATTATTGCCTATCCAAACGGGTTGGGTTTCACTGTCATCCGGCGTTTGGGTAAGTCTTTCCAGTATTCTTGGTATGTTTTTCAAATCGTTTTTATCCTTCACTGAGGGCAAAGGATATAGAAATACATCCATGGTGCCCAAAGGTAAAATGGTATCAAGTTTCATCGGCAGGATGTGTTCCACAGTTCTGTTGCTGGAAAACAACACTGCCTTTCCTCCCTGGTAATCAACAACACTGGCATCCAGATCATCAAAGTAATCGTTGGTAAGCGGCAACACTTCCCGTTCTTTGGTATCATAGATCATAATATCCGAAAAGCCATCGATAGCCGCATTTATGAGCAAATAACGTTTGTCAATGTAACTCAGGCTATACAACCTCTGCACCTCGTTGGGCAGCAGTTGTTCTGCATATTTCAAATCCTGGATACTGTATTTTCGTATATAAATATTGTCTCTTCGCTGGGTACTGACAAAAAATTCTTTGTCGCCATCGCTCCAGCAAAAATGGGGGTACTCGGTATCAGCTTCCTGAAACCTGTTCTTAAAGTGTTGAGAAAAGAGTCTTTGTGATTTCCCTGTTTCGTTGTTGCGCAAATAAATGCAGCTCTTACCCGAATTATTAACTGCGTACAAAAGCCATTTTCCGTTGCCGGAAGGCACCAAAGAGGTGATCGGCTGATGCTTTTTATTTTTTAACTTTATTTCAATTCCCGGTTTTTCATTGAATTTTCCTTCCTCCAGGGTATACCTGGATTCATAATAGTCTGCCCATTCTTCATAAATCTGGCGAAGAGGTGTATTGAGAACAAATTCTACGCTTTTCTCAAAATTGCGGGTAATACGGGTTAAATACAACAGGTTGGATACCGTTGACCTGCCGTAATTTGTCCGAAGATAATACCACATGGAGTGGCCGGCAATCCTGGGATATTTTTGAGAAAACTTTTCAAACTGGTAATACTTGGGATTGGATAGCAGCAGTTCACGCAATTCATCTTCAATGGTAGTATTCCAGGCATTACCTGCATAAGAAACAAAACCCGGTTTGTACCACGAAGGCAGATCAAGTAATACAGCATTTTGAACAACCTCTTGAAAATTGCTGCCAAAAAGCATGGAAGAAAGATAGACGGATGCGATGCCCTCTCTGATCTTTTCTCTAAGATGGACGTGGTTTCCATCAAAATATACCAACATTTTGGCACCCACAATGCGGGTTTCTCCGGACTCTGAAGTAAAGACTTCATCCCTGCCTATATTGGATTGTTTAAAATCAGAAAGGTCCACATATACAATGATTTCGATTTTATCGGAGATTCTATGCTCCACCTGCTTGCGGATCAAATCATGGTCGAGTTCTGCCATCTGAATGATGGTGTGGGCAATATTTTTGCCTTTACCGTACCAGTAAACAATAAAATTTTCGCTCTCGTATTGTGACCAGTATTTAAAATCATCGTTGTACTGGACACGGTTTTTACCAAAATCGGTATCAAAACTTTGCGCAATTACAAACCCCGGGAACATGGCCAATGCCAGCATACCCAATGAAGCAAAGATTTTATTGACTCTCATAAAACGGTTTGTACCTTTCAAAGATACATTTTAGCTCGAAAATTGTTGCCTCAAAAGACAAAAATCCTGGCCTGAAGTGTCGGCTAAAATGAAAAATGCCACCCTGAAACCAGCGTGGCATTTTACTAACTATCTAATATGAATATTAATCACCGGTTATTACCGAAACTTTTTCTGTGTGTGAAATCTCGCCATCAACAAGGATAGAGACAATGTAAAATCCGGTCCTGAGACCCGTCACATCCAGCATTACTTTATGCTCTCCTTCTAAAACCGGGCGTGCGATAATTTTTCTACCCATTGCATCATACATATTGACGATGGTTTCTCCCTCTCTCTCTGCGGGAATCAGAACGTTGAGTTCCGACCTTACCGGATTGGGAAATACTTTTACCCCATCAACAACATCTTCAAAAATAGAACTCAAGGCCACCATGGATTCTGTACTTTCTCCCGGCATGGTTGCCGTTGCCAATCCTTTTACTTTTACAGCATCAATGTAGACCAGGTCTGAGTTGGTGCTGGCATCACAAACTATTCTGAATTTGGAATTATTGGTAAAACCATAAACACTCTTATTGATAGACTTGGTTGTATAGTAGAAAGTATTGTTGTTGAAATGGGTTCCATTGACCCATTGGGCTACGGTTGTCCATGTACTGCCTCCGTTGTTTGAATACTGAAGCCAGAAATCTTCCCCCGGCTCCATGCTGTAGGAGTAGAAATTGAATTCCACTTTCAAGACTGCATAAGAAGAAGCTGTATAAACGGGCGAGGTCATAGACGATTCTGTCAACATATTATCTCTGAGTGAGATGGAGAAGGTCCCCTCGAAAGATCTGGGGCCCGAATATCGTATGGCATCATCGCCACCGTCTATCCAGCTGTCCCAACCGGTTTCAAAGTAATACGCACCCAACGTGGTTTCACCATTCGTTGGACATGGAGGACATGTAGGCCCACCACAATCAACGCCCGTTTCCTGGCCATTCTGAATTCCGTCTGTACAGGTAGCAGCACATGGAGGACACGTTGGACCACCACAATCGACACCCGTTTCCTGGCCGTTTTGGATACCATCTGTACAACTTGGCGGACATGGAGGACATGTGGGACCCCCACAGTCAACGCCCGTCTCCTGACCATTCTTTATACCATCGGTACACGAAGCTGCACATGGAGGGCACGAAGGGCCACCGCAATCGACACCCGTTTCCTGACCGTTTTGGATTCCATCTGTACAACTTGGCGGACATGGAGGACATGTGGGACCGCCGCAGTCAACACCGGTCTCCTGGCCATTTTTAATGCCATCTGTGCAACTGGGTGGACATGGAGGGCAAGTAGGGCCACCGCAGTCAACACCGGTCTCCTGGCCATTTTTAATACCGTCGGTACAACTGGATCCGCTGGTAGCATTGATGCAAAATGATTTTGTCTGGGAAGTCGTAAACTGGCCTCCGGAAGCAACATTGGTGCCATTTACCACTACATTGTAGGATCCGTTTCCATAGGCACAGCAGATGCCATCACCATAAGAGTCGAAAATATTGAAAGTGTAACATCCATTGGGAAGACAAAGTGGCACCGTTACGGTGCTGCCGGCTGCAGAATAAGGGCCACCGGAATAAAGGGTTACATTGGATGAATTTTTGATGTTCCAGGTTGTTTCAGATGGATAGTTATCCAAAACGATGGTCAAGGTTCCCGAATTGCTCGTACAACCTGTAGGACAAGGGGGACATGTAGGCCCGCCGCAGTCAACACCGGTTTCCTGCCCGTTCTGTATACCATCTGTACATGTAGGTGTTGGAGAACCCGGACATGGTGACAGGCAGGTAGCAGCCGTCACTTTGCTCCTGATAAGATTGCCCGGTTGTGTGCCAAAACCTTTGGTAAAACTGATGCCAGTACTGGTCAGGTGGCAATAGGACATAATGGTTCCTCCACCGGACGGAATTCCCGGATTGGCGCATCCGCCTTCCGTTGTATAACATCCGTCGATGGCAGTATTGTTTCCGTTCCAGACGCAGGCGTGGGTATGCTGGGAACCTAACAAGTGACCAAATTCATGTGTTACCACCTCAACAGACCAACTGTAGGTAGGCACTGTAGCATAGGTAGAACCAATACTTGAAAAACCCATTCTATAATCCGGATTGGAATTGCATAGGGTATTTACATAAGCAATACCGCCACTCGCACTGTATGACAAAAGCATGGCAATGTTGCCATTGAAACCATTTCTGTATGCCAAAAACTGGTTCAGCATGGTGCTGGAATTGGTTCCGGTATATGGACTAGTGGTAGACCAAACGAAAATTTCTGAGGCTACCGTATTAATCGATTCATTGTTGTAAAGGGTTTTCACCTGGTTGTACAAACCCGTGATGTAATTGATGGTTGGAGTCATGCCTCCTTTATTGGTAAAAATATTGTAGTCTACTTCGAAATACATTTTTACACAATCTGTAAGTGCCCTGTCATTGTTTGAGTGAAACAACTCTTCGTTTGTATACGATTCGGTATTGTCCTGGGTACCGCATTCCAATGGCAGCTTAGACAATACTTTGTCATCGCGGTAAACGATAAAGTCTCCGCTTTTGTCCTGCATTTTACCAATCACCAGATTGCCATCGGTTCTCGGGTCGCTGATAAAACCCATCACATCATTTTCGAAAAAGCTAATGGCTACCAGAGATCCCGGTCTGCCTTTGATGATGCCCTGGTAATGCCTGCCGGGATTGAACTTCACTTGACGATTGCCATCTGACTCCCTGATAATGAGGCCTTCAAGGCTGTTTTCTACCAGCTGCAACTCCAGTTCTTCTCTATCCGATACCGGAACTTTGAAGCTGATATTTGCATCGGCATTGGCCACTAATTTTTGCAGTGCTGCACGGTCCAATTGAAGTAAGTTGTATTCAGTGACCTCTTCCGGAAGGATCAAGTCATTGCGTGAGGTACCGGAAAAAACAGCATACTGTTCAAATCGCGCGAAGCTCTGGTGTTCACTTACCACTTTGGAAGGCACAATTTCTTGTCCTATGACATTGGTCAATGAGCAGGCGAGCAGGAATAAAGCAACAAATTTACCCATGAATAAAATTTTGTAAAAAATTGATAAATAAAACCTGAATCACATTAAGTAGAAGACAATTTTATGACCAAAAACCCTAAATAATGCCATAATATTCAACACTTTGTATAAAAATGGGCGTTTTTACGGATCATTTTCAGGGTATTCCCGTACTCAAAAATCTACCTAATAAATTGTGCTTCTAACAGTTATCAACTACTTATACATGCAGGAATATATTAATATATCAAGAATCCTGCCAAAATCGAATGGACTGCTTCAATCATTGGGTTTCAACGACTTTTACAAATTAAAATGGGTTTTTTATCTCGATACAAATTTTTGTTTGTAATTAAAAGGCATTGACTGTGTTAAGCAAATCCTAAACTACGCATTTGGGTGAAACAACGGATTGGCTCAATCGCTCTTCAGGAGAAAACAATTACAAACCATCAAAACCAATTACCATGAGAACAATTTTATACACTATGTTTTTAGCTCTTGCGATGGTTTCCTGCAAATCAATCGAAACCATGGTAGAAAAAGGAGAATATGAAAAAGCATTCAACTACGCCGTAGACAAGCTGGCCGGAGAAAAAAACAAAAAGACCAAATACGTCAAAGGTCTGGAAAAGGCTTATAGAGAATTGAATGACCGGGATTTGAAAAAAATCGCTTCCCTTGAGAGGTCTGCAGCAGTGAGCAAATGGGAAGACATCTACGATGTTTATGGCAGAATGATGTCAAGAAGAGACAAAGCTTCCGGTTTGGTGCCCCTCATCAGTGAAGATGGTTACGAGGCGTTGATGGACTTAAGTGACTTGTCTGCTTACCGTCTGGATGCCCGGGATAAAGCATTGGAAGCCTATTATACAGAGGCAGTTGAAACTTTAAATGATGCGAGAAAATACAATGATAAAGTATTGGCCAGAGAAGCCAAAAAATGGTTGGATAAAACAGATCGATTTGCCGCTTCTTACAGAGACGTATCCATGCTCAAAAGGACAGCTATTGATCTGGGCATTGTACACATAGGCATTGATGTCAAATGGGACAAAAATGCGGCTTTGTCAAAAACCATATACGACAAAATAGCTGCCATCAGACTCGATAGGTTGGGCAATGAATGGGAAAGATATTACTTGTTTGACAAGGATAAAAGCTACGATAGTTACATCGTCATTGATTTTTCTACTCCTGAGTTTGGCGCTGAAAGAGAAAATGTAAACAACTATGAATTGGTGGCTATGGTAGAGGATGGAATAGAATACCTATACGACGACAAAGGTAAAATCGTAAAAGACAGTCTGGGTAATAAGATTACTGTACCCCGCAAAGTATTGACCAAAGCATGGGTATCTGAAATTTTCAGAGAAAAGTACAGCAAACTTGACGCAAAAGTTTTGGTTTACAGAGAACTCAAATCATTGCCTGTTAGCAATGTACCTGTCACAGTGCATCATGAATTTAAAGATAGTGCCGTAAGATACACAGGAGATAAAAGAGCATTAAACAATGATCTGATGAAAAGGCTCGACAATTACATCGAGGGTTTTCCTTCTGATAGAGATGCTGCTGAATTCTTAGGTACCTACATGGCCAATGCCATAGAATCAGCCATTCGTAACTTAAGTCTGAGCTAATATTATAAAAAAATGCAGAACAAAAAAAAAGCCGAAGGATAAGTTTCCTTCGGCTTTATCGTTTTAAGACCATTCTGTATTATTTTATCATCGTGTTAACTTTTATACTCATGTTAAGTTCATGATGATGCCCCGGTAACAGGTTTATGCAATCGGGGGCACAGGCTGCCTCAATGCATACAAAGTGGCCATAATCTGAAGGCTTCAAATCGGCGATGGTCTTACACTTTTCTTCCCAGGGGTTCCAGACTACCAATGCGTTGCCCCCTTCCGATTCTATGCTGACCTCTCTGTTGTACACCGGATCAATGAGTTGAGCAGCATTGGCGTGGAGGTAAATGCGGTCTGTCTCTTCCTTAAGAATTAAATCACCCTGTTGCACAAATTCCTGACCATGCCTGGTTTTGTCAATGTAAGTTTTACCTTGCAGACCCTCTATCACTATGCTATGAATATCACCCACCGTAAAATAGGTGTGTAAAGCCTGGGTTATGGGCATGGATGTTTGATCCAGGTTGTGGGTGATCAGGCTGATGTTCATGACATGGTTCGAGGCTGCTACCTTCAATTCCAGTTTCCATTGATAAGGCCACAGTGCGAAGGTATCTTCAGAAGATTGTATTGACATAGTACAAAAAATCGCGCCTTCACATTCCCGGAAACTTTCCATTTGCCAGGGCATTGTTCTCACAAAGCCATGTTGTGCATGGCCATCCCGGGGGCCAAACCATGGCCAACAAACAGGAATTCCTCCTCTTATCGCTTTTGGGCCATTCAAGTCTGCCAGGGCACTGCAAAAAAGTACACCCGCTGGCTGATCAAGGGGCTGCCATTGGGTGATATGGCCTCCTTTGTTGAGTACTGAAAATTGAGGACTGTTCATCACGTTTATTCCTGATTGTACCCCTTACCGGTTGCTGCCCAATACAGACCGCCAAATAAATGATCGAGAAATACAGGATCTTGATACACACCGGGTAAATGCCCCATGGCAGTATAAAAAGATCGACCCCCATCGTACTTATGAAACCAGGATATGGGGTGCTTTCCGTTCATGCCTCCTTGTGGATAATCCTTTGTGGGGTTGCCCGGAAAATAAGATGATTCATCAATTTCAAGCAAATACGTAAGACCGCTTTGTTTCTCCGGAGATAATATATACCATTCATCCGTAAACCAATGAGGAGATTGAAAATTGGCCATACCCATAAACTTACGATTGAGGGGATGCAACCTGGCAGTTTGAATGGCCGGATGCGAAACAAACATCCTGCCTACCAAACGAGTGTACCACTCCCAATTGTATTCTGTATCAGAAGCACTGTGAATACCTACAAATCCTTTACCCGATTGGATAAAACGCTGCATGGCTGCCTGCTGGTTGTCATTCAGAATGTCCCCTGTAGTATTCAGAAAAACAATGACGTCATAAGTCTTTAGTTTTTCATCTGTAAACCACTCGGCATTCTCCTGCCATTCCATATCAAAAAAATGCCTGTCAGCCATTTTTTCAAAAGCTTCAACACCATCTTTTATCGATTCATGGTGCCATCCCATGGTTCGAGTAAAAAGCAATACTTTAAATTGTTTCTGTGCAGAAAGCGCGTCTGTTAAAAACAGAAAAACCGAAAAAAACAGACAGGTATAAATTTTTACTTTCATGGATTCATTGCTTTGCGAATGGCTTCCTCTGCCAAAGTAGCCATTATTTTATAACATTTTACGGTTGGATGAACACCATCTTCCGCCATCTCTTTATCTAGTCCATTTTCCTTGTTTTTTAAAACAGTATGGTAATCCAGGTATATTAAACCATACTGCTCTGCCATCATCTTGATGGATTGATTCAGCGAAATTACTTTTTCAGCTGTGTTTTCAACGGTGGGTCTCCAATATATATCTGAAGCCGGTAAAACGGAAGCCAATATTACTTTGATGTTGTTGGCTTTGGCAAGCTCAACCATTGAAATAAGATTGCCCAAAGTGAAGCCCTCATCATATGGACCTGTATTTTCGGCAATATCATTGATACCCAAATGAATTAAAACCACCTCAGGGTTCAGTTCCAATACATCTCTTCTAAATCTAAGCAAACCTTGTGAAGTGGTTTGTCCGCTTATGCCCCTGCCAATGTAATGGTTGATTTCAAAAAAATCGGGCACTGCTTTGACAAAGCCCTCAGTGATGCTATTGCCAAAAAAAACAGCTCTTGGTCTTTTACCATACTTGATGGTTTGGTTATCACTTTGAAAAACGTCAATTTGTGAAAAAGCGATTGCGTTTACCTGCGCTGACAATTCAGAAATTATTGCCATTCCCATTACGATCCATGTCATGACTGATATTGTGATTTTCATATTGCATTATTAAATATCCTGTTATTCATTATTTCAACGATTCTTTGGCCGGCACAACCATCCCAGAGTTCCGGCTTTTCTCCTTTTTTCCATTTCCCGACCGTCATTTGCTGAAGTGCAGCAACGATATTGTTTTCATCTGTGCCTACCATTTCATTGGTACCTATGATCACAGTCTCAGGTCTTTCTGTAGTGTTGCGCAGGGTCATACAGGGAATGCCCAAAATGGTGGTCTCTTCGGTGATTCCTCCCGAATCGGTAACTACACCTCTGGCATTATTCACCAAATAAATAAATGACAAATAATCCATTGGGCTGGTAAGATATATGTGAGGATAGATTTTACCAATGCTTTCAAATATCTTTTTTGTTCTGGGATGCATAGGAAAGATCAATGTATGCCCATTGGCATTTTCATTCAACAAAGTCAATAATCTATCTAAACCTTCGACGCTGTCAACATTGGATGGGCGATGTAAGGTTACCACCAGATAGGGCTGATCAGCCAGTTTCAAGTCATCAAAAAAACCGGGCTTTTTCAAATTGGGTAATTGTGTCATCAACGTGTCAATCATGGTGTTGCCCACAAAAAATATCTGTTGCTCACTGACACCTCTGGATAATAAATTTTCATTGGCTTGCCTTGAAGTTGTAAAAAAATAGTCTGCTATACTATCTGTTACAATTCGATTGACTTCTTCGGGCATAGTCATATCTCCTGACCGAATGCCACCTTCCACATGAGCAACAGCGACCCCTTCTTTTTTAGCCACCAAAGTGCAGGCCATGGTAGAAGTGACATCTCCAACAACAATGCACAGATCGGGTTTCTCAATTTTCAGGGCATTTTCATAAGCCATCATAATCTGTCCGGTTTGATAAGCCTGAGACCCTGAGCCTACGCCAAAATTGATATGGGGTTCGGGAAGATTTAGTTGTTCAAAAAAATTTTGACTCATGGCTGCATCGTAATGTTGCCCTGTGTGAATCAGCCTGTAAGACAAAGGATTCTCAGCCTTTGCGTTGTGTGCATGCAAAGCGTGGATGATGGCTGCTATCTTGATGAAATTAGGCCGGGCACCTGCTATGATGTCAATGTTCAATTTTGTGTGCATTTCTGTTGTCATACCTTGGTACATCTTACTTAACAACGATGAAAGTACCATCGTTTTGGTATGTAGACATTTTGCCGATGGGTTCAACAAATGCATCCATGCCATGCGCTTTAAATACACTTTCAACCTCACTCCTGTTTTCGGGTGCCACGGCAATCAGCAATCCTCCGCTGGTTTGGGGGTCAGCCAAAACGGCTTGTACCAACGCCTCATCCACCTGAGAAGCAAATCTAACCTTGTGGCCATAAGCTTTGAGGTTTCTTCCTGTCCCTCCGGGAATGGATTTTTGAGCCAAATAATAATCGAGGTCAGGAATGATCCGGGGGACTTTTTCATGGTGCACTTCTGCACACAATTGACTTCCTTCAGCCATCTCAGTGAGGTGTCCTAATAAACCAAAGCCGGTTACATCTGTCATGGCATGAACTCCTTTGACAGAACCCATACGGTATCCTATTTTATTGAGTTGCATCATTTGACGAGCGGCAATGCCTTTATGATCATTTTGTAAAATTCCTTTTTTCTCTGCGGTTGTTAAAATGCCCACACCCAATGGTTTGGTCAAATACAACAAATCTCCTTCCCTTGCGGCATTATTGGTTTTCAAATGGTCGATCTGCACCAATCCACTTACGGCAAGGCCAAAAATAGGTTCCGGCGCATCTATGCTGTGCCCTCCTCCCAGAGGGATTCCTGCCTCCAGACAAATACTCTGAGCACCTTCAATTACCCTCCTGGCAACGTCTGTAGAAAGAATGTTGATGGGCCAGCCCAAGATGGCTATAGCCAGGACAGGGTTGCCGCCCATGGCATATACATCGCTGATGGCATTGGCAGAAGCTATCCTTCCAAATTCAAAGGGATCATCGACAATGGGCATAAAAAAATCGGTAGTGGAAATCATGGCTTTGCCGTCACCCAAATCATATACAGCTGCATCATCTTTACTGTGGTTTCCCACCAAAAGCTTATCATTGTCGGGCATGGCTATACTGGTGCTGATGATTTCTTCCAATACGTTGGGTGCTATTTTACACCCACAGCCTGCACCGTGAGAATATTGAGTCAATTTAATTTCCTGCTCCATATTTTTTTATAATCGTGTTTATTTTTGAATGATGCTCAGCAGACTTTCTGCATTGCGTTTAGGGTCAGTGTCTTCGCATGGTACTACTGTAAGCAGATCGTGGGACAACGATTTTTCGACCACGGCTTTATCGTACCATTTGTCATAGTACTTGAGCAGAATGGCAAAACTCTCATGAACCTGCCCTTCGATCAGTGCATTGATGGCATTTTTTGTTTCCAGCCCTCCCAATCTCTTTTTGATTCTAATGATGGCATTGACCATTTTTTCAACGGGCAATTTTCCATATTCGGCAACAGTGTATTCCAATCTCTTCTCAAACGGAATATCAAGCATAAAGTGATGGCATTTGCCCATCCATACCCATAAAGATTTGGGTAAGTTGACATGACCGATCCTGATGCTTTCATCTTCTATCCAGATAGGCTGGTTTCGACGAATGTAAAGCTCATTTGCCAGTAAGTTTTCAAACATTTCCTGACCGGGCTGCTCAGGCATGCCGATATTGCCGAAGGCAGACCCTTTGTGGTGGGCTATACCCTCCAGGTCAATTACGGCTTCACCTCTTTTTTCTAATTCATGTAATACCTTGGTCTTTCCTGCTCCCGTATTGCCCGCCAATACAAAGAAAGGCCAGGGTTTTTCAAAGCACGCTAATACACGGTTGCGGTATGCTTTGTATCCACCTTCCAGGACATATACATCAAAACCGTATAAGTCCAGCAGCCATGCAACGCCCCCACTACGCATACCACCACGCCAGCAATGTACCAATAAAGTATAGCGACCGGGAATAAACTTTTCTGCAGCATCTATAGGTTTCTTTTCATTAAGCCATGATTCAACCGTTGAAATCATGTCCTGCATCTTGGGTCCATAAAAACCCAAACCGGCCTTAATGGCATCTTCCTTACTTTTTTGTTTGTAAAGTGTACCTACCACCGCCCTTTCTTCATCGGAAAATAAAGGTAAATTTTTTGCTCCCGGAATATGGGCGTGATTGTACTCACCGGGAGACCTCACATCAATGATGAGATCAAAAGTGAGTTCAAAATGGTCGTTGATTCTCTTTACCGACATCAGCTTTAATCAGATTTGCGTATTTTTTTATCTCCCATTAAATCTTTTAATACCATATCGTATTCTCCTATGACGGCCTGAGCAGAATAATGTTCAACCACATTCTGCCTGCCTGCCTCACCCATGGCTTCTCTTTCATCGGACGAAAGTCCGGCCATTTCAATGATGGCATCAGCAATTTCCTGGGCAGATTTGACTTTCACCAAATAACCGTTTATCCCGTTTTTGACCATGTCTTTGCACCCGGGTACGCTGGTTGCAATAACAGGCTTAGCCATACTCATTCCTTCCAGTAAAACCCTGGGCATACCTTCCCTGTAGGATGGCAAAATAACCACATCTGATTGGGCTAAAAAGGGAATTATATTCTCCTGGTAACCATGGAAATGAATGTCATTTCTATGATGATACCTGGCCAAATCTTCAGCACTTACAGATGCCGGGTTGCCTTCATCTGTATCTCCTACCAAATGAAGGTTGATATGGCCGAGCTCATCAGCTGCTTTCGCAAAGCCTTGCAATAATTCCATTACTCCTTTGTCGTACAGGAGTCTGCCAATGAAAATAAAATTCAGTTTTTCATTCATGGAGCGGGTATTCAGTTTCGGATGAAATTTTTCAACATCAATCCCTGAGCCCCTTATCAGTGAAGTTTTACCGGCCTTGGCAATGCCTTTACGAATAAATAAATGTCTGTCATCCTTATTTTGAAAAATAACCCTTGAGGATTTTTCCAGGGCATATTTGTACAACCGGACTACCACCTTATTGATCAACCTGTTTTCAAGGAATGTAAATCCAAGTCCGGTTATGGTATTCACGGCAGGTATTCCCAATCTGTGAGCAGCCAATGTGCCATAGATATTGGGTTTAACGGTATAGCACAAAACTACATCCAGCTGTTGTCTTTTCATAATTGCCACCAGCTCGTGATAGAGTGCCAGGTCAGAAAAGGCATTGGTCCCTTTTCTTTGTAATTTTTTCAATTCTTCATAACCATCACAGATCTCCTCCAATCGTCCTTCGAACCCATCAGCAGGAGCAATACCATATACTTTATTTTCATGGCACCTGAGATGCCTTATCAGATCTGCTCTGAAATGATAAAGATTCCAGGCAGTATTGGCTATGATCCCTACGCGAAAACCTCTTATTGTTTGATCCACCTTTTGTACCAGCGATAAAGAATAAAAAGATACCACAATGTACCATGCTCAATCATGCCCGATTTTTCTTCCACAAAAAGATTTGTCTCCTTTTGCAGAAAGCCGGCATTGAGTCCAAAGTGGTGAATAAATTCAGCATCGACCGACATATCCTTTACTTCCTGTAGATACAAAGTTTTTAGCCATTGTATAAAAGGAATTCCAAAGCCTTGTTTTCTGCGGTCAATGGCAGTAGAGGGTACATAGTTGTACAAAATCTGACGAAGCACCCATTTCGACTGATGGTCGCGGACTTTAAATTTATTGGGCAATGACAAGGCGTGTTCGATTACCTTGTGATCCAAAAAAGGCTCTCTGGCCTCTAATGCCACAGACATCGTAGCCCGATCGACCTTCGCCATGATATCGCCTTCCAGATAGGAGGTAGCGTCGGCCACGGTAAACATGGATAGGTATTGGTTTTCGGCCAAAGGGTTGGGATCCTCAAAAACGGGAATGGGAGCCTGACCTGTCAACGCCCTTGTAGCCTCCTCCGTCATACTTGTTGTCACCAGTTGAAGGAAATCCAGTCTGGACTTACTTTTCAAGGCTCTCACCATTTTTGGATACCTGATTTCAAGGTGTTTAATATGCTTAAGACCGGGCAATTTAGGTAAAACGGAAGCTGCCATTGCAGGAGAAATCCAGCCTGCCATACCGGCTGCTGCTTGTCTCAAACCCAGGGGAACTTTGCTTATTTTATCATAGTATTTATCGGCCAAAAGATACCTTTCATATCCTGTAAATAATTCGTCTCCCGCATCAGCAGAAAGGGCTACCGTAACATGTTTGCGGGCTTCTTCTGCCACCAGCGTAGTAGGGATGCCTGAACTATCCCCAAAGGGCTCATCATAGATGTCACAAAAATCCTCAGTAATCCTTTCAAATTCCGACAGACGACAAATAAAACTGTGATGGTGCGTGCCCAAAGCTTTGGCTACATCGGCTGCATGGTGTGATTCATCATAGGTTTTATCTTCAAAACCTATGGTATAGGTGTTAATAGGCTGCTCTCGGTCTTTCTGCAGTAAGGCAGTGACCAGAGAACTATCGATACCACCACTCAGAAAAACACCAACCGGTACATCTGCCACCAAACGAAGATTAAAGGCTTCTGTTAAAATTTCTTCCGTAGATTTTATTACCTGTCTGTCTGAGTCGGCACAAGGTCTTGCAGTCTCCGCCTTTTGGCCAATGTTCCAATACGTGGAAAGATGGGGTTCTTCATTTTTTTTGAGTGTCAGGAAACTGCCGGGAACCAGTTTTCTGACATTTTTAAATATACAATAGGGTGACCGTATATATCCTGTTTGTAGATAAAGATTGACCGCTTCGAGGTCAATATCCTTATTAAAAGAAGGGTGTTGATGAAAAGCCTTAAGTTCAGAGGCAAACATAAACAAACCGTCTTTCCAATACCAATAAAGAGGCTTTACGCCAATTCTATCACGGCACAGGACTAATTTTTCCTCTATCTTATCCCATATGGCAAAAGCAAACATGCCCCGGAAACGATGTATACAAGCTTCCCCCCACTCATGATAAGCTTTGATAATTACCTCAGTGTCGCTATGAGAAATGAAGGAATATCCCAACCGGATCAAGTCATTTTTGACTTCCTCAAAATTGTACATTTCTCCATTGTAGACCATTACGTACCTATCCCATTCATAGGGTTGATGTCCCAATGCAGAAAGGTCGATGATGGCCAATCTGCGGTGTCCAAGAGCTATGTGCTGATCTACATAAATGCCTTCATCATCAGGGCCACCGTGCGCCAGCGTTTGGTTCATAGCGCCAATGATGGCTGATCTATTTAATGTTGGATTCTGCAGTCCGGAATAATAAAAACCTGTGATTCTACACATTCAACAAAGTCGTTTTATAAAAATCTAAACTTGGAATAAGAGATGTCAATAATTGTTAAATTATTTACATGATTATAAGTATGACATGCATTTACCTTGTCGCTCCAATCCGGTTTAATATAAGCAATAGGAGTTTCTTCAAATTCACTGGTAGATAGCTTTGAAATTTTATTAAAATTAATAGCTCTACCATATCTAAAACTACAGTCTTGAGAAGGTCGTATGATCTCACCGTTAATTATGAAAATTCTACCTCCGCATCTAGCTCTTTTTATATCCCTAACAACCGGATTGAGTGGATGCGGAGTCCAATTGCCATTTTCAAGAGAAGTTGAATAAAATAAATATAGTTCGTCACATGTGGAAGTGCCAGGAAATTCCACCATTGTGGTAAACAACCAAAATAATCCATTGTAAAAGACAATAGAACTGTCAAAAGCAGCAACATCATTAAAAATGCTGCAAACATGGTCCCACTGAAAAACTGAACCATTAGCCTTATACAAATCAACACTTCTATTCTCCCCTGACTCGGGAATCATATATATTTGATCATTGTGCTCAAAGACATAAGGATATGAAAGATGATAGTCTTTTTTTAATGCTATTTGCGGATCAATCAGTTCATTTTTAGAATCAAATTCAGAAACCATGATTACTCCTTTTCCATTTTTATTCCCAGTAGCTAATTCTTCATAAAAAACAAAATATTTATTTTGGTGAAAGATTATAAACGGATCCGCAAAAAACCTCCCCTTTCCTGGATCAATTGTTTTAAAATTATAAAGTGATTTATTAAATTTCTCATCCTTAAAACAATATGAAATTCTCCATTGATCTTCTTTAAAGTAATATTTAATCTTATCCTTTAACCACAAGATGTAATGAACAAATAGCAATTTACAAGTAATAATATTTGAAGGCCATTTATACAGCTTTGCTGAGTAATAGTCAAAGTAACCTTCCTTTAGTGTAATCTGACTGAAATCATCTGAATCAATTAAGGATAGTAAAGCATTAGGTATAAGATTTATTGACTTTAAATATAAATTATTTCGTGTCCTAATTAGTGATCTGTCAACTTGCGTTAGACATTGAGAAATAACTTTGCCGCCATCCAGATTTTCAGATAGAACTTGTAATGTTGCGCCAACTTCACCCCATCTTTCAAATACTTCCCAAAAACAAGCAGGCCCTCCTCTATTGATGGAATTATCTCCGTGATGCAAAGACCAAACTCCATATTTTGGTATATTCAAAATCTCCCCTCTTAATATTCTAAACCCAAATCTTATTAATAAATCTGGCTCCAAGTCCATCAGATCATTAATTGAATCCTTAGTAATAAAATCAGAATATTTCTTTTCAATGCATTCGACAGATAGATTATTTGTATTTAAATTTAGATCATCAATTGATAAAATTTTAAAAGCATCAATTGCGGGGCGAAATAATAGTTTTTCGAACTTTAAATATAAAACAAATACTAAATGCGGAAAAAGTTTGAAAATTCTCTGCAAATAACTTGATTTATTAGGTTTTGGTTTTTTATATATTAAAGCTACAATTTTAACTGAAGAAATTGAATTGATTTTAGCTATTGTCTTATATATCCAAAATGGAATTTGAGGACTATCCAACAAAATACCAATTTTCAATTCCTTAACCTTAGTGCTATTGGAGTGCTTCATGAATCTTTCTTATAAAAAGTTCTGAAGAGAATCTGTTAATTACAGATTCCCTGACTTTATTCTTTTCCAACGGATTGCGAATTAGATGTGATAATTTTTCTACAAATGCAGATACATCGCCGTTTCGGACTAAATAGCCATTTTCTCCGTCAATAATTATTTCGGAAGTGCCACCAGGAGCATCATATGCTATTGCGGGCAGCCCGCATTCAATTGCTTCTATAAGTGCATTAGGAAATCCTTCATAATATGAAGTCTGCAAATAAATATCAGCTAATTTTAAAAAATCATGTGTATTAGAAATTCTACCAGTTATTACTACATTTTCCGTAAGTTGATATTTCTTAATTGCACATTCAACGCTGTGTCGCATTTCTCCATCACCAATTATATAATAGGTAAATTCAAATTTAAGTCTTGCCAACATTTCTATCATCCTATCATATCCCTTTTCTGGTCTTAAATTCCCAATAGTAATAAATACCGGATGTTTACTGTTGTAAATTTTAGAATTCAAACCCCTAACATTTGTAATTGG
>ERZ724521.213-NODE-213-length-25083-cov-5.120105_pt1 | contig 25083 bp, 23 predicted proteins | sample MGYA00376054_ERZ724521 | MGnify/ENA primary metagenome ERZ724521 (study PRJEB28724, sample SAMN07190883) | activated sludge metagenome | isolation source: activated sludge of sewage treatment plant in Hong Hong | place: Hong Kong | collected 2016-03-17 ... | reverse complement strand
GCAGCGACATCGCTATGGAGGTCGCCGGAGTCACCATCATTTCATCCGACCTGCTAAAGATCGGCGAAGCGATCAAACTTTCGCGGATGACCGTGGCAACCGTCCGACAGAACTTGTTCTGGGCATTCATCTATAACCTGATCGGTATCCCGATCGCCGCAGGCTTGCTCTATCCGTTCACGGGCTTTCTGATCAACCCGATGGTCGCCGGTGCGGCCATGGCCCTCAGCAGCGTGAGTGTGGTAAGCAACAGCCTGCGCCTCAAGTGGTCCGCCTGACATCGGAAAATGATGCAAGCCGAACAGAAAATCATGTAAGCGGTTCGGCAAGCCGTGCACCCATCTTTGTAATCGTAAATCAATCATTACCTACCCTCAAATCCCTAAAGAATGGAAAACACTGAAATGAAGCACGAGAGCGAGTTGACCTTCAAGACCGATATCAACTGCGCGGGCTGTGTAGCCAAAGTCAGTCCTGTCCTAGACCAGGCGCCTGGAATCTGCCACTGGACCATCGACACCACCAGCCCCGACAGAAGACTGGTCGTGCATTCCGAAGGCATCACCGAAGCGGAAGTCGTCCGGCGCGTACTTGACGCCGGATTCAACATCGAACCCATCAAACCCTGAAACCCACCGATCATGAAAACCCTGAGAGTGTTACTGATGTCCATATTATTCCTGGATGGGCGCGACCTGATGGCCCAGCAGAAAGAAGTCAAATCCCTTTTGCAGACCTACTACGAAATCAAGGACGCGCTGGTGGCCGGCGATGGCGACTCGGCCAGTGACCGGGCGGAAGAGTTTGTCCGGATGATGGGCGAGATGCCGGTGAATCAGTTGGACGCGGCCCGGCAGAAATCCTGGAAACTTCGCGCGACCAAGATCCGCGATGAAGCCGACAAGATCGGCGCCACCCGGGACCTCGCTCGGCAGCGCGACCTCTTCGGCGGATTCTCGGAACAGTTCTACAACCTGCTGGAAGTCTTGGACCTGCATCAGGATACCGTATACCTTCAGTATTGTCCGATGAAGAAGGCGTATTGGATGAGTGCCGAGCAGGAGATCCGGAATCCCTATTACGGTAAGTCGATGCTTACCTGCGGTACGGTAAAGGACAGCCTCAAGTAAGATGAAAAAGCTCCTCCTCCTCCTGCTCGCTTTCTGCTCTGTTGCGGTCGCCGCGGCTGGTCAGCAACTCGTCCGGTATGAATTGAACATCACCGATACGGTGGTCAATTACACCGGGAAAAGCCGTCCGGCGATCGCGGTGAACGGCATGATCCCCATGCCCACCCTTTACTTTACCGAAGGCGACACAGCGGAAGTGGTCGTGACGAACCACATGCATCACGAGACTTCCATCCATTGGCACGGGTTGCTGCTGCCCAACGAGCAGGACGGCGTTCCCTACCTGACCACGGCGCCGATCCTGCCCCACGGCACGCATACGTTCCGATTTGTCATCCGGCAGCACGGGACGTACTGGTACCACTCCCACACGATGTTGCAGGAGCAGGTGGGCATGTACGGCGCGATCGTCATCCATCCGCGCGATCGTAAACCTGAACGCGAAGCGGTCCTGTTGCTCAGCGACTGGTCCGACATGGACCCCGACCAGATCGAGCGCGGACTTCATTTCGCCACCGACTGGTTCATGATCCGGAAGAACGCGGTGCAAAGTTACGGGGAGGCCCTGGTCGCGGGACAGCTTGGGACCAAGCTGGAGAACGAATGGAAGCGCATGCACGCGATGGATGTAAGCGACGTGTACTACGAACGTTTCCTGGTGAACGGAAGGTCGGATGCGTCGTATCCGGATGTGCGGAAGGGTGACAAGCTCAGACTGCGTGTGATCAACGGCAGCTCCAGCTCGTATTTCTGGCTGCAGTATGGGGGCGGGAAGTTCAGGGTCGTAGCCACCGATGGTGTGGATGTGGAGCCCGTGGAAATCGATCGGCTTATCGTCGGGGTCTCGGAGAGTTACGACGTGGAGATCACCATACCGGATGATGGGCGTTCATACGGCTTCACGGCCACTGCGGAGGACAGGACCGGATCCGTAACCGCCTGGTTCGGCCAGGGCGAACACGTCGCGCCGACGAAACTGCCCGTGCTGGATTATTTCGCCGGCATGCGGATGATGAACGACATGATGACGACGGGAGGAAATCTGCATGATATGGGTATGAACATGTCGCTACAGAAGATGGACATGAACAATGTGATGTACCGCGAGCGGTACGATACCTTGGTCACACTGCACTACGGTATGCTGCGCTCACCGGTCAAGACCCTTCTCCCGGACGCGCCCATCACCGAATACCGTTTCGAGCTGACGGGAAACATGAACCGGTACGTCTGGACGGTGAACAACCGCGTGATCTCGGAACACGACAAGATCCTGATTCGGTCGGGGCAGAACGTAAGGATTGTGATCACGAACAACTCTATGATGCGCCACCCGATGCACCTGCACGGGCATTTCTTCCGGGTGCTGAACGGTCAGGGGGATTATTCGCCGCTGAAAAACGTGATCGATATCATGCCGATGGAAACGGATACGATCGAGTTCAACGCATCGGAAGGCTATGGCGACTGGTATTTTCATTGCCATATCCTTTATCACATGATGGCCGGTATGGGCCGGATCTTCAGCTACGACCAATCGCCTCCGAACCCGCAGATCCCCGACCCCGTCCGGGCGCTTCGGAAGGTGTATGCCGACGATCGGCGGTTTTATCTTGGCGCGGAGGTAGGCCTGGAAACGAACGGCAGCGACGGAGAGGTCCAGTACATGAATACGCGCTGGCGTTTCAGTACCGAGTGGCGCCTGGGCTTCAACCGCGAATCTGGCAGGGAGACCGAGAGTCATTTCGGACGGTTCATCGACAACAAGCAGTTCCTCTTCGCCTATGCCGGTTGGGATTGGCGTGATCGCGAGACCCATGCGGAGCGGAACGTGTTTGATCGCGTCAGCACCAAGAACGACCGAAGCGTAGTACATGCCGGATTGCAGTACGTCCTGCCCTGGTTCATCGTGGTGGATCTTTCACTCGACCATACCGGCTATTTCCGCGCGCAGGTCAGACGCGATGACCTGGCCCTGACGCGCAAGATCAGGTTGTGGGGATTCTGGAACACGGACCGGGAGTACAGCCTCGGCGCACGTTACATCGTAGACCGGCTCTGGTCGCTTTCCGCGCACTATGACAGCGACATGGGTCCTGGCATGGGCCTGACCTTTACATACTAATAATTTATCAGAGGCCAAGGGCTCTCTGCCCTACTCGGCCTCATCACCCGCATCCAGGCCTATCAGCTGCCGTCACGGAGTCCGTTCTGACAAGCCCGTTCCGCCATTGTGTTGTGGCGGTGCACCGACGGCGGCTCGAATGGTTCACAGAAAGGGACTAAGCCATAACCGACCGATGTAGTCAGTCGATACAACTTTTTCGGTAATTTTCAGATTTCCATAAGACTCAATACGGTCTTCCCATAGCAGATCCGATGGTCAACGAAACTCTTGCATCTTAATTTCTCCCTCCATGACTGACAACCAACACTCCGGCAACCGCAGCAACACTCCGCTGCGCATCCTCGTCTTCTCCGGCTCGATGCGGGCCGATTCACTGAATACCAAACTCGCGTTGCTCGCCAAAGCGGCGATCGAGAAGCATGGTGGCCAAGTCGATTTCGCATCGATGCGCGAGTTCGATTGTCCGTCGTACGACGGCGACCTCGAGGCGAAAAGCGGCATCCCCGCCGGTGCGCAGGAGTTCCAACGCCGGTTACTGGCGAACGACGCGTTCATCCTGGCTTGTCCGGAGTATAACGGCAGCATGCCCGGCCTGGTCAAGAATACCATCGACTGGACCAGTCGCTTTCGCCCACAGCCGTTCAACGAAAAGCACGGCATGTTGTTGTCGGCTTCCCCTTCGATGATGGGCGGCAACCGTTCCCTCTGGTCGTTGCGCGTTCCGTTCGAACACCTCGGCGCCCGCATCTTCCCCGATATGTTCTCGCTGGCCACCGCGCACCAGGCGCTCGATTCGGATGGCCGAATCGCAAGCGCTACGCTGCAACAGCGCTTCGACGCGACCATCGCCGCCTTCCTGGACCTCGTCGAGGCCGCCCGCAACTATCCGTGCATGAAGAAAGCCTGGGTGGAGTTCCTAGGACAGCAACCGGATCCGTTGCGGGACAGGTTAGAGTAGCATGGCCTTCATTTTCCTTGCTGGCAAAATCGGGAATGGCGTTTCTGATGAAAATGTAACATTGGATATTCTGTCCCTGATAAGATCATTAGCAAGTACAATTCATGGGTTTTCGTAACTTTGAGAATACCGATGCCTACAATTCTGTTCATCCATGGCTGGCGACTCTTTTTTTATTCCAATGAAGGAGGCGAACCTATTCATGTTCATGCTGAAAAGGGAGATATGGAATGTAAGTATTGGCTCATGGTGGATGAGGTCGAGATTCGGGAAGCTTTCGGATTCAACCTCAATCCGGCCTCAAGAAGAGAAATCAAGATGATTATCTATCAGCATTTCGACTTAATCGTTGAATCCTGGCATCAGTACTTCAAAAAGTAAAGCATGATCGTGTCCTATAGAATTGATCAAGTTTCGTTCGATCAGCAGTTCCTCTACTTGCAGGTGAATGGAAATTCCTTCAAGGTCAAGCTTGATCAGGCTTCTCCGAAACTCAAGGCAGCTAATGAGATGCAAAGAAATTTTTTTAAGGTATCGCCTTCCGGTTATGGAATACATTGGCCTCTGATCGATGAAGATCTGTCAATAGAATTTCTAATGAAGGCAGCAGAATAAAGACGGTTTTCAGTTTGGATCATGACTGTTGTCCTGCTGAAGGATCGGATTTTGTGCAGTGTTCGAGTTTATTGATAGGGATTATCTGGTTGTCCCTCTAAGATGTGAACCCGATTCCCGGATTCGCATGCAGGTGATATCAATATGAAAATCATCCTCACCGGTTCCACCGGCATGGTGGGCGAAGGCGTTCTGGAAGAATGCCTGCATAATCCGCTCGTGGAGCAAGTCCTGTTGATCAACCGTAAAACGGCTGGGGTCTCGCACCCGAAGGTGCGCGAGGTCCTTCACCCTGACTTTTACGACATCACGCCTTTGGTCGATCAGCTGAAAGGCTACGATGCCTGTCTGTTCTGTATGGGCGTTTCTTCGCTTGGCATGAAGGAGGACGACTACTACAAGGTCACCTATACGCTTACACTTTCGTTCGCAAAAACGCTTGCCGCGTTCAACCCGAACATGACCTTTTGTTACATCTCGGGCTCGGGAACCGACAGTTCGGAGAAAGGACGGCTCATGTGGGCACGGGTGAAGGGCAAGACGGAAAACGACCTGATGAAGTTGCCGTTCAAGGCGGTGTACAATTTCAGGCCAGCCATGCTCAAGCCGTCGAAAGGCGCGCGTAACGTGCTCCCGGCGTATAAGTATTACGGTTTCCTGTATCCGTTCCTGCGTCCGTTGTCGCCCGGTTTTTTCCTCACGCTGCGGGAACTGGGTTGTGCGATGATCCGCGCCGCAGCGAACGGATATCCGAAAAACATCCTGGAGACACGCGATATCCTGGCCTTGTCAAAGTGAATTTATTCGACTGACTTCCCAATAACCATCATCTGCAAATGGCAAAGCAAAACACCCATCCGAAAGTCGACGAGCAGTTTGCCCGGAAAGGTCCCTGGGAAAAGGAGCTGAGCCTGCTCCGCAAGATCGCCCTGGACAGTCCGCTCACCGAAGAGTTCAAGTGGTACCAGCCGTGTTACACGTACGAGGGTAACAACGTATTGATCCTGGGCGGCTTCAAGGATTTCTGCACCATGTCGTTTTTCAAGGGAGCCCTCTTGAAGGATCCGGAAGGCATTTTAGAGAAAGCGGGGGAGAACACACGCTCCGCTCGCATCGTGCGCATCACCGACGCGAAGCAGGTGTCGAAACTGGCGCCTGTCTTGAAGAAGTACATTCTTGAAGCTGTCGCATTGGAAAAGTCGGGTACGAAGTTCGATTTCGAATCCACCCGCACGACGGAGATTCCGAAAGAAGTAGCGGAGCTCTTCCGCAAAGACAAAGCGCTAGGCGCGGCCTTCAAGGCCCTTACGCCGGGAAGGCAACGCGGCTATCTCATCTTCTTTCAAGCCGCCAGGCAAGCCGCTACACGGGTGGCGCGCGTGGAGAAGTATCGGGAGAAGATTATGGCGGGGAAGGGGATGCAGGATAGATAACCGCCTGGCAACGGATTGCCGCGAGTTTGATTGATTAGGCAGTTATAATTTTTATCGTTTTATGAAAAAGCTCCGATTGCTATTGTTGCTCCTCGTGCTGGTTCATGTAGGTTCATCCGCACAGGAGGTGATTCCCCCCGATTCGCTGGAAACGCTTTTGGCCCGGACCAGGCACGACACGTCACGTTGCGCCCTACTATTAAGGATGATCGAAGATGAACCCGATGATCGAATCTGGATGGAGTACAACGAACGACTGGAAGCCATCTCCCTTCGTAATCTCAATTCGACGGGTCTGGATAGTAGCCTTCGAAGAAAATACAATGGGTATCTCTCGAATGCCTTCAACAATTCGGCCTATTTTCTGGATTCCCATGGGCAGACATATGAAGCCATCGAATTATACCGGAAAGCATTAGCGCTATGTACTTCAACGAACGATAAAAGTGCAGCCGGCATCACGTGTAACAACCTTGCCTACGCATATAGAACAATAGGTCAGCTCGATAGCGCGATCCACTTCTATCAACAGAGTATTTCCTTTTTGGAGGACGCGGCCGATCAATCATCCGCTGCCCAATCAAGGATCAACCTGGGTAATGTCTTTAAGGATCAGGGAAAAATTCAACTTGCATCCGAGTATTATTACAGCGCATTAAAGGAGTACGAGCAGGTAAAAGATATCGAAGGACAGGCACAGGTGTTCGCCAATCTCGGACTATTGTACCAGGATCAGGGTGATCTGGACAAGGCGCTGGAATTCGAATTGAAAAGCCTTGCATTGTGCAGGCAGGTCGATAACAAGACCGGCATTGGACATACCCTTCTGACACTGGGGTACATGTATCTCCAAAGAGAAGATACGGTCAAAGGAGTCGGGTACAGCAAGTTGAGCCTGGAGCAGTTCAGGGCGATCAATGATCAGTCGGGAATGGCGGCAGCGCTTGTCAACCTGGCCTTTATTTGTCGCCTGACCGGGAAACTGGATGAGGCTGAGCGTTACTCACGGCAAGCTATGTCCATTCACCAATTGTTGAATGAAAAGGACGGCTTATCTCAAGACTATTATAATCTGTGTGCCATCTATGTTATGCAGAAAGATTTTCCTAAGGCGATTTCCTTCGGGCGGGACGCCCTGAGATTGAGTCAGGAATTGGGGTATCCGCAGAACATTCGCAATTCGGCGCAAAGCCTTGTGTCGGCCTACAAAGGAGCTGGCATGTATCCACAGGCGTTTGACATGCTGTATTTATATACACGGATGAATGACAGCATCAATAATCGGGAGCTGCGGAAGAATCTGATCAGACGTCAGTTGCAATACGATTACGACCGGAAAGCGCTGGCAGACAGCATTCGGAATGTGGCCGAACGACAACTCGTCACCGAACGGCTCCGTAAGGAGCGGGCACAGCGATTGGCACTTTGGGGTGGATTAATAATGACCCTTGTATTCGGAGGCTTCATCTATAATCGTTTTCTCGTTACGCGTCGACAGAAGATCCAGATCAGTCAGGAAAAGCAGAGAAGTGACGAATTACTCTTGAATATTCTGCCTGAAGAAGTAGCGGAGGAGTTGAAAACCAAAGGAAGTGCCGATGCGCGTTTGTTCGATGATGTAACGGTGATGTTCACGGATTTTAAAAATTTCACACTCATTTCCGAACGTTTGAGTCCGACAGAGCTGGTAAACGAGATCCACACCTGTTTTAAGGCATTCGATCAGATCATCTCCAAGCATAATATTGAGAAGATCAAGACGATCGGGGATGCCTATATGTGTGCCGGAGGTTTACCGATTGCCAATAAGACCAATGCCATGGATGTTGTGAATGCCGCTCTTGAAATTCAAAAGTTCATGGCCGAGTTGTCTTCTGAACGGAAAGCTGCCGGAAGAGAAGTGTTCGAAATCCGAATCGGCATCCATACCGGTCCTGTCGTGGCGGGAATCGTTGGCGTGAAAAAATTCGCGTATGATATTTGGGGCGATACCGTGAACATCGCGGCCCGAATGGAATCGTCCGGTGAGGTCGGTAAGGTGAATATCAGCGAGAACACGTATGCATTGGTGAAGCACAGATTCAAGTGTATCCATCGCGGAATGATTGAAGCGAAGCATAAAGGGCAGATCAATATGTACTTTGTAGAGGAGTAGATCAAGGGAGCCTGGTGGCCCCTGACTTCCGCTATCCCCTCCGAACCGGGAATGATTCATTAGAAGGGACAAGATGACCCGGTGCTAAAGTGTTTCCCGGCCGCACCATAGCTGCGGCTAAACGAGGTCGTGTGTCAGGTTGTTATCAACCGGATTCCTCAACCCTTCCGATTTTTCTTTTTGCCGGAAGCGCCATCCTTCGAAGTATCAATACCCTTCTCCTTCATCATCTCCAGCCCATACTTACGGATCGCCGTGATCAGGGGGATCGTACGCTTGCCCTTGGCGGTGATGCTGTACTCGACTTTCGGGGGTACCTGGGCAAAGACTTTTCGGGCGACCAGTCCGTGCTGTTCAAGTTCGCGTAGTTGCGACGACAACATCTTGTGGGTGATGTGGGGCAGCGCTTTTTTCAGTTCGCCGTAACGCATCGTCGCCTGGTTCAGGCGCCAGAGGATCGGCATCTTCCAGGTGCCACCGATGAAGAGCAAGGCGAATTCCACCGGGTTGTAATAGACTTTGTGGTCGTAAACGAAATCGGGCATGGCGGATAAAAGTAGAGCTGTCGGACGGGGTAGGATCCAATACTTTCCATAAAGATAGTATTATACTTTCAGGTAGTAATAGGCGAAGTGGATCCTGCTGTACCGAATTTTGTCCCCGAACAACGACGAACACCATGATCAAACGCCTCCTCCTCTCCTGCGCCTTCCTGCTTGCCCTGACGGCGGCCTACGCGCAACACAATGCCGGCCACAACGGCAAGATCCTCATGATCGCTTCCAACCAGAGTGTCAGCAAACAGACCGGCTGGCCCATCGGGGTCTGGTACGCGGAACTCACGCACCCGTACTGGGCATTCTCCGAAGCGGGTTACACCGTCGACATCGCCACGCCCGAAGGCGGTGCTCTTTTCTTCGACAGTTTCAGCGACCCCGAAGACGCCAGCGGTTATTCTGCCTTCGATTACATCTCGCTCGGCTTCAAGAAAGACTCGGCGAGGATGGCCATGACCCGGAATACGAAAAAGCTGTCGGACGTGAACCCGGACGACTACAAAGCCATCTTCGTCTGCGGCGGTCAGGGACCGATGTACACTTTTTACAAGAATCCTCAGGTGGAAAAGTTCTTCGCCGATTTCTACCAATCGGGAAAGCCCACCGCCGCCATCTGTCACGGCACCTGCCTGCTGTTGGAAGCGAAACTTCCCAACGGCAAGTACCTGGTGGAAGGTAAGCGCTGGACTGGTTTCGCTTCCGAAGAGGAGCAGTATGCCGACAACTACATCGGTAAGCAGATCCAGCCGTTCCGCATCGAAGACCTGGCACGCCGCATGCCGAACAGCCGATACGAAGACGCGGCGCCGTTCTCCGCCTTTGCCGTGCGCGACGGCAACCTGATCACCGGACAGCAACAGAACAGCGGAGCCAAAGCAGCCGAACTGGTGTTGCAGGCACTGGAAGAAGACCGCAAGCGCTATCCGACCTATGTATTGGTTCACGGCGCCTGGGCCGACGAAAGCGCCTGGGGATTCGTGCGCAACCAACTCGCCGTACATGCCAACGTGGAAGTCGTTAACCTGCCCGCGCACGGTGTTGACCTGAGCGATGGCAAGAGCATCGGCATGAAAGACTACGAACGCGCCGTTGTAGATGCTATCAATCGCCATCCCGGAAAAGTCACGCTCGTCGGCCATTCGATGGCGGGCATGATTATCTCCCGCGTAGCGGAAACAATGCCCGAGAAGGTCGATAAGCTGATCTACGTATCCGCCTTCCTGCCAAAGAACGGTGAGAGCCTCAACGGGATCGTGAACCGGTTCCTCAACGGACAACCCCTCGACATTTTCGAGTTCAACAGCGATTATACCCTGATCGGTGTGAAGAAGGACGTGTTGCCGACCGTCGTTTGCGAGGATTGTCCGGCCTACATGAAAGATGTGCTCGTGAAATACCACCGTCCGGACCCGGTGAAGGCGTTCAACGATACGGTGATGCTCGGTGCCAATTTTGCCAAAGTACCGAAGTACTATCTCAGCACGAAAAACGACAAGGCCGTACCCTACGCGCTGCAACAGCAGATGATCCGCGAGAACGGAACCGTCCGCAAGGTATACGAACTGGAAACGTCCCACCTGCCGTTTGTCGTCCGACCCGAAGAGTTCGTCAACATCATCCGCGGAATCCAATGATCGCACGGATCCTCTCCCGCGCCTGTCTGCTCCTGGTCTTGCTCGCAACTGCGGGCAAGGCCGGGGCACAGTTGCCGGTCGAAGCGTTCGGCGGCGACAAGAAGGCGACCTTCGATGCCTTGTTCTTCCATTTTTTTCGAAATGCCAACGACCAGCCCTCGCGTTTTCTCTTCTTCAGCCGGACGCGCGCTTCGGTCGACTACAAGATCACTTCGACGACCAATCTGCCTTCGTTCGGACTGACCGAAGCGTTCAGCTACAACGCCCCGAAGCTGAAAGGCGTAGCTCCCGTGGCGGTGGTGCAGTTGTTGAACCGCGGCGTGTATCCCAAAGCCGGTGTACAATACGTGTTGTTGCGAAAGGAAGTCACCCTCTTCACCTGGTTGGTGAGCGAACCGGACAACGAGCCCGTGGTGGATCATTTCCTGCTCGTTCGCTATACTCCGAAGATCACGGAGCGTTACCAACTCTTTCTTCAGGCCGAATCGATAAGCGCTTTTCCGTCGCAAGCGAACGAGAACCGCTCTTTTACACAACGCTTTCGGCTCGGGCTCATGCGCTCCGCCTTTCAGTTCGGAGCCGGCATCGACCTGACCGAAGCCGGTCGCGACGAATATACCGGTACGCAGAACACCGGACTGTTCCTGCGCTACGATTTTCGGTGACCCCTGTGCACAACCGGTTCCTAAGTATCGCAGGAAGCTTAGTATCTTGTGCTTCGGGCGTATCGATACGTTCGTTTATCCGGCGTTATGTACAACTTTTCTTATTTCAAAGAGCAGGACCGGCAGCGACTCCTGCATTTCATGGAGGAGCATCCCTTCGCGTTCCTGACCGGCAGCACCTTATCGGGCAAACAGGTGGCGACCCAGATTCCCGTCTTGTTCGAAGAGCATGACGGTGAATTATACCTGCAGGGCCATTTGATGCGGAACACCGATCACCACAAGGCGTTTAAAGAAAATCCCCAGGCCCTGCTCGTCTTCACCGGCCCGAGCGCTTACGTGAGCGCTTCCTGGTACAGCAATCCGCAGATCGGTTCGACCTGGAACTACATGAGCATTCACATCGGTGGGACGATCGAATTCATGTCGGACGACGGGCTGATCGAGTTCATGCGGAAATTCACCCTGAAGTTTGAAGGAGGAAACACCAGCTCCAAGACCATCTACGATAACCTGCCGGATTCCTTTCTCCATAAGATGATGCCGGCGATTGTCGGATTTGAGTTAAAGGCGGAACAGTTCGAAAACGTTTTCAAGTTGAGCCAGAACCGCGACGAGCAGAGTTATCGGAACATCATCGACCGGTTGGAGGAGCGCGGAGGTGAAAGCGCCCTCATCGCGGCAGAGATGAGAAAGCGACAGGCGGAGTTGTTTCCACCGGGGGTGGAGTGGGATGGATCTAGATTCGATTCGTAAAGTATACTGTTACCGGAAACCCTATTTTGCGACCGTGCTGTTATCAAACTGACGGACTTTTAATAATAGGACAAGACAACTTTTCCGACTTCGGGACACACCCTTTTCATCGACAGACCCTGCTTCGTATTTTTATTTTTTCCCCACGCGCAAAAATAAATTGAAGTTTTTAATGCCTCGCAAGTTTGGCACATTTGCCTTTGCCTGCCAGCGCACAAGCCAACCCGAAGGCAAAGTCAAAAGAGCCAAACCGCCAACGCTTTGTTTAGTGCAGTGATATGAATAAACCTTTTGCGGAAACAATAAACTTTCAATCATAAAACAATATTACCTTTGCCGTAGCGTTTAAGCGACTGAATGAAAAGAATTGCCGTCATACTCTTAATGTTCCTTTACCTGATACCCGCCATCGGGGTAACGGTTTCGGCTCATTACTGCGGTGGTAAGGTTACTTCAGTTTCATTCAATCCGTTTGACACCAAACACAAATGTCCCTGCGGCAGTAAGAAAATGCCAAAGGACTGCTGCAAAGACGAAACCGCTACAATTAAGTTGGATGACGAGCAGCAAAAAACGCAACAGGTTTTCTGTAACATCATAAAGGTTTCTGACTTTCAACCTGCACTTATTACCAACCTGACTTTTGACTATCAAACTCCGCTTCTTTCAACCGAGTTTGACCATAGCGCACATCCGCCTGATGACTTAAAGCATCCGCTTTACATCCGCTATCTCGTTTTCCGAATTTGATTTTACTGTTTTTGCTTTAAAGCCGACACTTTTAAAGTGTATCGGCTTGTTGTGCTTTTATCAGCCCGACAGTTTCAATCATTATTCAAAATCAAAAACAGTAAAAATGAAAATCACAAAATCAATTTTTCCAACAGCAGCTATCGCTGCTCTTGCTCTTATCGTTAGTATTTCTTCTTGCAAGAAAGACCACGGCAACGACCACGACATGGATATGCTCAACATTGACTATCCTGCCGCTTACATTGTCAATGGCAGTTCCAACAACATTTCGGTTGTCAAACTTGCCGACAACACCGTAACCGAAACTATTTCACTGAATGGCGCAACCTATCCGCATCATATTTCCCTGAACCCTGCTAAAACAAAATTGGCAGTGGCTATCACCAGCACCGATTTAAGCGGTGGGCATGGCGGCCATGGTGGCACACTCGCAGGTTTGAAAGTTCAAATCATTGATGCCGTTACCGGAATGATTGACAAAGAAATTGCGCTCAACAAAATGCCACACAATGCAATTTTCAATCCTTCGGGAACAGAACTTTGGTTGGGTCAATCCGACAGCATTCAAAGTCAGGTCTTGGTTTACAATACTTCGGACTGGTCTTTGAAAAACACTATTAATGTAGGCGCAGGGCTTTCAGAAGTTACTTTTTCATCAGACGGCACAATGGCTTTTGCATGTAATACAGATGACGGAACCGTTTCCCTCATTGATGCCAACAGCAAAATGATACACACTACGCTTACCGTTGGACAAGACCCTGTTGGCGCATGGACGGCAAGCAACGGCAAAATGTATGTGGACAATGAAACGAGCCAAACCATTTCTGAAATTACGGTTTCATCCATGAGCGTTACCGCTACCATCAATCTTGGTTTCAAACCCGGGTATGCTGCTTACAACTCTTCAAATAGTGAGTTGTGGGTTTCCGATGCTACCAACGGCAAGGTTGCATATTACACTTTTGACGGAACTAACTGGAATTTGCAGGGCAACATTACAACCGGAGCAGATGCTCATGCCATAGCTTTTATTGCCGATGGCAGCAAAGCGTATGTTACCAATCAGGGCGCAAACACGGTTTCGGTTATTGATGTAGCTACTCATGCGGTTACAGCAACCATCAATGTAGGCACTAAACCCAACGGCATTGTCATTAAACAGTAATTCAAAATCTATCAATCAATAAAAACAAACAAAATGAAAAACACCGTAATCCTATTTTCCATGATAGCAACATTAGCATTTGCATCATGCAACAATTCGCAAAAAACAGAAACCAAAACAGATAACACGCAAACTACAGCTTTGTATCAATGCCCGATGGACTGCGAAAAAGGTAAAACTTACGACAAGCCCGGACAATGCCCCGTTTGCAACATGGACTTGGTAAAAAAAGAATAACAGATGAAACTCTTCATCAAAAACATGGTCTGTAACCGTTGTAAAATGGTGGTGAAGTCTGAGTTGGAGAAACTTGGGCTTCGCCCCCTTGCGGTTGAGTTGGGCGAAGTAGAAATAGCAGACGACTTACAGGGCTACCAACGACAGGACATTCATTCCGCGCTGCAAAAATTCGGCTTCGCTTTATTAGACGATAAAAAAAGTGTCATTATAGAACGTATCAAAAACCTGATTGTTGATTTGGTGCAAAACAAAAACAACCAACTGCAAACAAACCTGTCCGACTATTTAAGCAAAGAACTACGCCAAGATTACACTTACATCAGCAATCTGTTTACACAGGTAGAAGGAACAACTATTGAACAGTATTTCATCGCGCAAAAAATTGAACGGGTAAAAGAATTATTGGTTTACGATGAATTGAGCTTGAGCGAAAACGCCTACCAACTCAATTACAGCAGCGTGGCGCATTTAAGCACACAGTTTAAAAAAGTAACGGGCTTTACCCCTTCGCATTTCAAACAACTGAAAGAAAAAAAACGCAACCCGCTTGAAGAACTGTAAAACATATAAATCATTTCAAAAATTGTATAACGCCTTTGGCGTAATACCGATGCAACTTTGTGCCATTGTTAAACAAAAAAATAAAACAACATGACACATACTTATCAAATTACAGGAATGACCTGCGGCAGTTGCGAAGCCAAAGTAAAAAGTGCTTTACTCACATTGCCCGATGTAACCAATGTAGAAGTTACAAGAACCTCAGCAACCATTTCAATGGACAAACACATTGCTTTATCAGAACTGCAAAAAGCAATTGGAGCAAAAGGCAACTACACTATTTCAGCAGAACATCACAGCGAAGCGGCTGAACAAACCAAGTCATGGTTCGCCATTTACAAACCAATTCTTTTAATCTTCGCTTACATCACCGTTGTTTCTTTCATCGCTTCATTTCACAATGGAGCAATTCACGCCATGCACTTCATGCAGATTTTTATGGCGGGGTTCTTTCTCACTTTTTCATTTTTCAAAATGCTCAATCTATCGGGCTTTGCCGAAAGTTATGTCATGTATGATGTAATTGCCAAACGAATTCCCATTTGGGCTTACCTCTATGCCTTTATTGAACTCGCTTTAGGAATTGCTTATGCTGTCAACTTCAATCCGCTGATTACAAATGCCACAACATTTATTGTAATGTCGGTAAGCATCATTGGTGTTTTGCAAAGCGTGTTGAACAAAAAGAAAATTCAATGCGCTTGTTTGGGAGCAGTTTTCAATTTACCCATGAGCACTGTTACTATTATTGAAGATGCGCTGATGATTGCTATGTCGGGCATCATGTTAATTCAAATAATCTGACATGACCAACATAAAATAATCAACCTATGCAACAGCATCACCATCATCCGCAGGGCCAGCATAAGCATGACCACCATCATGCCGAAGAACTTCATGTTTCAAATCATCCATCAAGCGGACACGACAAACATGCCGGGCATAATGTTTCTGATTTTTGGAAAAGGTTTATTGTATGCTCTATAATATCTATCCCTATGCTTGCCCTTTCGCACATGATACAACTGTGGTTTGGGTTTGAATTAGCTTTTATAGGAGATAAATATGTATTGGCAGCACTCTCCACTTTCATTTTTGTTTATGGTGGATTTCCTTTTCTGAAAGGTTTGTATGACGAAGTAAAAGACAAAGCAATTGGAATGATGACGCTGATTGGCGTAGCCATTTCTGTTGCCTGGGCTTATAGTGTTGCCATCACTTTCGGGTTGAAGGGCATGGATTTTTATTGGGAAATGGCAACGCTGATAGACATCATGCTCATTGGACATTACTTTGAAATGAAATCAGTAATGGGCGCTTCTCGCTCTTTGGAATTGTTAGTCAGAATGATGCCATCAACGGCTCACCATGTAGTGAACGGTGCAATTCATGATATGCCTGTTAGCGAATTGAAAATTGAAGATGTAGTATTGGTAAAGCCGGGCGAAAAAATTCCGGTTGATGGAATTGTAATAGAAGGAGAAAGCTATGTGGACGAGAGTATGCTCACAGGCGAAAGCAAGCCTGTAAAAAAAGAAAAGAACAGTAAAGTAATTGGCGGTGCAGTTAACGACAATGGTTCACTCACTATAAAAGTAGTAAGCACAGGCAAAGACAGCTATCTGAACAAAGTTGTGAAGCTGGTTGAAGATGCACAAAAGGTGAAATCAAAAACTCAAAATTTTGCCGACCGTGCAGCAAAGGTGTTGACATTTATTGCTTTAGGCGGTGGTGTCATTACGCTTGCTGTTTGGTTACTATTAGGTTTTCCATTTGTGTTTGCCTTGGAGAGAATGGTAACAGTAATGGTTATTTCTTGTCCTCATGCGTTAGGATTAGCCGTTCCTTTAGTAGTAGCTATTTCAACATCTATTTCCGCACAGAAAGGTTTGCTCATTCGCAACAGAACCGTTTTTGAAAATGCACGGCTGATTACAACCATCATCTTTGACAAAACCGGAACACTTACTAAAGGTTCACATGAGTTACAGGAAATAAAAGTGTTGAATACAAATTTTGATGATAAGGAATTACTTCGGCTTGCATCAGGCATTGAACAGCATTCCGAGCATTATATCGCAGCAGGTTTGTTGAGGAAGGTTAAAGAATTGAACATCGCAATTCCCAAATCTGAAAACTTCAATTATCTCCCCGGCAAAGGATTAGAAGGGATTGTTGAAGGAAGTAACATCAAAGTAGTTGGTCCGAATTACTTGAAAGAAAACAATATCAGCATAACTGAAACTAACGATGATTTTACAGGAACAGTTGTTTATGTTCTGATTGATAAAAACGTTGCAGGATATTTTACCTTCTCTGACCAGATAAGAGAAAGCTCCTTTGAAGCTATTCAAATACTGAAAGATGCAGGAATTAAAAACTTGCTGCTTACAGGCGACAATGAAAAAGTAGCAAAGAGAGTAAGGGATGAATTGAATATGGATGGCTTTTTAGCCAACGTATTGCCGCACGACAAGTTAGAAAAAGTAAAAGAGCTTCAGGGAAAAGGTGAGTATGTTGCCATGACAGGCGATGGTGTAAATGATGCGCCTGCATTGGCTCAGGCGGATGTGGGCATTGCTGTTGGTTCGGGAACGGATGTGGCAGCGGAAACAGCCGACATCATATTGGTAAACTCAGACCCGAAAGACATTGCCAACCTGATTTTGTTTGGTAAAGCCACCTACAATAAAATGATACAAAACCTTTGGTGGGCTGCGGGTTATAACATTATCGCCATTCCTTTAGCAGCAGGTGTTTTGTATCAATGGAACATAATGTTAAGTCCGGCAGTAGGGGCTGTGCTGATGAGTTTAAGCACTATAGTAGTTGCCATAAATGCACAACTTTTAAAAGCAAAATTCAGATGATAGAAAGAATAATCTCTTGGTCAACGCATAACCGCTTCTTTGTATGGCTCGGCATTTTACTGATTGTCGTTGGAGGCGTTTGGTCTGTAATGAATACTCCTGTGGATGCCATTCCCGATTTATCCGAAAATCAGGTGATTGTTTACACCGAATGGATGGGGCGCAATCCGCAAATCATGGAAGACCAAATCACCTATCCTTTAGTTTCCAACCTGCAGGGCATTCCCAATGTAAAAGTTATTCGTGCCGCTTCCATGTTCGGCATGAGTTTCATCTTCGTCATTTTTAATGATGATGCTGAAATTTATTGGGCGCGAACCCGCGTGTTGGAGCGTTTGAACTTCGCACAAAAAGCATTGCCGCAGGGTGTAACGCCAACTTTAGGTCCCGATGGAACAGGTGTTGGTCATGTATTCTGGTATTCGCTGCAAGGCGATGGTTATGATTTAGGCGAGTTGCGAGCCGTGCAGGACTGGTATGTAAAATTCGCTTTGCAGAATGTAGAGGGCGTGAGTGAAGTGGCATCCTTCGGAGGTTTCCAAAAGCAGTATCAGGTCAGCATCAATCCCAATAAATTGATTTACTACAACATTTCGGCTATGGATGTAGCCAATGCCCTTAAAGCCAACAACCGCGATGTGGGTGGAAGCATTTACGAAATGAACCGCATGGGTTACATGCTCAGGGGCTTGGGCTATATCAAAGACATTCAGGATATAGAAGAAATTGCTGTTGGCTCCAATAAAAATATCCCCATAAAACTGAAAGATGTTGCCGATGTGCAAATGAGCAGCGACATCCGTTTGGGTATTGTGGATGAAAACGGAGAAGGTGAAGTTGTCGGAGGTGTGGTAGTTGCCCGTTACGGTGAAAATGCCAAAGAGGTAATTGACAATGTAAAAGCAAAATTGGGTGAAGTGGAAAAAGGATTACCCCCCGGAGTAAAAATAAAAATCGCTTACGACCGCAGCGATTTGATTGAAGCAGCCGTTGCCACCCTGAAAGAAGCATTGATTGAAGAAATAATTGTAGTGTCCTTAGTGGTATTGCTTTTTCTTTTTCATATCCGAAGTGCGGTGGTCGCCATCATCACCATTCCACTTTCAGTGCTAATCGGCTTTATCGTAATCAAATTGTTTGGCATCTCACTCAACATCATGTCGCTTGGTGGTATTGCCCTTGCCATTGGCGATTTGGTCGATGCGGGAATTGTCATGACAGAGAATGCTTACAAAAGTTTGGTGAACGCAGTTTTAAAAACAGACGAATAATGGAAAAGCAAAGAGTAGGTAATACAAAAGAACTCAGCGAAGAAGAACGTATTACAATTATTGAACGTTCATCACGCACCGTTGGACGGGCAGTATATTTTTCCATCCTCGTTACGCTCATTTCATTCGCGCCCATTTTGTTTTTGGAAGGGCAGGAAAAGAAATTATTCGCTCCCTTAGTTTGGACAAAAACATTCACCATGATTGGCTCTGCCATTGTTGCCCTTTTCATTGTGCCCATGTTGCTGCGCTCATTGATGAAAGGAAAGCTCATTCCCGAAAGCAGAAATCCGGTTGCCAATTTCTTTATAAAAATATACAGCCCCGTTTTGCGCCTTTGCCAGCGTTGGAAAAAAACAGTCATTGCCGTTTCCGTTCTAATCGTGTTGGGCAGTATTCCTTTTGTTCTCCGTTTGGGTTCTGAGTTTATGCCACCCTTAGATGAAGGTTCATTGTTGTTCATGCCTGTTACCCTACCGGATGTGTCAAACAATGAAGCCAAACGTATTTTACAGGTGCAGGACAAACTCATAATGTCTGTTCCCGAAGTGGAAAATGTATTGGGTAAAGCAGGAAGGGCATACACCGCTACCGATAACGCGCCCATGAGCATGATTGAAAGTATCATTCTCTTAAAACCAAAAGCACAATGGCGGGAAGGTATGACCACCGAAAAATTAATTACTGAACTAAACGATAAAGTGCAGATACCCGGTGTTACAAGCGGATGGACACAGCCCATCATAAACCGCATCAACATGCTTTCAACCGGAGTGCGGACGGACATTGGCATAAAAATTTACGGACAGGAGTTAGATACCATTTACAACATTGCCCGTCAGGTAGAGAAATCACTACAAGGCATTGAAGGTTTAGCCGATTTATATGTAGAGCAGCTTACCGGAGGAAAATATCTTGATATAAAAATTAAGCGCGAAGAAATTGCCCGTTACAATCTTTCTGTTGAGGAGGTGAACATGCTCATTGAAATGGCTTTGGGCGGAATGCCTTTAACACAAACGGTGGAAGGTCGCCAGCGTTTTAGTGTGTCCATGCGTTTGGCGCAGGATTTCAGGAAAGACATTTCCGAAATAAAACGCACTCCCATTCAAACAGCAGGTTACGGTGTTGTTCCACTTTCATCTGTTGCCGATATTGAGATTAACGAAGGTCCGCCAATGATAAATTCCGAAAACGCCATGTTGCGCGGAACGGTATTATTTAATGTGCGGGGCAGGGATATGGGCAGTGTGGTGAGCGATGCTAAAAAGAAAATTGAAGAAGATTTTAAGCAACTGCCTAAGGGTTATTACATCAACTGGAGCGGGCAATACGAAAGTAAAGTCCGCGCAGAAAACCGTTTGAAAATCATTATCCCTATCACACTTCTAATCATTGCTTTCGTTCTCTATTTCACTTTTCATTCTGCACGGGAAATGCTCATTGTGCTTTCCAGTATTCCCATTGCTTTAATTGGTGGCGTGTATTCCATTTATTTTTTTGAAGTGAATTTTTCGGTTGCGGTAGCAGTGGGTTTCATTGCACTCTTTGGCATTGCGGTAGAAACAGGCGTGTTGATGTTGGTGTATATGAACGAAGCCATACATCAGGCAGTGGACAGAAACAAAAGCGCGGCAATCACTAATGAAGCAATAAAGAATGCGGTTTTTTCAGGTGCAGTCATGCGCGTTCGCCCAAAGCTAATGACCGTAATGGCAGACATGATTGGGCTATTACCAATTCTGTTGGCAACAGGTGTAGGTAGCGATGTGATGAAACCGATTACTATTCCTTTTGTATTCGGGCTGATTACATCCACCCTTTTTGTATTGATAGTGCTGCCTGTTGTGTATCAATTAGTAAAGGAATATGAGTTAAAGAAACATGGTAAAGTGGAATACTTGGAAATTAAAGATTAATGGAAAGAAAGCAACATCATGCACACCCAATAAATAAACTTTTCGCTGAACTGAAAAGCGATAAGGAAAAAGGACTTTCAAATACGGAAGCCGAAAAACGACTTGTTGAATTTGGCGGCAATATCATTCAATCCGAAAAAGGAAAACATCCTTTGAAAATAGTATTGGCACAGTTCAAAAACCTGATGGTTTACCTGTTGCTTTTCGCTGCTGCAATGTCTTTTTGGTTTCAGGAATACTTAGATGCCATTGCAATTCTGTTGGTAATCCTTATCAATGCGGTTATTGGCTTTTGGATGGAGCTACAAGCGCAACGCTCCATGAATGCGCTTCGTAAATTAGCAAGCGTTCCTGCTAAAGTTTTCAGAGATGGGAAACTCATTGAAATATCATCAGAAGAAGTAGTTCCGGGCGATGTTTTGTTTTTGGAAGCAGGAGATATGATTACTGCCGATGCACGAATTATTCAGGCAACACAGCTTTCAGTAAACGAGGCATCGCTTACCGGAGAAGCCATGCCCGTTGAAAAACAAGACAATGAATTGCAAGAAGAAACTCCACTTGCAGAACGCTCCAATATGTTGCATAAAGGAACTTATGTTACTAATGGAAATGCCAAAGCATTGGTAACAGCAACGGGCATGCAAACGGAACTTGGGAAAATAGCCCATTTGGTAAAATCAGCCGGGCAATCAGCCACACCGCTTGAACAAAAATTAAAGGTATTCAGCCACAAACTTATTTACATCACAGTGGCTTTGGTAGTATTGATTTTTGTAGTGGGGCTTTTTACGCATGGTGATTATGTGGAAATGCTTGAAACCGCCATCGCACTTGCGGTAGCTGCTATTCCCGAAGGTTTGCCCATTGTAGCAACATTAGCATTGGCACAGGGCATGATGAAAATGGCAAAGCACAAAGTAATTGTAAAAAAACTGGCTGCCGTTGAAACGCTTGGCGGAACTACTGTTATCTGCACTGATAAAACTGGAACGCTTACACAAAACAAAATTGAAGTATCAGATGTAGTTCCAACGGATACCCATTCAGAAGAAAACAAAAAACTTTTGTTACACATAGGAGTTCTTTGCAACACAGCAAGCATTGAAGCCAACAATAACGGGTTCAAAGAAATTGGCGACCCATTAGAAACTGGCTTATTGAAATATGCCTACAAACAAAATATCATCAAGCGCAATTTAGAACAACAATTCCAGAAACTGAATGAAGCACCGTTTTCATCCGAAACAAAAATGATGGCAACGTTGCATAAAACACAAAATGGGTTTATTGTATTTGCCAAAGGCGCTACCGAAGAATTACTCAATTCCTCCTCTCATATTTTCAGCAATAGCGGAAATGTTGAATTGACCGAACAAGTCAAAAAAGAATGGAAAGAAAGAGCATATCAGCTCTCAGCATCCGGTTTACGCATTATTGCAGGAACATACAAAGAAACAGAAGATGAAAGTGCTCCATTACTTGACAACCTCACATTTGCGGGTTTGTATTGCATGATTGACCCTCCCGCAGAAGATGTATTTCAGGCAATTCAGGAAGCCAAAGAAGCAGGAATTATAGTAGTGATGATTACAGGCGACCACCCTGCCACAGCTAACTACATTGCTAATGAATTAAAAATTGCTTCCGTTGCCGAAACTCCGCTCACGGGAAAAGAAATGCAACCCTATGAACAATTATCTAACTCCGATAAAAACCTATGGGCAAACACTTCTGTTTTCGCACGGGTTACACCTGCTCAAAAATTAGATTTAGTAGCAGTATTGCAGGAAAAAGGCAATATCGTTGGCATGACGGGCGATGGTGTAAACGATGCTCCCGCGCTGAAAAAAGCGGACATAGGCATTGCTATGGGGCAACGGGGAACACAAGTGGCACAGGAAGTTGCCGACATGGTATTGAAAGACGATGCCTTTTCATCCATTGTGCATGCCATTAAACAAGGACGGATTATTTTCAAAAACATACAAGAGTTTGTTATTTACTTGCTTTCCTGCAACATGAGCGAGTTGTTGGTAGTTTCCCTTGCCGCTTTATCTAATCTGCATTTTCAACTGTTGCCTCTGCAAATTCTGTTCATCAATTTGGTAACCGATGTATTACCTGCTCTTGCATTGGGCGTTAGCGAAGGAAATCCTTATGTAATGAAACACAAGCCCCGAAATCCTGCCGAACCCTTGTTGAAAACAAAACAATGGTATGCCGTATGGTTCTACGCAGCAGTAATTTCCGTTTGCACTTTGGGAGCAGTATTCATCAGTCATTTATTTATTCATACCGGAACTGGGTTTGACCCGCAACAATGCAACAACATTTTGTTTTTCACACTCATTTTCTGCCAGTTGTTTCATGTGTTCAACATGGCTTCTGTTAATGTTTCCTTCTTTAAATCAGAAGTATTCAGAAACAAATTTGTTTGGTATGCACTTATTGCCTGCCTATTAATTATTGGTTTCGCCTTTTTTATTCCATCGGTGCGCACTGCTTTAAATATTCAACCGCTCACAGCAGCAGATTGGCTGGTGGTTTTGGCTTCATCTCTTTTTTCCTTATTGGTTATTCAATTATTAAAACGCACAAACATTATTCACGATGAAGACTAACGTTGAAAATATAAACATCACCAAAGCATCAGGGCTTAAAGTTCCTTTTAATAAAGGAAAGTAAAAAAAACTCTGTTGCGTTCCGGTGCAAATTCAGCGCAAGCCGATGAAGTGGTATCGGAAGTAATGGAAATGCTCGTTGAAGGGATGTCCACCCGCAAAATTTACAAAACAGCATTTCGCTTACTGAGAAATGTTTCCCGCCCAATGGCTGCAAGGTATAAACTGAAACACGCTATCATGGAATTAGGTCCTTCCGGTTTTCCTTTTGAACAATTTGTTGGCGAACTTTTAAACTACAAAGGTTACAAAACACAAGTTGGGGTAATCATAAAAGGGCATTGTGTAAACCATGAGGTGGATGTAATCGCAGAAAAAGACCACCACCATTTTATGATAGAATGTAAATTCCACAACCGTCAGGGCTATGTGTGCGATGTAAAAATTCCACTCTACATACAATCACGTTTTTTAGATGTAGAAACTTCATGGAGAAAATTAGACGGTCATGCTGAAAAATTTCATCAGGGATGGGTAGTTACCAATACGCGATTTTCTGACGATGCTGCTCAATACGGCAAGTGCATGAATTTGAACTTGGTAAGTTGGGATTACCCCCAAAACAACGGGTTGAAAGACTGGATTGACGGTTCAGGGCTACATCCAGTTACCTGCCTTACCACCCTTACGCAAAAAGAGAAACAAATGCTATTGGATAAGAAAATAGTCTTGTGCAAAACCATACATCATAATCATTCCGCCCTGCAAAGCATCGGTATAAAATCGCCACGCCTGGAAAAAGTGATGGAGGAGTGTGAGGCATTATGTAATGAATTTACCCTTTCATAAAAATAAATGACATGAATAATAAAATTCAAATCCATTTCCTCGGAGCAGCCGGAACAGTAACCGGCTCCAAGCATCTTATATCCGCTTTTGGCAAAAATATTTTAATTGACTGCGGGTTATTTCAGGGCTTAAAAGAGTTGCGGCTGCTGAACTGGAAACCGCTTGCATTTCCGGCAAAAAAAATAGATGTGGTATTGCTCACTCATGGACATTTAGACCACACAGGTTATTTGCCGCGATTAGTAAAAGAAGGATTTTCCGGTGCAATTATTGGCACATCTCCAACCTTGCAAATAGCCGAAATCATTTTAAAAGACAGCGCAAAAATTCAGGAAGAAGATGCCATACGAGCCAATAAGCATCACTACTCTATACACAGCCCCGCATTGCCTTTGTATAACCTTGATGATGTGGAGAAAACGCTCCCCTTTTTTCAAGGAGCATCATTAAACGAGTGGACAAATATTGATGAGAATATACGTTATCGTTTCCGATACAACGGGCATATTCTGGGAGCTACATTTATTGAACTTCAAGTTGGCAAAAAGACATTGGTTTTTTCCGGTGATATAGGAAGGATTAACGACCCCTTGCTTTTCCCGCCTGAAAAACCCGAAAAAGCGGATATTCTTTTCATTGAAGCTACTTATGGCAATCGTATTCACCCTTCACGCACTGCTCAAGATACTTTGGGAGAAGTGATTAACAACTGTATTTCCCGAAAGGGCACCATCATTATTCCCAGTTTTTCGGTAGAGAGAACCCAGTTGCTCATGTATCTTTTCTGGCAATTAAAA
>ERZ724521.208-NODE-208-length-25190-cov-6.655461_pt1 | contig 25190 bp, 25 predicted proteins | sample MGYA00376054_ERZ724521 | MGnify/ENA primary metagenome ERZ724521 (study PRJEB28724, sample SAMN07190883) | activated sludge metagenome | isolation source: activated sludge of sewage treatment plant in Hong Hong | place: Hong Kong | collected 2016-03-17 ... | reverse complement strand
CGCGCAGCGGCGCGTCGGGCCGGATGATGGCGGGAAGGGCGGCAAGGCGCACGGGCCAGCCGCGCGTCGCCGGCCACGTTGCGCGGCGACGCTTCGGCCAGAACTTCCTGGTCGCCTCCGATGTGGTCGGTCGCATCGTCGAGGCGGTGAGGCCCCAAGCGGGCGATACCGTGGTCGAGATTGGTCCAGGGCTCGGAGCCCTCACCGGGCCCCTGCTCGAACGCGCCGGCCGGCTCCACGTCGTCGAAATCGATCGCGACCTCGCCTCCCGCCTGCGCAAGCGCTTTGAGCCGGGGCAACTCGTGGTGCACGAAGGCGACGCGCTCGAGTTCGACTTCGCCGCGCTGAAGTCGGATCGCCCGCTGAAGATCGTCGGCAACCTGCCGTACAACATTTCGTCGCCGCTCCTGTTCCATCTCGCCGACTTTGCCGGGGACGTGGCCGAGATGCACTTCATGCTGCAGAAGGAGGTTGTCGACCGCATGGTTGCGGCGCCGGGCGGTCGGGATTACGGCCGGCTCAGCGTGATGCTGCAGGTCCGTTTCCACATGGATCGGCTGTTCATCGTACCGCCGGAGGCATTCGATCCCGCGCCCAAGGTCGAATCGGCAATCGTGCGCATGGCCCCGATCGCCTCAGGCGCCGAGACGCCGCGCGATCCCCAACGTTTCGCGCGGCTCGTTACGGCTGCCTTCGGCCAGCGGCGCAAGATGCTGCGCAACACGCTGGCCGGCGTGGTCGATGCGGACACGCTTGCTGCCTGCGGCATCGCACCGACCGCACGGGCTGAAGAGGTTCCCGTCGCGGCCTACGTGCGCCTGGCCAACGCGGCGGGCGGTTGACGATGCAGTCAGGCAGCCTATCGGCCCGCTTTGCGAGGGCCATTGCCGCATGCGTCGTCGCGCTGGCAGTCATGTCCGCCGACTGCGCCCATGCGCAGAAATCGCTTCCTGCGGGCAGCGAACTGCAGCTCTTCGTCGAGAACGACATGCTCGCTCGCACGGATCGCTACTACACCAACGGCATCAAGCTCGGGGGCGGTGCGCACTTCGATCCCCTTAACCTGCCTGCCCATGCGGTACTGGAATGGCTGGCGGCCAAGGGCGGCACCTATCAGGGTGGATTGTTCCTCGGCCAGAACCTGTACACGCCGCGTTCGATCACGGTCAGCCAGGTCCAGCCCTATGATCGTCCGTGGGCAGCCTGGCTCTACCTGGGCGGCGTGGCGCAGCGCGCCACGCCGACGCGACTGGATACGGTCGAACTGGATCTCGGTGTGGTTGGTCCGGCCGCGCTCGGCCGGCAGGTGCAAAGCGGCTGGCATCGCCTGATCGGGTCACCGCAACCGCAGGGCTGGGCGAACCAGTTGCCGAATGAACCCGCCTTCCTGCTGTCCTACCTGGCGAAACGCCGCCATCGGCTGGGGGCGATGTCCGGCCTCGAAGCCGATGCAATCCCGCATGGCGGGATTTCAGTGGGGACGGTGATGGCGCTGGCGCGCGCCGGGGGCATGTTGCGCCTGGGTAGCGGGCTGAGCGGCTTCGGTCCGGATACCATCGAGCCGGGCGGCGCCATGCTGCAGAACGTGCGCCGCGACGTCGAAGGCGTGTCCGGCGGCGGTACCGAGTGGTATGTGTTTGCCGGCTTCGACCAGCGACTGGTTGCACGCAACATCTTTCTCGACGGCACGGTATTCCGCGACAGCCCGAGCGTGCAGCGCCGACCCCATGTCTACGACCTGAGCGTCGGCTTCAGCCTGCGGGTTTCTGCGCTGCATCTGTCGCTGACGCGTGTGAGGCGCAGCGAGGAGTTCTACACGGGGGCGGGCGGCGGCGGGCGCCAGACCTTCGACTCGGTCAATCTCGGCATCGAGTTTTGACGGCCGGATTCGGCAGGGGTGCCCCGCCGAATCCGGACCGACGGCACCGTTACGGTGCCGGACGTAGGAATTACTCCTGGGGCTTCTTGACGGCGCAGGTGCTGATGCCGAAGATGGCATAGGGCGGGCACCAGCCAATGGCGCCGGTGGCCAGGGGCACCACGCCAATCCAGGCCCACACCGGGCCGCCTGCAGCCGCCCAGCCGACCAGGGCAAGTCCGGCAACAACACGTACAACGCGATCGATACCACCGACATTGAGTTTCATGGACTTCTCCTTGAGGGGTTGCGACGGACGCATTTGAACATCCGGCGCCACGCAAGGATGTAACCTAAGTCACAGAGGCGAGTCGCCTCAGTCCGGCGGGGTCGAGCACCTCCACCTGTTCGCGGCCGAGGCGGACCAGTCCCTGCTCGGCGAAGCCCTTGAGCAGGCGGCTGACCATTTCGCGCACGCTGCCCAGCTCGTCGGCGAGTTGCTGGTGGGTGAGGTGCACAGTGCGGCCCTTGCCGAGCAGGAGGGCAGCGAGGCGCTGGTCGAGGCGGCGAAAGGCCACTTCCTCGACGAGTTGCATGAGGTCGGCCATGCGCTCGGAAAACAGGGCGAAGACGAAATCGCGGAAGGCCGGAGTGGCGATCAATTCGTCGAACAGCGGCCGCGGCAGCAGCACGAGCTGTGTCTCGCCTTCGGTGATGCCGCGAGCGTTGTAATCGCTGTGTCCGAGCAGGCAGCTCGAGGTGATGATGCAGCTCTCGCCCGGCAGGACACGGTAGAGCGGCAGCTCGCGGCCTCCGCTGCTGCGCTTGGCGACGCGGATCGCCCCGCCGAGTACGAAGGGGAAGCCGCGACAGGGTTGCCGTTCGTCGAACACCACGGTGCCGGCGGCAAGGTCCAGCGTTTGCACGGCAGCCTCGACTTGCTGCGCGAGCCGCTCCGGCAGGCGGTCGATCACCGGGTAGAGCGATCGGAGCCGGGTCGTGCTCATGCCGGCACCGCCAGGGTGGCGACTACCGGCGCGTGGTCCGATGGGCGCTCGAGCTTGCGTGGCGCCTTGTCGATTGCGCAGGCACGACATTCGGCGGCGAGGGCGGCGGAGAGCAGCACATGGTCGATTCGCAGTCCGCGGTTGAGGCGGAAACCGAGCTGCCGGTAGTCCCACCAGGAGTAGGTCTTCTCGGGCTGGGGAAAAAGGCGGAAGGCGTCGGCCAGACCGAGCTCGACGAGTCCGCGGAATGCGGCGCGCTCCGCCTCGCTGCACAGGATCTGGTCGCGCCATGCCGCCGGATCGTGGACGTCCCGGTCGTCCGGAGCGATGTTGAAGTCGCCCAGCAGCGCGAGTCGCGGGCAGCGCGCGAGCTCGGAGCGCAGCCAGCCGGTCAGCGCGGCGAGCCAGCGCAGCTTGTATTCATACTTGTCCGAGCCGACGGCCTGTCCGTTCGGCATATAGGCACAGACGACGCGCAATCCGCCGACGGTGGCGGCGATCACACGCCTCTGCTCGTCGGCAAACCCGGGAATGCCGGACTGGACGTCCTGCGCCGGCTCACGGGAAAGTATGGCAACGCCGTTGTAGGTCTTCTGGCCGCTGTGCACGGCGTGATATCCCGCAGCTTCCAGCTCGGCATGCGGAAAGGCCCGCTCTTCGAGCTTGGTTTCCTGCAGGCACAGGACGTCGACCGGATTCGCCGACAACCAGTCGAGCACGTGCGGCAGTCGCACCTTGAGCGAGTTGACGTTCCAGGTGGCAATTCGGGTGTCTATGGGCATGCGCTTCCCGATTTCCGATGTCCGGTGCCGGAACCCATGAAGAAAGGCGGGCGGCCCTTTCGGGTCGCCCGCCTGTCGTTGTGCCTGGCGCGCCCGGAGAGATTCGAACTCCCTACCCCTTGGTTCGTAGCCAAGTACTCTATCCAGATGAGCTACGGGCGCTTGAGAGCGGCGGATTATACCGAAGAAAATGCCCGAAACAACCGCTTCCGGGCCGTTAGCGGCGCTGGGCTTCGCGCACGCGCTGGGCCAAGGCGCGAATCTGGGCGGCCGAGGCGTCGTCCGCGGACTTGTCCTTGAACAGCAGCCAGAGCAGGCCGCCGTTGGCGAGGATCAGCGCGACTTCGATGTAGAGAATCGGCATCACGATCTGCCGCTGCGAGTTGTCCGCGAACAGGAAATAGAACCCCTCGAAGGTCGGCAGCGCCGCCTGGCTGATCGCGGAAAAAACCTCGAACGGAGGGAAGAGCAGGGCAAGCACGAGGTTGAATCCGATCAGGGTCAGCACCGCGCGCTGGCGCCGGTTGCCGCCCGGGCGCTCCAGCTTGCGCGCCGGCGGGTTGCGCAGCAGCAGCATGGCGATGCACGCATTGATGAGAACGACGACGATCTCGAGCGCAAGAAAGTTCGCGTTGGCCACGCGGTTCTGATGCGCGCCGAAGGCGAAGTAGAATCCGTCGAAAGTCGGAACGCCGCCACGCTGCAGCGATACATAGTCGAACGGCTGGAACAGCAGCATCAGGCCGATGTTGGCGATGGCGAAGACCAGAGCGATTCGTTGTGCCTTGTTCATGATGCCGTGCCTACGGGTCCCCGGGGCCCGTTCCTCCCTGTTGCATAGGGTAGTCCACATCGCGGGTCGGCGCAACGTATCGGGGCCACCGGGGCCGGTTAGACTTACCGTTCGAGCATTGGGAGGGTGAGGGCATGAAGCGGGCTTTCTGGATTGCGCTGGCGTATGTGGTTGCACTGCCCGCCCAGGCGCAGGACGTCAGTTTGCGGCACGACCTAAGCGGCAAGGCGCTCGACAGCCTGGCCACGCTGGTGCTGCGCTTCAACGACGAGCAGAAGGGCAAGGGACGCGTGCTGCTGCAGGACGTGCGCGGCACAGAGCACCGTCAGGTACTGCCCCATCTGGCCTTACTCAATACTGACGATTCAATGCGCTTCTTCGACACGCGGCCGCGCTATCGGCCACTGTACGAAGTCATGCGCGAGGGAGGCCAGAAGCTCGAGGCCACGCATTTCTATCCCCAGGTCGCCGACGCCGTAGACGACGCTTCCGGGCGGCTTCAGGCTTTGCCGCTCGCCTTGTCGCTGCCCGTGCTCTACGTCAATCGCGCGGCTTTGCGTGCCTCCGGGGTTAACCCCGACCAGCAGGTGAACACCTGGTGGGAACTGCAGAAGGTCGCCGGTGAAATCTACGACCACGGCGGCAAGTGTCCGCTGACCACCTCGCGCTTTGCCTGGATCCACTCGGAAAATATATCGTCCCAGGCTGGCGAAGCCGTGACGGCACATACCGGAAATGTCGACAAGGTCCTCGTCAACGGCATGGTGAATGTCAAGCACCTGGCGCTTCTCGCCAGTTGGCAGAAGAGCCGTTACTTCCATTATTCGGGTCCGGCGACGGAAGGAGACCGACGGTTCCTGTCGGGCGAGTGCGCGATGCTGACCGGAGAATCCTCGCTGTATGCCGAGGCGGTGCGTAGCGGGATCGACCTGGGCGTAATGCCGCTTCCGCACTACGACGACGTCTATGCGGCGAAGCCGGCGGACGTGCTCCCCGACGGCGCGGCATTGTGGGTGCTGGCCGGCCATCGCAAGGAAGAATACCGGCTCGCGGCGCGCTTCATCGCCTTCCTGATGCGTCCCGAGGTGCAGAAGGAATGGGTCCACGCCACGAGCTACCTGCCGATGACGCCCGCCGCCGTGGCAGCGCTGCGCGATTCCGGCATCCCGCAGGGCCTGCTCGACGCCGCCCAGAAGCGCCTTTCAGTGGCGCGCCGGGCCGGCGCGCGTACCAAGCACGGGCCGATCCGTGACCGCCTGCGCGAATTCATCGGCGAGGAGGTGGCATTCGTCTGGACCACCGATCGCCCGGCCAAGGAGGCCCTCGACATCGCCGTACGCCGGGTTAACGAGGCCATTGCGCCGCCGGCCAAGGCAGCCCCCGCGCGCGGCAAGTGACCTATCCGCGCATCATTGCGCACCGCTGCGGAGGGGCGCTCGCGCCCGAAAACACGCTTGCGGGTCTGCGCATCGCCGCCCGCCTCGGCTGCCGGGGCGTCGAGTTCGACGCCATGCCTTGCGCCGACGGCGTTCCGGTCGTCATCCACGATGCGACGCTGGAGCGGACGACCGACGGTTCCGGCAGCGTGATTGGGCGTCGCGCGACGGAGCTTGCGCGGCTCGATGCCGGCTTGCGCCACCATCCGGCGTTTGCCGGCGAACCCCTGCCGCTCCTCGATGACGCGCTTGCCCTGTGCGCCCGGCTGGGGCTTTGGGCCAATGTCGAGATCAAGCCGGCGGCCGGCAGCGACGAAGCGGAGGCCGGCCACGCCGTCGCCCGGCACGCTGCGCGTACAGGGGCAAACGTGCTGCTTTCGTCTTTTTCCGAGCAGGCCTTGCGCGCGGCGGCCGAAGTGGCGCCGGACGTGCCGCGCGCCCTGCTGGTCGGCGCCGTTATTGGCGACTGGCACGAGCGCATGGCTGCCGTGGGGGCCATTGCCCTGCATGCCGACGCCGCCCTCATTTCACCGCAGCAGGTCTGCGAACTGCGCAGCGTCGGGGTCACCGTTGCCTTTTACACCGTCAACGACCGCGCCGAAGGTGAGCGCCTGCTCGCGGCCGGCGCCAGGGCCCTATTCACGGACCGCCCTGACCTTTGGAGCCCTTCCGAGATGTAAGCGGCACTTACGGACGCTTACATCTGTCCTGTCAGCGGCTTTGCCGGGCCGGCGTTATTCGGCGCATGGGGCTGTCCCATTCCAAACCGAGGAGCATCGAATGAAAACCAAGTCCAGTCTGCTGATCGCGGTACTTGCCGCCTTTTCCCTTCCCGTCCTGGCGCAGACCGCGCCGGCCAAGGACCCGGCCGCCACGCCCGGCATCGACAAGCGCCAGGCCAACCAGGATGCGCGGATCCAGCAGGGCGTGCAGTCCGGCCAGCTGACGCAGCGTGAAGCAGGGCGTCTCGAAAAGGGCCAGGAGCGCGTGCAGAAGATGGAAGACAAGGCCAAGGCCGACGGCGTCGTCACCAAGAAGGAGCGCACCCGCATCCAGCACGCCCAGAACGTCGAAAGCAAGCGCATTTATCGTCAGAAGCACGATCGCCAGCACGATCTCAACCACGACGGCAAGAAGGACCGCCCGGGCCGCAAGTAAGGCCTCCGGCCATCACCCAAGCCCGCCTCGCGCGGGCTTTTTTCTTTTGGGCGGCACGGGCATCGCGTAAAATCATGCCTTTTCGTCCAGCCGCGTGCCGTCCCCGATGAAAAGCTCCGAAATCCGCCAGAAATTCCTCGACTTCTTCGCCTCCAAGGGCCACCAGATCGTTTCCTCCAGTTCGCTGGTGCCGCATGAGGACCCGACGCTGCTGTTTACCAACGCCGGGATGAACCAGTTCAAGGATGTCTTCCTCGGCTTCGACAAGCGCTCCTACAACCGCGCCACGACGTCGCAAAAGTGCGTCCGCGCCGGCGGCAAGCACAACGACCTGGAAAACGTCGGCTATACCGCCCGCCACCACACCTTCTTCGAGATGCTGGGCAACTTCAGCTTTGGCGACTATTTCAAGCAGGACGCAATTGCCTATGCCTGGGAACTGCTGACCGAGGTCTACAAGCTGCCAAAGGACAAGCTGTGGGTCACGGTCTATGCCGAGGACGACGAGGCCTACGACATCTGGACCAAGCAGATCGGCGTGCCCGCCGAGCGGACCATCCGCATCGGCGACAACAAGGGCGCGCGTTACGCGTCGGACAACTTCTGGATGATGGGCGATACGGGTCCCTGCGGACCCTGCACCGAGATCTTCTACGACCACGGCCCCGGCATCTGGGGCGGCCCTCCGGGCAGCGAGGACCAGGACGGCGATCGCTACATCGAAATCTGGAACAACGTCTTCATGCAGTTCAACCGCGACGAAGCCGGGGTCATGCATCCGCTGCCCAAGCCGTCGGTCGATACCGGCATGGGCCTGGAGCGCATCGCGGCAGTCCTGCAGCACGTACACAGCAATTACGAAATCGACCTGTTCCAGAACCTGATCCGCGCGGCTGCCCGGGAGACGTCGGCCGCCGACCTGGAGTCGCCCTCGCTCAAGGTGCTGGCCGACCATATCCGCGCCTGCGCCTTCCTGCTCGCCGACGGCGTGATACCCGGCAACGTCGGCCGCGGTTTCGTGCTTCGCCGCATCATCCGCCGCGCTATCCGCCATGGTTGGAAGCTGGGGGCCCGCGCCGCTTTTTTCCACAAGCTGGTGCCGGACCTCGTCGCCGAGATGGGCACTGCCTATCCCGAACTCGCTGCTGGAGAAACGCGTGTCACCGAGATCCTGAAGCAGGAGGAGGACCGCTTCTTCGCCACCATCGAGCACGGCATGGCCATCGTCGAGGCCGAACTGGAGGCGATGGACAAGGTGGGTCGCACGGTCTTCGACGGCAATACCGCCTTCAAGCTGCACGATACGTACGGCTTCCCCCTCGACCTCACCGCCGACATTTGCCGCGAGCGCCAGGTGACGGTGGATGCCGGAGCCTTCGATGCCGCCATGGCGCAACAGAAGGAACAGGCCCGTGCCGCCGGCAAGTTCAAGATGGCGGCCAACCTCGAATACCAGGGGCCGGCGACGACTTTTGACGGCTACGAGACGCTCGAGGCCCGGGGTACGGTACTGGCGCTGTACAGGGACGGCGCGCAAGTGCAGACCCTGCACGAAGGCGAGATGGGTGTGGCGGTGCTCGATCGCACGCCCTTCTATGCCGAATCGGGCGGCCAGGTCGGCGACCGCGGCGAACTGCGCGGTCCGGGCGGGATCCTGCACGTCGAAGATACGCAGAAGGTCCAGGCGGCGGTGTTCGGCCACCATGGTGTGCTGGGGACAGGCATCCTGAAGGTGGGCGACGTCGTCGCGGCCCGGGTCGATGCGCCCGCGCGGGCGCGCACCATGCGCCACCATTCGGCCACGCACCTCATGCACAAGGCCCTGCGCGAGGTGCTCGGCGCCCACGTGCAGCAGAAAGGCTCGCAGGTCGATCCGGACAAGACCCGCTTCGACTTCGCCCATACCCAGCCGATGACCGCCGACGAGATCGCCCGCGTCGAACGGCTGGTCAATGACGAGATCCTCTCCAACGCCGCCACCCAGGCGCGCGTCATGAAGCTCGACGATGCGCAGAAGACGGGCGCCATGATGCTGTTCGGCGAGAAGTACGGCGACGAGGTCCGCGTACTCGACATCGGGTCATCCATCGAACTCTGCGGCGGCACACACGTCGGCCGCACCGGTGACATCGGTCTCTTCAAGGTCGTCATGGAATCCGGCGTTGCCGCCGGCGTGCGCCGGATCGAGGCCGTCTGCGGCGACGTTGCGCTGGCGCGGGTGCAGCAGGCACAGGCCCAGCTCGACGCCGTGGCCGCCGAAGTCAAGGCGCAGCCCGCCGAAGCCGCGGCGCGTGTGGCGCAATTGATGGAAGGCGTAAAGGCGCTGGAGAAGGAACTGGCTCGCCTGAAGTCGAAGCTCGCCGCGAGTCAGGGCGACGACCTCGTCGCTCAGGCTGTCGACGTCAAGGGCGTCAAGGTCCTCGCTGCCAGGCTCGAGGGTGCCGATGTCACCGCGCTGCGCGAAACCATGGACAAGCTCAAGGACAAGCTGAAGACCGCGGCGATCGTGCTTTCCTCCGTTGCCGAGGGCAAGGTCACGCTGATTGCCGGGGTTACGGCCGACGCGACGGCGCGAATCAAGGCCGGCGAGCTGGTGAATATGGTTGCCCAGCAGGTGGGTGGCAAGGGCGGCGGCCGTCCCGACATGGCGCAGGCGGGTGGCACCCAGCCGGACAAGCTGCCGGCGGCCCTGGCTTCGGTCAAGGCTTGGGTCGAAGGCCGCCTCTGAGCGGCGCTACGCCTCGTTCTGTTTGCCGATATTGTTGGCCCAGGCCAGTGCCTGGGCGAGGCAGGTGTTGATCGTCGTGGCGTCGAGCCCGGGCAGTTGCGCGACGATGTCGGAACAGGCGGGGCCGTCACCCGATTCGAGCGCCTCGGTAAGCTTGAGCAGCGTACCGAGCTCACCCTCGTGGCTGTCGAGCGCCTTGCGCACGCTGGAGGGCAATTCGATCCCGCGCAGGATGTCGGCGAGACAGATGCTCATCAACGTCGGCATCAGCGACATGATGCCGGTCATGAAGGCGAGGTCCTCGAAGTCGCGCCGGCCCGGATGCAGTTTTCCGCCCAGCAGTTCCATCAGGCGGCCGCGTGAAGCGGCAAGCTGCAGCAGCGGACTTACCGTGTGGCTGCCCGAGGGATCGGTATAGAGCAGCAGCTGCAGCCAGCGCTGGAGCTGGCGCCGGCCCAGCACGGTGATTGCATGGCGGATCGAGGTGATCTTGGTGCGCAGCCCGGTCGCCGCCGAGTTGGTCAGGCGCAACAGGTTGAGCGTAAGGCCGGGCTCCGGCTTGAGCACGGTCTCCAGCTTGGTCGTCTCCGCGTCCTCGAGTACCAGCCCGAGCAGGCGCATCAACGACAGCTGCGAATGGCCGAGCTTCCTGCCGGCGATGATGGTCGGCTTGGCGAAGAAGTACCCCTGGAAATAGGTGTAGCCGAGTGCGTGGCACTTCTCCGCCAGTTCGCTCGAGTCCACCTTCTCGGCCAGCAGCTGGAGCGGGAACTTCTTCAGCGCCTGCGTGGTGCTCGCCAGGCTTGCCGCATCGAGCGGCATGAGGTCGACCTTGACGATCTCGACGAGGTCGAGCAGCGGCCGGAACTTCTCCTCGAAATTCACGAAGTCGTCGAGTGCAAGCGTGTATCCGAGGTCCTTCAGCACGCGGCAGCGGTCGACGATCTCCGGCGTCGGGTCGACCGTCTCGAGGACCTCGAGCACGATCTTGTCCGACGGCAGCGCCTCCAGCAGGTCGGAGAGCAGCAGGCTCGCGTCGCAGTTGATGAAGCCCTTGTAGGGTCCCAGCGCCTGCTCGACGCCGAGGTCGGCGAAGGCATGGCTGATCACGGCCGCCGAGGCCAGGAGGTCGTCCGGGATGTCGGCTGCGTTGCGCTGCCTGCCGCTGCGAAACAGCAGCTCGTAGGCAAACAGCTCGTGGTTGCGACCGAGAATGGGCTGCCGCCCGATGAAGATCTCGTCGTTGCGCTCGGTCATCAGAAGTTCGGCTTGAGGCCGGGCCAGACGCCGAGCAGGGCGGCGCGGAATTCGCCGCGGATGCGCTGCAGCGCTGCTTCGCTGTCGGCCTCGAAACGCAGCACCACCACGGGCGTGGTATTCGAGGCACGCGCCAGGCCGAATCCGTCGGCGTACTCGGCTCGCACGCCGTCCAGCGTGACCAGCCGCCGTGCCCCGGGGAAGCGGCCCTTGGCGCGCAGCCGTTCGACCAGCGCATGGGGCTCGCCTTCGCCCATCGGCAGGTTGAGTTCCGGCGTGGACACCGAGTCGGGCAGATGCTTCAAGGGCCAGCTGGCGCCACCCTGTTCAGGTGCCCAGCGCGACACGATTTCGAGCAGGCGTGCGGCGGCATAGAGCCCGTCGTCGAAGCCATACCAGCGCTCCTTGAAGAAGATGTGCCCGCTCATTTCGCCCGCCAGCGGCGCCCCGGTTTCGGCCAGCTTGGCCTTGATCAGCGCATGGCCGGTGTTCCACATCAACGGACGACCGCCCTGGTAGCGGATCGATTCGTCCAGCCAGCGCGAGCACTTGACGTCGTAGATGATCTGCGCGCCGGGGTTCCGCGTCAGCACGTCGGCGGCGAAAAGCATCAGCTGCCGGTCCGGGTAGATGATTTCGCCGTCGTGGGTCACCACGCCGAGGCGATCGCCGTCGCCGTCGAACGCAAGGCCCAGCTCGGCATCGGAGTCACGCAGTGCGCGCTGCAGGTCGGCCAGGTTTTCGGGGCGCGACGGATCCGGATGATGGTTCGGGAAGCGCCCGTCCACCTCGCAATACAACTCGCGCACGGTACAACCGAGACGGCGCAGCAGGTGCGGGGCGATGCTGCCGGCGATGCCGTTGCCGCAGTCGACCGCGATCTTCATCGGTCGCGTCAGGCGTACGTCGCTGACGATGCGATCGATGTAGGCCTGCCTCACGTTGGCGTGGCGGATGGCGCCCCGCCCATGGCGCAGGTCGCCGTCGGCAATGCGGCGGCGCAGGTCGCGTATCGCCGCGCCGTGCAGGGTTTCCCCGCCGAGCACGATCTTGAAGCCGTTGTGGCTCGGCGGATTGTGGCTGCCGGTGACCGCCACGCAACTGGCGGTCCCGAGTTCGTGTGCCGCAAAATAGACCAGCGGCGTCGGCGCGCGGCCGATGTCGATGGCGTCGATGCCCGCTGCGGTAATGCCGGCCGCCAGCGCCCGCGCAAGTTCGGCGCCGGAAAGCCGGCCGTCGCGGCCAACCACGATCGCAGCGACACCGCGGGCGGCGGCTTCGCTGCCCAGTGCATGGCCGATGCGGCGCGCGGCATCGGTATCGAGCGTCTCGCCGGCGACGCCGCGAATGTCGTACGCCTTGAAGATCTCGGGAGCGGGGATGTGCATGACGCGGGGAAGGAAATCTCTGGCGAAGAATTATCGCATGCCGGCTGTTGCCGGCAGGTGTGCGGCGAAGTGGTCCAGGAGGCGCTGCGGCATCCAGTCCACGCGGCCTGGCGGCAGGCCGTGGACGAAGCCGACATGACCGCCGTGGCGCGGCGTTTCGAGCACGATCGACGGTGGCAACGCGTCCGCACGCGGCAGCGCCGCGGCCGGCAGGAAGGGGTCATTCAACGCATGCAGCAACAGGGTCGGCACGGCGATGGTGCCCAGGCGCGGCCCGGCGCTGCTGCGGGCATAGTAGTCGGCAGCGCCGGCGAAGCCATGCAGGGGTGCGGTCACCGCATCGTCGAACTCGGCGAGCGTACGTGCCGCCGCCGCGCGCCGCAGGTCGACCGTGGGCGGCAGCTTGCCTTTCTTGGCGAACGCCGCCGGAATCAGCGTACGCAGGAAGTGCCGGGCATAGACGCGGTTGAAGCCGGCGGACAGCACGCGGTTGGCCGCCGCCAGGTCCAGCGGCGCACTGACGGAGGCAGCCGCGGCGACCAGGTCGCCGGCGGCAGCGGCCTGTTCGGCCAGCCACTTCAGCAGCGCATTGCCGCCAAGCGAGACGCCGGCGACGAAGAGCGCGGCAAAGCCCAGGCGATCCATCTGCCGCAGGATCCAGTCGATTTCCGCCGAATCGCCCGAGTGGTAGGCGCGGGCAAGCCGGTTCGGCTCGCCGGAGCACCCCCGGAAATGCACGACTGCGCCATTCCAGCCGCGCGCGGCGGTCCCTGCCATCAGGCGTCGCGCATAGTGGCTGCGCGAACTGCCCTCGAGTCCGTGGAAGAGCACGACGCAGGGGGCGCCTTCGACGCTTGGCATCCAGTCGACATCGATGAAGTCACCGTCCGGCGTGGTCCAGCGCTCGCGGCGATAGCGCGGCAGCGGACCCTTGATGAGCAGCGGCCACATCGTTTGCGCGTGGCCACCGGGCAGCCAGGCCGGCGCGAGGTAGGGGGCGCTTGCCATCGGCCGCGTCAGTGGAGGGTACGTGGCGCCTCGGCGACGCTGCTCGGCGGTACCGGCGAGGCGTGGTGGGCAACCATGCGCCAGCCCATGGCGCCGCGCACATAGACGTTGGTGGCTGCAACCGGAGCGCTCGTCGCGTCCTCGCCGCGCGCCGAGATGTGCTCGAGCAAGGTGCTGACCATCGCGAACGGCGTCGTGATCGAGGTCTGCTGCACGATTTGCACGCGCAGCTTGCGGCCGTTGGCGAAGACACGCTGCCATGCGTCGCGTACCGTCGCATAGCCGACCAGGCGCGGCCCGCCGGGATGGACGCACACCACTTCCTCGTCCTCGGCCCACACCGCCATCATTGCGTCGAGATCGCAGCGCTCGAGGGCGTCGTAGAACGCCGCTTCCGCATCCTGCGGGCTGGCGAACAGCTTGCGGTCGCTCATCTCAGAGCGCTTCCGTTACGGCCGCTTCGACGACTACCGGAGCCAGTCCGTCCAGGCAGTCGAAATGACCGAGCGGGCATTCGCGCTTGAAGCACGGGGCGCACGGGAGCTGCCGCGAAAGGATGCGCGCCGCGGGGGTTGCCGGCGGCGTGTAGTCCGGCGACGACGAACCGTAAAGGGCGACGAGGGGCCGGCCGAGCGCCGCTGCCACGTGCATCAGCCCCGAGTCGTTGCTGACCACGCAGGCGGCACCGGCGATCAGGTCGATCACCTGCGTGAGCGAGGTGCGGCCGCATAGATCGACGGCGGCGCCGCCACTGAGGGCCGCGATCTCGCGTCCGAGCGGCGCATCCTTGTCCGACCCGACCAGCCACACCGCATGCCCGCGTACTGCCAGTCGTTCCGCGAGGGTGGCGAAATGCCGGGTCGGCCAGCGCTTGGCCGGGCCGAATTCCGCCCCGGGGCAGAGGACGACGGGACGGACACCTGCCTCGAGGCCAAGGGCCTTTCGCGCCTGATCCTGCATTTCGGGTGTCGATTCCAGCCGCGGCAGCGGGAGTTCCGCGGGCAGTGGCCCGGCGAGCGCCGCGTAGCGTTGCAGTTGCTGCGGGTGGCGCGCCGCATCGAGGCGCACGGGCCGATTGAGGAGGCCGAAGCGGGCTTCGCCGATGTAGCCGATGCGCAGCGGTATGGCGGCGAAGAACGGTACCAGCGCCGATTTCCACGAGTTCGGCAGCACGTAGGCACGCGCGTAGCCGGCGCCGGCGAGCCGCCGACCGAGTGCACGCCTCGCGCCAAGGGCCAGCGTACCGTGCCCGAACGGATTGTCGATCACGGTGTCCGTCTCCGGCATGCGCGCCAGCACCGGCGCCACCCATGACGGTGCCAACACATCGATTCGTGCCTCCGCGGCCTGCCGCTTGAGCAGGGTCAGCAAAGGTTGCGCGAGCAGGGTATCGCCGATCCACGAAGGGGCGACGACGAGGATCTTCAGTGGTGGCCCTTTGGCCGCTCGCCGGTGAATCGGTACTGGGTCCCGCAGTACGGGCAGGCTGCTTCGCCCGAGGCGACCTTGAGGACGTCGATGAAGACGCGCGGGTGGCGGGCCCAGAGCGGGGCGCCGGGACGCGGACAGGCAAGCGGCAGGTCGTGCGCGGTGACGTCGACCGTGCGCCGGGTTTCGTCGATGCTGGTCATGAAGGGCTTCCTCTCAAACCTTGCTCAGCCAGTCGGCGTGGGCGGGAACCTTGCCATTGACCACGTCGAAGAACAGGCTCTGGATCTGGGTCGTGATCGGGCCGCGGCGGCCCGCGCCGATCTGGCGATTGTCGAGTTCGCGTATCGGCGTCACCTCCGCGGCCGTGCCGGTGAAGAAGGCTTCGTCGGCGATGTAGATGTCGTCGCGCGTCAGGCGCTTGGAGATCACGCTGTAGCCGAGCTCCCTGGCCAGGGTATGCACCGTGGCACGGGTGATGCCGATCAGCGCGGAGGCAATTTCCGGCTCGTAGATCTGGCCATCCTTGATCACGAAAAGGTTCTCGCCGGCGCCTTCGGCAACGAAGCCGTCGACGTCGAGCAGCAGCGCCTCGTCGTAGCCGTCGTCGACGGCTTCCATGTTGGCAAGGATCGAGTTGGCGTAGGTGCCCGCATACTTGGCGCGGCACATCGAGACGTTTACGTGGTGGCGCGTGAAGCTGGAGGTCTTGACCCGGATGCCCTTCTCCATGCCTTCCTCGCCGAGGTAGGCGCCCCACGGCCAGGCGGCGATGGCGACGTGCGTCTTGGCGCCCTTGGGCGAGACGCCCATCTTCTCCGAACCGTAGAAGGCGATCGGCCGCAGATAGCAGGAGTCGAGCTTGTTGGCACGCACGACTTCAAGGTGCGCCTCCATGACGGTAGCCTTGTCGTAAGGCATCGGCATGCGGTAGATGTGCGCCGAATTGAACAGCCGGTCGGTGTGCTCCTTGAGGCGGAAGATCGCCGTGCCGGAGACGGTCTTGTAGGCGCGCACTCCCTCGAATACGGCAAGACCGTAATGCAGCGAGTGCGTCAGCACGTGCGTGGTAGCGTCGCGCCAGGGCACCAGCTTGCCGTCGTACCAGATGAAGCCGTCGCGGTCGGCCATGGACATGGAAGTTCTCCAGCGTAGCGTTTTTCAGGGGGTCCATTTTAGCAGGGGAGCTAGAATGCAGCCATGGAGCGCCCCTGGAAGCCGAATGTCACCGTTGCTGCGCTGATCGAGCGCGACGGCCGCTTCCTGCTGGTCGAGGAAGAGACCGAGGACGGCGTCCGCTTCAACCAGCCGGCCGGCCATCTGGATCACGGCGAGTCGCTCGAAGCCGCCTGCGCACGTGAGGCAATCGAGGAAACGGCCTGGTCCTTCCGTCCCACCGGCCTGGTGGGGGTGTACCAGTGGCCGCGGCCCGCGGGCGACGTTACCTACCTGCGCTTCGCCTTTTGCGGCGAGCTCGGGACCCATCACCCGGGGCGGCAACTGGACGACGGCATCCTGCGTGCCGTCTGGATGACGCCGGATGAGATTCGCAACAGCAGCGACCGGCACCGCAGCCCCCTGGTCTGGCAATGCGTGGCGGACTGGCTCGCAGGGCGGCGCTTTCCGCTCGACCTGATCAGGCACTACGACCGATGAGTGCGGGCAAGGTCATCGTCGGCCTTTCCGGCGGCGTCGATTCCTCGGTCGCCGCACTGCTGCTCAAGCGCGAAGGCTGGGACGTCGTCGGACTGTTCATGAAGAACTGGGAGGACGATGACACCGACGAATACTGTTCGTCGCGCCAGGACCTCGTGGATGCGGCGGCGGCGGCCGACGTGATCGGCATCGACCTCGAGGTGGTCAATTTCTCGGCCGACTATCGCGAACGCGTATTCGCCGGATTCCTGCGCGAGTATGAGGCCGGGCGTACGCCAAACCCCGATGTGCTGTGCAATTCCGAGATCAAGTTCAAGGCCTTTCTCGACCATGCGCTGGCACTCGGTGCGGACCGGATCGCGACCGGCCACTACGCCCAGGTTCGGGAGTTCCTTGGCACATGGCAACTGCTCAAGGCCGAGGACGGCAACAAGGATCAGAGCTACTTCCTGCATCGGTTGAACCAGGCGCAGTTGGCGAAGACGCTGTTCCCGGTGGGCCACCTGTACAAGCGCGACGTGCGGCGCATTGCGCAGGACGCCGGGCTGCCCAACCATGCACGCAAGGACTCGACCGGAATCTGCTTCATCGGCGAACGCCCGTTCCGCGAATTCCTGCAGCGCTACCTGCCGCGGCGTCCGGGCGAGATTCGCGTGCTGGGTACCGACCGGGTGGTCGGCGCGCACGAGGGCCTGATGTACTACACGCTGGGCCAGCGCGAGGGGCTCGGCATCGGTGGCGTGCGCGGCGCCGCCGAGGAGCCCTGGTTCGTCGCCGGCAAGGACATGGACACCAACGTGCTCTGGGTTGTCCAGGGCCACGATCATCCGGCGCTGCTTTCAGGACGGCTGGCAGCGCGCGACCTCTCCTGGGTTTCCGGCAATGCGCCGCACACGCACTGGGTCTATGCGGCGAAGACGCGCTACCGCCAGCCGGATGCCGCCTGCCAGGTCGAGCGCGTCGATGACGGCGGGTGCGAGGTCGTCTTCGCCGCGCCGCAGTGGGCGGTGACGCCGGGGCAGTCCGTGGTGCTGTACGAATCGCTGGTCTGCCTGGGCGGTGGCGTCATCGAATCCGCCGCGCCATGACATCGGAAAAGCCTTGCGCCCCGTGCGGGTTTCGGGGTTAGAATCAACAAACGGGCGAGTGCCCGCACAAAGAGGAGGAATCCACGGAATGAACAAGGCAGAACTGATTGAAGTCGCCGCCAAGGAAGCCGATCTGAGCAAGGCCGCCGCCGGCAAGGCGCTGGATGCGGCAATGGCCGCGATCGTCAAGTCGGTGTCGAAGGGCGACAATGTCACCCTCGTTGGTTTTGGCACCTTCAAGGCCTCGAAGCGCGCGGCGCGCACGGGCAAGAATCCGAAGACCGGCGCCGCCATCAAGATCGCCGCGACCACGGTGCCGCGTTTCAGCGCCGGCTCCGCGTTCAAGCAGGCTGTCGCGGGAAAGAAGGCAAAGAAGTAAGCGCATCGTCTTGCGCCTGGAAGAGCCCGCACTGCGGGCTCTTTGTTTTTCGGCTTCCCATCGCACTGGCGGCGGCGTATTCTGAAGCCGAAGGAGATTCGCGATGATCAATACCCAACATCACCACCACGTCGTCGAGCTTGCCGTATTCGGCGAATTCACGCTGGCCGATTTCAAGGAGTTCGAGGAACTCGTCCTGTACGAGATCAAGTTCGCGGCCCCGATCAACCTGCTCGTGGACCTGCGCGACATGGCTGATTTCACCCTCGATGTGGCGTGGGAGGAAATCCGCTTTTCCAAGCAGCATTCGGGTGATTTCAATCGCATCGCCGTCCTCACGGACAGCCAGTGGGTGGCATGGAGCGCTTGGCTGTCGCAGATTTTCGTCAACGCCGACGTGTCGGTATTCGAGAACGAACGGGAAGCCCGTGCCTGGCTCGAGGAAAGCGCGGAATGAACTCCGGCCAGGTACTGCTGGTGAGTGCCGACGACGTCGCGGCGCACCCGGAATGGCGCGTTTTCGATTGCCGCCATGATCTGAAGAACACTGCGTACGGGCGTGATGCGTACGCTCGCGGCCACATTCCGGGTGCGCTGTTTCTCCACCTCGACGATGACCTTTCCGGCGCCAAGACCGGGCGCAACGGCCGTCATCCGCTGCCGCGAATCGAGGACTTCGCGCGGCGCATGGCGGAGTGCGGCGTCGGCGCCGATACGCAGGTGGTCGCCTACGACAACGAGGGCGGCATCTTTGCCGCACGGCTTTGGTGGATGTTGCGCTGCTGGCTGGGGCACGCGCGTACCGCGGTGCTCGACGGCGGCTTGGCCGGCTGGAAGCGCAGCGGACGCGCGCTGGATGCGGTTGTTCCGGTGGTGTCACCGGCGCCATTCGTCCCCCGCGTGCAGGACGCGCAAATGGACGCCAGCGGCGTGCTGGAGGTGCTTGGCACACCGCAGGCGCTGATCCTCGACGCGCGCAGCCCGGAGCGCTACCGCGGCGAGAACGAAACCCTCGACCCGGTCGGCGGCCGGATCCCGGGCGCAGTGAACCGTTTCTACTTCGACAATCTGGATGATGCCGGCTGCTACTTCAAGCCGGCCGACGAGTTGCGCCAGGAGTTCGCGGCGCTGCTTGGCGAACGCACGCCGGGACAGGTCATCCAGCAGTGCGGCTCCGGCGTTACCGCCTGCCACAACCTCCTTGCCATGGAAATCGCGGGCCTTTCCGGGTCGCGCCTCTATGCCGGGTCGTGGAGCGAGTGGTGCGCCGACCCGTCGCGGCCGATCGCGCAGGGCTAGGGTTCCGGCTTCCCCGGACTGTTCTCACCCGCGTCGCCGTGACGGCGCAGTGCCCAGGCGACATGTTCGCGCACCTTCGGCGATGGGTGCGCCGAGCGGGAGCGCAGGGCATTGATCACGGCGGGAGTCGTCGGCGCGTTGCCGAGCGCGACCGCGAGGTTGCGCAGCCAGCGCTCGTATCCGATGCGGCGGATTGGCGAACCGGTGAGGCGCGAAGTGAACTCCTCCTCGCTCCAGGCGAACAGGTCGACCAGCGCGGCATGGTCGAGGCCGTGCCGCGGCGCGAATGCCGTCTCCTCCGACAGGGGGGCGAAGCGGTTCCACGGACAGGCAAGCTGGCAATCGTCGCAGCCGTAGATGCGGTTGCCGAGACTTTCGCGCAGCGGTTCGGGCAATGCCGTCCTGTGCTCGATGGTCAGATAGGAAATGCAGCGGCGGGCATCGAGGCGCCACGGCGCGATGATGGCGCCGGTGGGGCAGGCGTCGATGCAGGCGCTGCAGTCGCCGCAGTGGTCTGTAACCGGGGGGTCGGGTGGCAGGGACAGGCCGGTGACGATTTCGCCGAGGAAGAAGTAGGACCCAGCCTCCCTGCCCAGCAGCAGGGTGTGCTTGCCGCGCCAGCCGAGGCCGGCACGGCGCGCCAGTTCCACCTCGGCGACGGGGGCCGAGTCGGCGAACACGCGGTGGTCGAAGGGACCGATCGCCTGCACGATGCGTTCGACCAGTCGCTGCAGCCGGTTGCGCACCAGCCGATGGTAGTCGCGGCCCAGCGCGTAACGCGAAACGAACGCACGTGATCCGTCGGCGAGGACAGCTGCCGAATCGGCGGCTGCGGCGCGGTAGTCAAGGCGCGCGAGGATCACGCATTGCGCACCCTGCACGAGCAGTTCGGGGTGGGCTCGCTTGTGCCGGCCGGCATCGAGATGGGCCGCCATATAATCCATTTCGCCATGGCAGCCTTGGGCAAGCCAGGCCCTCAGCCCTTCCTCGGCGTCGCCCGTGTCGACGCCGGCGAAGCCGATCGCAGCGAAACCCAGTTCGCGGCCCCAGCGCCGGATGTCGTCCTTGAGCCGCCGCATCTCGTCGATATCGCCATGCATGCCGGGAATGTTACGTTAGCCTTGGCCGACGAAGCCGCCACCCTCGCCCTGGGTGCCGCGCTTGCGTCCCGCCTTGCGCGCGGCATGGTGGTCTGGCTCGAAGGCGACCTCGGCGCGGGCAAGACGACACTGGTGCGCGGCCTGCTGCGCGCAGCGGGCGAGGCGGGACCGGTAAAGAGCCCGACCTACACGCTGGTTGAAGTTCATCCACTTTCTGGATTAAACTTCTATCACTTTGATTTCTATAGATTCGAGCGAGCGGAGGATTATCTCGATGCCGGGCTCGACGAATATTTTTCCGGCGAGGGTGTCTGCCTCGTCGAGTGGCCGGAGCGCGCGGCACCCTACCTGCCGCGACCGGATATGCAAATCGACTTGCGACTGGCGGCCGGCGGCGTCGGCCGCGACGCACGTATCGCCGCGCTTACCGAGAGGGGCCGCACATGCCTCGCCGCCGTGACGTCCTCCGCCTCGCCGCCGCCGGCCTGACGCTGCTGGTGTCGCGGGTGGGCGCCGGCGCCACGGCCGGCAGCAGCATCCTCGCGGTCCGTGTCTGGCCGGCGCGGGACTACACCCGCGTGACCCTGGAACACGACCAGCCGATCCAGTACTCGCACCTGCTGGTCAAGGATCCGGAACGACTCGTGGTTGACCTCGAAGGTGTCGAGTTCAACTCCGTGCTGCAGTCGCTGCCGACCAAGATCATCGAAGCTGACCCCTACATCAAGCTGATCCGCGCCGGACGCAACAAGCCCGGCGTCGTGCGCCTGGTGATCGAGCTCAAGGGTGAGGTGAAGCCGCAGGTGTTTTCCCTGAAGCCGGTAGGCAGCTATGGTCACCGCCTGGTGCTCGACCTCTACCCGGCCGAGCCGGTGGACCCGTTGCTCGCGCTGCTCGAAAAGGCGGAAAGTCGCCCGGCGGTGCCGCCCAGGCCGGGCGATCGGCCGCCCGAGCCGGCGGGCGAGAAGCCGGAGGCCAGGCCGGAGATCGCGCGCCTGGTGACGATCGTGCTCGATCCAGGACATGGCGGCGAGGACCCCGGAGCAATCGGCCGCGGCGGCAGCTATGAAAAGCACGTCACGCTGTCCGTTGCGCGGCGCCTGAAGGAAAAAATCGATGCGACGCCGAACATGCGCTCGCTGCTCACGCGCGACGGCGATTTCTTCATCCCGCTCCACCAGCGCGTGGCGAAGGCGCGCCGCGTGCAGGCCGACCTCTTCGTTTCGGTGCATGCCGATGCCTTCGTCAAGCCGACGGCGCGTGGATCGAGCGTTTTTGTGCTTTCGGAAACCGGCGCCTCGAGTTCGGCAGCACGCTGGCTGGCGAACAAGGAGAACTCGGCCGACCTCGTCGGCGGAGTAAATCTTGGCGTCAAGGACCCCTACCTTGCGCGCACGCTGCTCGATCTGTCGCAGACGGCGCAGATCAACGACAGCCTCAAGCTCGGTCGCGACGTGCTGGGCGAACTCGGCCGCATCAACACGCTGCACAAGGCGCAGGTCGAGCAGGCGGGCTTTGCCGTGCTCAAGGCCCCGGACATACCGTCGATCCTTATCGAGACCGCCTTCATCTCCAACCCCGAGGAAGAAGCGCGGCTCAACGACGAGGCCTACCAGGACCGCATCGCCGATGCCATCCTCAAGGGCCTGCGCCGTTATTTCGCCAAGAACCCGCCGCTGGCGAAGTCCAGGCTGGCGCGGCTGGATTGATATAATCCCCGGCTTTCCCGGCTTCCCCGTCCCATGCAGGTTTTCCGCGGCGTTCCCGAGCGGGCGACGACGCCCACCGTGCTCACCATCGGCAATTTCGATGGCGTGCACCTCGGCCATCGTGCGCTGCTCGACGAATTGAAGGCCAAGGCGCGCGAACTCGCCCTGCCGGCGACCGTGCTCACCTTCGAGCCCCATCCGCGTGAGCTGTTCGCGCCGGACAAGGCGCCGGCGCGCCTGGCCAGCCTGCGCGACAAGATCGAGCTGCTCGCCGAAGCGGGCATCGACCGTGTGCACGTCTGCCGTTTCGACCGTGCCCTGGCCTCGCTTTCGGCACAGGAGTTCGTCGAGCGCATCCTCGTGCGCGGGCTGGCGGTGCGGCACCTGATCATCGGCGACGATTTCCGCTTCGGCAAGGCGCGCGGCGGCGACTTTGCCCTGCTGCAGCGCGAGGGCCAGGCCCGCGGCTTTGCCGTCGAGGCGATGCGCACCGTCGACCACGATGGCTTGCGCGTATCGAGTTCTGCCGTGCGCGAGGCGCTCGCTGCCGGCGACATCGAGTGTGCAGAGCGATTGCTGGGCCGGCCCTTCGTCATCGCCGGACGCATCATGGACGGCAGGAAGGTCGGCCGCAGCATCGGTTTCCCCACGGCCAACATCCAGGTGCGCCGCAAAAGGTTGCCGCTGTCCGGCGTGTTCGCCGTAACGGTCTCCGGCGTCGACGCGCGGCCGCTTCCCGGCGCCGCCAACATCGGCGTCCGGCCCACCATCGCCGAGGGCCTGAAGCCGGTGCTCGAAGTGCATCTGCTGGACTTCGATCGCGACATCTACGGCCTGCACGTCGACGTGAATTTCATGCACAAACTGCGCAGCGAGGCGAAGTTCGAGTCCCTCGACGCACTCAAGGCGCAAATCGCGCGCGACGTCGCCGACGTTCGCACCTACTTCAAGACCCGTCTTCCCGCTGGCTAGACCCATGGCTGACTATCGCAAAACGCTCAACATGCCCGACACCCCGTTTCCGATGCGGGGCGACCTCGCCAAGCGGGAGCCGGGCTGGATCAAGGACTGGCAGGATCGCCAGCTCTATCGCCGCATTCGTGAGGCCGCGAAGGGCAGGCCGCGCTTCGTGCTGCACGACGGGCCTCCTTATGCGAACGGCGACATCCACATCGGCCACGCGGTGAACAAGATCCTCAAGGACATCATCGTCCGCTCCAAGACCCTGGCCGGCTACGACGCGCCCTACGTGCCGGGCTGGGACTGCCATGGTCTGCCCATCGAACACCAGATCGAGAAGGCGCACGGCAAGCATCTGCCGGCGGACAAGGCGCGCGAACTGTGCCGCACCTATGCCGCCGAGCAGGTGGAGCGACAGAAGAAGGATTTCATCCGCCTCGGCGTCCTGGGCGACTGGGACAACCCCTACCTGACGATGGCCTTCCGCAACGAGGCCGACGAGATCCGCGCCGTCGGCGAGCTCTACCGGCGCGGCTACCTGTTCAAGGGCCTGAAGCCGGTCAACTGGTGCTTCGACTGCGGCTCCGCGCTGGCCGAAGCCGAGGTCGAATACCAGGACAAGAAGTCGCCGGCGATCGACGTCGGGTTCCGGCTCGATGCCTCCGAGCGCGAGCGCGTCGCCCATGCCTTCGGCGTGGCGGCCCTGCCCGAGGGCGACTGCTTCACGGTGATCTGGACCACGACGCCGTGGACCATTCCCTCCAACCAGGCGCTCAACATGCATCCCGACTTCACCTACGAACTGGTGAAGACCGAGCGCGGCTGCCTGATCCTTGCTGCAGAGTTGCGCGCTGCCGCCCTCGAGCGTTTCGGGCTGCAGGGCCAGGTGCTGGGTGCCTGCAAGGGGGCGGCGCTGGCGCAGGTGAAGTTTCGCCATCCCTTCTACGACCGACATTCGCCCGTGTATCTGGGCGAGTACGTCACGCTCGATGCCGGTACCGGCATCGTCCATAGCGCCCCGGCCTACGGCCTCGAAGACTACGACTCGTGCAAGAAGCACGGCATGCGCAATGAAGAGATCCTGACGCCGGTGCAGGGCGATGGCCGGTTCGCTGCGAGCCTGCCGTACTTTGGCGGCACGAACGTCTGGAAAGCCAACCCGCAGATCATCGAAAAGATCGCCGAGAGCGGCTGCCTTTTCGCCAGCGGCGAGATCGTCCATAGCTACATGCATTGCTGGCGGCACAAGACGCCGATCATCTACCGCGCAACCACCCAGTGGTTTGTCGGGATGGAGCGGCGCGAGGCCGATGACAAGGCCAGCCTGCGCGATGCCGCGCTGGCCGCCGTGGAAGCGACGAAGTTCTACCCCGACTGGGGCCAGGCGCGCCTGCATGCGATGATCGCCAACCGGCCCGACTGGTGCGTTTCGCGCCAGCGCAACTGGGGCGTACCGATCCCCTTCTTCCTGCACAAGGAAACCGGCGAACCGCATCCGCGCACCCTCGATCTGCTCGAGGCCGTCGCCGGTCGCGTCGAACAGAAGGGCATCGAGGCCTGGTTCAGCCTGCCGGCAGAAGAGCTGCTCGGCACGGAGGCGGCCCAGTACGACAAGATGAAGGACACGCTCGATGTCTGGTTCGACTCGGGCACCACCCACCGGACGGTGCTGCGTGGGTCGCACACGGACGAATGCGCCTATCCGGCCGACCTCTACCTCGAAGGTTCGGACCAGCATCGCGGCTGGTTCCATTCCTCCCTGCTCACCGGTGCGGCCATCGACGGTCGTGCACCCTACCGGGGACTGCTGACGCACGGGTTCGTGGTGGATGGCAAGGGCATGAAGATGTCCAAGTCGAAGGGCAACGTCGTCGCCCCGCAGGAGGTTTCCGATACGCTCGGCGCCGAAATCCTGCGTTTGTGGGTCGCGGCGACCGACTACTCCGGCGAGCTGTCGATCTCGAAGGAAATCCTGGCGCGCGTGGTCGAGGTCTATCGCAGGTTGCGGAACACGCTGCGCTTCCTGCTCGCCAATACGGCCGACTTCGATCCGGCGACGCAAATCCTTCCCGTCGCACAGTGGCTTGAGGCGGATCGCTATGCGCTGGCCCTGACGCGCCGCCTGCAGGCGCAGTGCACGGCCGACTACGAGCGCT